>Ga0181568_10000200_pt1 | contig 50214 bp, 33 predicted proteins | sample 101ome_20_FD_133758 | JGI IMG/M metagenome (GOLD analysis project Ga0181568, IMG submission 133758) | Coastal salt marsh microbial communities from the Groves Creek Marsh, Skidaway Island, Georgia - 101404AT metaG (megahit assembly) | ecosystem: Environmental > Aquatic > Marine > Intertidal...
AAATACTTGTTGCATCTGGAGCAGTGTTAGTGTAATATTCGATTTGATAATCTGTCCATTCAACTATTTCTCTTTGAATAAATCTTCTGTTCAGTTCAAGTAATCTTCTTGCACTTGCGGCCTTAGTACCTAGTTCAACTTGTTGCGCTGCATATCTAATAGATCTAAAAGGTCTATCTATACTTTTGCCGTATGCTGGAGCTGGTGCATCTACACCATTTTCTGCAACATAGTATACATCATCTGCAGAACTTAAACTTACCCATTCAGGTAATCCACCTGTACCAACTTGTAGTACTTGTCCGTCGCCACCGATTGGTAGTCTTGTTGGACCTGCGCCACCGTAATAAACTAAATCACCTTTGGTTGTTAAAACACTTACTTCACTTCCTATAGCAATTAAGTTCCAGTATGTACCAGTTGTATCTAGATCTGGTCTTGAATTTTCTGCTCCGCCGTCAACTAATCTATCTGTAGAAAAGTCATCGCCTTCTGAATAGTGTGTTTGTATACAAACATAAGAGTTATCACCATAGCGTACAATATCGCCTTTGAAGTATTCCTGATCATCTAACCATTCACCTCTCCAATCAATACCTGATGAAAACTGTACCCAATAAGTAGCATTAGGTGGTCTTTGATTAGTATGTCCTAGTATACATCTATAACTGTATCCACCAAGTGTGACTAGATCACCTACTTGGTATTCAAAATTAGTTGAGTCTTCTCCCCAACTGCCTTGAAATCTTAGTCCTTCTGAAAATAAATCCCAATCATCTGGATATGTTGGTGGAATCTTTCCTGTGTTTGATGTTTTTGCAACGTATTGATTACCACCATATCTAACTACATCACCAGGTTGATAAGGTCCAAATGCTCCCCATTCAGCTTCGTATTGAAAACCGTCTACAAATTTTTGCCAATTAGCACTGTCACTTGCAAACGTTCCTGATGTGTGATATACAACTGCAATCCATAAATTTGCGCCAAATCTAACAACATCATTTACTTTGTATCTTGTGCTAGTTGACCAATCACCTTTGTAATCAAATCCTTGATTAAAAATTTGCCACTTTGCAAGATCAGCTTCTAGGCCTGCTGACTCTGTTGCGGCACTTATGTGATTTGTTATACAAACATATGAACTTCCACCGTATTTTACAAGATCGTTTGCCTTGTAATCAAAACTAGTTGCCCAGTTTCCTTTCCAGTCTAATCCTTCTGCATAAACTTGCCAATATGGTAAGTCTGCTTCTAATCCTGTAGTAGAGTCAGTTGCTGATACATGATAAGTTGTTGCAATATATAATCTACCACCGTATCTTACAATATCATCAGGATTGTAAGTTTCTTGTGGTTGCCAATCACCCTTCCAAGTTTGTCCGTCACTAACTAGGTTCCAAATAGCAGGTGTTTTGTTTAAGTCTGTAAAGAAATTAGTTGCATCACTAGTGTGACCTGTGGTACAAATATAGATTTTACCGCCATAAGCAACAACATCGTCTTGATAATAGACAGTGCTTTGAGCCCAATCATTTTTCCATACAAATCTAATTCTACCTAGTTTAAATTCAGCCATTTATCTGCTCCATATTGTATTTATGCTACTGCAAGTTTTCTACAAAATCTCTTAGGAGCATTTGTTGTGAAACAATAGTTCCTTGGACACTTGTAGGATTATTAAGTGCATCCTTTCCATCAAAATTTACAGGTACATTAAATTTCAAGTAAAAACCTGTAGTCATTTCTATTATATTTTCTGTTGTACCAAAGCTAACCTGACCAGCAATAATATTGTTTGCTTCTAGATCAGAACCACCAACTGACAGAGCAGATGCAAGGAATGTTGCGATAGCTCGTTGTGTCGGAATAATGTTATTTGAATCAGCACTAAAAGTTGGATCTGTTGAGAATTCATTTACAACAGTACCAGATCCACCTAATCTAACACCACCTAGTGCTAGTTCACTTAGACCGTCTAAGTCAAAAAATTCAGCACTAATTGTGACAACACCAGTTGCCTGTTGTACACTAAACAATTCTCCTGCTCTAAAGTTTCCATCTTGGTCTGTGCTTACATAGAAAACTCTACCACCGTTGCTTTCAAAAACTTCATTTTCTGGTGCAGCAGTAAAGAAAGCACCTCCCGCATAAATGTCAGGGTAGTTTGTTTCCTCAAAATTTCCTGTACCAATGTCTAAGAAATCGTGTCCTGTAATTCTACATTGACTGTATCTTTCATTCAATGTGACTACAGTGTTGTGTGCTAAATTATATTCATTTTTTAAACTTGGTGATATTGTGAATCTCGCTATTCTAGTTCCATTACCAGATCCATCATCGCCTAAATCTTCAAATCCTACACCCGTAAATAATTTTAAGTCTGTAGGATCAATAGTTTCTTCATCTAGTATAGATGCAAATCTAACCTGTACACCTGGTCCAGGAAGTGTTGGATCTAATCCTGTTAGTACTACAGTATTGCCTTCAGGTATAATTTCTGCAAAACCGTCACCAAATATTGAAATTGTACTTGTGCTTGTTCTATATCCTGCACCTCTGTTTATAAAGTCAGGTTGTGCAAGCACTGCATTTTTATAAGTTGGTGCTAGTTCTACTTCTGTTGTCACTGTTCCTGGATCGGTCACTGTCACTACTGGCGGAATATCTGTACTGTATCCACTGCCAGGATCTAGAATTTTAACTTCTGTGAAACTTCCGGCAAATATATTCGCTCTTACAAATGCTGGTTTACCTGTTTTAATTTGTGCAACTCCGTCACTTGCATCATTGTCTGCAAGTGCTATCCAAGTTCCAACATTTTCTGGATTTCCAAAAGCTATAGTTTTCCAGTATTTTTCGTTTTCTAATGTTCTTGAAGTCCAGTTGATTCCATCTTCAGTTGTGGCTACTAATGAAGTCGGTCCTTCAGTTTCTCCAATGTCATTACCAAATTCTGCGCCACCTGTATCTCCTACTGCAAAGAATATGCCTTGACCATACTTGATATCTTTCCAAGACATTGCAGTCGATCCATCTAGTGAAGGTGCATTAGTACCAAGACTCCAAGTTGCTCCTCTGTCAATACTGTATGCAACTGTTCCGTCTGTTGCTAGTGCAACAAATCTACCATTTCCGTATTCTAGTCCTACCCAATCATATGCCCATGGAAGTCTTTCGTTAAATCTAAACCATGTGACACCGTCACTGGAATATGCTACATCTCTAGTTAAAGATCCTGTAATAGCTATAAATCTTCCACCACCATATGCTATTGCTTTCCATTGATCTCCGGTACTGTCATCACCAACTGGTAAGTTTGTACTTGACCAAACTAACCCTGTTGTAGAATAAGCCGCTGTTTGAGAATTTTCTGCAATAGCAACAAAAGTACCATTACCGTAAGCAATATCTATCCAATCTTGCGAAGCAGGTAATGCTCTTGTGCTCCATTCTGCACCATCATAACTAAATCCCACCTGATTTGTATCTTTTGCTAGTGCAACAAATCTATCAGCTGCGCCTATTAATCTAGTGTATTCTCCAACAAAACTTAAATTACTTTCTGTCCAAGTTTCTCCAGCATTTTCACTAACTTGAGCAAAGTTAGGATCTCCAAGAGCTACAAATGCACCGTCTTTGGCTGTGCCTGAGAAAGTATAGTTCACAATACTATTTGTACTGTCGTCTGATACCTCTGTAATAGTTATTGTAATATCATTAGCTGGTGTTGCTCCGCCTACTAGATTGCCTGCTATAGTTCTTATGTCACCAACAGCATATCCTGCACCAGCATTTGCTGTGCCTAATTGATAGCGGTTTCCTCTTTTTGTGACATTGAATCTTGCTGCTAGAGGATCAACTTCGATTGTAATTCCACCTCCAACTGCTATTGGAATATTTGTAAAGAATTTTGTTGTGCTGCCGTATTGACAGTCGTACCATGTTCTTGCAGATGCAGGACTATAACTAGTTTCTCTAAATCCAGGACTGTTAACAGTTAGTCTTGGTTCAATTCTATATGTAGTCGTACTATCTAAGTCAGTTTCGATTGTAGTGCCTGGTATTATATGATCCCAACCTAGTGTATTGTCGCTTTCTTTTCGTACAAAAGTTTCTTTTGTTTCAACATCACACTGTGAAATATATCCATATTGTCCAACACCTGTACCAGCAATAATAAACAATCTTAATCCTAGCACTTCATCTTCTTCATCAATGCTTTCGTTAGTGTTTAGAATAATTTTACCTGTAGAACCAGATCCTAGTGTTGTTTGTCCTGTACTACCTTTTAGAGTATAACCCGATCCACCTTCTTGTCCTGACCCTTGTGTATTAACAAGTCTGACATTGTTAAGTCCTCCATCTCTAAAGTCAGAAAATATAACTTCTGCTTCTTCACCTGCACCAACAATATCTGCATTTGCTGATGTGTATTGCTCACCACAGTGATTGTATTCGAATATAAAAATACTATCCGAAGCACCGCCTGCAATAGCTTGGCTTACTACTGCTTCATTTTGTCTATTGTCTACAGCTACAGTTTGTGGTGTTTCAGTTTCGTCTCTACCGTCTGCAATTGATCCGTATTTTCCATATGAATTATTTCCGTTTGTTGCACGTATTACTCCGCCGTTTTCTGCTAGATATCCAATAGCACAGTAATATGTGAACACGGATACAAGTTCTGCTCTAGCGTTGTTAACAATCCAAGCACCTATACCGTCACTTAATACTTGAGTGAAATCGTTTGATACCATAGATCTATTACCGCCATTGTGTAAAGATCCGTCAATTTTTTTACCTACGCATCCTTGGCCAATATTTGTGACACCTTGTATGTAAGGTGATCTATTGTTGATCCAAGTTCTTTCATCAGCTGGTCCCCATCCTGGATCCAGTGCTACACATGCACCACCGGTTGGTTTTTGATAAATTGTAAATACGCCTGGAGGATTAAGTGTACCAACAAGACCATTTGTTGTTAGATTTCTTATTCCAGTAGTATCTCTTACCCAAAATAAATCAGAATTTTGACTACCAATTACACTGTTTGCGTAGTATTTTGCTTGATTTATAGTTAAATAATTTCCGTCATATAGTAAATCTCTTTGGAAACCTCTTATAGCATTCAATACATCGTTTCGTACTTTTGTTTTGTCAAATTCTATATCAGGATAAACAGCTGCAAGATAAAAATAACAATCCTCAGCAATAAAATCTTTATTTTCTTTTAGTATGTTAGACGCTGTCTTCCTTGCAGTGTTAGAATTAATTGTATTGGTTCCTGATACTACAGGATTTGTGTCACCGCTTGCTGTGTTAAACAATATGTAATTTAAATAATCAGATTGTAATGATACAAGATAGTTGTAAGAAGTAGTGTCTGAAACTGCTCCTGCTTGTTGTTCTTTATCGTTTCCATCTTGTTTCGTGACAACACCACCTGTGAACATAATTTCTGCCATAGAAAGTAAATGATCTAATGCAGAAGAATGATAGATATAATCATTTTCATATTCATCTCGAGGTCCTGATGCGTATACAGATGTTGATCTTAATTCGTCACCCATTACTACACAACCCGCCGGAATACTTATAGGACCAACTTCGTCAAATCTACCAGTGCTTACATAAATTTTAGTAGGAGTAAGTGGCGGAAAGTTATCTTCAACATATTCACATGCATATCTTATTGTTCTAAATGGTGATTCTTTTGTACCGTAGCCAATATCATCAACTCCGTTTGTTTGCACATAAATTGTATCGCTATCATTTATTATGTCTCGCCAATAAACTTCTAGATCTGCTGCTTCACTATCTGGGTCTGGTCTTACTGACAGTTTTTGTCCAGTTGTACCAATAGGTACTCTAGTATTTCCAAGTGTAGATCCGTCTCCAAGTTCTTCTCTTTTTAGACCATATGTAAGTAGATCACCTCTATACAGCAATCCTCCCGGTACACCTGCTTCAATTAGTGTGTCCCAATAACGATACACATTTCCGTTATCTCCTGGTGAATTTTCAATAGAACTAGTATGTTCTATATTTGCAACATATGCTGTGCCATAATAAACAATTATGTCACCTACACTATATACTTTTTCTTTTCTCCAAGCGTTGGCAAATACTTTACCGGTAGCAAGTCTTGTCCACACTTCTTCGTCTAGATAATCTAAACTACTGCCATCACCATCAGAAAGACTAACATCTCTAACTGCTTGAAATAGTTGTCCACCTCTTTCTACAACGTCACCAGTTTTGTAAGCTGCATCATAAGGAGTAATATAAGTTTGTCTATCTGCAACAACTATCAATGCACCTTCAGCTGGACTTGTACCACTATTGTAGTACATCTGCGAAGGAGTTGTTGCATCGTCTGTGCCAACAGTCCAGGCTAAAACTCTTTGTTTAGCAGCAGCAAAGCCAGCTATATAATTTGCATAGTCTACCTCAACACCGTCTAAGATGTATTTTATTCCGTCTGTCCAAGGATCTGTTTCATCTAAAGTTCTTGTAATTTTTATTGGGTGAGTGACACTTAAGAAATTTGTTAGACTTGATGAACCTTGTTCAAAAAGATATGTGTTTCCTCTTACAACTGTAAGACTGGGTCTTAGATCACCATCTAAAAATAGTGCTCCTGTAGCATTAGCAAGCACTGTGTCTGTTCCTGCTTCTACAATTACTCTAACTGCTGTAGGTGCATCTTCTCCCCAAGTTCCTCTAAAGTTAAATGTTTTTGCAAGTACAATCCAGTCAATTGTACTGTCTATCGTATCTGCAACTTCGCCTTTAGACGGATTACTATCTATATTGTTATTAACTGCATAGTAAAGAGTGCCACCATAACGAACAATGTCGCCTATGTTATAATTTACAGTATTTGACCAATCCTTTTCGTATTGTGTACCCGGTATATCAAAATTAAATTTTGTTTCGTCAAGCGCAGTTCCTTCAGAGGTATGTGTTTCTGTACATATGAATAAACTTGCACCATATCTTACATAGTCATTTTTGTAATATAAAACACCTGCATTCCATGGTCCTCTATATGCATATCCTACATAAAACTCTGTCCATTTATTTTGATCGTTTTCCAAACTTCCAGATGCAGTATGAGGAGTTTGACATCTATAAATGTAGCCGCCATATTTGACTAAATCACCATAACCATAACCTGTGCCGTCGAGCCAATTGCCAACATAATCTTGTCCTAGTGCAAATATCTCCCATTTTCTATTTTGTTGTGGTTGATCAAATTCAACACCGTATGCATCTACAGGAAAATCCGAACTTGTATGCGCATATGTACATTTGTAAAGTGATCCATTATATCTTACAATGTCGCCTAAATCATAATCAGTTGCTTCTGCCCAGGCACCAATAAATGATTTACCGCTGGTCATTGCTACCCATTTAGGCAACGGTACTGGAGGATCACTGGCAGGAACTATAGCGTTTAAATCTGTTCTAAAGTTTGGCGAACTTGTGTGAGCTATAAGACAAACATAACTTTTGCCTTTAACTGTGACAATATCATCTCTTCTATAGTCTGTACCCGAAGACCAAGCTCCTGACCATCTATACTTAAATCTATCTAAACTAAACTCAGCCATTTATTAATATCCCCCCGATACAGGTGTGTTAGTTGTTATGACTTGACTGTCGTCACCTTCACCATATGCAGGACTTGAAATATTTGCTGGATACACATATTTTTCAGATAATCTTTGTATAAACTGTCCATCTGCTGGATCAATAAAATATGTTAAACTTCTATTGTCCCATTTAAATTGCGGATACCTTAAGTTGTTGTAAACAATTTCATGATTTTCGTCAACACCACTTAGGAAATCTATACCTTCTTCAAAGTCTTGATAACTTTCAGCTGCAACACCTAGGTCATTTATAACAACAATATTTTCTTCACCGCCTGCTAATTGATCTGACTGAACTAAAAATAATTCTCCGTCATCGTTTCTTCTAAGTCCGTAAAAATATCTTTTAATAAAACTACCAATAACGTCTGTTGGACTAGTTCCTATATAATATGTCATTATGTAATCTCCACGTAGCTGACAATAACATCAACTGAATCATCTATACTACTTCTTACTAGCAATCTGTTGCTAGGCGCTAATACTAATTTTTCACCTGTACTTACTGCTCTTAAACTTGTACCTGCTGGTAAAATACTATCTTTCAAATAGTATCCTGCAACACTTGTATCATCTTCAATAATTACATCACAATAAATAAACTGATCTGTAAGATTAGTAAAACTTAATCCCAGTATTGTCACTCGTGTAGTAGGCGCTGTTTCATAAATTAAAACAGGTACAGTACCGCAATTTTTTATTACTGTGTTTCTTAATATTGTTGCCATCTATCTATCCAAAAATCAAAACCTTTTCAATTGCAATTTCTTCAGCATCAGCAAATGAAATTCCTCCACTTGCTCCTGCTACTGAAACCCAACTAGTACCATCGTATAGTTCAACTCTAGAATCATCAGTATTGTATCTTACCATACCTTGAACTCCTGTTGGGCGAGTTGCATTTCCTCCTACTGGAAATACTACTCCTTGCGTACCATCAAATTTAACATAACCATCACCTGTATTTTCAAACACTGTGACTGCATCTTCTACTGTATTTTTTATAGTGTTGTCTATGAACCCTATATTTTCAAATTTAACTAATCCAGTACCATTTGCAGAAAGATTAATGTCTCTGTTAGTAGTAATACTACTTATCACATTACCGTCTATTTCTATCTCATCTACGGTTAGTCTATTTGTATTAAATCTGTTTTTGTTAATATCAGCAACTACTTGGTTTTCAACATAAAATCTAATAGTAGCATCATTTGCGCCAGGAGTAAGTTCTGCTGTTATACGTGTATCACCATCTAAATCCTGCAAACCGTCTAGTCTAATCCAATTTGAACCGTTGTATCCTTCAAAATAATTATCATCTGTGTTGAATCTAAATGCTCCAGGTGTCGCTGTAGGTCTTTGTGCAACAGTTCCTGAAGGAAGATTTATAGCACCTGTGCCATCAATGTTTATTGTATTGGCTTGTATTTCAAGGTTATTAACTGCACTTATAGTATTACTTTGTATAGTTAAATCATCTATTACTATGCTACCAGTACCAGCAGCTCTAAGTTCTAGATCACTATTACTATTTGTAGTTGTAATGAAGTTTTGTGATATTACAATGTCACCTGTATCAAATTTATTAGCAGATGTGGTACCTGAACTTGTAGCGTTTGCTAAACTGAAGTCACCTAAAACAGTTAAATTATTATTGATTAAGACATCATTATTAGGCATGTATATCTTGCCTGTTCCACTAGCTATTAGTTCTAAATCGCTATTGCTATCTTGTGTGCTAATTGTGTTTCCTGCTATGGAAATATTTTCAAAATCAGCTCTTGCACCTACAGTTAAATTAGTTCCTACGGAAACACTTCCGTCTATAGTAGTATCTCCTGTTTGTGATATATCGCCTGTGAGCGACATTGTACCGTTTATTTGCAAATCGCCTAGATTAGATGTACCTTGTACTTCTAAATTATTTGAAATAATAAAATCGTTATTAGGAAATACAACACTACCTGTACCATTAGCTCTTAATTCTAGATCAGCATTTGATGTAGTTGTTCTAATGTAATTTGTGTTTATTTCTAAATCATCAATAAAAACTTGATCTACAAATAAATTACCCCATGTTTGTGAACTTGTTCCTAAACTAAATCTACTTGTAATATTAGGACGGAGATCTGATGCTATTCCAGCAACAATCTGTATATTGTCATCGCCACTGTCACCAAGTGTAATATTTCCTCCTATTGTGACATCTCCAGTGACGTCTACATTACCATCAACAGATACATTATTTTGAATTGCAATATTATCACTTGTGCTATCTAATATAAGATCTCCAGCTGTAGTTGTTATTGTATTACCTTGTAGTCTTATATTTCCTGTATCAATTCTTTCACCGTTTACAAAAGTAGTATTACTTCCATCTGTAAAAGTTGCTCCTTCAGTCAAACTAATATTCAAACTAGTTGCAGCAAAATCAACTGTGCCGTCTTCTTGATTTACATGAAATAAATCACCTACGCGGAAATCACCCTTGTGGTCAACACTACTAAATCTAACCTTAGCTCCATTAGTTTCTACAACTTCATTTGCTTGATTTACACTTTCTGGATCGTTTGAAACTTCTTTGCCATTTCCTATGTATGCTAAATTCTGTCCAATAGCGTAAACAATTACACCTTCACCGTCTCCTACTAAACCAAAATTACCATAAACATTAGCACTACCAATCATACGCACTTCTGCGCCAAAATCTCTTACATCAACATTTTCTATAGTTGTTGCACTTGCACCACTAGGAGCACCACTAATGCTTTGAGGTGTAAAATCAAAACCTAACAAGTCTGTGTTTTTACCATCAAGTGTTAGTATGCCATTATCTACACTTTCGACTGTGACTGCAACAACTGTTGATGCATCTGTTGACGTAAATGTCACAGTATCTCCTGCTTGGAAAGTTCCTGTTATTCCACTTAATCTAATTTTGGTTTTACCATCGTATGCTAAACCTGCATTGCTATCAAATGCATGTAGTCCCCTGTTAGCAAAATATGTGAAACAGTTCAACCATTCAATTCTTGCACCATTAGTGGCAACCAAACCGTCCACACCTGGGGTAATAAATGTCACGCTATGGAATAACATTGCTGCTTCTCTACTGTCAGCAGTCGCATATGCTCCATCTACAAGAGCACCTTTGCCAGCATCTCCTGACAAAAATCCTCTAGGATCATCTGCTGTAAGAGTAGTGCCTTTGGTTATTACTGTGACGTTTCTAATATATGGTGAACGTGTAGTGACTTCAAAGTCAGTTGCAAATCTGAAACCCCAACCGTTATCTGGAAAAACTCTATTGTCTCCATTACAACTAAATGTTAAATTTGAAATGAATACACTGTGCCCTACATAACTGTCGTGTGGAGCATCTGTTGTGATAGTTAACACTCCTGTAGTTTCGTTATAAGAAGCTGAACTTACATTCAAAGGTGCAGTGCTGTCGCTAAAGTCAACTGTACCGCCACTTACATATGCATGTGCTTGAGCAGTTGTTCCTACATTTACTTTGAATGTGTCTGCATCTACTATTTCTGTAATTGCAAAATAATTGCCTCCACTGTAGAAATTTTTCAGTGTAAGATCTTCTACAGTACTTTCGCCATTTACTAAAATAGCATCGTTATATCTTGTTTCTGTAGTCGGCGAAACATTTACACTTCTAATACTGTGTCCTTTTAGTGTGACACCTACAGGAATTGTTAACGGAAACGCTTCTGTGTATTCTCCTGGATATACATGAACTGTGTCGCCGTCAGTTGCTTGAGAAAGTGCATGTTTTATACTTGCAAAAGGTGCTTGCGGATGATCACCGTCATTTGAGTCATTGCCATTTTCAGCAACATAATATATATTGCCGTGTTTACTAATTAAGTCTATACCATTTACAGTAAGTGCATCTGTTGTAATAGCAGAAGCATTAAAGTTATTAACATATATATCTCGCCATTGACTTCCGCCTGTTGCTGGATCAGTACCTAGTTGATAAGTGTTTGTTGCATCTGGAACAATGTTGCTGGCAATTTCTGCATTAAATATAATTGTATCTGTATTTTGATCTCCTAATACTATATCACCATCAGCTGTTATACTTCCTGTTGCGTGTAAATTACCTGATACATTCATGTTTGACTGTATTTGCACAGTTCCTGTGCCGTTAGGTCTTAGTTCGATATTTGCATTAGAATCATTAGAACTTATTGTATTGCCTTCAATATCAATACTGTCTACTCTCAATTTGTTTTGATAAACAACGTTGTCTAGCGTGCCTAGATTTAGAAATGCTTGATCAGTTGAAATAGTGTTGCCAACAATGTTTACATCAGCAAGATCTGCACTATTTGTAGCTGTTAAATTTGTTGTTCTTGTTGAACCTACTACGTCTAACTCGTGTTGAGGAGAACTTGTCTTAATACCAATACGCTGGTTATTAACATCCAAATATAATAAGTCCGTCTCAAAAGCCAGATCAATCCCGTTTCTTACGAGATTCGACTTTAAGAGAGGACCAGATATACGACCAACTGCCATCTCTACTCCTTAACACGGGGATCCTGTCCCTCCAACCACCTTACATTGCGGGTTGACCACAGTTTGTCCCGCTACGGATTTGGCCTATCACTTTGTAGCGTTAATAGTATTTATCAATAAGTTGAATTTGTTCTAGTTAACCATAGATTAATGACTGCACAAGAGCTTCTTCTTCCATGTCAGCAACACTAATATTATCAAATGTTCCAGCCGCTGTTTGCCACTCTGTGCCGTTCCAAGTTTCCAATTCTCCGGAGTCTGTGTTTACTCTTGAAAATCCAATTTCAGGTGTATAACTTGGTCTTTGTGCATCTGTTCCTGCTGGTAATCTAACAGCACCTGATCCTGCAAATTGCCAATACCCTATACCAGTAGCAGACAGTATTGTGTTGCTATCGTTAGTTGTGTTAATAATACTATTGTCGTCAACTTTTATGTCATCAACTATTACTGTGCCAGGAGTTGTATGAACACTTCCTCTAGTAATTGTAAATGTTTTACCTGATAAATCATATGTGTCTAATGAACTGTATACGAGTGTAAAAGGTCTGTAAAATGTTCTTCCGGTTCCACCAAAGGTTGCTGTGCCTGTATATTGAAATACAATTACTATATCGTCATTTTCTATTTTTACATAATCATTTGCATTAAACACTACACGACCAGGCATTCCAAACTTTGTGCCTGATTCTAATTCAGAAAAATTTATACCCCAAGTTTGTGAACTATCAAAACTTGAAGTGTAAGTGTAAGGACCTGGTGACGCATCATATTGCAAATAAAATCCAGTATTTGCTCCTGCAGATGCTTGATTAACTTCAGTTGACGTAAATTGATAGTATCTATCACCACTAACAGTATGTTCTGGATATGGTCTTAATTCTAGATCACTGTTTGATTCTGTGGTTTTTATATTGTTTTCATCAATTAAAATATCATCTACTCTAAAAGTGTTTGCATTCACACCGTCACTGTCTACTGAAGCTCGTAATGAATTATTGGTTGTAAATAATAATTGATTATTTGTAGCACTTGCAATTACTCTTGTATCTAAATTATCAGAATATATTCCGCCTAATCCTACAGTGCTGTCTACGTATAATTCAAAAACATTAAACTGATTATTAAATCTTAAGTCACCTTTGTTATTGTTTCTTTCTGCATTTGTTCCTTGTGGTAAAACTAAAGCATCAGTAGAAGTAAGTTCAACACTATCATTTACGTTTAAATTTAAAGTAGAAGTTGTTGAATCATCTGTTTCGTTGCTTTTAATTTGATTTCTTTTGAATCCAATACTTTCTAAATTTACTGATCCTGTACCATTATATCTCAAATCTAAATCACTGTTAGACTCTGTAGTTGTAATGACATTGTCAAATATTTCAATATTACCTGTTGAAAGGTCTGTGTTAAATGTGTTGATAATATTTAGGTTGCTTAATGTTGTAGTGCCTTTAACTTCCATTGATTGATCAAACAAAACATTATTGTTTGGAAATACTATACTACCTGTGCCATTTGCTATCAATTCAAAATCACTGTTAGAACTTGTAGTTTGAATAGTGTTATCATTAATGTTAAAATTTTCAAATTGCACTTGTTGTGGCACACTTAAATTTTGTGTTAATGACAAGTCGCCTGTGTTTGAGAAAGTTCCGCTTATAGAAAAATTTCCGATTGGCGTTATATTGCCAGATAAAGTTAAGTTTTGTAAACTTGTATTGCCGCTTACTGTCATATCTTGTTGACCCAAAACATCACTATCCGGTACAATTCTACCAGTACCGTTAGCAATAAATTCTAAATTAGAATTACTAATATTGGTAGTTATAGTTGTATCAACAAATCTTACATCACTTATATTCAATTCAGAAAAATAACCACTAAGCCATTTGTTATTGTTGGAGCCTAAATTATAATAACCACTTGTTGCTGGATAAACATCGCTGTTTATGTCTGCATCAAAATTAACCGTGTCTACACCAAATGTGTCGCCTATAGTTATAAGCTCTCTACCAACACTAAGATTTCCTGTAATGCTTAGATTTTTTGGAAATTGTACATCACCTAAAAATTTAACTTCATTAGTTGAATCAGCAGATACTTGCATTTCACCGCTTAGTGTTTCTATTGTATTACCACTAAGTCTAAAGTTTCCTACATCTATAAAAGATGGTGTTATAATAGTTTCTCCACCGTCTGTTGCTACAGTTAGTGATTGTAAACTATCAAACTGTGCAGCAGTAAGTGTTAAACTTGTTTGTCCAGTATCAAAATCAATAAAAAATTGATCTCCAACTCTAAAATCTCCGCCGTGGTCTTGTGATACATGATAAATCTTACCGCTATTTTGTTCTATAACTTCTTGGGATTGTATTGCTCTACTTGGATCGTTATCAACAAATTTACCTGCACCTATGTAAGCAAAGTTATGCGCTATAAGATACATAATACAATCGTTGCCGTCTGCTTCAGCACCTATATTTCCATATACACTAGCAGATCCTATGCTTCTAATTTCTGCCCCGTACTGAACAGTAGATCCATCAGTGCTTAGATGTCCAGTTGCACCATTCTTTGCATATAATCCTCTATTAGCAAAATATGTAAACGAGTTTAACCATTCTACTCTTACTCCGTTTGTCATTGTTATTGCATCAACACCAGGTGTAATAAATGTTGCACTGTGAAATAACATACTTGCTTCATTGCTTGCACTTAATACGTCTGCTCCATCTATTAGTGCTCCTTTACCTGCGTCTCCACTTGCAAATCCTCTAGGATCGCTTGCACTAGTAGTTGTACCCTGAGTAATTACTGTGACATTTTGGATATATGGACTTCTAGTAGATATAACAGTATTTGGTGCGAATCTAAATGCATATCCTGTATCATTACCACTGTCGTAATAAAAGTCTTTGATTGTAATATTTGATATTGTGGTTTCACCGTTTAAGTGAAATACATCTTCGCTTTGATTAGCACTTTCAGGTCTAACAATAGTGTTTCTAAAATCATCTCCTTTGATAGTGACATTAGAAGGCACAACTAAAGGAGTTTGTTCTTCGTATCCTCCAGAAAAAACATGAATAGTAATAGGTCCTGCGGAACTTGCATCTGCTGCATCTAGTGCAGCTTTAATTGTTTTAAAAGGATCTTGTGGATGGTCTCCAGAATTTGTATCATCACCTTGTGTTGACACATAAAAAATATTACCTTGTCTTAAAGTTAAAGGTGCTATAGTACCAACATTAACATCACCTGCAACTGTGCTTTCACCGTTTAATAAACTTGACCAAAGGTACTTCCATCTTTTTGTGTTAGTACCTAGACTGTACACATTGTTTGCTGCAGGTATAATATTAGATGTGACATCAGCATTAAAAAATACATCATCGTTTGCATCATTACCTAGTATTAAATTACCATCAGAAGTAATATTGCCAGTTGCATGTACATTACCTGACACAGTTGCATTTGCTTGTATTTCTACAGTTCCTGTGCCATTAGGGTCAAAAACTATGTTTTCATCGGAAAGAGTATGGATAGTATTGTCTGTAATTTTTATATTATTTGTTTGCAAATTGCTTAAAACAATAGCAGAACCGGCGTTAAGATTTATATCTCCGCTGTTTACATTTATATTATTTGTTGTAATATTAAAATTAGCAATAGCTGCATCTGATACACTTGTAAAATCTGTGCTTCTTAAATCACCTTGTGTGTGTAATTCTACTGATGGTGCATTTCTTGCTACACCTATTTTACCATTTACAACATCTAAAAATAACAGTTGTGTAGTATCAAGTGTGTTTCTAAACGCAAGGTTGTTGCCGTTGCGTTCTAAATTTGCTACTAATAAAGGACCAGATATTCTACCTACTTGTGCCACATTAATCTCCTGACACAGTATTTATTGCTTATTTGTCGAAGTTATGCACAACAGTAATAGGTTTGTCTAGATCAGGTGCTGATGTAAATTGTAAGTACCAACCAGGTAGATAAGGACCTGTAGATGTACCTGCTCTAAATATTTCACCGCTACTAGGTACATATTGTGCAGTATTTCCACCTGAAGTATCAACACCAACTTCTATTCTTGTTGCAGATGGTATGCTTACAATAGTATGACTGCCAGGTGAACTTGAATCGTCTGTGTTAAGATTTTCAATAGCGTCATCAACAGTGCTTTCTACTTCTGTAATATAAATTAAATCATCTGTAGTATAACCGTGTGCTGTTGCTGTTTCTATAACAGTAGTTGCACCAACACTTACAATACTTGTTATTGTATTTTGATTTCCTGGATTTTGTATTAGAGTGTAGTTAGTTCCTGAAACTTGATATACGTTTTCAACAAAAACTAAAATATTTTGTGCCGCTGTAGGCACAGGATAATCACTATCGCCACTTTCTAATGGGCCAAAAATAGTTTCATTAGCATCGCCTGATCCTACATTTTGTTGTACAATAGGTACAGGAGCAGCACTTCTTACACCGTACCAAGCACCATCTTCATACATTTCAAATCTAGCATCGTCTGTGTTATAACGTAAGTGTCCGTCATATGGGGAGGAAGGTCTTTGAGCAGTTGTTCCTTTTGGAACCATAACAGCATTTGTACTGTCCAGAATGACTTGGTCATCTACGTCATACTTTACCCCTTTGCCGTAGATGTTTCTCAAGTTAGTGTTTTGAGCTTTAATTAAGCGCATTATACCTCCAAATAACTAACTGTAGCTGCTAGATCTTGGTGACCAACAAAACTTAGTTTATCGCCAGCTTCTAACACAATTTTTTCGCTATCAAATGTAAAAGTTTCACCTGCCGGAAGATTTAAATTGTTTATAACTCTAGTCACATTATTATCTAATGTGCCTGGAGATCCGCCTGAGTTTTGTATTAAATGCATATCAAAATTTTGTGATCCTGATCCTGCATTATTACAAACCATTACATTAGTAATAGCATATCTTGTGCTTGCTGGAACTGTTATTACATCGTCTTGTGTTCCTGTCATTCTTTGATTTACTATTGCCATTTGTTTTCCTTAAAATAACATGCCATATAACAATGACCTGTTGTTGCTTACTAATTCATCTCTTGTATCACTCTTATTTACAAAATATAAACCACTTCCACCATTTGCTTGGGTTTTAGAATACAATAAAATTCCTTCTGCAGGTTTAACAGGATCTACTAGAAGATCATCAATAGCAGGAGTTTCTGTGATTTGTAAATTATCATTTACTTGAATACCTCCAGTTCCAGCAGCTTCTAAAATTAAATTCTCATTACTACTTGTAGTTGATATTTTATTGTCTGAAATTCTTATGTCTTCTATATGGGTTCTATCTGCAAAAATATACACTTGTGCATTGTTAAGGTCTGTTTCCACACCAGCAATAATTACACTTGGATTATTTGTAATTTCAAAATCTCGAGCTTCTACAAAAGTTTTTGTAGCATCAGTGCCTTCTTCTATTCTATCTTGTAGGTCTGTTGACGAACTAAAAGCTACATAATCAACTACTGCTTTTGCATTAGGAATAAGATCATCATCTAATGGTCCGCCAGTCATTACTCCGCCAGCATATTGGAAAACACTTTCTTCATAATTTGTAGCATTAGTGACACTAATTGCATTGTTTCCTGTATCAATAAACAGTGCTGCATTAGATTTAATACCGTCAACAACTAAAGGTGCTTTACCTGTACTACCTGTGTAAATTTTAAATCCACCTGTACCAGAATCTCCACCTATATCCCAACTTACAGAGTCATCAAAAACAAATCTTGCAGTTGGTTCTGAACCTCTGTCAATCTCAATTCCTGATTGATAATTTTTTGATGCACTTATTCCTGCACCTTGTTGTCCATTGTTGAGTGTAAGAATATTATCGTTTATTAATGTATCGTTGCTTTCAACTGTAGTTGTTGTTCCTTCTACTTCTAAACTTCCTCTTACAACAACAGTACCAGATGGTAATCCGTCTGTAAAAGATCCTCGAGCTGTGTCAAGAATAATCTGTCCACCAGATTCTGATTTAATTGTATAATTACCGTTTTCTACACTTACAACTTTTGACATCTATAATTCCTTTTAATGTAGGGGTATTACACCCCTACATTTTTAATATTTACTGCTTAGGTAAGTTAACACTTAGTACTGCGTTAGGTACTGAAGCATTTTCACCGTCGCTGTTGTCAATACCAATACCGTAAATTACGTTGTCGGCGTTAGCAACAGTTGCGCCACCTGCAGAACCTTCAATTTGTACAGTTCTGTTTCTTAATTTAGAAACTTGATATACAGTTGAGTCTGAACCAGTTGCATCAATTCTAAACGAAGCAGTTGGCATACTTGCATTTCCTGCTGTTGTAAGTGTGCAAACTGTGTCACTTGCTGCTGATCCTGGAGCAGGTGAAAATGTACCAGTTGCGTCAGAATCTAATCTGATCATAAACTTAGCATCTCCGATTTGTTTTACAATATGTGCTGCTGTTGTTGCTTCTGAACCAGACAAGTTGTGTCTGCTTACAGCAATACGGCCTGTACCGTATCCAATTTTATCTTTGTTAATAGGTCTTCCCATTTGTTTTCTCCTTTATTAGAGCCCGATGCACGTTCTAGGTGCTACGCTGTTGGTTTCAGCATAAGTCCGCCTTGCGGCTCGCTATCTGACATATGTATTTATCAATGTATTCACAATAGATTAAAAAGTCATAAAAAAAGGGCGACATAAGCCGCCCTTTTTGATTTATAATTGCTAATAAAACTTAGCTGAAGCTTAGGTTTGCAGCTGTCACTTCTACCTTTTCTAGGTAGTCAGCAGCATTACCAAGCGATGAAGCTGTGTTTGATAACTCAACATATCCGTATCTAGTCATGAAGCTCACAACTGGTTCGAATGTTGATGGATCAAGTACAACGCCACTGCTCATTAATGGAATGTATGGGCAGTAGAACGCTGCAGCGTCTGATTCGCTTGAACCTTTGTATCCTACTAGAACATCGTCATCTGCAGCATATGTGTTTACATATACTTTCATTGCGTTGTTTAGTGTTCCAACAAACTTAGTGTTTGTAGGTGCTTCAAATGAACCTTCAGTTGTTCTTGCAAACGCTGAAGTTGTAGCACTCTGTAGCACTGTTAAAGTTGCTGGAGATACAACAGCCCAGTTTCCTGCGCCTCTACGTGTACGCTGTGCAATTCTGTTAGCCGCTCTGTTGATTAGAACTGCTAAAGCAGCATGCTCGTCACCAACAAATGTAGCTGTACCAGATACAGCAGCCTGATCGTATGTATCAGTTCCTGTTCCTGCTAATGTAGATAGTGAACCTAGGATCTCTTGATCAATTTCAGCAGTAATTTCTTGTGCTAAAGCAGCCATAATTTCTGCTTCAACGTCGATACCATGCTGTGACTGAGCGTCCTGTGCAGATTCAAAAGTCCAGCGAGCTGATAGCTTTCTAGTCTTTGCTTCTACAGTTTGCTTCAAGATCTGAATTGATAGTCTGTTTCCAGCACTACCTTCAAGTGATGCAGTTGATGCCGGAGCATTTGTACCGTCACCTGAATAAGATTCAGCAATCTTGAATGGGCTAAGAGCTTCCTCACCAGCTACTGCTCCGCTTGCGCCTGAGCCAACTGTGTCTGAGTAGCGTACTCTTAGTGTGTGGATCTGACCCACTGGTCCAGTCATAGGCTGGACACCAACTAGTTCATTTGCAATGACTGTTGGCATTACACGTCTGATGACGGGTAAAATAACTCTGTTAAGAGTTGCAACATTACCGGCAGAAGTTGCACCAGCTGTAGCAGTCTCTGCCAAATACGATCTTGTATTTTCTAGAGTGGTTGCCATCACCTGTTTCTTTGTGCCTGATAGGCCTTCAAGAAGTGCAGTCTTTGTATCCTGCCAGCGACTTTCTAATAGTTCTGACATTTGGTTTCTCCTTAATTTAATCCAGCAAGTTTACGTAATTCAATTACGTTATTATCACTTGCTTTGTCACTAACGTTAGTTTCTTCTCTATTGCCTGTTATTTCTTTGCCTTCTGTAATTACTGCCTTCTTTGCTGGAGTTTTACCGTCTATTACTGCCGGTAGGTATTTGTCAAACGCAGACTGAAGTCTATCAGTTTGAACGCTTTCCAGTAAATCTTCCATAATGCCCTTTTGATCCTTTGATAAAGGAGCAATTAGTTCATTAATAGTTTTGTTTCTTTTAGCCGCATCTGAAATTTTACGAATTTCTTCGTCTTTGCTTTCAGCTATTTTTTGCTTTTTAGCAACTTGAACTTTTGCTTCAGCTAACTGCTTATCTTTCAACTCAACTACTTTTAATAGTTTAGATGTTTCTGATTTCTCATTTAGATAAGAATTAGCATATTCTGATGCAAATGCTTCAAATAGTTTGCGACCAAAGTCATTTTTACGAGCTGATTCAATATCTTCTTTTAGCTGACCAATTTCTCTGTTAAGAACTTTGTCAGTAATTTTAGCTACTTTATCAGCACTCTTTTCAACAAATTGTGTTTTTAACTTGTTGAAGTGTGACTTAGCTTCACGTACTAGTCTTACTTTAGTTTCTGCTAGGTCTTTTTTGTCTTCGTTGAACTCTGCAATTTCTTTTGCAAGTGATTCTACAACGAAATCTTCAAGCATTTTAAACTTGTTAGCCATAGATTTCTGATCTTCGTGTAGCTCTCCTACTTCTTTTGATAGTTGATCAACTACAAAAGTTTTAAGTAGACCAGCATTTTCTCGCATAGCAACAACATATTTTGCTTTTGCTTCTGCAAGTTGTTTTCTATCTTCAGCAAATTCTTCAATTTCTGAAGCTAGACGCTCAGAAAGCATTGTATCAATAGCTTCGACCATAACTTTTTTATCATGATCATATTTCTGAGCAAACTCTTCACGGAGTTCAGCAGTCACCTGTTGACGATTTTCTTTGACTTTAGCATTCCATGCTTCTTCGATTTCGTGGCGCACTTCTTCGGAAACTACATCATTTTCAAAAAGTGTCTTTAGTGCATCCAACATTTGTTTCTCCTTATTATTGGAGTCGGTTGATTATATTAACCAACGATTCTCTTAAGTACTTTTGAGCCTTTTTATCTTCTTTTGTTGCCTGTGCTATTTCATAAGCCTTATAGCCACCTCTGGCATTCATCAAGTGTTCATAGATTGGCGTAGGATACGCCCCAGGAGCACTTGGTTGTGCAACAACGTCAACAGTTATGATTTCAAAATCACTGACTTCGCCGCTACCATCTTCTTTTACATTACCAGAACCTCTTGACGAGACGCCTAGTTTAACTCCGCTTTCAAGCATTGTTTTAACTAGTTGTCCCATCGGTGTTGGTAAAATTTTCATTTTTCCATAACCATTTGGACCATCCATCCACATTTCGGTAATCATGTGACTGACTCTGTCCAGGTTAATGTTAAGACCTTCAGGATGATCAACCTCACCAAGAACACTGTATCCTCCGCTTACTTGATCATTGAGAGTTTTGACAGCCCTGCCAATTTCATTTACAGGATATACACGTTGGTTCGCATTGCGTACACCCCCTTGAATACAAATACCTTTCATAAAAAGATCTTTGCCTTCATTGGCATTCTCAACCACCATTTGAGCTTGGTCGAATGTCAGGTGCTCTCGTAAGTAATTGCCCATCTTCAAGTCCTTAGCTTCCGATCATTGATTTTTTATCGGGAGCCGCATCGCCTGCGCCTTTTTTCTCAGCGCCGTGGCCTTTTGGCATAGACGTCATAGACTTGCTTGCTTTACCACCAGGAACATTTACATTACCTGCATTATCTTCCTTTGTAGTTGGAGCTGCAAGACCACCTTTTGTGCCGCCGCTTCCGCCGTCACCGCCTTGTACCAAGTTTGAGCTTGTGCCGCCCATGTCATTTTTGCCAGCTACTGGAGATTTAGTGTTGTCACCGTTATCGCCCATTTTTGCTGTCACTTTTTCAACATATTCGCGCATCTGCTCGCCTGCAGACTTTTCAGTAGCTTCGTCAGTTTCTTCGTCATCTGCTTCGTCTACTTCTTCGTCTGAAGCTTCATAAGCGACTGCTTCTTCTTCAGGTGCTTCTTCTTCACCTTCTTCGTCGCCCATATCCATTTCAGCTTCGTCGTCTTCGCTTTCTTCTCCACCATCTTCTTTGTCTTTGATGATTTCTTCGAATTCTGCTTTAAGATCTTCTAACTCAGCTTCTAAATCTTTAATATCGCCTTGTGTAGCTGGAGCATCGTCGTCGCCTTCGCCTTCGCCGTCGCCCATGTCCATTGCCATGTCATCTTCAGCGTCTCCGCCCATTGGTGCATCCATGTCCATGTCCATGTCTCCGCCCATGTCGTCATCGCCTTCAACTTCAAATTCGTCTAAGTCAAAGTCTTCTTTAACGTCTTTGTCATCTTCGTCGTCTTTTTCTTCGTCCTTAGCTGCTTCTTCAACGTCTTTGTCTTCATCTTTTGATGCTTCTTCAACGTCTTTGTCTTCATCTTTTGCTTTTTCTTCTACTTCTTTGTCTTCTACATCGTCAGCAAGTAGATTTTCGTAGATGTCTCTTGACTTTTCTACTACAATTTCGTGGAATAATTCTTCCGCTTTTGCGCGGTCATTATTTACGAGATGCTCTAGCATCTCTTCAAATTTATTTGATTTTGCCATTTTTATCTCCTATAAATGTTATACCTATGGTAAGGCTGTCATTAGTATTTACATTTTAGGGAAAAAAGCGTATAGAAATAGGCTCAAAACGAGCCATTTTCACTCGATCTGGGCAAAAGTTGGAAGATTTTCATGAAATCATCAACTGAAATAGTTTTAAAATTATCAAACTTATTTAGTTCCTCGGGCTTGTAGTTATCTGGCTGTATAACTCTTACATATTGTATATGACTATGTTGTTTCAATACACTAGCTGTTTGCCTTAGCCAATTGCCGAAGAATGTTGCACCATCGGTACTTTTTTTATAGTTAGGAGTATCAGCAAAAAGATTGTTAAATTTAGAGCCTTTCTCTAAACCCTTGTAGTCAAATCCTAAAATATATATTATTTCGTATTGATGTTGACTAGCTAACCACAATGCAGTTGGTCCTGAGCTCCATCCTTTTGAAGGATTGAATAAATTTAAGTTTGGAATTCTATTATATGCTCTGTTTGGGTTTGTCCAAAGTTGATGTTTCTTTTGATATCCTGTTTTTGCAATTTCTAGGACCATTTTTGCATCAACAGCGACTAGATAATCTGGTGCAAATGACCTGTACATTGCATTACATCCATATATTTTACCTACAGGAGATAATCGTTCTATATCTATAGGCGATCTGCTTGTACCATTGCCTATTACAAATGCTATATGATGATTATTTTTTTGTTTTGGTGCTTCGGGAACTACTATATCTTGACGTTTTTTAATACGTCTTTGTTCTTTTTCAGCTTTGCGTTGTTCACGGATTTCGTGCCACTGCTCTTTAGAATATTGTCTTTTATCTATTTTGGCCAATTATCATACTCCGCCAGCCTGTGCTTGCGCTGCAATACCATACATTTGTCTTATAAAATCTATTTCTTTTGCTTTTTCTTCTGTATGTAATTCGCTTGCTTTTCTTGCACGATTTATCTGGGCGAGAGTAAGTCTTGTTTTGCGTGTGTCGTCTAGTTCTACTACCGATTGGTCATACTGAGGATCATATCTGTTGTCTTCAACAGGTTCAAGTGTTTCTTTATCATAATAAAAAAGTTCTCTCAGTATCATAGTATTATTTACCTATATTGTTCCTTCGCCACCTTCGTCACCTGCTGGTGCTTCTGCCGCGGCCGCATCACCTGCTGCAGATTCTGGTGAATCTCCTGCACCAGCATCTTCACCTTCACCTTCAACGCTGGCTTGATCTTCTGCTCCTGCAATGTCTGCACTAATTCCTGCACTAGAAATTCCTACACTACGCATTTCTCCTGCTTGATCACCTGGAGGTGGTGTAAGTGTTTCATCATTTTCTTCTCTCCACATACGTTCATTTTCAGCTAGGTCTTCTTCACTTAATCCTAAGAATCGTTTTAATGCAAAACGGTTAGAAATAAATGGTATAGCCTGTACTTGTGCAAAACTACTAATACGTTGATTATCTAATTCTGTTTGTCTATATGCTGCAAAGTTTTGTGGTGGTTCAAATTTAATATCAAACATGCCAGTATCAATATTAACACCTTTTTCTAGTAAGTATTTTTTAAATTCTTGATCAAATTCTTCCACAAGTAAATTTTGTAGACGTATACAATATGTGTTAAATCTTAATTCTTGAATAAATGCTGTGCCAACCCTGCCATCATTATAGCTTGCTTGACTATCGTCTGCGCCAGTAGGTAAGTATGAACTTGGTATACGGAGACCACGAACAAGTTTATTAGTAAAGTATCTTAGATCATCAATCTCTCCAAGATTAGTACCTCCAGGTAGTGTTTCAACTTTTGATCCTCTACCTTCTGCTGTTTGTGGGAAGAAGTAGTCTTCGTTTGTTGACAGAGGATTGTATGCTGAATCAATTACATTTGTGCCTCCACCTGTTTTTGATGGAATACGCCTTTGATGTATTTCTGTTTTTACACGTTCCACAAACTGCATAGCAAGGTGACTTGGCATATTACCTACATCAACATAAAACACTCTGCGTTCAGGTGCTCTTTGCACACGATAGATAATAATTGCATCTTCTAATAATTCTTTTTGTTTGTATACTTTAAAGATTGTTTCTAGTAATGAATTACCAAAAGGATAATTGTTATCTAATCCTTCTGACAAACTTAGATGCACCATGTGTTTTGCATCAACACTTACTTCACCGTCTTCAATAGTAAAACGTGATCCACTTGGACTTGGATAATTTCCTACCATGCCACGAACGCCGCCTTCGTAATATCCACTGCCTCCGCCTGTAATATTACCGTTGGTCTGTAATGGCTTTGTAGCTACCATGTCTTTAAAATTAAACTGAACATCTTTAATTACGTACTGTTCAGGAATTTTGCCTTCTGACTCATTAACAATAATTCTTTGCACTTTACCAGGATCAACATGAAATAGTTTTTTTGTTTCTGGATCTCTTAGAAAGAATCCATCTCCGTATTTGAAAACATTACGGAATATACGAAACATTCTATTTTCAAAGTTGTTTAGTTTGTACCATTGTTTTAGATATTGTGAAAGTATTTGTACTTCAGAATTAGTTGCATCTTTGTAAAATTTAAAATCAAAGTGTGTTTCGTTTTTTCGATTCTTTTGTGTACAAAATTCTGCAAGTATATCAAGAGCTGCATTTACTTCACTGTCAAGATCCATAGTATTGTACTGACCATAACGATCAATACGATTAGGTGTTCCTGTATATACATCTGGTAGATAGCTGTTGTAGTTTGTCCTTGCAGGACCTGGTCTGGTGCTTGCTGTCTTACCCGATATAGGAGAGTAGCTACCTGCTGTATTGTCTCCTCCGTCTACCGGAGTAAAGTATTTTTTCCAACTCATTTTAAATTCCTACGCTTTGCATTAGATTTCCATCAAGACCTTTGGTTGCTTTCAGTTGTCTATTTGCAGTTTCAAGCGTTCTTTTATTTATTTCTACTAATTGTAGCACACTTTGGTTCAGGTTGTCAAGAGAATCTTCACTAGTTGCACCGGTTTTGCTTGTATTTGCCATAGCCATAGTTGTTTGTGCAGCTTCTGACATAGGTACACCTGTTGTTGCCATTTCGTTGGCAAGCTGTGTAGGATCAAACTTTCCACCGCTTAGATCAGCTAATAGATTGCTTAATGCTCCACTATTGGCCATTCCTAACAGTTGTCCCTCTGGAGATTTAGCAGGAACAATAGCTTCTAGGTCGTGTAATAGCTGTGCAGATCCTTGGCCAAAATCTTTAAATCCGCCAGATCCGCTCATGTTGCTGTTTTCGTCATCACCAAACCAACTGCTGATACTATTCCACATACGTCCTATTAATGAAAGAGAACTTCCTTCATCGTTATTTCCTGCTTGAGATTGGGTGACTTGATTATCCTCTCTGATATTTTGTAGTTCTTTTGCAAAGGCTGCTGTTATTTGTCCTGATGTGTTTATTACTTCAGCGGCAAGCAATTTATCTCTTGCTAGATTTTTTTCTTCTTGTGTTGCAGTTGCATCAGTTAATGTTTTTAAATTGGCTACAATAGCGTCAACATCTTTGCCTGCTGCTTCTAATTCTGTTGCAAACATTTGTATCAATGGAATATTTTCAGAAAGAGTAGTACCAGGCACTAGATTGTTTAGTCCATCAATTATAGTACCCATTGCTTCTTTGGCTTTTTTTCCTATTTCTCCTTCGACTTGTGAAAATCCTTCTAGCAAAACACTGTTTGTTTGTATTTGTTCACCTATCTTTTGGTTTGCGTCTGATACTGTATTTGATAAACCAACCTGTGCTTTGTTGACTGCATTTAACGCATCTTGTCCTTGTTGATTTCCGGACATCTGCGTTTCCATGTTGGTGTTTATAGTTTCTAGATTTTGCACAAAGGCTTCTCTCATTGAAAGTTCTACGCCTGTATTTTTTTTAATCTTATCAATTACTGCTTTTGTAGCATCAATCAAGTCACCTGTTTCTTCAAGAACATTTGCTTGTGCTTGTGCAACTTCATTTATTTGTGCAAACCTAGCAATTTGTAAACCTTGCCTACTACTAGCAAATTCTTGTTCAGCTGCTACTGCCTGTTTAGCTAATTCCATTGCACGTTCTTTATCACCACGTGCCATAGCATCTCTAGCCTGTTGTGCTAGTGCTGCTGCTTCTTGGTTTACAGCTGCATAGTTTTGAGTTGCTTCTGTAAGAGGAGCGTTTGCTTGTACTTGATCTGAAAATAAATTCTGTAGTGTTTTTGATCCAGATGATAAAATGTTTTGTACTTCGCCAAATGTTTGTGTAGCATTTGAAACTCCGTCCATTTCCATTAAACGCAAACTTGCCTGTGTTGCACCGTCACGCTGTTTAGCCATCATTTCATCTTGCATTTGTTTTGCATCTTTACCAGTTAGTTTGGCAACCACAGTCATGTTTTTTGCAAGTTCGGATGCAGCTTTGATTTGTTCTTGATCGCTCATTCCTGTTTGTAGAGCTTGACGTCTAAGTAGCTGTGTATTTTTTAAGATAAATTCATTTGATTCTTCTAGACTATAACCTAGATTCATAAAACCATCAATGGCTCCGTCACGGAACATTACATCAGAAAGTTCTGCAAAACGTTTAGCACCGTCAGTAGCATTACCTCCTAAACCAACAAGAGCTTGTGAATTTGCGGATACTATTCCTGCAAATTGATCTAGTGGCATTCTTGTTTTTGCTGCTTGTACTCTTAAATCACCTAGATTTCCGTTTAGGCCAATACCAACTTTGCTAAGTCCTTGAAATGCACCTTGTGTATCTTCTAGGTATCCAGCAATACTAGTACCTACACCTGCTATTGTTCCGGCGAAACTTGGTAAAATATCAGCTATTTCTTTAGAAAATGTAGTAATACTGTTGCCGCCTTGTGCTAAAACTTTTCCGAAACCATCTACTGCATCGTTTGCAGTTTTGTACACTGTAGAACTACCGCCGCCGCCTCCGCCGCCCGTACTACCGCCGCCGCCTGTAGTTTGTGCATTACCAACAGACTTAAATCCTGCTTGGATAGCTTCTACTATTGCTTCGCGATCTTCTCTTTCTAATGCCATTCAGATTCCTTAAACCGTGTTTTTTGCGGTCATAAATATTGTATATAACTATTTATGCAAGGATTAAGATGTCAAAATTATTAGAAAAACACAAAAGACAGCCGAAAATCTTTATTGATTTACCAAGTGGCGGTCAGTTTTATGACAATACAGTCCTACAAGATATGCAAGCCACAAACTTAGCTGTCTATGGTATGACTGCTATGGATGAAATAATATTAAAAACACCCGATGCTTTATTTTCAGGTGAAGCAACAGTAAGAGTAATTCAAAGTTGTATACCTGCAATTTTAAATCCGTGGGCACTAGTTGGATATGATATGGACTATATCTTGTTAGCATTACGAATAGCAACCTACGGTGATGATCTACCTATAGAAACAAATTGTCCAAAATGCAACGAAACCAATCAAAGTACAGTAAGTCTTGGCAAACTGCTTGAAAGTTTTTCCGATCATAAAATTACAGGACAAATAGAAATGGGAGAATTAACTGTAAAAATTGCTCCTATCAAATATAAAACTACTACAGAATTTCAAAAAGAACAATACATGCTTGAAAGACAAGTCATGCAGATCAACAGTAGTGATATGAAGCAGGAAGAAAAAGACAAAATGCTTCAAGAAGTGCTGACAAAAATGACAAATGTCACACTAAGACTAGCTGTATCATATATTGATAGTATCACAGACGGAACCGACAGCGAAGCTGATAGATCTGCGATATTAGATTTTATAGCTAATAATGATGCAGTGTTTTATAAAGAACTACAAGCAAAAATTAAAGAAATTTCAGATGGATGGACTTTACCGTCATTTGATTTACAGTGTGGCGGGGAAGAATGCGCCCACGAATACAAGAGCAAAATCAATGTGGACTTTTCAAGTTTTTTCGGTCAAGGATCCAGTCGCTCGAGGAATCTGAAATTATTGAGCTAGACAAAACTCTAGAAAACGAAATCAAACAAATCAAATACGATGCTTATAAAATAGGCTGGTACATGCGTGGTAGTTTTTCATACAATGATTTAATGTATACTATTACTAACGATGACAGAGAAATTCTAAATAGAATTATCAAAGAAAATATTGATGTAGTTAAAGATACTAAGATGCCTTTGCTTTAATTGCTTGGGCAGCTTGTTTACCACCCTTAGGAAGTTTATCAATTTCTCCAGCGTCTACAGCTTTCTTAGTGGCTTTTAACACTTTCATTAGTTCTGGATCTGATAGGAATGTATCTTTAATTTCTGCGGCTGCTTTTTTAGCAAGAGCATTGGAAGTAGCTGTTCTTTTTTCTTGTAGTTGTGCAATGTCTTCAAGTATTCCTCTTTCCCAATCTTCTTGCAGGCTTTCGTTTGGACATTCAGGAAAACTAATCATTTTTAGTGTTTCAGGACCAAACATAGTGCCTATGAACTTGTCAGCTATCCATTCTGCAACAGATGTTTTTGACAGTAGTTTTGCTACTATACTTGCTAACACTGCTGATCCTACCCAAGCTAGGGCAGTTGCTATCCAACCTGCTATAGGTAAAAGTGCTAAAAGCATAGCTAATCTACCAATTACACCGGTGGCCGCACCAACCACACCGGTTGCATAAAATAATATATTTTCAGTAATAGTGTCTTTGATTTTTACTTCGTATGCATCAGTTTGTTTGTTTACTTTACAGCCATTTGCCATATATGCATTAGCCCAACCATCAGCGTCATCAAGAATATCGTCAACTGCAAGTATTGTAAAAACTATTTTTCCTACTATTGTTCTTGCCGCAATGGCTAGCATTTTAGATCCTATACCTGCTACTTTGCTGCCGCCTGGAATTTTGTCTAGCACTTTACCTATTTTTCCTTTAGCCTTACCTATTTTTCCTTTAGGTTCTCCTGTTTTCATACCAATAGGACTTCCAAACCCGCTTAGTTGCTTGATTGCACTATTAAACTGTTTGGAGTCTATGCCATGTTTGTTTACTGCATAATTTAGTTTTGTTTTAGCAAATGCTGCTTCAGCTCTATTGTTCACTGTTCCGATAACTGTGCCATCAGGATGAAATATGTTGAAAAGATTGCCGACTTTTTTAATAGAAACCTGAGGGGCTTTGCCAGAGCCGCCAGGCAAAGGCAAATCTAACTGGATAGGATTAGCTTCGGTTATTTGATATACTTTCATTGATACAGTCCAATCATTAAGTAATATTATTTATCACAGTGACAAAGATAGTAAATAATCTACTATGGATAGTGAAATAGATGATCCACATGATGATTGTAGTCATTGGGCAGGACACATATAATATGTATACTCATTGGCATATCATTGATGCAAGAACACGTGAAGTTGTTGTTGACAAACTGCTTGATGTAAGTCAAGCCAACGAGACCTTACAGATGTTGCAATTACAAAACCCACATGCAGAGTACGAAATAATAGAAACACAACATTCTACAGTTAAACCAGGCTTTGGAAGAGATCCAGATTTGCACTAAATAGTGATCAGATGTGCGAGCCAATAGTTTATTTTGTTTTGTTAACCCTAGTGTTAGTATGGATGTTGTATATAGATAATAAGAAATGAGCTAAAGCTCATTTGTGTTTCGCTTGCGCTCAACACTTTATTATTTGATATGATTAAGTGCGAAGCACTAATGCTTCATGTAGATTGTTTCAGTCAGACGGAACCTACACAGCGGTTCCATCATCTCGAAAACTTCATGTGAGTTCGTCACAGCCGAGACCGGAAGTAGGTGTTTGACTCTGCTACTGGGCTCTGACCTTTCCCAACCTACGTCGACATCACGAAGAAAATCTGCGCAACCGTTTTACCGCGCTGCGGATCGCTTCGCTACCTCCCGCTTCGTTCCTTTGCAAGGAGTTTTTGTAGCATACAGCCTGTTGAACTTCTCCACACCCATCGGCGATCTTTCACGCAGAATCTTGGAGGATCGAGCAACCTCGATCAAACAGCGTTCTTGTTTGCCTGTAAATATTCTTTTAATACTTTGGAACTTCCGACCCGCACATTAATAATTCCGTTGTAATACTCATCTGTCTCTAAAACTCTTCGGTCGAATTGTTCCTTTGCCTCTAAATAGCTTAGTACGCCTCTGCTGGGACAATAGTGAAGTATTTCTCTAGTAAACTTGTCTGGGCCTAATCGCTTGACGTCTGCTATCAAATGATCTGAAGATCCCCAATAGTCTCTCCAGTCTGATTCTTTAGTTCCGCGTCTTTTGTTTTTCTTGCCTTTGAGTGGTGGCTTGGTAGTTTTGAATTTGGCTAGTTTTTTGCCTATGTATTTGCGATTATTGGTAGTATTGGTTATCAAGTAAACAAAGCCTTCAACTCCTTGCGGAATTTCTTCAACTTGTTTTCCTTGATAAGTCCATTGCATATGGATACTTACCCGTGCCTATTCAGTGCCTTGGTCTTTTTTGGTTTTGTGCTTTTCGTGTATTTCTATACTGCGTAATTTTGCCAATCTGCGTATCTCACGCAACCATCTACGAGCGGCTGCATGTGTACGCACACTGTTTCGTGCTTCAAATTTTTCATTTTCTTTGAAGTACTCCATGTATGCCTTGGTCAATTGGTCATGTATGTCGTCTTTAATTTCTGCCATTGTATAGTTTTTTAGCCATTTGAAAAATTGGAATAAACACTAGTCCAATAATACAACCAAATGCTGTACCAAATGCAAGATCCCAACTAGCAGTACCTGCTCCGCCCATAAAATCGCTTACAGCGTTTCCTATACCAGCACCTATAACAGTTCCTATACCTTGTTGAAACGGCTTAGGCAGATATTTTTCAACACTAAGGCCAGTCATAGCACCTAGTATCATTACTGCGTTGTCTATTATTCCAAAAATTATAAAATCAATCACTTTTTTCCTTACTCGACAATTTCAATGTCGTTTGCATAACTTGTATAACCGTTTTCTTTTACAACCTTGAGCACATGATTAACGCGGCCTACAAGTTCATCCTTGTGTGAAATCAAGAATACATTTTTGTGTCGTTCTCTGCCCATTTTCTTAAGTATGCTCAGCGAATTTTCAACGCCTGCTGTGTCCATACCTGAATCAATTAATTCGTCAATGAATAGTAAGTTAATATTTTGATACAAACTTTCCCAAACATCTCGGAATGCAAAACTTAGTCCTAGTATTAGTCTATTGCGCTCACCTCTTGACAAGTTATCAAAGTCCAAGTCTTGACCTAACTGTGTAATTTCAACAGCAAGATCATTTTGGAACACCACTTGATGTGGCAGTCCAAGTTTTACAATATAATATGTAAGACGATTGTTTAAATATGCTAAATTCTGTTCAATAATCTTTTTACGAATAAATGAATCTTTGTTTGTTAGCAGTTTGTAGAGAAATTCTTGATGCTCTTTAAAATCATTGAGATCGTTTACAGGTGTCCAGTCTATTTCTTGAATAGCAGTTTGTTGTAATTCTTTGATCTGTGCATCATATGGATCTTGTTCAGCACGTTTGTTTTCTAAACTCTGCTTCAAACTGTCAACATTGTTGCGATGTTCATATGCTTCTTTGGCAGTTTCATAAAATGTGTCAGGACGTCCGTTTATGTCACCTATTTCTTCAAGACCATCTACAACATCTTTAAGTTTGTCTGCAACTTCTTTATAGTATGCCTGCGCATCTGCAAGTTCTTTTGCTTTTCTTTCTTCAAGTTCTGCTTTTTTATCATCATGCAGTGCTTGTCCGCAGGTATAACAGGTAGCATCTTCTAAATTTGCGATGTCTTTTTCTGCTTTTTCTACTGACTTAGTAGCACGTAGCAGTGCTGAGTCAAGTGTGCTTTTTTCTTTATTAAGAGCCGTAATTGCATTGTTTAGTTCTGTCCAACTTTGTAATTTTTCATGCTTTTCAAGCTCTTCATCAATGTCTAAATGCTCTAATTCGTCAATATTTTTCTGTAGTCTGTCTACATCTTGTTGTTGCTTGCTTAACCAAGCTCGTTGCGTATTGCGTAGACTTTCAATAGTGTCCTGAATTTTTTCGTTTGCATTTTGTATACCTTGTATTTTTGCATTTTCTTCTGTTATTGCTTCACGAGTAAGACGCATCTGTTCTTTAAGTGTTTCTGCTTTTTCAGATAGTATAGTAATACCTAACAGTTGCTCAATAATAGCACGTTGATCATTCTGCTTCATACTCAAGAATGGTTCAGAATAGGTGTTTAGTGCTACAACATGCTTAAACATGTCGTGACTCATGTTTAGCAAATCACGTATAGATTCTTGGGTCTTTCTACTATCACCTTGGCTAAGATCATCCATGTCTTGTTCTTGGTCATTAACATAAAACTTCAAAACATTAGGAGAACGTCCTCTTTCAATACGATAATCTATACCATCTTTTTCAAAATGGAGTGTGACTAACATTCCTTTGCCGTTAGTCTTGTTAATCAGATTGTTTCTTTTAATGTTGGTAAGGGCAACTCCATACAGAGCATAACTGAGGGCGTTTATGATTGTGGTTTTGCCCGTACCATTTCTCGATCCTGCGTCATCGCCGCCTTGATCAAGATTCTCTCCAAGCACAAGTGTTAGTTGTTCCTTGTTGAAATCTACAGCCTGAGTTTGATTACCCACGCTCATAAAGTTTTTTACTGTTAAATCTTTAATTTTTATCATTATAGCTCGTTGTAGATGTCTAATAACATCTTTTTGTTGAATTGTTCCGAATCTATTGCTGATATTTCTCCACTTACAATTTGATCTACACTTTCAAACTGTTGAATATCAACGTCTGTTGTAATTTCTTCCATTTGTTTTTGTGGAATAAGTGATATTTCTCTACACTTATATTGATTCACAAATGTTTCTTTAATAAAAGTTGCTTCTTCAAATGAGATAGGAACATCAATTGTCACACGCAGATACATTTTTGGCTTTATAATATTGTCTGTATCTTCTAATAGTTGTTTCAATCCGATAGTTCTATACTTAGGACACTCTGGCCAGTTGATATACTCTGGTTCTGCATCGTTCTCACGATCCAATATCATCATACCACGGTCATCATCCCAAGCATCTGCATAGTTGTGTGGGAAAGCATTTCCTAAATAATGCACAGCACCTTGTACTTGACGCTTGTGAAAGTGTCCTGAGAAAACATACTTTTGATGTTTAAAATGATTAGCTTTAAGTTCACCATGATCTGGCATCTGCACCATTGCATTCATATAAAAGTTTGGCAATTCAAAGTGACCGAACATGTATTTGGTCTTAATATTTTCAATTTTTTTCCATTCATCGCCTACTAACCAAGGAATAAGTGCAACATCGTCTTCAATGTGTATGTCATCTACAATAGTAATACCAGGAATGTGTCGACCAAATTCTACACTGTACACATCACGCTTGTCTTTGTAGTACAAGTCGTGATTACCTGCAAAAAAGTAAAATTTATCAAATGCTTTTCCTAGTTTTTCTAAGCATCGGATAGTTGCATCCATTGTGGTAAGGTTAAGACTGTTTCTGTTGTGATGCCAATCACCACAAAATATACCAGTTTCACAGTTGTGAGCTTGTGCCTGTTCTATAAACCAATCTACAAATGCTTCACAATCATCGTTGTGAACTTTAGAGTTGCCTTTAAGACCTAAATGGATATCAGTAAAAACTGCTGCTTTCTTAAACAATATTCAATCCTCAGTTATTTTATACAATACTAACGTAAAAAGTCGCTAAAGTCAAGAAGTTTTTTTGGCTTCTGCTTCTCTTTTAAGTGAATTTTCCCATTCGCCTTGGCTCTGTCTGGTGTAGCTTGGATTCATATGGTTCATTTCTAGTATGTCGTCACGTATATTTTGGTTGCGTTTTTCTATGTTTATGACTCTAACAAACGAGTTTGTCACAGCCGCAGTGTAATAGGCAAATGGATTCTGTGATTTTGATTCATCAAACTGCAAACCAATTTGTGCAAGTTGCAGAATTGCTTGGCCCTTCATTTCATCATTATATGTGTATCCACGCACATTTCCTCTTGTAGCATATCTGTCACAAAGTTTTAACCACATGTTTGCTAGTTTGTTTGTAGCCTTACCATGGTCCATGGAAAAGTATCCGTTTTCCATACCACCTTGCCAATGACTTTTGCCTACACATATAAGTTCACCATCGTCGTTAAATTTGTAGTGTTGAAATGGAGGAAAGTTAACTTTTACTTTAGTATCTGCAACTGTTTTAGGGTTCTTTTTGCGTCCAGGTTCTTCTGGGATATGATCAAACATCATAATCCTAAAAACTAGTTCTTCTTTTGTGATCTTTTTGTAGTCTACTTCGCACTCAGCTAGTTTTACTTTTCGACCTTCTTCTTTAGCTTGATCAAATGCTTGTACTTGTAGTCTTTTTGCTTTATTACGTTTTGCTTCTGCTATAGTTCTTATGTTTATTTTTTCTATGCTAGGCAAAATTATATCATATTGATGATATTCAGGGTCAACATAGCTACAAAATGCACTTTTTGACTTATGAATCTCTTTCAATATGTCTTTGTTGTTTAGATAGTTAATTCTTTTCATATTTTCTCCGGATTTATTTTACTATTATAAACTACGTAGTTAATAAAGTCAACTAAATACTTTATATATAAGGAAATTTTTATGGCAATATTTGATGGAAACGGCAAACAATTACAAAGAGCAGTAGGTAGTGCTGTACAAAATGCAGCCGAGCAAGTAAAATCTTTTACTTCAGGAGCAGGAAATCCTGCATCTTCAGCAGCCGCTACTGTTGGTTCTGAATTAGCTAATGGCGTCAAAGATAGGTTAACAGATTTTGCAGACTCTACAGGCTTTGGCAAAGCATTGAGAGCATTTAACCTTTTACCAAATGCAGAACCTGAAAATCCAACACATGTTGCCGCAACAGCCGCAAGTGATGGTGCAGATTGGAGAGTCAAATTAAGTTTACCTAAGAATTTCAAATCGCTTGCACAACAGTCGCCATACTTAATGGATCCTTTGATTGATACTGACGGTTTAGTGTTTCCTTACACACCAACGATATACATGACACATTCAGCTTCTTACAATCAAATATCGCCTGTTCATAGTAATTATCCTTTTTTTGCTTATCAAAACTCTAGAGTGGATCAGTTTAGTATTGTTGGAGATTTTTATGTTGAAAACAATTTAGAAGGTCTTTATTGGATAGCAGCAGTTCAGTATTTACGCAGTGTCACTAAAATGGCATATGGAGCAACATCAAATGTTGGTTCACCTCCTCCTGTTGTGAGACTTAATGGTTATGGAGATTATGTATTCAAAGATGTACCATGTTTAGTGACATCATTTTCGGTTGAACTAGGACAAGATGTTGATTATATACAAGTGCCTATTGCAGGCGGAGAAGGTTCGTGGGTACCAACTAGAAGTAATATTCAAGCAACAGTTCAACCTGTATACAGCAGAAGAGAAGTTGAAAAATTTAGTCTAGATCAATTTGTAAAAGGTGGCTATATTCCTAAAGGCGGATTTATTTAATGGCAAAGTATAGTTCAAACAGTCCTTGGAATGACACAAGAATAAAAAATGGGCAATATTTAGATACGCTCAAAATTAGACCAATACCTGCTGAATCTGACGACATATTTTATACAATAGAAGTACAATATACACATAGACCAGATCTACTTGCATATGATTTATACGGAGACAATAATTTGTGGTGGGTATTTGCACAGCGCAATATTAACACTTTGAAAGATCCTGTGTATGACTTTGAAGCAGGAACACAAATTTATTTGCCAAAAGGTGGAAACCTTAAACGACTGTTAGGAATCTAATATGTCTTTTACTCCACAGAATTTATTAGCACAAGCACAGAAAATTGGAAAGTCTATTCAAGACTTTGCCGAAGATAAAGCTGCAGAAATTGGTAATGCAATTGAAACAGCGGCAAATATAAATCCTAATGCTGTTGCTGACAGTGTTGCTTCATCAGTTTCACAAATTCCTGCAGGCGCAGTAGAACCTTCTTTGAATATGCCTTTGGATTATAGAGATATCCAACAATATAACAATGCAGAATTAGAAAGATTTAATAGAATTTTAGGAATAACTGGCGGCAAAAAAACGCCTTTCCCTAACGAACTTAGAGACTTTGCTTCATATAATTATGTTTTAGGTTTAGGAGTACTTTCTCCCAGAGAAGTAAACTTTCCTGACGAAACGTATAGAATTAGAGAACCAAGTATAATGATTCTCAAATCAGGCGGCGGCCTTGGCGACAAAAAATCTACAACAATTTACGAAGGCAATGGTAAACTAGAATACTACATGGATGAATTAGATGTTCAAAGTATTATTAGCATGGGCGGAAAAAATAAACAAACTAATGCAACAGGTATAGATTTTAAAATTACAGAGCCTTACAGTATGGGACTGTTCTTACAATCATTACAAGTAGCGGCAATGCAAGCTGGATATAAAAACTATCTTGAAGCACCATATATTATTGTAATAGAATTCAAAGGTTGGGATATCAACGGAAATCAGATTAATAAACCTATGCTTAGAAGATTACTTCCGATAAAACTTGTTAATATTGATTTTCAAGTCACAGAAGGCGGAAGTTCATATGAATGTAAAGCACTGCCTTTTAATGAACAAGGATTGGCAGATCAAATTCAAAGTGTAAAAACTGATGTAAATTTGACAGGATCTACTGTACAAGAATTACTTCAAAGTGGAGGATTTAGTTTAGCAGGATATATCAATCAATACCAACAGAAAAGAAGAGAAGAAAATCAAACTATACAACCTGACGAATATATTATTTCATTTCCTACCGAAAGATCCTCAGCTAAAGAAAAATTAGCAGGAAATCTAGCTGATGCTGGCTCTGCAACTACAGACCAATCCTTAAATCCAGGAGAAGAACGAGAACTTTCAAATGAAGAAAAAATAGAAATATATCAAAGTATAACAGGAAACGAAGACAGCAACATACCGGCAGATTTTGATGCAGACCTTAGCAAGTTGTTAGGTGTAATTGTGACTAAATCTGACATAGGAGAAGCTGTAAGGCAAAAAGTTGAAGATCCTGAATTTACAAACGAAATAGGAAAAGCTAAACTTGTGCAAAGTTATTTAGATGGAGGTAAGCAACCATTTGGTAGACCAAGATTTGTAGAAGAAACAAAAGATGCAGATGAAAGACCTCAATTTGTAAACACAGTAGGTACTGGAGTTTTCAAAAGAGGAAACATTACTATAAAAAATAATGGAAGAACTTTAAGTTTCAAATCAGGAACGCCGGTTCAAGATATTATAGAAGAAATTATTATTTTAAGTGAATACGGAAGTAAAATATCCGACGAAGTGCCGGATACAAATGGTATGATTCCTTGGTTTAGAATCGAAACTGATGTTTACATTATACAAAATAAAGAACAAATGGATTTGACTGGTGAGTATCCTAAGTTGTTTGTATATCGTGTTATGCCTTATAAAGCACATGTGAACAGAATTTTGCCTACAACAAAATCTTCTCCTGGTATACAGGAAATAGAAAGACAAATTTGTAAAGAATATGATTATATTTACACAGGAAAAAATGATGATGTGTTAAATTTTAATATTAATTTTGATGTAGCATTCTTTACTGCAATTACTCCATTTCAAGGAAAATATAAATTAGGAGAAAAAGATTCTAAATCAGACAGCAGTGGTGACGCTACAGAAACAGAAGATAAGCAAGTAGCAAAAGGTGATAGCAACAATAATAGTTCTAGCGGTAATGCTACTACGAGAGAAACTACTTCTACCGAAAGCGGTGGCAAAGGAGGAGGCTTCCCAGAAAGAACCAAAACAACTATTGCAAGAGATTTTAATGATGCTCTTGTTAACAGCAATGTTGATTTAATAAGTGCAAATATGGAAATTTGGGGAGATCCATATTATATCTCTGACAGCGGATTTGGAAATTATAATGCAGACGAAACTCCTATAATTAACCTAACTGAAGATGGCACAATGGATTACCAAAGTTCAGAAGTTGATATTAAAGTAAATTTTAGAACACCATTAGATTACAACAATGATGGAAACATGGATTTTCCTGGTTTAGGTACAAAACCTGTAGGCGCATTTAGCGGAATATATCAAGTTTTATTTGTTAATCATAAATTTACTGGTGGCACATTTACTCAAGATTTAAGATTAATTAGACGTAGAAATCAACCAGGTCAGGATACAAAAGTAGAAGCGACATCTAGTGGCGTTAAAGTAGTTGAAGATCGTGTCGAAGACCAAGCACCAGAGGAATAAAAATTGAGCGGAAGAAATCAACTTACAAGAAAAAGACGTCCATCCTGGATGGAGGGTGTTGGACCTTACATTGGAAAAATTGTTAATCACATTGATTCACAATATATGGGAAGTGTAGAAGTAGAAATTTTAAAAATCAACGAAGCTGGTAATCCTACAGATTCTAGCGGATATCTATTACCATGCTACTATGTAAGTCCTTTTTATGGTGTCACACCAAGAGACGGTGTAAAAGCAAACGAAGGATTTGACAGCTCACAAAAAAGTTATGGAATGTGGGCAGTGCCACCCGATGTTGGAACTAAAGTTGTTGTTTTAGCAATGGAAGAAAATTTTGGTTATGGATATTGGATTGGATGTGTGCAAGATCAGTATATGAATTTTATGGTGCCTGGAAATGCAAGCACAACATATAATGATGAAGATTCATCTAAAGCAAAGCCTGTAGGCGAATATAATAAATCTCTAGATCCTGTAGGACAAGATCCTACAAAATATATAAAACCTTGTAATACTGATGCATGTGGTGTATTAGACACACAAGGTTTAGCCGAAGACACTACTAGAGGAACAACAACCACAAGTGCAAGAAGAGATATTCCTAGTATGGTTTTTGGGTGGAGTACACCAGGACCTTACGATAAAAGGCCAGGGAAACCTACAACTAGATATGGAGAAAAATTTGCACAGACATTAGTGCCATTCAATAGATTAGGTGGCACCACATTTGTAATGGATGACGGTGATCAAACGTTGGTTAGGAAAAAACCAGCAAGCGGATCTGAAGCCGGTCCACCGGAATATGCAAATGTAGAAAATGGCGAAATTGGTATTCCTACATTACCACACAATGAATTAACAAGATGGCGTACCAGAACAGGTCATCAGATATTAATGCATAATACAGAGGATTTAATTTATATAGGAAATGCAAAGGGATCTACATGGATAGAAATGACAGCTGGAGGAAAGATTGATATCTATGCACAAGACAGTGTGAGCATACATACAAAAAATGACCTTAACATATCTGCTGACAGAGATATTATAATGAATGCAGGAAGAAATATTTGTTTGAAAGCAGGCAAAGATGGAAGAATTACAGCAGGAGAAGGTACGCATATTTCTGCTAAAACTCATACTGAGTCAGCACCTGATGGTATTAACATGAACGGTCCATCAGCTACACCTGCATATACTCCTTTAAGAACCCCGCAACATGAGCCTTGGTTTGGACATGAAAATCTAAATCCTCTGGAGTTTGCACCGTCAAAAACAGATAGAGAAAACCCAGAAAACACTATTGTAGAAGTAGACAGCAACGGCAATGATTACAAAAATAACTTTGAAGCAGAGTATGTGCCAGTAGTTGACACATTCAGGAAAGGAAGTTAAGGTAAATACGCTATGAGCAACTTAGAAAAGCAATTATACAAACAAATTACTGTTCCAAATAGGAATCAAAAACCTAACGAAATTCCTGGTACTAGAACATATAGAGGTATAAGCACAGTAAATGAAGGCAATTCTTCAAATGTTTTGTATGATTTGTCATTAATAAAACAAGATATAATCAATCATTTTCACATAAGGCAAGGTGAAAAACTTAGCAACCCTGAATTTGGCACTATAATATGGGACGCTTTATTTGAACCGTTTACAGGACAAATTAAAAAAGCCATAATACAAAATGTCACAGAAATTGTAAACGCAGATCCACGTGTAAACGTAGATCAAGTCACAGTAGATCAGTATGAGAGTGGATTGCAGATAGAAGTAAGTTTGACATATTTGCCTTACAATATTTCAGAAAGAATGCGTTTACAATTTGATCAAAACGCTGGTTTTTTGAATACCTAATTAAGTACGCACTTATCTCATTCTGCTAAATATTGTAAGAGGAATAAAAAATGTCATCAACAGATAGACAAAATAGATTATTAGTTGCAGAAGACTGGAAACGTATCTATCAAAGCTATAGAAATGCGGATTTCAAAAGCTATGATTTTGATAATTTACGTCGAACAATGATTACGTATCTCAGGGAAAATTACCCTGAGGATTTCAACGACTATATTGAAAGTTCTGAGTATCTTGCACTTATCGATCTAATAGCATTCCTTGGACAAAATTTAGCGTTTAGAGTTGATCTAAACAGCAGAGAAAACTTTATTGAGCTTGCAGAACGTAGAGAAAGTGTTCTACGCCTTGCAAGGTTATTGTCATACAATCCTAAACGAAACCAGTGTGCTAACGGACTTTTGAAAATAGAAACTGTAAGCACTACAGAACGTATTATTGACAGCAACAACCAAAATTTAGAAAATCAATCAATTATTTGGAATGACCCTGCTAATCCTGATTGGAACGAACAATTTATTAAAATTCTAAACGCAGCTTTACCGGTAAACGGAACGTTTGGGCGTCCTGTAAAAAAAGACACAATAAATGGTATTCCTACAGAACAGTATAGATTTAATTCTACTAATACTGACGTTCCAGCATTCAGCTTTAGCAAACCAATTGATGGTAGCACAACAAGATTTGAAATAGTATCTTCTGACATAAACGAAGGAAGCATTATTGAAGAATCACCATTTCCGGGAAATAATTTTGCATTTACATATAGAGATGACGGCAGAGGTCCTGCAAGTTCTAACAGCGGATTTTTTGTTCACTTTAGACAAGGAACTTTAGATCAAGGTACTTTTAATATTACCAATCCTAGTAGTAATCAAACAGTAGGCATTGATGCAACAAATGTTAACAATACGGATGTTTGGCTTTACAAGTTAGATAGCTTTGGAGTTGAAATTGAACAATGGACAAAAGTTGATGCTGTTGAAGGAAACAATGTTATCTATAATAGTCTTAATAAAAATATAAGAAACATTTTCAGTATACTTTCTAGAATAGATGATAGAATTAGTTTAATATTTTCCGACGGGGTTTTTGGATCATTACCACAAGGAAACTTTAGAGTATATTATAGAACAAGTAAAAATCAAAGACTTGTAATAGATCCAAAAGATATGCGCGGTGTTAGTATAGATATAAATTATCTAAGCAGAACAGGAAAACGTGAAACTTTAACTCTTACATTTACTTTACAATACACAGTTGACAATGCTTCTACTAGTGAAACAAATACAAATATAAGACAGAGAGCACCTGCAACTTATTATACGCAAAATAGATTAATCACAGCAGAAGATTACCAGCTTGGTCCGTTAGGTATTAGCCAAGAAATTATTAAAACAAAAAGTGTCAATAGAACTGCCAGTGGCATCAGCAGATATTTTGATTTGTTAGATGCAACAGGAAAATATTCAAAAACTAATTTGTTTGGTTTAGACGGAGCAGTATACAAAGAATTTTTGACAAAGCAAGAACGCTTTACATTTGAAACGCAAACAGATGTCGAAGGAACTATTGTTAATACTATAGAACCTATTTTATCTGATAGACAAACAAAAAATTATTACTTTACAAAATTTCCAAAAACTGATACTACTGATTTGAATATAACGTGGATACAATCAACGTCGGAAACAAATCTTTCAACAGGATACTTTCAAAATGTTAACGACATACGTCAGCTATTAGGTAGTTTTACAACAAGTGTTTTAAAATTAATTAAACCCGGCGCTTCTTTAAAATTTATAGCACCATCAGGAAAACATTTCATGCCTGATGGAACACTTATGGATGGAGAAGCTGATCATTTAAATTCAAGATCTTACAAGTGGGTAAAAGTTATTAATGTTTCTGGAAACGGAACTGTTATAGAAAACAATACAGGTCCTGTTAGTTTTAATGATATAATACCTACAGGTGCACAGTTAGTTGAAATAAAACCTTTCTTAGCTCAAAGTTTAGAAACAGATGTAAAACGCCAAGTAATAGATCAGATATTTGCGTATAAAACATTTGCTTTACGTTTTGATATAAATTTAGGACAATGGCGTGTTATCACAGAAAATAATTTAAATGCTACAGCAGAATTTAACACAGGTAAAACTGGCGATAATACAAACCAACAGTTAGATGCAAGTTGGTTATTATTGTTTACTAATGATGGAGAAACTTATACTATTCAATCAAGAGGAAGTAGATACGTTTTTGAAAGTGATCAAGAAATAAGATTTTACTTTGACAGTAGTGATAAGATTTATAATAGTCTTACAGGAAAAATTGTTAAAGATAAGATTACCGTATTAAGCAACAATAATAAACCAGATAGCACAGATAGTTTTACTTTTGATTTAGATTGGGAAATAACTAAAGAATACAGAGATGCTGAAGGTTATGTAAACAGTAAAAAAGTAGAAATTGCTTTTTTTGATGAAGATGATGACGGTGTAGTAGATGATCCTGAGATATTTGATGTAATTGTAGACGAAGATATAAATCCTTTGACAAAATATGTATTTCAAAAAAAACTTATTACAACTGATGGTGTAGAAGATTTTAATTATGTAGATAATGCTGTTGAAAATATTATTATTAAAGATTCTAAAGATAGCGTTGGTGCATTGAGTCAATACAATGATAATCAAATATTTTATTTTGTAGAAGAAAACATATTTGAAATATATAATGAAAGTTTAGGATCTCTATCGTTAACAACTAATTACAAAGCATTTATAGGTAGAGATAAATTAAAATTTCAATATATTCATGCAGCAGATGACAATACTAGAATAGATCCTAGTGCAAGTAATATAATTGATACTTATATACTCACAAGAACATATGATAATAGTTTTAGACAATATTTAGAAGGAACACTAACTCAAAAGCCTTTACCGCCATCTAATGACAGTTTATTTTTGTCATATGGAACGGAAATAAACAAAATAAAATCTTTAAGTGATGAAATAATTTATCATCCAGTGAAGTACAAAGTTTTATTTGGAAACAAAGCGGATTTAGATTTGCAAGCAAAATTTAAAATAGTAAAGAACCCAGATCAGGTTTTGAATGACAACGATATAAAATCAAGAGTAATAACTGCAATCAATCAATTTTTTGCACTTGAAAATTGGGATTTTGGAGAAACATTTTACTTTTCAGAACTTGCAACTTATGTAATGGGACAGCTATCACCAGATGTGGTGACATTTGTTATTGTTCCGGAACAAGAAACACAATCATTTGGTAGTTTGTTTGAAATTAAATCTGAAGTTGACGAAGTGTTTATAAGCGGCGCTACTGTAGATAATTTAGAAATTATTGATAGTGTGACAGCATCGAAACTGAGTGCAACAGGTAATGTAGTTAGTCAAAGCACTACTACAAACACAGGTATAACTAGTGCATCTACAACCACTAGTGCTACTTCTACAACAACTAGTTCAAGTAGTTCAAGTAGTTCAAGCAGTTCAAGCAGTTCTAGTTCCGGAGGCAGTAGCTACTAATGGCATATGATAACGATCAAAATGAACCAAGATTGCCAGGCGGTGATAAAAGCATAAGACGAAGTAGTGCTAATCATTTACCTAGGTATTTTAGAACTTCATACAATACGAAATTTTTATCTAGCACACTAGATCAATTAATTCAACCTGGTGTAGCAGAGAAGTTAAATGGTTATGTAGGAAGGAAATCTACAAAAGCATTTCTACCTAGTGATAATTATATAGGAGACATAAGTTCTCAAAGAGAAAATTATCAATTAGAACCAGCAACGATTATTAAGGATAATCTAGGAAATTTAAGTTTTTATAAAGACTATAATGACTATATAAACACTTTAAAAAATCTTGGAGGATCAACTAATAATCATAGCAATTTAAATTCGCAAGAATTTTACAGCTGGAATCCGCATATTGACTGGGATAAATTCACAAACTTTAGAGAATATTATTGGTTGCCAAGCGGACCAGATAGTATAGCAGTAGCAGGTCAAAGCACAGAAGTTGAATCAACTTATACTGTGTCATTAAAAGATAATGCAGATAATTTAACTTATTTGTTTTCACCAGATGGATTAACTAATAATCCTTCTATTACTTTGTATAGAGGACAAAAGTATAAATTTGATGTAGATGTTCCTGGCCATCCTATTGCTTTTGCAACTAGAAAAAGTTGGAAACCTGGTGAAGCAGTTATTGTAGAAACCACTGATGGTGTAAGAAGTGCAGGAGTGTTTGATGCTATTTTGTATGATCAAGATGGCACTGCATACGATGCCGGAGGATTTATAGTTGATCCAGTTTCACAAGGCAGTGTTGAATTAGGTGAAGCAACAAACACTTCTTTAATTTATGACACTGGTGTAAGCAAAGTTGATGAAGAAGGAAACACAGTTGCAAACGTTTATTTGGAAAAAGGTATTATAGAATTTACAGTACCTGATGACGCACCGGAAAAGTTATATTATATTTCAAAAAATGATCCTAACGTAAGTGGATTCATTTACATTAGAGATATAGTAGAAAGCACGAGTATAGATGTAGATAAAGAAATAATAGGTAAAAAAACTTACAAAACAAGTTCTGGATTCGATATATCAAATGGAATGAAACTAAATTTTGTAGGTAATGTCACACCTGAAAAATATGCCAGCGGAGAATGGTACGTTGAAGGTGTAGGCGACAAAATTAAACTTATACAACAAGAAGATTTAGCAACCAGTGGTGTATTTACGGATAACATTGATGTTGAATTTGACGGACAAGGTTTTGATTTTTATCCTTTTAGTGAAGCACTTGGGTTCCCTGCAAACAAAGATTACATTGTAATCAATAGATCATCGGTTGATGGAAACTTATGGAGTAGATACAATAGATGGTTCCATAAGAGTGTAATTGAAAAAACAGCTGAAATAAACCAAACAGTTTCTAACGTAGATCAAAGTGCAAGAGCAAAACGTCCTATTATTGAGTTTGAAGCAGGAATCAAATTAATTAATTTTGGTACAAAAAGTAAAACAGATGTGGATCTAGTTGACACACAAACAAAAGATATATTTTCAACTATTGAAGGTTCAACAGGTTATAACATAGATGGTGTAAACTTATCAAATGGCATGAGAGTGTTGTTCACAGCAGATACCGACGAGTTGGTAAAAGGAAAAATATATAAAGTAAACTTCATTAACTTTAGAAACACTGTTCAAATAAGTTTAACAGAAGAAGAAGATTCTACACCGCTTTTGAACGAAACAGTATTAGTAAAATCTGGAAACACTTACAATGGATCGTTTTTTTACTTTAATGGAAGTGAATGGAAGACAGGTCAAGCTAAAACAGCAGTCAATCAACAACCTCAGTTTGAAATGTATGATGCTGATGATGTTTCCTTTGTTGATACAACAAAATATGATGCAAGCACATTTACTGGAAATAAAATATTTTCATATGAAATAGGAAACGGAAATAATGATACTGAATTAGGCTTTCCTCTAACTTATAGAATAATTGAAAATGTAGGTGATATAACTTTTAACTTTGATTTACTAAAAGATAGTTTCAATTATCAAGAAGGAACTACTTTATTAACCAAACCTACTGATAGTGGTTATTTAAGAATATACAGTGATAGAGAAACATATGCAAACGAAAATGGTTTTATAACAGCAAACACTGACAGTAATCAAAACGTAATAAAACAATACATTTTTGATAACACTACTAATGATTTTTATATTGATGTTTATGATGATTTAGTTTTTTCAGATAAGTTATGGCACAGAATATACTTGAATAATGTATTACAAAGAAACAACATTGATTACATATTGAAACAAGATGCTAACAGTAAAGTTTATGTTAATTTTACTAACAGTTTAAATTTAGATGATGTAATTATTATAAAAACTAGAGCAGACTATCCAAAAAATGAAAACGGATATTATGAAATACCTAGTAATTTAGAAAAAAATCCATTAAACGAAAATCTCAGCCAATTTACTTTAGGAGAGGTTAATGACCATGTAGCAACTATAGTAGAAGAATCTATAAATTTTGATGGTATATTTCCAGGTACAAGTAATTTAAGAGATATAGGAAAAATTACTAATCTTGGACGTAAATTTATAAAAAGTAGTGGACCAATAAATTTAAGTTTATACCACTTGTTAACTGATGATTCAAACATTGTAAAATCTTTAAGATATGCTAGAAGAGAATACGGCAAATTCAAAAGACAGTTTTTAGAAGTTGCAAATAAATTAGGTTATGAAGGACCTACAAAACAACATGTAGATTTAATACTTAAGGAAATGAACAAAGATAAAACATCTAGTATGCCTTTTTATTTTAGTGATATGATTCCACAAGGTGGTTTTATAAGAACTGAACATGTAATTGAAGATACTGATGAACAATTCTTTCCATTAAGCCAAGTATTTTCATTATCAACAGCAAGTATAAAAGCAGTTCAAGTTTACCAAAATGCTACACAATTAATTCATAATAGAGATTATACATTTAATAATGAAGGTTTTGTAGTTGTCACTGCAACAAAGGCGATAGGCGATAAAATTGAGATATATGAGTATGACAGTACTAATGGTAGTTATATGCCACCTACTCCTACAAAGTTAGGATTATATCCTGCCTACGAACCGCAAATTTATTTAGATACAACAATTACAACACCAGCCAATGTTATAGAAGGTCATGATGGTAGTAAGTTTGTTGCGTTCAATGATTTTAGAGATAATCTATTATTAGAATTAGAAAAAAGAATATACAACAATATTAAGGTTTCTTATGATACTAACATTTTAGACATTCATGATTTTGTTGGAGGATTACACAGAAAAACAAAATTTACAAAACATCAAATTGATAAAAGCATGACACCTGATTTCCTACAATGGAATCAACTAGTTGACGGTGATTATGTAGTGAATAATACTTTTTCAAGAGATAATCAATTTAGTTTTAATTACGCAAAAACAAATTATCCTACCGGAGAAAAATTACCAGGATTTTGGAGACAGGCATTTATATATGCATACGATACCGATCGTCCACATACTCATCCATGGGAGATGCTGGGTTTTAATGTAAAACCTAGTTGGTGGGAAACAACATATGGTCCTGCACCATATACAAGAAACAACGAAGTTTTGTGGAGTGATTTAGAACAAGGGATTATAAGAGAACCGGACAAGCAGTTAATTATAAAAAGCAAATATGCAAGACCAGGACTTACAAATACTATTCCTACTGATGACGAAGGGCAGTTATTATCTCCTGTTGCTTGTAATTTGTCTGCAACTTTTGACGTATCTGCAATTACAGATTCTTGGACATATGGCGATGGCGGCCCTGTAGAATCTGCTTGGAGAAGAGGAAGCGAATATCCATTTGCACTTATTACATCTTGGGTATTGAATCAGCCAAATAAAATATTTTCTGTAGGTTTTGACAGACTTCGCCAAAAGCGCAGCATAGCAAATCAGATTGTGTATGGTGACACTGAAAAACAAATACAATTAGGTAATATTGTATTTCCTAATACAATTAACGATGATACACAAGTATTTACAAGTGGACTAGTTAATTATATTTCTAACTACATGGCTAGTGATTCTACAGCGTCTTATACAAAATATAAATCTAATTTGCAATCTATTATAAATCAAATAGGTGTTAAATTAGGTGGATATTCAGATAAAGAAAAGTTTAAATTTATATTAGACAGCAGGACTCCGACTAATGAAGGAAATGTTTTTATTCCTCAGGAAAACTATGAGCTGTTTCTCAATACTAGTAGTCCTTTAGAAAGTATTTCTTATAGTGGAGTCATTGTAGAAAAACAAGCAGATGGTTATGTTGTCAGAGGATATGATTATGCTGTTCCAGAATTTTCTTATTATAAACCTATACCTCAACAAAATGATCCTGTTGTAGTAGTAGGCGGCGTCAGTGAAAATTTTGTAAATTTTTCAAATGAAAAAACTTATGTAGAAGGACAAATAGTTTTATTTAATAATGAATACTATCGTGCAACTGAAACACATACATCTGGAACTAGTTTAGATAGTGGTAAGTTTGCTAAATTACCTACACTGCCTATTGTTGGTGGACGCAGAGCAACTTTCCCAAAAGTTTATGAACAAAACGTTTCCAAATTAAACTATGGAGACAAGCTAACAACAATACAAGATGTTGTTAATTTTTTACTAGGATACGGAAAATATTTAACAGATATAGGATTTGTATTTGAAGACCGTATAGACAACTCTAATGTAGTTAGTGATTGGAACGCAAGCACAAGACAGTTTATGTATTGGACTACACAAAACTGGAGTGCAGGCGCAATAATTAGTTTAAGTCCTGGGTCTAAAACACTTAAATTGAAATCATCATATTCTGTTGTTGACAATCTTTTCGAAACTTTTTACGGTTATAGTATTTTAAAAGTTGATGGTAAAAAATTAAAACCAGAATTTGTTAAAATACAAAAAGGTTTAGACAACGAATGTATTGTAAAAGCAGTCAATACAGCTGACGGTATATTTGCCGCACGTTTTCCATTAGTGCAAAAAGAGCATATTGCCTTACTTGACAACAAAACTGTGTTTGGAGATGTAATATATGATACTGCTCCTGGTTATAGACAGGAAAGAATAAAAGTTTTAGGATACAGAACTGATAACTGGAATGGTAGTCTAAACATACCTGGCTTTATATATGATAACGCAAGGCCTACGGAATGGGAGTCTTGGAAAGATTATGCAATTGGTGATCTTGTAAAATATAAAGAGTTTTTCTACAGCGCAAATGAAAAAATCGCAGGTAGCGAAAACTTTATTGCCAACCAATGGGTAAGGTTAAGTGAAGAACCAAAACCAGGACTTTATGCAAACTTTGATTACAAAATTAATCAATTCGCTGATTATTATGATCTCGATAGCGATAATTTTGATGTAGAACAACAAAGACTTGCCCAACATTTAATAGGGTATCAA
>Ga0181568_10000204_pt1 | contig 49876 bp, 32 predicted proteins | sample 101ome_20_FD_133758 | JGI IMG/M metagenome (GOLD analysis project Ga0181568, IMG submission 133758) | Coastal salt marsh microbial communities from the Groves Creek Marsh, Skidaway Island, Georgia - 101404AT metaG (megahit assembly) | ecosystem: Environmental > Aquatic > Marine > Intertidal...
GTGATTTGGCGGCCCCTCCGCGATTCGAACACGGGTCTCAACCTCCGCAGGGTCGAAGGATATCCAAACTACCCCAAGGGGCCGGGGTATTTGCTCCACCTACCGACTTGATATAAGCACAACGGGTTCTAACCAGTAGGTTCGTACAAGAGTTCATGTTGCCTATTGTATTGGATGGAGCATGGCAGTTCAACTCGAGCGGGGAGTAGATTTTCCGATGGTTGACTTAGCCAACATTGCTTATTACCCACGGATTTTTGATCTAGCGCATCGATTCTTCGAAGACTCTTGGGTTCCAATCTGCAACACACGATATGCAGACTTACTGCTCACTCGCAAGGTAGGATTTCCAGTGGTCCACGTTGAATCGAATTTCCATGCGCCGCTGCGCTATGGAGATACTATAATCGCCACAATTTGGATCGACAATGTTGGTGACACCTCCTGCACATGGTGTTACGAATTTCATAATCAAGATGGTCAAATGCTTTGGTCTTCAACCCAAGTAACAGTTTGCGTTAACATGGATACAATGAATCGTATTTCGATTCCAGATGACCTACGTCAAGGACTGGAAGCGTGCCGAAGAGATGAGTCGAATGATGAACAGTGAAGCTACTGATATGTTTGCAGTTCGCCCCGATCATAAAGGGCCAAAAACGGTTGGTATTCTCTTGATTGTGTTTTCAATTTTCCTTGGCCTTGTTGCGAAGGCTGACCTTGATTTAGCGAACACCGATACAGTTTCAGATGCCTACATGGAACAAATCCTTGAGACTCCAAATCAGCAAGGCGACAATGTGTCGTTTGAACAGTATCAATCCTATCATCAAGAAATTAACAACAACAATGGCTATCTTATCAGAGGGATTTCTCTCGCCATCGGAAGTGCTACAGGCATCATTGGAGGCATTCTTCTTTACAGAATGAAGCCAATTGGAGGTAAACTTGCATTGTCTGGTGCTTTGATTGCATTTGTAGGAGGTAGCATAGGAAATATGGTCTTCTATGATGCGGCAAAGAGTCATCTAAACGGTACAATCCGAGATAATGCAGAATACTTTGGTTATGGATGCGGTATTTGCACCTTCCTTATTGCTGCATTGGCATTACTTCCGCTGATCAATGCAAGAGCAAAGCTTGCTTTTGAAGAAGCAAACAGCGTCGAACTTGTTCACGATGATTCTGAGTGATTCGAAGGCCGTGGCCATTTTTTGGCAAGGGCTTTCTCCAAATCCTCGCTGAGGATTGCATTCCACCAATCGCTTCCTTGCCAAATCGCATACTTTCCACGAATCCCTCGTAGATCAGCACCTTTCAATTTGCAATTCCGAAAGTTGGAGAGATTGCAACGAGCTTTTCTGAGATCTGCCCCTCGAAAATCAGCACCATCGAATGCCGATTTCATCAAGTCTGCTTCGACCATCGAAGCACGACGAAAATCACATTCTGAGAAGTCACCTTCGGTCAAATCTGCTTCATCCAAGATTGCTCTGCGAAAGGATGATCCTCGATGTCGGCCTTTCCTAAATATGGCCTTTGAGTGATTCTGATACGAACAGTCGAGAACCTCGGACTTTGTTTCGTCAGGATCGTCTCTGGGGTCGCCTGCCCCTCCACCTGACATTACCATATCGCACTCAGGAAGTTGATTGTTTATCGAGGTGTGCCCTTCCAGCATCGGTAAGGAGTGAAAATCTGTTCTTATCTCCATGTTCGAGAGGTACCATCAGAAGACCTCGTTCTTTGAGTCGATTGAGGTAAAGACTGAGATTGCCTGGTGGCTCAATACCTGCATCGGAGAACAGTTGGTTCACGACCCTTGGAGGGCTATCTGAGATTGCTTCAACACTTCTGAGATAGTGAATAGCAGCAAGAACTTGGTCGGGCTTCTTGCTTAGGGAACAGTTCTCAACAAGTGCACGAAATGCGGAGCCTCGTTCTGGCAAACCAATATCTCTCGCAGCATCAATTGCGGCATCAATTGCAGCATCTCGAGCGTCTCTGAGACGCTCAAGAACGATCGACCATGTATCATCATGTCGCATCTGGATAAGACGAGCATCAACCTCGACGGTTGCCCCGCTCACATCTATTTCCAAATCACCTGCGGTGACTAAAATCTTGGATTGACTCACCATTGTATCAATCCTAACGAAGGATACTCCCATTGATAATGTTTGTATTATCACCAGTCGTCTGTAAATCATGCATCGACAAGAAAAAAAGAAAGAAACTAGCATTCTAGTCATCGATTTGAAGTAGAGGTTTGTGTTGTCCCCGAATAGGTGGCATGATGCAAGATACCCGGATAAACAAAAAAACCCTCATCCTTGTGGTCTTGTTTCTGACTCCAATCTTCTTTGTTCCGCAGTCTTTTGCAAGCGGCACAACACAAGTCAACACGTTCGCGGGAGGTGCGAATTCAATTACCGTCACGTCCGATGGAAACAACACCTCGTCATTGTTGCAAATTGACATCGAACGTAACGTTACGTTCCAAGATGCCTCCTTTGTTGTCGAGGGCCAGTCGGCAGCGTCCACACCAGGAAGTGTATGGATCAACAGCAGTACTGGCGACACAATTTGGACATTTTCCGGAGTAGGATACGGCGATTTGGCGCACCAAAACTCATTCCAAACCGGTGCGACCTTCGACTCAATCCAATTGAACAACAGTTCAAGCATGCCGTCTCCGATCCTCTTACCCAAGAATGCAACAATTCAGTCGAGTCAAGCAAACATCACCTACTCACCGCAAATAGATGGCCAATACATCCCAGTCGGAGCAGTACGACATATGATGTTGGGTGATTCGAATGGAGATAACATGACCGATGCATTTGTCTTTTCTACGGCTCATTCTACGACTGGAGTCAACACCGGTTTTGCAGTCGTTGAGAGCAATCAAACAACGATGCAATACAATTTGAGCGCATGGACTTCGACCTGCATTAATTCAGATCAAATGCGTATCGCAGACATGAACAACGATTCTCATGACGACGTCGTCACCTTTTCTGCTGGTAGCTCAATGATGTGTATTCACTATTACAATACAACAACAATGGCTTATGACCCTTCCTTTAGCGTCAACATTACCAGCAACCCAATCGATGTTCAACTTGCTGATATGAATGAAGACGGCTATCCAGATTTCATTACCATTCACGGCTATTCCGGCCAAGGCCTCGTTTCATTGACACTGTTCAATGGTTCGAGCGATGCAGTCCGCCAGGATGATGACATCCCAGTTTACCGTTGGAACTTCGGCCAAGGTCAAACAAGCATGCGAAGCCTTAGGGTAGGCGATTTCTTCGACCGAAACGAGACCGTAATCATCGTTTCAGATGCTTGGAACGATGCTACTGAAATTACATATGACGCTCAGACACGCCAACTGAACTCGAATACGTTCAAATTCCGTAATCTCACTGAAGGTTCGGTTGCAGGTGATTTTGATGGGGACGGAGATATTGATTTCTTAACTCCGAAGGAAACTGAATCTGTACTCATCATCAACAATCAGACAGCATGGGAGCAAGTCCCTCTTCTCGACGTTCTGGACACCACCAATGCCACAGTTTTCGATCATAATAACGATGGATCAATCTCTCTTCTCACGCCAAATCCACAGTTTGGAGATGGGAATTCAGCGACAATTGAGGGGAACATCGGCATACGTTCAATCACGGCAACAGGTCTCGGAACGCCAAGCCTTTCACCCCTGACGCCATATTCGGTTCCAAGAGATGTCCAAGTGGCTGATATCAATCAAGATGGATTGATGGACCAATTCGTACTCGCTGGAGAAACACTTCAAGGCGTCTTTATTGGAGCATGGCACAATGTTTCGTTGGATACAGATGTTGATGGCGATGATGATTTGTGGGCAGAAGGGTATTCGAGTACAACAATCCCTCATATTGGTGTATTGACAATCATGGATGGTAACGATGTCATTCGAGACACAATATCCCCTTACATTCCAGCCTACCCTGGAATATCGGATGGTTATGGAATTGAAATGGTAACCAACTTGATGTCAATTTCGAGCAACTCGAACGGGACTGCAAATTTCACTGATCTTGACATCGCTTACGATATCGAATTCTCTGTTAAAACCAGCACAGGTACAATTGGATCATTGAGCAACTCGCTGAATCAACAGATGCTTCCGGGTTCGGGTTCGTTCACAGTCACTCTGCCAGTTGAGACCACAAAAGCAGGACAGTTTGATGCGATTTATCTGAGCATGAACTACACGCTCGGTGCTCCAAATCTCGCACTCCCGCCAACACCTCTCGTATCGGTTCAATCTCTTACCGAAACGGGCGTGACCATTGAGTGGCAGGCGCTTTCTGAATTCGGCTCTGATCTCCAAGAATTCCAAGTTTTCCGAATGTCATCGACCACCTCATACGACTATTCATCCCCATATGAAATTGTGATCGGGCAGAACTTCTTTACCGATTCAAGCGTTGACATCGGTTCGACATATGGTTACATTGTCCGATCCATTCATTCATACGGAATTGTGAGCAATCTTTCACAAGCACTGGAAGTCACTATTCCACACCCACCTGCTCCTTCAGCAGTCACAAATGTCCAATTGGTTGACCTTGATACTGAAACAGCAACAGCTCCATTGAAGGTGACTTGGGATGCAAGTACTGATCTTGATGTTGTGGAATACATGGTTTACGTTGCGACATCCGATTTGAACGCAAGCGGGTTGAACACCGCATTAACTTCAAGCAAGGCGTATTCAATCGGCGGCGTGACCTATCAAGCCGTAGCGACCGTATCCTCCTCGACGACAGAAGCCGAGATTTCCCTCACAAGTGAATACGCTGATGTCTCCGGAACAACCTCATCGGAATCAATTCAGGATGGACAACAGTATTGGGTCGCAGTTGCAGCGATTGACACTTACGATAATGCCACGCTTCCACTTCCGTTCGCTGGGCCAACGACTGCGTTCAACAACACCTACATCGATAGTCAACTGGAACTCACCGTTACCTCTGGTCCGACTTCGGCAAGCGAGAATGTGTTAGAATCGAACAGCCCGATGTTGGTTAGCGTCTATGCGCATTATCTCGACGATGGCCAGCAGAATGTAGCTATCGAAAACGCTCAACTTGAGATGACAATGACATATGGTACGGACACGCTCGTTCTCAATGGTCAAAGTGACAGCAATGGACAATGGGTTGCGATCGATGTTGATTCTCTTCACGATGCCACCCTCCCACAAACGCTTCTCGATTACTCCGCAAATCCCGATGGAGTCGTCACCATTGATGTGTCGATGCAATCGATTGAGATTGTTGATGCACAGCCGTATTCATCAGCAACAGCATCGGCTTCAATGGGAACTGCAATCTCTGTAGAACTCGAAGGACCAGCGTCACCAGTTGATATGGATGCGAACGATGCGATTGACATCAACATCACCCTGAGTGCAGTCGATTCCATCAACCCTGCACATCAAGCCTCACTAGAAGGAACAATAGTCCTATGGGAAGCGTTCAACGATTCCTCTCAAAATGCTTCAATGAGTGGCTCTGAAACGATTTCAACAGGTAAGATTCGGATAGTCTCATCCTTCGAGAACATGTCTAGAATCGAGTTTACTGTCGACGCTGGTTCCCGAATCATCTTTGGAACGACAACATTCACCGTTGCACTCAATGAGTACACCGTTCCTACGCAGAACAATGAAACAAATGAAACGGAAACAGAATGGGTTCCAACATCCATTCAACCCGTCACCATTGCTTGTGAGAGTGCGACCATCTTTACCAACAAGCAAGCAGTCGACGACCCAATCGATTGTCTTGTTCAAAATCCTAATCCGTTTGTTGTTGATGTTCAAACTCTGATAATGGATGACATAAAATTGTTCAGCACACCTCCGACCATCAACATCGCAGCAAACGGTTCAGGAAACATCTCCTTTGTTCCAAAATACGAGGACAGGAATTGGCTCCGGCAAAGCGATGTAGGTGTTGAGCAACAAATTATGATTGAACTCCGTACGACTTCACCTGATTACGAAATATCTGGTGAACCTTCTCCTTCTGACCATGTGGTGACTTGGACTGCAGACCTCTACGTTGAGGTTGAAACAACTCCTGATGGCGAGGAAAAGAGCTCATCCAATGTCGTCCTATTCGGAGGGATCGGGGCAGCCATTTTCGCTCTTGCTGCGGTAGGTTTCATCCTATACCGCCGTGCTTCTGCCGACTTTGAAGATGAGTCTTTTTACGAAGAAGAAGATTTCTCTGAAGAAGAGAGCGAACCGGTTGAGCTTCCACAAGGAAAGCCGCTCGATGAGTTTGAAGACAAGGCGATTTCTGCAGAACCTGAAATCATTGAACGCCCAAGCGATTCACTGATCTCGGAAGTGACTGAATCAAACGAGGACATCCCAGAAGATGAACTTGAGTCGGAAGAAGAAGTCGAAGAGACAGAAGATGATGGAATCTCTGTTGACGAATTTGGTACAGAATGGTTTGAGGACGAGGTCGGTCAATGGTGGTATCGAGAAGAAGGCGCCGAAGACTGGTCTGAATATAACGAGTAAGTGCCGAGATATTTTTCTAACACGAGCCGACCCGCAAAATGAGGCGTGAGTATGAAACAACAGTTTGGAACGTACGACCTGGTTCTTCGTTCGGGTGTCGATCCGACAACAGGCGGCGTTGCGATTTGTGGATTTACGACCGCCGGGATGGTTGGTGTTATCGCTGCATCTCACATCATCGAATCACTCAATCTGACGCAGTTAGGGACGGTGATGGATGAAAACTTTCCTGCCGTCGCTCTTATCCAAAACGAAGTTCCACGTCACCCTGTTCGAGTGTATCAGGGCGATGGAATTGGCGTGTTCACTGCAGAGATTCAATTTGACAAGGAACAGGACATTGCTTTCGGATCTACCGTTCTTGAATGGTTTCAGGTTGGTGGTTTTGATCAACTCATTATCATCGATGGAATTCTCAAACCAGAGAAACAAATACACGCTGAGGGATTGTTCGCAGTTGGAGCAAATGCAGCAGCTCGCACGCGTCTGAAGTCCTTGGACTTGCATACAATCCAACGAGGCGTTGTATCTGGGATTACAGGATTCCTTCTTAGCGAAGGTGACCGCTTGAATCTCGACATTACCGCACTCCTCTCAGAAGCAAGTCCGATGTATCCCGATGTTCGTGCTGCAGCGGTTGCTATCGAAGCAATTACAGAAATGACTGGAAAGGAAATCCCGCTCTCAAAGATGCTCGAGAACGCCCGGAGTATCGAACAATCCGTTCAAGAAATCATTGAAAACTCTACACCGTTGTTGCCTTCACCAGATGAAGAAATTAACGATCCATCATTCGGCTGATTGGAACGAACGTACAATTTCGATAACCGTTTCAAACGGTGCCTTTGTAGCAATAAACGGACGCAAGTCAGGCACTCGAGCAGTCAAGTGACCTGCATCGTTGAGGGCGTCAATGAGTCGTTCCATAGTTGGTAATGAGCCTACATCGGCCAAGCGAGGGAGTTGGTCATAAGCAAGCAGCAAATGGTCATTTGATAGCAATGGTGCTGCAAGCGCAATGTGGCGTACGGACCGTCGAATTTCTCGTTCAGCATAGAGTTGGTCTGCTTCGGTCCATTCAAGTCCGTGTGAACCACCGCGCTCAATGTCGGATTGTTTTGCAAGGCATGTATCCACAGCATTCTCTTCCGTCAATCGAGAGCAGATCTCTCCATTCCACAACGGACCAATCCACATCGGTCCACTTGCATGTTCCATCTCTTCCGAAGTTGGATGGTTCGTGAATTTGTAGGGTTCGCCTTCGGTTCGAACTCTCCAGCCGATAAGTTCACGGTTTCGATCAGCGCCCTGTTTGCTCTTTCGAATGCGTACGGAAACACGGACATGATGTCCGTCGAACAAAGCCAGGATGGGCTCAATGGCTCGATCGAGTTGGGCTGCTCTGGTCGCAATTGTTCCGAGCAATACGCGCACAGCATCATCATGAGCATACAAATCAACAATGCCTTTGTGACCGTATCGCCGCATTCCTGATGTTGCGGAGGAACCTGTCAATGCAGCAGTATCGGTAGCGGTCACTTCCAGGACCCCGACTCTACCGAGAGCTTGCAGAGCACCATCAATGAACGTGATTGGAGAACCAAATGGGTCCACATCAATCCATTGGAAGGAGCCTTGCACCATGGCCATTCGCGCATCATAATGTTGGAACTTGATACCATTCTTTTCGATGAATTCCGGTTGGATTTGCTCATCACTGATCGGGGAAGTATTCTCAACATCCACGTCGGATTCCATGGAAGTCAATGCCCAGTCCAACGCATTCTTGTCCAAATCATTCGCTGTAATGTGGAGTCGATGCTGATGTTGAGGGTTGATCTCATTCCGCCATCGCCGAACCCGAATTCCTGTTGCACATAGAGCATCCAGAGCACGGATAGGACGGTCTCCATTGACCCATCCATGCTCCAAAGCGTCCTGTAGGAGCAAGACAGAACGCGTGCGTGCAGGCGCCATTGCAGGATTCATGAATCCCGTTCCTGATTTTGCAGCAGGACCTCTTGGCATGTGAGAAGGTCGAGGTTGATCGTCCTTCAGGTGAACAAATGTACGCCCTTCGCACCACAAGTGGCCTGGCCATCCGTCCGGATGTTCTAGGCCCGAGAAGGATTCGCCCATGGCAAGACGAGATGATACCTCTTCTTGACCACACCGCTTCAATAGTGTTCAAAGAAAATCTCTGGATTGGAATGTGTGACCTTGTGGCCGTTGGAATGAACGTGGCCGATGATGGCTGCAGTAGGTTCGTATTGCTGAAGGAACGAAAGTATGGGTTCAGCTTGTTCACTCGTAACAGCAAGGACCATGCCAAGGCCCATGTTGAACGTTCGATGCATTTCCAAGTCGGTTACGTTTCCTTCACGTTGGAGCCAAGAGAATTCGGGGGGTATTGGCATTGGGGTATCGATATGCCATCCGAGATTATCATGCAAACGAAGCAAATTGGACAAACCTCCTCCAGTGATGTGCGCAATTCCATGAACTGCATGCACTGAGTTCTGTGAAGATTTGAGATGATTGAGTAATCCAATAACAGGAGAACAGTAAATTCTCGTTGGAATTAAGAGAACATCTGCAAGCGTTGGGTTTTCTGGAATTTCTCTGCCAGCAAATTCAGTATCAAACGGGCATGCATCCGTGTACGAGAGGCCAATACGATTGATGATGTTTCGAACAAGAGAGAAGCCGTTTGAGTGGATGCCGGACGACGGTAATCCAATCAAAACGTCTCCAGATTCCAAGCGTTCACCAGTGATTGCAGAATCTTTGTCAAGGAACCCGAGTGCTGTACCGGAGAGGTCGAGTTCGGTTACAATTCCAGGGAGTGATGCTGTTTCTCCACCAGCGAGCGTTACGTTCGCCAATTCGCAAGCCTTTGCGAGAGATGCGCCAACTGCAGCATGGACTTCTGGGTCAGGCTTAGGGACGGCAATGTAGTCAACGAACGCAATTGGTTCAGCACCAACACACAACAGGTCGTTCACATTCATTGCCATGCAATCAATACCAACGCTGTCCCAATTGTTGACGGCAGTAGCAATCTGTAGTTTACTGCCAACACCGTCGGTTGCCATAGCGAGAAGGTGATCTCCAAATTCAATCAATCCACCAAAACCACCTGGTAAGTCAACAGGAGCTCCAGGCGTTCCTGCTTTTCGGGATGAACGCTGAAGTGAACCGATGAGAGAGGCAACCGCAGCACCTTCAAGATCGATGTCGACACCGCTTGAGGCGTAATCCATAGGGTCGCTCATATATTTTCCAAAGCAAGACCATTCATGAATCAATCGTATCGCCAATCAACAACTGAGCAGCGCTGATAATCTCCTTGTGGGAATTTGCAAGCCGATGACCATCATCCACTTGATGAAAGGCGATGATGTCCTTTCCTGATCGATCAGCATATTCGATACTGCATGAAATTGGAACGATGTCATCATTAATTCCGTGAACAATAGCGGTCTTCATCCCCTCAGGAGCAGTGAGAACGGTTTTATCGTTGATTGGAGGCTCGTTTAGGTGAAGTGCAGGAGCGCAGAGTAGAAGTCCTCGAAACGCATTAGGCATTCGCATTGCAACAATAGATGCAGCCAATCCACCGTAACTTGATCCAGCAAGAACCGGAGACATTTCTTTGTGTTCTTCGCAGATAATTTGTAGAATGTTGACCCGCTCCTCGAGAGGCATTCCTTGGAAATCAGGGGCAACAACTTCGAATCCAGATTCGCGCAGTGACCGAATCTTACTCCCATTGGGGGTACCTTCCATGCCGTGTGCGAAAATAATCATGTTAATTCCTCTAAACAGCCTGATATGAACTTATTGAGTCTGGCACTTTTCCACTTCCGAGGTAAAACGAGACAAATGAAGGCATGAATACCTTCTCATCTCCAGTGGAAATGAAGGGGCGCAGAATTTGCAATGGAACCATTAAGAACGGTGGCCATCCATATCCGACTCCTTGGTGTGGTGCGAGCATGATTCAAGACTTTGATTTGACAGCGCGATGGTCCACTCTCCTCCATGCTCATTTTACCGAAGATGTTCACAATATTGCCCAACTTTGGCCAGATGTCCAGAGTCTTGAAGTTTCATATCGGACCATCGAGGGATTTGACCCAACGTTTGCACAAAGCATCCTCGAGCAACCCGATCTCCATGATGAGGCATCCAATCGAGCGCTTCGAGAATTGCTTGCTGACGTGGGGTATGGTTCAATTAACCCATGGGTGCGAATTGTCCATCTTCCAAGCGACCAAGTGAGAACCGTTTCTCAACTTCGCTCTGATGATATTGGTCTGATGATTTCTATTGATGCAGTGGTCACGAAGATTTCTGGGGTCCGCCCAAGAATGTACTCTGCTACGTTCAAATGTGTGGCCTGTGAGCACCTTCTCACCATCCAACAGCCGAACGAACAGGAACTGATCAACCCCATGGAATGCTCGCAAATCGATGGAGGATGTGGACTAACCAATCGCCAAACACGATTTCAACTGCTCCAAGAACGTTCAACGTTAACGAATTCTCAATTTATTGAATTGCAAGAACTCCCTGAACAGGTCCGAGGAGGAGTACAACCAGAACGCATCTCATGTATCGCAGAACACGATCTTACTGGAAAAGTCAATCCAGGTGACCGTGTCAAAGCAAATGGCGTTTTGTTCATTCGCTCGCAGCGTAAGTTTGGAAAAGATACTCCAGTGTTTGATATTTTCATGCGCGTTCAATCTCTCGAACGACAGAATCTCGCACTTGAGGAAATTGTTGTGAGCGATGAAGAAGAAGCAGAAATCCGTGCATTTGCTTCTGATCAAGATGTCTACAAGCGAATTTCAGAATCGATTGCTCCATCAATTTTTGGAATGGAGAAAATCAAGGAAACACTGATGTTGCAACTGTTTGGAGGCGTTGCACGACTCAATCAAGACGGAACAAGGAACCGTGGCGACATCCACATTCTTCTCATGGGTGACCCTGGTGTGGCAAAGTCGCAACTTCTGGCATACATGGGAAACATATCTCCTAGAGGTCGGTTCACATCAGGAATGTCCGCTTCTGCAGCAGGTCTCACAGCAGCAGCAGTTCAGGACGCTAGTGCTGACGGAAGATGGACACTTGAAGCAGGAGCTCTTGTTCTTGCTGACCAAGGGCTTGCTGCGATTGACGAATTCGATAAGATGAACCAAGCCGATCGTTCGAGCATGCACGAGGCAATGGAACAACAGACCATTTCAATTTCTAAAGCGGGAATCAATGCAAGCCTTCGAACTCGTTGCGCTGTCTTAGCCGCTGCCAACCCGAAGGCAGGACGATTTCAACCTGTTTCCGAAGTGCCATTCACTGGACAAATCAATCTCGCTCCGCCTCTCATTTCACGTTTTGACGTCATTTGGTTGTTGACTGACCAACCATCGGAAGACAAAGACGCAAGAATTGCAGGACACATTGTTGATAATCGGCTGTCTGGAACAAGTGAACTCCTCGTCAACGAAGGGTCAAGACCCGATCCGCGGAAACTCAGTTCTGTCATGACCAAACCAAGCAATAGCGATGGGCACCTCCACAGAGAATTCATCCGAAAGTACGTTGCATATGCAAAGCGAACAGTTCACCCGAACTTGGATGAAGATGCGAAAAAGCACATTATCGACTACTACGTTTCCACTCGAAAACAATCGGGTGAATTCCAGGATTCGGTTGCAATTACAGCCCGTGCCCTCGAAGCACTCGCTCGACTTGCTGAAGCTAGTGCACGAATTCGTCTCTCTGAAACAGCAAACATCCAGGATGCAGAGCGGGCTGTACGATTAACCAAGACATGGCGATACGATCTTATGGGCGAGAATTTCGATGAAACGGCTATCGCCTCCAATCAGAAAGGAAAGGCACGCCATGCCGAGCGCAGCATTCTCGATATTGTCGAGCGTCTGTCCGCAAACGGCGAAGGCTTTGCACAACTCGTCGATGTACTCAATGAGGCTGAACGTCTTGACATTTCCAGAGATAAGGCTGAGGAAGTTATTGACAAACTCAATCAAAACGGTCGACTTATGCGGCCAACTGGCTATGATACATTGCAAATTGTTTAGATGCGAAGCAATCATCTCTTGAAGTGGTGATGCTTGGCAAGTGTATGGCAGATGTCGGTCGTCAGGAACCTGAGGGCGATGTGACCGATGCATCGACCTTCGATACAGAGCAACTAGGGTTCATGTGTGGTATTGAAGTCCACCAGCAACTTGCTACCGGAAAACTCCATTCACGCCAACCTTCAATGCTCTTTGATGTGACCATTGATACCGTTCCAGACGATTGGCCTCGATACGCTCGTAAATTGCGGTTGGCTAGTGGTGAGGGCGGTAAAGTCGATGTGGCAGCGCGCTTTGAAAAGCGAAGAAACCGTTCTTTCGTATACATCCAATCGCCAAATTCTGGTTTAATTGAACTGGATGAAAGTCCCCCGCTCACACATGATTCTGACGCACTCGATGTAGCGCTAACCGTCTCAGCAATGCTTGGAGCAAAGCCTGTGGGGGCTGTCCAAACTATGAGAAAAACCGTTGTTGATGGGTCCAACACAAGCGGTTTTCAACGCACTTCTCTTATCTCAACAGATGGCACATTGAAGACTGAAACGGGTGATGTAGGTATCGATGTTCTTTGCCTGGAAGAAGACAGTGCTCGTAAATTGGAGAGTGTATCTACCAACCACGGAGAACAGGTCATCTACAATCTTGACCGTCTTGGTGTACCGTTGATCGAGATTGCAACATCTCCTGATATCCAATCGCCCGAGCATGCAAAAGAGACGGCCATGGCTTTAGGGCGAACCTTGCGCGACACTCGACGCGTTCGACGTGGACTTGGCTCCATTCGGCAAGATCTGAATGTGAGTGTTGCATGTGGGGATAGAGTTGAAATCAAGGGTTGCCAAGATCTTGGATGGATTCCCCGAATTGTTCGGCTAGAGATGGTTCGGCAAGTCCATATGTATCGTCTTGCAAATGAATTGCGTTCCTCACTCGGTTTGCCTCCACTCCCTCCACATCGCAATCTTGACGACGCCCACACTGAATCTGAAGTCGCTGAATCTGTTGCCAAACACATCCCCCTCGAATTCATGGATGTTACCTCATCATTCTCGTCCTGTGACAGCCGCATGGTTGTTGATGGGCTTTCTGAAGGATACACAATGCTTGCACTCCCACTCAAGGGATTTAATGGGAAAATAGGTTCCAAGACATTGGATGCCGAGGGTTCTCAACTCCCTCGACTCGGACGAGAGTTAGCAGGAGCTGCGAAACTCGCCGGTGTACGAGGCGTATTCCATTCTGACGAACTTCCTGCCTACGGGATTGAACAAGAGCATGTTGAACTTGTTCGTAATGAATTACAGATTCAACAAACGGATGCGTTTGTACTCTGCCTTGCTCCGGTATGGCAAGCACAGCTTGCACTCGAATCGGTTGGGCGCAGGGCACGATTGGCATTCCATCGAATCCCCCAAGAGGTTCGAAACGTCGTTGTCAAGAAAGGGGCTCCTGATGACGGAACAACTACCCCTATGCGCCCACTACCGGGTGGCGCACGAATGTATCCTGAAACGGATGTACCAACCATTCCTATTCAACCTGGTCACTGGCAACGTATTGCTGAGAATCTCCCTATGCGACAAGATGAGCGAATGCAACGCTTGGCTGAGACTGAACTTTCAGAAGATCAGTGCAAACAACTTCTTTCACGAGAATTGGACGATTCATTCTTCGATTACCACGAATCAAAAAGCAAGGCTTGGGGAACGCTTCTCCTCGAATATGAATCCGTCCAACCAACGGTGTTGTCTCAAATTCTATCGGTTCGTGAACAAGGAGGACTCACTCGTGAAGGAATTGAGCAGGTTGTGGAACACTTTGCTCACGCCAATCATATTACGGTCGAAGAGATTGAAACCTTTGCGAACGAAAACAACCTTGTTCCAGCCGATGTTGGTGACCTTGAATCAATTGTAGAAACCATCGTTTTGGAACGTATTGATTTCGTCAAAGAGCGAGGAATGGGCGCAATGGGCCCACTCATGGGTGTTGTCATGGGCGCTTGTCCTGGAGTCGATGGCAAGGAAGTAAGTTCAGTACTTCGGACAATGATCCAGAGGCATTCATAATGAGAATTGCAACGATTTTTGTGCTTACATTGTTCATTATACCTCTCGCTCAAGCCTCTTCAGAACCCTCATGGACACATGAGTTTGAATCTGGATATATTTCAACAAAACCTCTCATCGAAGAGGATTCTGTTTTCGTTCGGATTTCGGGATTCTGGACGGGCGAGGAGCGACCAATTGTTGCAGCATTTGAACTCGAAACTGGTAACGAGATGTGGAGATACACGTCGCAAACATCGCTTCAGCACGACATGGCACCCCTTCTCTTCGTAGAAGGAGGAGCTGGTTCTTGTGGCACTTGGAACGATATTCTCTTGGTTGGCTGGGCTAATGGAATCATCACTGCGCATTCACCAACAAATGGTTCAATCATCTGGCAAAATCAAACAGAGGTTGAACTCATTGGCATCACAGGTAAAATGGCATTGGACGGAGACCGAGTAGTTGTTCCAACGCGCACTGGGCTGTCGAGCTTCTGTCTCGCAGACGGTGTTGAATTGTTGGATGTTGATACTGGAAACATCGGTTGGAGAAATGGAGTTACGGTCGTGGGAGACGGGTACATCTTTGGAGACGAGTCCGGTTATCTCCACGAAGTAAATCGAAATGGAATTGTTTCAAGCACATTTCTTGGTGAAGGAAAAATACGCCACGCACCGTTGGACACCCGGCATGGCCTGCTTGTGCATCTTCAAACATTGCAAGGTTCGACAATTTACCTCAATGGCTCAATCATAGCCAATGCAGGCACATCTCCTGCCATCCCCCTTCTTCACGAAGATCGTATCTATGCTGCTACCAATGATGAATGGATTTCCATTCAATGCGATGAACAATCATGCGCAGTTGATTCCATGGAATCGTTCCGTTCCAACGGCGAATTGGCGTTACGTCTCGTTGGAAATGAAGTCGAGGTATGGGCTCCATCCAACACTCCAGATGGCGGTTGGGGCATCTTCAATCAAACTTCATTCATCCGTATGGAAACGACCATGTTCGACACATACGGAACCGCTGCACCGGGATTCGGACAAGGGGTAATCGCATTGGGCAATGACGCTGGCATCCTCTCGGTACGTTACACAGCCTCAGAAGATTCGTTACCAAAACCCTCCGAAAGTGACGTTTTTGGAATTGTGCATTATCTGGTTATCCTCATCCTTTTTGGCCTCTCGTGTAGCTTTTTTGCTTTGCAAAATTGGAAACAAGTGGCGAAGTTCGGATCCGCTTTCCTTCTCGTTGTAGCTATCGCAGTGGTGCCGGAACTGTCCATGAAATTCTCAGATTCTGCCGCATCGAACCAGAGCGTGGAATGGGATGGAACATGGCCAGATGAATGGAAAGGAACACAAGTTATCCTGTTTGAAATTGATGGGAAGGAGCATGTAATTGGCGGATTAGAACCGCAAGACACGGTCTATGATTTGACGTTGTTAGCGTGCGACTCGCTGGAGATTACAACGGAAATCGAACAACAGTATCTCGGTGCTTATTTGGTTTCGTTCAATGAGAGTGTTGGTGATGGTTGGGAATTTACAATCGACGGGAGTTGGGTATCAGTGGGGATGACTGATGCACAACTCAACACTGATTCAATCGTTGAATGGCGACCCGTTTGAGCGGTAACACTCAAGGCTCACCGCCAAGTCGGGAGAACATGTTGAGCGCAATAGGCACCCATGGGCCTACCGTCTCACCGATTGCCATGGGGTTGCTGAATGCCTCACTTTTCGCAGTTGCCGTTTGGTTGTTGGTTAAACCACAGCAAAAGACCGAAGCATGGCTTTGGCCGTTGTTCCTGTTCGTTGGCTTGGCTTCAGTCTCACGTATTGCAATGAGTTACATTCCGAATGTAATGCCCGTCACCATCATGGCCGTTATGATCGGCTCGAAGTTTGGCGCTCAGCGAGGTGTTTCATTTGCAATACTCGTTACGCTTGCTAGCAATGCAGTACTTGGACACGGATGGTGGAGTTTCTTCCAAATGATTGGATGGGGCTTAGTTGCAGCCGTAGCATCGATTGTGAAGGTTCATGATGTGGAAGGAAAACTATCGATGAGTCGACTTGCCTTTGCATCCTTATGGAGCGTTCCAATCTTCAGTATTATCGTCTCTATTTCAATTCTTGACCCAAGTATGTCAGTGATCGAATTCGGCCTCTATGTTGCGAATGGATTGCTCTATGACGTTCTTCACTTCCTTGGCAATGTCTTCTTTGCTATGTGGTTTGGGCAATGGTTTGAGCGTCTGCTCATGATGAATCAACCGCAAAACCAGCTCGTCCAACAGGAGAATGAGCATGTCAGCACTTTCTGATCCGCCGACTATGGCGTTTCTTTGTCGGGTTGACCTCCAACTTTCATCCGGAAAGCTTGCCGTACAATGCGCACATGCGGCTGTGGGTTCTCTTCAGCGAGCCAAAAAAACGCATTCGAGAATGGTTCAACGTTGGACTGAATCAGCATCACGTAAGATTTGTCTCGCAGTCGAGGATGAAGAAGAATTGGAGTACTACCTTGAACGTGTTCAAGATGCGTCACTTCCATTTGCCCTCATCAAAGATGCTGGTTTAACAGAAGTCGCACCAGGAACAGTGACTGTACTCGGAGTTGGACCAGGTCCGCGACACACAATGGATTCGCTGTTTCAAAATCTGAAGGCATACGAATGAGGTCGTCGAATGGGTTTTCGAAGTTTTATCCATCGTATCACTGCGCCGAAATTCCAACGGTTTGTTCATAAGGATGAATCGTTGAAGATGGTCTTCATCATCAATCACGACCTGAAAATGGGGAAAGGGAAAATAGCAGCACAAGTCGGTCATGCGGCTGTTAAAGCGACTTTGAAATCCGGAGAACTCCGGCCAGAGCTCCTCGATGCATGGCTCTCTACTGGCCAGAAAAAAATCTGTGTCAAGGCCGATGATGCACGGCATATTGAGCAGATTGAACAACAAGCAAAGCAACTCCAGGTTCTTACATCAACGATATTCGACGCTGGCCACACACAAATTCCAGCAGGTTCGTTAACCGTTCTTGCACTAGGTCCTGAAGAAGATAAGAAACTCGATCCATTAACGGGAGAATTGAAACTTCTGTAAGTCGATTCTTTGAACATGGGAAACAAGGTGGGCCAACCATGCGCGACATCAACTCCAATCGGATTGACTTACGGTCGGATACTGTAACTCAACCAACGATGGGGATGCGTGAGGCTATGGCCAAAGCAGAAGTTGGAGACGATGTTCTCGGTGATGACCCTACTGTCCAGCAACTCGAATCGATGGTTGCAGAACTTTGCGGCAAGGAGGCCGGCCTGTTTGTTCCATCGGGAACCATGTCTAATGCTGTTGCATTGAAGACGCATACTGTACCAGGAGATGAGATTGTCACCGAGCGTTACAGCCACATCTACCTCTACGAAGGAGGCGGATATGCTGCACTCTGTGGATCAAGTATCGCTCTTCCAGAGGGAGTGAACGGCCTACTTACGCCTGATCTTGTTGAACAATCCATTCGGAAGCAAAGCGGTTCGCAATCACATTACCCGGATGGATCTCTGGTTTGCGTTGAGAATACAGCAAATCGCGGCGGTGGAACCTGCTATGAACAGGACGTTCTTGATGCAATTGCCGAAGTCTCGAAATCGAAGAATTGTTCAACGCATATCGATGGAGCCCGTATCTTCAATGCTTCAGTTGCAACAAACACAGCCTTGCCTCGAATGACACGCGATTACGATTCTATTTCCATTTGTTTATCCAAGGGCTTGGGCGCTCCAGTCGGTTCCGTACTTGTTGGTTCAGAACCGTTCATTGAACAAGCCCATCGATGGCGAAAAATGTTTGGTGGCGGCATGCGCCAATCAGGTATTCTTGCTGCAGCTGGAATCTATGCTCTCGACAACAACATTCAACGAATGGAAGACGACCATCGCAGAGCAAGAACCATTGCTCAAGCAATTGATGAAATGGATCACGTTTCGGTGGATTTCGACGCTGTTCAAACCAATATGGTGTATTTTTCTGCAAGCAATTATTCTGCAAACGAAGTCTCACAGAAAATGGCTAAGGCAGGTATTGACATGTTCGATATTTCACCAACACATTGTCGAATCGTAACACATCTCCACATTACAGATGATGATGTCAAGAACGTTATCGAAGTGTTGTCGAATCTCGGTTGAAACTTTTTAACACCTCGACAGACAAAATATGCATGATTGGAGAAGCCTGTGGCATCTGCCAAAACGAAAACATCGAAACAAACTGTTCAATCTGCATCCGCTGTGTTGAATTGACAGAAGAAAGCAAATGGGCGCCGTCGTTACCTTTGGAAGTGCATCAGCAGATGGTCGACGTCTTGGGGGGACCGACCCGCCTTTTACGCAAACGATGGAAAAACCTCGAGCAATTCATGACCAATACACCCGATGTCGATTGGGCACGCCTTGATGACTCTGAAATGGACCCTGTTCGGGTCTCACCTTTTCCGGAAGAAGAAGAACGAATCTTCATTGAGAAACTCGAAAATCGTAGTGCAATTTCCGGGTATGAAAAGGAACTCTTAGAGGAGGGCTTTCTGATGTCCGATGGAACCCTTCTTTCCTTCATCGATGGAAGGATGTGGATTGATGGACGATCTCACGAGGCGAGAATTCCAACCGAACAATTTCTCCTTCTTCTTCTGAATGCTGAGGTGCGTAAAGGATGGGATGTAATCAAACTCTTCCTGGCGATCAGCGGGCTGTACCAAACAATCGATTTGGAAAGGCGACCTCAACCATACATGCAACGGTTCCATCGATTGTTTGGTCAATTGGAACGTGAACATCTCACGCCCTTTGATGCCTTTGTTCAGTCATCATTCTTCTTGGATCAATACGAACGTCGAAAGAAGAAAGGTATGTCCCAAGAAAAACCTAGCTGGTCCTTCGATTTGATGCATCGACTTTCTGGCAGGCGACCTCGTCAAAGGCTCAAGTTCGCTCGTCGGTTTATTCGAGATGAAGAAAACAGATCATTTCTACCTTCAAAATGGCCATGGGTCCAACGTTGGACTGAAGTCAACGGCCGAGCAAATCATCCGAACGTAAGTTACCCATTCATGGTGAGTTCAACTGGCATTCTCTCTTTACGAACACTTGCAAAAAACGGAAGCGTCCGACGAACCCCTATCCCATTTCATCCAGGTTTGTTGGCTGGATTGATTTCGTGGGGTTCATCTCCACATGCTTCCAAAGAAGGAGAATGGCTCATTGCCACACAAATGAATTGGACAGCACCTTATGCAAATGCAGAGACTACAAACGAACCGTTCCGACGTTCAATGCAATTCCTGAGAGGGGTTCTCGAACAATTTTCAAACGATACATGGGTTCATCGTGACCGATTACTCGTTCGTGGGATGCTTGGACACTTCTACGAGGTCCGAATTAGTCGAGGCTCTCACAATGCCCCCTTCAAGATTCATGGTGTTGGGAAGAAGAATACGCAGCGCCACTCCATATGCATTCACACGGGAAAGTATCACCGAGACATACCAATCGGGGATACAATTGCTATTGTTGTTCTTTCATTGCTCTCGGACGTGACCACGGCAAAACGTGTCAACAGTCTTCAAATGCACCTGTTGACACAACCTCCAATTGGCTCTCCGCAGAAGGGTACAGGAGCTGATCCAAAAACGTTCTATCGGGCAAGCGATGGCGGATATCGGTTCCCACTGCATCCTCTTTTATTCCGTGAGGAAGAGAACGTCAGAAAAATCGACGTTGATTCACTAGATTTGATGACAGACAAGGCACTTGTTGAGGATTGGAGGAGGCGTCCTCTGAGAGATGCAAGCTACGATCAGCCAGGACATCTCAATCCTGCGTTTGAATTTGATTTTGATTTTGAAGAAAACAGAATCCAAGAAGGAGAGTATTACCGGCGACGGGAAAACCCGCCATTCTACGAGCAAATTCGAAACAACATCATCGAATACAGAAACAATGTTGCCATTGAATTTGGTGATCAGGAAAGAGAGTTTCCCAACGATGATCAGTTCCATCGCTGGTATCGGACAATGCCCGTCGTCTGGGAAGCATTGTCGTTACAACCGATTGGACATCAGGTCGAGTTGGGCGGAGTCCGTGGTTTGTTTCGGATGCAGGGATGTCGCTTACGACTAACAATCCGTTCTGCGAACGAAGAAGACATATTCCAACGCATCCTCGAAATCCTTGGTTACAGGCATGTCCGATACCGGCAACTGAATCAAGTGTACATCAGAAGAGATTTTCCTATCGTAAATGCCAGACAAGCGTTGCGAGAACTGATGGAACCAATGACTGAAGAGTTCGGTTTCGCCAACATTGACGACTACGTTCTCCGCTTTGTCGAAGTGGGCCGTCCACCTGACCGGATGCCCGAAGTCGATGCACGTTTACATGCAGATATGGTGGACTTTTACTGATCCTTCCTGTGCAATGCAACAGCAAGAATTGAAAGTACAGTCAAGGACATTGAAAGGAATGGAGTGTCTTCTGCATCCGGTTCAGGCTGCGCATCTTCAACAACAACCGGCTCAATGTATTCCTCGAAAATGAGATGTACTTCAAGATCACTATCATCGAAAGCGTTCGCATAGTTGACATCCATCGTACCTGTCGAGAAACCTGCAGAGTCAACAACGCCTACATCAATGACCTCCCTGAGTACGTGAGGGTAATACTGTTGATTGTTTGTTCCTTCAGGGTAGTAGGTCATCGTCTCCACCATCCAAACCGAGACATTGTAGGTCTTATCCGTGGAATGGTTGACGGTCCATGTGATGGTTCCCGAGTTTGCACCGGTTGGAGCCCAAGCCATTGACATGAAACCTTCTCCTGCGCCGTTTGGACGCTGTGACAAATCCGTGTAATCAGCAACCAGTGAGTCTCCAACAGGTTTGCTGCCCGAGATGGCATAAAGCCCATTGAACCCGGCAATCGGAGGCTTCCAAGGGGTGAATTCACCGTATCGGTCCCGGAACCATTGGTCAACTGATTCAGTGCCAAGAGGGTCCTCTGGGTCGTAGATATTTCTATGCACAGCATAGATCTGCATGTTCACACTTAGTGCAACCTCTTCCATTGCTTCTTCTACATCTACGCAATTTGAGCACCATGTGGCGGTGTAATCTTCTACGATTGCTGGCAATTCAGCAAAAGAACTGTTCAAGGCAATGGATTCGTTCGCCAATCCATACAATCCCCCGAGCAATAGGCCAGAGTCGAGTTCTTCAACTTCAGCAGCATGTGATGAAGGAAGAAGGCATGTCAACATGACGAACGCCATTGTTAGAGCAACACTGCGTGACATGATGCTTGCTATGAGCAAGCCCCTTATGAGGGAATCCATCCCACGTTTCACTTCTTCTTCAGAGCGCCGTTGTCCACCAATTCGCCAGACTCCACCTTCTCCAAGAGCTTCTTGAGAATGTTTTTGATTGTATTTCGGCATCGACTGACGGCATCTGCAATCTTCTCAAGTAACCCTTGCTCGACATCGAAGGTCTCACAAGACATTTGGAAGAGGATCGCACAAAGGACCTTCGGGTCAATGTTCTCGCTGGAGAAGGGAGATTCGTTGACAGTCGGCTCACCGAGAGCCTCCAACCTTCGATGGTAGTCCTCCATAATCTTCACCTTCAACTCGTCATCGAGGCCATCGAGGAGCTTCTTCAAAGCGATGTTGGTGTTTTCAATCGCAGCAGTTCGGATTTTCAAGAGGGCGGTCTCTCTGTCGACACGCTCTTCAATGAGACCTGCTTTCTCACACAGTGTGAGATACTTCAAAATCACCAATGCGGCCGCAGCTACTTGTTGACGGGTCAAACCCGTCCCCTTCAACATCTGGGGCCAATCGATGTTCATGTCCCCTGTCCAGTCCTGGTATGCTTTGAGGCACCCAAGAGCGAGGAGCATCTCGTTCTTCTTGGTGCTTCCACCGCGCTTCTTCTTGCGACAAACCGAGTTCTTTGGAAGAACGATACCTTTGCCGCCAGCAACTGCTTCAAGCTTCTTTGACTTATCATCATCCAACGGAACAGTTGCAAGAGAAATGACTTTCTTTGCCTTCATTGCATTGTCTTTTCCAGCCAATTTCTTAGCTGCATCCATTGTTGCTTGGGCCATTTTGTGAAGGTCCTTTGCATCTTGAGCATGAAGTTGGCTTAGAATTTTCCATTTGCCTTTCGCTTCACCCTTCTTTCCAATGTATGAGCCCAAGCCATTGCCTTTCGAGCCGGTCTTTATCTTAGACTCGTCCTTTGTCGGTGTGTTAAAGCTCTCTTCGCCCCACATTGCATTGGCGTTATCATTCTGGTTCGCCGATGCTTGATCATCGACGACAAGGCCGCAATGATTGCACACCACTTCACCTCGCATTGTGTCCATTTTCAGGTCTGTACTTCCGCATTCCTCGCATTTTTTCATCAAATTATTGTCCTCCTTGATTGTTTTTCGTCCCACATGATTAAGAACGAGGCCGTTGTGAGTAAGTTGGGATGGGGCCTCGGACCAAACGCAGGAATACTTCCAAGGATGCCGACCCTAATAAACACGTCGTTTCATGTTGGAAAATGGTGAAATCAAGAACCCTTCTTGTTTCATTTGAACATTATCCGTCTTCGAGGGAAATCGGCGAAGCGATGGAGCATCGATCGAAAAAATAACAAAAATTGCGTACGCTTGCTTTTATACCGTCGAGTTTTATGTTAGGGAGCGGGGGATAATACAGTGAACATCACGGTTGAAGCATCCCCTCCGGAATACATCGTTCCTTCATGGCTGACAGATGAAGTTGCAAACGGAAGGGACGATCTTCTCGTTATCTATCCAAATGAAACAACTCGATCAACCTCGATGAAATCCATTCTCCGAAAGACGGGTACAGTCGATTCAAGCAGACATACAACACTTCAACGACTTACCAAAGCACTTGCAATTGACTTCAGGCTCCCTGTCGTTGTCCCTGCATCCTCGATTGGTCTTGTTCAAGTTCATGAGAAACTAGCCGCCGCTGCCTCAGAACATCGTTTTCCTCGCCTCCACCCGGATACAACTCGCCCGTGGACTCTCTCGAAATCTGAGCGATTGCTTAAACTCCATTCTTATGCAACAAGCCATCAGATATTTTCGAAATGGGAAGACGATCCTGGTGCTTACGAAGCAGAACGCATTCTTTCAACTTTCGAGAAAGAAGAACTTCTCCACGAACATCACGTATTGTCTCGACTTTGCTCTCGGCTACTGGATACAGAGATTCCAGTGCCGTATACCCTCGGAACAATATCTGGAATACTGCTACTCAATCACCCACCGGATTTTTCTGAGAATGAAAAACGATTCCTAAAAGCACTATCATTGAGAATACCAATTCATCACATGTGCGTTAACGGTTCCTTCCGCCTTGGGTATCATGGCGCTTACATCGACGATGAAATCAAAGTCATCGATAAGGAAGAGAAACTACCCTCATGGGTTCCTCCACACACCGTTCACAAAGTACAACCACAACCTGATGATTACGCGACAGAAGGCGTTCACATCTTCAGTTTTGATCAAGCGACACAAGTGATGGACGCAGCACTTTCGGCATTACATCTTTATCGAAATCATTCAGGAGGTTCCGTCTTACTCGTTGATGCAAACAAAAGCAGACACGCCGATTGGGTTCGACGCCTGAATCAAATTGGCTTTACCTCGAATACCCAGCCCGATGTTGCCGGTAGCACATCGGCTGTACAAGCTATCCTCCGTTTTCTATCGCTATCTCGAGGACAAGACGCTTGGTCGGCAACCAAATTGTTTGACATCATCCAATCACAGACATTCCCAATTCTTGGGAATTTGTTTTCGGACCTTGAGCATCCAATCAACAAAGACTGGCGCCCACATCCTCATTTGGATGTTATCGAAAACATCGGACGAAGCTTCCACGTTCTCGGCGGAAAAGGAGCCCTGCAACGATGGCTTGGATCCTTGTCTGTTGCAACGCCATATTCAATGGAAGCCTATCGTCGTGAAGAGGAATCGCGAGCACTTGAAGAAACTCAGTGGTGGTTACAATGTCTGGCAATCTCGTGGTCGGCACTCTTGAGTGATCAGGAATGCAAGTATCTTGAGACAGAGTGTGTTGGTACATCTTCAAAAGAAGTACTTCCTCTACCAAAGGCAAGCAAATTACCAAGGGATGTTCTCACATCAATGTTGCAAGCATGTGACTGGGAGAGTCTGTTTACTCGGACTCAGCGGTATGATGCTTCTGTGGGGGCTGTTCAAAATTGGATACAAGCCATCGATGCATTGCTTCGGTACGATTCAAGCGTTGACTTCGTGGAACTTTGTCGGCTCGCATCCGAGCACACGAAGATACCCAACCATCGTGTTGATCATTCAGATGTGCGCATTTGCACGCCGCTTGAAGCATATGGTGTTGAATCGGACATCACACTGTTCGTCGGACTTGATGCGGAATCATGGTCTATGAAAGCGGAGCGGATTCCTTGGGTTGATGATTCCGTTCGGGTAGAATTAGGTCTAACGGATGGCGATTTACCAATCCGACGTGCACGCCATTTGTTCAAGTCATTGCTTAATGCCAGCCAACAAGCGATTCTTTTTGATATGGAACACGACGAATCGGTAGGAAACTCCACGCCAGTTGCAGAATATCTTTCGATGGTAGAATTGAATGGCAATCTCTCTACGTTGAGGCAAGCTCCAGACTTCATAAAATCATCAATTTCTGATGGGGCAGGGTGGTCGATGATGACAAGAGATGATGGAAACGTGGTTACCTATCGAAGTTCAGCACTTTCTATCAATGGTCGCGAGGTGTTCCACGAACGTGCGGAAAATTCGCTTCGAGACCAACAACAGCAAGCAGGCCTTGAACTCAGAGCCATTCGAAATCCAAACGTTATCGTCCACTCATCCAATTCAATTGCAACTCGACATGAACGGGAAATCAATCTTGATCGATTCCGCCGTCAACCGAAGTCCAAACCTTTGGAGAACGGAAGTACCATGAATTGGGCGCTAAGAAACAATCTGCTGACGACGACGAATCTCATCATTCAGCCAACTGTTTCCCAAGCGAATGTTTCCGGAGGCAGAACAGCGATTTCTTATCCTCATCTTGGTTACAAAAGGAATGGAAACTCAAGAGGGCCTTCTATCGATCCAAGGCCACTTCCGCCACCACAATTTGATTCTCAGAGCTTAAACGCTATTCTCTCGACCCAATCAAGAGATGAAGAATCGAGAATCTGGTCAACAAGTCGATTGAATCCTTGGTTCATTTGTCCCCGGCAAGCTTGGACCGAACAGGTTTTGCAGGCAACAGAATCATCTCCAGAACCTTCTGAAGACATTGCACCTCTGACCAAAGGAACACTGGTACACTCCATTGAAGAGCACCTTATGACAATGCTCGGGATTGAGGTTGGTGGACAGCCGCTCTCGATAGGCACGCCAATGCATCTCGGAGTCTCCCTTTCAGAACAAGAGATTTGGGAAAGTGTACTCGGTCGATTATCGGAACTCGCCCCTTGGTTAGCCAGAACCAACGCAGTTTCTGTACATCGTTGCAACGATCTTATCGGATGCACGCCGGAAAATTGGAATGCCTGGATTGAAGGTGGTCAAGAATTGCCAATAAACGGACGATTAGGACGCCTCCTCCTCGCCGATCTTCGCCTTACGTCGGCTGCTCCAATTGCGAGTGAATGGGCACTTCAGCATGGAAGCGAGCAATACGTTGAGATTCAAGGATTCAATGATTCAATGGATTTCGCTTCAATCAATGTCCGTGGGAGAATTGATCGAGTTGATCATATCGTATTCTCCGCTGAAGATCTTGAACAATTACACGAGAATGGCCTGTACGCAGAGGACGCTGAAGAATTACCTCTCTTCTTCAACGGCAAGAAGGTGCCAGCAAAACGCTTCATCATCATCCGAGATATCAAGACCATTGAGGGGCCAAAACCGGGACAATCGGGTGTACGTCACACAGCAGGATTGTTCAAAGAAATCCAACTTGCTATGTATGCTCGAGCATGGGAAATTGCTCATCCAGGGGACCGCGTCATTGGAGTTGGAATTTCAGAAGTTGGTGATGACACCGAGCATTTTGTTGAATTAGACCCGAGTTTCCATTCATTCACCGCACACCTTAATTTCGGAACGCCAACCACATACTCGGCAAATCATTTCCGCATTCCAAATGAAGATACAAGTCCGCAAAGCAACAGTTTCCGAGCATGGATGGGCTCCCGAATCACGTCTGCATTGCGAGCGCGTGACGCAAGCGAACTCGGTTGGAATCATCCAACGCCGGGCGCACACTGTTCCTACTGTTCTCTTGCAAATGCATGTTCATCTGCATCGATTGGAGGTGAGCTGAAGTGATTTCTTTCAACAGAAGCCAGCGTTTGGGCCTGAATTTAGATCAGCACATTGCTTTGGATGCTGGAGCAGGTACAGGGAAAACAACCGTTATGGCAGAACGATACGTTCAGCATCTCCTCTCTGCTGAACAACGAGCAACGCACGTGTTACCTCCTCCGATACGACAAGAGCCGTTTGGCTCAGGAAAAATCTTGGCGGCAAAGCGTGATCGAACGCCGTTGAACGAATGGAAAGGCCTCCTACCGCAAGAGATTGTTGCGATAACCTTCACTCGCAAAGCTGCATCAGAACTCCGTTCTCGTATCCGCCAACGAATTCAATCCCTGCGTGCTAACCCGGTCAATGAAGAGGATAGAATGGGCGTTCACGACCCTCGGCTTCGCCATCAAGGCGATGTTTCAATGCTGATGTCATTGCTCGAGGCAGCACCAATCTCAACGATTGATGCTTTTCTTTCTGAAATTTTGGCGCCTCATATCGACCTGGTCGCTCTTCATTTGAGCAGAGAACAATTGCCTGAAGAGAAAGCCCCTATCCTACGTACACAAGCCCTCAATTCCGCTTGGAGAATACGGAATGCTCGCGATGCTATCGAGGCAGGAATGCTTCAATCTGCAGACGAGTTTATTGCTGCTCGAAACCGATTGGCAATCCGCCTCGGAGGGCAGCTGAGTGCTCAAACTGTGTTGGAGGGCCTTCTAGAATCTTCACTGTTTGTTGAGGAATCAAGACGTCGTTTGCGTTCTCGCTCCATTCGAGTAAACTTGCCTTGGGACGGTCACTCTCCACCCGATTATCGTTTGATTGAAGATATGATTTTGCAGGAATGCCAACATCTTGTTGATCCAGTGGTTGAAGACGTTCATGCCATCCTCAATGAATGGGTTGATGTTTTTCTTCAGTATCACTCAATTTTTGTTGCACCAGCACAGACGGGAACAACGAGCACTCGATTCAATCAACTTGTTTATTTGGCAAGGGAATCACTACCTGACACGTCAATAGAACGGCTTCAATGGCTGTATCAGGTCGTAGCCTCTGCGACTTCCTTTACTCAATTGAATAAGGTTACCCCATCTCTTCTGAAAGGAGGAAACTTCCCCCGCAGCAATTCTCTTGCGGGTTGGCCAGCAGGTTTGATGACATGGTCCTCCGTGCTCAAAGGAAAGGATGAGAAAGTTCTGAAAGCTCAAATCTCAACTGCCGCTTCAAACGCAGCACAACGATTGGAAGATCGTATTCATGACCCAACAGATGGCAGGCTTGTCTTCATGCTCTCCAAAGTGGCCTACTGCCTTAATCCATCTCGCCCATTTGTTCATAGAGATGCAAACGAACGCTACGATCATCAATTGCTTGGCCTTCAATTGAGTCAAGAACCACCCCATGCAAACATGCGAGTCTCTAGAGAACTCCAAGTTGAAGTTCTCAATGACCTTTACACTGTACATTCAGGTTGCCAAGATTTGCTTCGGCATCTAAAGTCACAGGAAGAAGCCCACGATTTCGATGATGTCCAGGTTATGGTCGGAGATTTACTTCTTGCGCGCTGCCCAGCAATTGTTCGTCACTGGTACCCTCCAGAAGCTGTGCAGGCTTTGGATGATCTTGGGGATGAGCCTTGGTCTGATGAACACATTCGAAACGCTCTTTCAATCATGCAAAGCGATGAACAGAAATATGTCGATCTGCAACGAAGGTATGCGCTCTTGAAACAAATCCGTGCTCGATATCGATCATTCATCATCGATGAATATCAGGATACGAATCCTGAGCATGCGCGTCTTCTTTCACGATTATGGGGTCGTCGAGAAGGCATATCAGACGAACATCCCGAACCATTAGGCCCGTGGGATCCGACCATTTGTATTGTTGGAGATATGAAACAGAGCATCTACCGATTCAGACAGGCTGAGGTCACGGTTATGCGTCGTATGGTTGCATCAATTCGTGTTGCTAACAGTATCGAAAACAATGAGCCAAGGCTAGAATCCTTTACTCGAGAAGGGCATGGCCGGGACCCTCGACCAATTGGTGCAGGAGGTGAATCAGGTTCCTTCATTCAAGCATCTGACTTTTCGCGAGAGGAGCAATCAGCACCATGGGATTACGTTTCTTTCGGTATCGATGATTCCGGGTTAGCAAACGATGATTCGACGAGGCAAGAACGAACCGAAGGACACATCCAATTGCGAACAAATTTCCGTACAGCCCCTGGCTTGCTTCAAACACTCAACAACATGTTTGATGATACATTCGATGCACGACATCATCAGTTCCCAGGGGATTTTCATGCAACTGCACAACCACTTGACGCTGGTCGAGAAACCTCCCGTGAAGGAGCGATTGAATGGCTTCTTCCGACCCAAAACAACACTGATGAATTACCATTGGATATGATGGAAGGATACAATCTCTACGATGCAGGGAATGCCAACCTACGTCATCTTGAACATGAGCTCATCGCCTCAAGGTTGGACGCTTTGGTTCGAGGATTGCCTACCCAAATCTGGTCTGCAGAAGTTGCAGCGTATATAGAAATAGAGCCAGAAGAGACAATCTCTCCTGAAGATGTCATGATTCTCGTCCATTCTCGTAAGCACATTCCCGATCTTGTAGCGCGTCTTCAGTCACGAGGCCTACCGGTCATGGCGGATAAACAAGGTGAGTTGCTCAAACAACCCGTTGTTCAACCACTCATGGCAGTTCTGGAGCTTCTTGCACATCCAAATTCAAGACATGCTGCTCATTCCTTTGTTCGTTCGTCAATCATTGGTGCATCATCCGTGCAAATTGAGGAATTATTAGGAGCCGAAGCCATTGAAAATTATTGGCTCCGTGCTGCGGAATATTTCGCATCAGCACCACAAGGACCTCTTCTAGCAGCATTTGCTCAAATGGTTCGACATGGTGCGATTTACGAAGTCTTCGATGCAGTGCTAGACTACAGTGATTTGCTCATTGCATTCCCAGATGAATCTGAGCGCCAAGTAGCGGAAATGTGGTGTGCATTAGTTCAGAAAATTGGGTCCGATACTGGCCATGAACCAGCGGCAATTCTAGAACAAATGAGAGCATATGCAACACTCGGAAACAAGGGTCCGCAAGCGAGTACATCTCCGACGAGCGGGGCAATTCAAATCATGACCATCCATGGTGCAAAGGGGCTACAAGCACCGGTTGTCGTTGTAACTGGATTGTTTGAAGCAGGGCGCCGTAGTTCAAGTATTGAAGCGCAAAACAATGTCCTGATTACGCCTGATGTCATTGCCGGAAGGATTCAGCCATGGAAGTCAAAAGAGAAACCAGAAGATGCTCTTTGGATGTTAGCAGAACAGATGAACAAGGCCCAGAATCAGGCCGAATTGCGGCGACAATTTTACGTAGCCTTAACTCGCGTTAAAGATCGACTTATTTTTGTTGGATCTCCAAATGCGCCCTGTTCTATTGGCGAGGATTCCATGGTGAGGATGAAAATCAACTCGAAAGGGAACAATATGGGTGATTTGATGTTGGATGGATTCCGATACATGGGGCTTCATTCTGGAGGCGAGCAAGCATGGAGCTTGGAAGGCGACGTGCAAGGTGAACGTATGGATGAATACGGAGAACAAGAGTTGGAATTTGATCCATTGGCTCTTTTCCAAGTGAGTGGATTCATGGATACATCTCTTCAACAATTGCGCATGTATCATCATCCTGATTGCTTTTCAACCCAAACACCGACCTCAGTCCTTTCGAATTGGTTGGCAATCGAGGAACGTCTTTCAGAGCCCGTTGAAGCTACTGAATCAGACCAACAAATGGTCCACCAAGCGCCAACACTTCGAATGACGGCACATGGGCTGGATACTGCAAATTCCTGCCGACGTAGATACTGGTTGTCGCACATGAAGGGATGGCAAAGTGAACCGTTTCATATTGAAGGGCGCTCAAGACAGGCCACCGATGAAGAAGAACTCAAAGACCGTTCAGACGGGGAGGATTTGGAACAAGCAGTCATCGGTTGGCCTTCAGCCACATCCTTCGGGTCCATGTTTCACAGACTCGTTGAGATTGGTCTGGCCAATCCAGCCGAAATGAAATCTGAGAAATTTCAACTGAGTCCAGTATGGTTGAATGCCCAAACAAATCATCTGTTATCGAAAAAAGAAATTGACGATGCAACACAATCACAGCCCGAATGGCATCGACTCTCCGATGAAGAACAACAGCAAACTCGAGCAAGAATCATACAACTTGCAACCCTGCTGACGAATGGATCCTTAGGCAGAATGGCCAATGGCGAAGAGGTTAATGGCTGCCAAATCGAAGGTTTACGAACAGAAGCATCGTTCATTTACGACCATGATGTAAATCTTGAAGGTCTTGTACGTTCACCACTTACGCACCTGAATCGATTGTATGTTACGCTCATTGAATCGGTCAACATACTCTTTGAAGGGCAGGCAGATCTTGTTTTGGCCGGTGTTCAAGATGAACGCTCATGGTTGCAGGTTGTCGATCTGAAAACCTCAGGTGCTCGCGAAGAAATTCTTGAAAATCATTCGTTGTATGAGTCTTTGAAAGAGCCGTTTTCGTTTGAACCACAAAACGATACAGAGCTCCAAATGCTTCGGAATCACCGTCTTCAACTCACCCTGTATTCTCTTGTCTTCCGGCGGCAAGAGGAGCGAAAACCAGTTGAGGAGCGAAGAGAGGTACGTCCTCCTGCCCTACTGATTGCAAGTACCGGCCGTTTTGTCCAAATGCCTGAAAAGATGTACGAAGAGGCAGAGAAGGAATTAGGCCGACTACTCGACTGGATGGCAAACTTGACAGCTAATCCGAACGGTACGGATGAGCCAAAACGCCTTCCGATAGAATTTATGGATACATGCAAGAAATGTCCTTTCTTTAAGGGCGATGTGAGAATGTGTGGTCCAGAGGGAATGGAATTAGGATTCAATGCTGATTCTTCTTCCCAATGATGGCCAGGGTACCTGGTTTTCCCGGTGCTTGATTGGCTCGCCAAGCGTGTACTTCAGAAAAACCAACATCATTCCACATTTCTATCCATTCTCGTTCTGAGAATGTAGACATGTGCACATCGAGTGCTTCTGGCCAACCAAGACTCTCCTCATGCTCCGCATAATGGTCGATTCCAATCACGGCCCACCCACCGCCGATCAACCAATCATCGTGAATTGATTGCAACATTTGCTTTGGTTCATGCAAATAGTAGATGAATTCCATTGAATGGATGAGGTTGTATTGCTGTGTTGGCTTCATTTCGGGAAACATTGCGAGATGATATTCGTTGGTCGAATCAACCGCCTTTGCCTTTGTTATCATGTGTTCTGCACCATCAAATCCATTGGCTTTCGTACACTTTTCATGTTGAGCAGCTAAGCGGACAACCCACCCATTCCCACAACCTAAATCGGCAAATGAGAATGAATCCGTTTCAGATAAGACGCGCTCCAATGCAATGTCTAGCATCTCCCGAACTGCAGGACCATGGCCACGTTCCATCCCTTCGTCTTTGCCTCGATGTGCCCAGTCGTTGAAGACGTCCGTTGCCTGCTTCATGTACGTGCCAGCGCACATGTCGAAAAAAGGCATCGAAAGCAACATGTTCCTTGTTCTCATGGGATCGGGTATGGGGTCACAATCCATCGATGACGTCTTGTATCCAAAAATCGAAGCATATGCAACAGGAATGCTACCTGTTTCAGAACGACATACGATTGCCTGGGAATGTGCCGGCAACCCCGATGGGACACCTGTCATCGTAATCCATGGTGGGCCCGGAGGAGGAAGTCAACCCTCGTATCGACAATATTTCGATCCACAGAAATGGAACATCATCCAGTTCGATCAACGAGGTTGTGGTAAATCAACACCTTATGCGGACCTTGAAGAAAATACGACAATGCATCTTGTTTCCGATATCGAGGCACTGCGTAATCATTTCAATATCGAAACATGGCACGTATTTGGTGGTTCATGGGGTTCAACACTTTCGCTCATCTACGGCATTTCCTATCCAGAACGAGTTCGCTCCTTCATTCTTCGAGGCATCTTCATGTGCAGAACCTCGGAACTGCATTGGTTCTATCAGGATGGAGCGAGCCATGTTTTCCCTGACGCTTTTGAACCCTACCAGCAACACATTCCTGAAGAGGAACAATCGGCCCTTATCCCTGCTTACTACAGCCGATTGACAAGCGAGGATGTCCAGGTTCGACGAAATGCTGCAAAGGAATGGACGCGATGGGAAATGGCAACAAGTCGCCTGTTCCCCGACCCCGAGTATCTCAACAAGGCGGAAGACCTCGATTTCGCAGTAGCATTTGCCAGGATTGAATGTCATTATTTTATCAACGGAATTTTTGTTGAAGATGGATATATCCTCAAAAATGCAAAAGCGATTGATCATATTCCAGCAACCATAGTTCAAGGCCGATATGATATGGTTTGTCCTCCAAAGAGCGCTTGGGAGCTTCACAAGCAGCTTCCAAATTCGACACTACATATGATCCCTGACGCAGGCCACTCGATGGGGGAAGTTCCAATCGCGAGAGCCTTAGTTGAGGCTACAGATTCGGTGTAAGAAGTAGGTTTCACTGTAACGAGTACATGAATGCATCAATGCGCATGAAACCTACAAACGAGAAGCGTGTTCTCGTCCTCAACGAAGCGTCGGCTTCATAGGGTAAAGGCGACTGGGTTGAAATGGAGGCATTCCTCCGGGTGAAACAATGAGTGAAGAAGGAACCCTCACCCCTGAAGTTCGAATCGGTCAACTTGAAGAGGCTCTGGCCACGGAAACCGACCGTTTGAAGAAACTCTTCGCAGCCTATGAAACTCAAGAGAAAGAACTGGTTGACGCACGAGCAGAAATTGAAGTTCTTGAGAAAGAAATCATCGATAAGGAAATTGAGCGAGAAGCACAAGAATCGCTCATCGCAGAGAAAGATTTCCGCATCCGTGAATTGGAAATGAAAGCGACCAAGGCCGACAAGCGTGTTGAGCACTTGGAACCTGCTCTCCAAACTATGGAAGAGAAGTATTCTCGAGAAAAGGATCGTCTTGGCAAGGTCTTCGGAATTGCGGAAGAACTCGATAATGATCTGAAACTTGCTGTAACAGAGATGAAAGCTCGAGACGATTGGTATGTTGATCACATGACGCTCTTCGAAGATCTCAACAAAGCCATCAAGGAACGATATGAGATGATTGAGCGCGCAGTTGAAGCTGAACGTCAATCACAGCACATGTCGAGGGCCTTTACTGAGCGAATGGATGAGATGGTTGAAGCACGAGCGGCAGAAATGACCGTTGAAGAGGCAGAGTCTCTGGTTGAAGAAGAATCGCCTGAGGAAGCACCAGAAGATCAAGCACCAGTAGAAGAATCCGAAGAAGTAGTTGAAGAAGCCGTTGAAGAAGATGCTCCCGAAGAAGAGGCGGAAGCAGTGGCCGAGGAAGAAACTGAAGCCCCTGCCGACGAAACCTGGAATTCGGACGTCGACCCCTGGGCTGACAACTGAGGTGAAACAACTTGGCCGGTCTCGCCCGTGGAGGGCATGCTCCTGTTGCAACATTTGCAATAGCAGGGGTTGCGATTCTAATTGGGGGAATCTATCTCGATCCATTGAGCGGTTTGTTGCCACTATTGGGCGTTCTTTGTCTCATGATCGCTGTATTCTTCGCTAATTTTTGGAGAGACCCTGATCGCCCAATACCCAAAGATCCTGGAATTTTGGTTTCTCCTGCTGATGGTCATGTGATGTTCGTCCGCCGAGAACGAGCCAACGGGCGCCGCCCATCTCGCACGGAGCGAGAAGAAGGGGGCATCGAACAAGATGAACTCACCGGCGATTGGTTTCCTCAGCCTTGTGAAAACCCACTTTCTTTCGAAACCGAACAACGATTTGTTGCTGCTGAAGGAGCACCTCAGGATACTGACGTATGGCGAGTGGCCATCTTCATGTCACCTCTCGATGTCCACGTGAATCGCGCTCCTCGTGCTGCGAACATCATCGCTATGGAACATCGAACTGGGAAAAGTCGGAAACGCGGCCCATTTGCTCCTGCATATCGTAAAGAAAGCGAATTCAATGAACGAGTACGAACGGTGTTTGAATCAGAAGATGGTGAACGCACAGAAGTGATGCAAATTTCCGGTGCTCTTGCACGAACAATTGTACCATGGAAGGGTATCGGCGATGCACTCCGGCGTGGTGAACGATACGGAATGATTCGACTCGGTAGTCGAGTGGATGTTCGTGTTCCAGCGGTTTCATATGAACCGCAAGTCATTTCTGCGGAAGAGAAAAATCCGAAGCATCCGAAAGGACAATTCATCAAAGCAGGTTCTGACATCATCTTCAAAAAAATTCAGGAAGAGGAATAGGCTGAGGTGAAAGAATGTCATCGGATAAAGGCCTCACAATGTTAGGTGATGACTCAAAAGGGCTCAAGATTCACGACCTTGTCAAAGCACCTGCAAATACACCGTGGGCAAAGGAACGACAACAGTCTTGGGATGCTTCGTTTCCCGCAACAGTTTATTCCACTCCCGAAATGACAACAGAAGGCCAGCCTTGTTCAGCAGTCACCGTCATTCTTCGCACCAAAGGGTGCCACTGGTGGTGGTCATCTGGATGTACGTTCTGTGGTTACTTCAACGACACACGTGACGATGTTAACAGTGAAGATCTTCATGCACAATGGCAACATGCAAAAGAGAAATTCAACAATTTCGAAGGCCAAGCAATGGTGAAAGTCTACACTTCCGGTTCTTTACTTGAAGATCGAGAAATACCCGTTGATTTCCAAGAAACAGTACTTCGCGATTGTTTCGAACTCGGCAAGGAACTCATTGTTGAAAGCAGGACGGAGCAACTCACTGAAGAAAAGTTGGCATGGGCAACATCGATTAATCCAAAGTTTACAGTTGCAATTGGTCTCGAGGCTTACGACGATGAAGTCTTGAGGTTTCATGTCAACAAAGGGTTTTCAGCTGCATCATGGGACAGAGCAGTTGAACGTCTCAAGAAATTCAATCTTCGAGTCAAAACCTACCTCATGTTCAAACCCCCATTCATGAGCGAGGCTGATGCCCTTGATCACTGCGTCAAATGGATTGAAGCGGTTGCTGAACAAAGCGATGAGATTTCCATCAACCCGATGAACATTCAACGTGGAACCGTCATCGATCGCCTTCACCGCCACAGGGAATACCGGCCACCATGGTTATGGTCATTGGTCGAACTTATCCAGCAAAGCCATCACGTTGTCCATCCTAATGGCGGCGTCAACGGAGATGAGGGCCAGGTGTCTCGTTTGATTATTCACCCAACTGCCGGTGGAAAAATCCGAGGTTCACACAACTGCGGAGAATGCGACGGAGAGGTCGTTGCTGCAATCGAACGATATGCGGTCTCAGGTTCTTTGGATGAGTTCGATGGACTGGATTGTGTGTGCAAGAATCGTTGGAATCAAGAACTAACCAATGACCGTTCAATTCCCGTTCCACTTGGTACCTCAATGCCAAGACGGGGCTCTCTAACCGACATCCTTCGCTCCCCATAGGTGAGCCGATTTATTGAGCGCTTCAATGATGCTCTTGGTGAATGTTTATCACCGCGCTTCGAGTCGCAGGCATGTCCATCTTGGGCACGTGAGGGCACATTATGTCGAACAGTACAGAACTCCCCGATGCAGTTATTGGAACTGCAGAACCATCTTCAAGCCGTGTAATTCTTGTTCTTCTTTCTGTAGTAACAGTCGGAATGTTCGGGCTCTTCAGCACAATTTTTGGATGGGATAACATTCCAGTCATAGGCGACATAGTGCCACTGATGGCCAATCTTGGCGGTTCAGGAATCTGGTATTATTTACTTGGGTTCATTGTTGGCCTCGGCGCGATTGTATCCACATTAGCAGGCGAGGTCCTAGCAGATTGAGGTGGTATGGATGATTGAAGTATTTGCAGCATTAATTTTCTTCTTCACCGTCATTGGTTTTGCTACGTTCTACGTCCAACGAGGTATTGGCAGCATGGCAGATCCAATGCGCCAATTTGGTCTTTTCCTTCTCAACAAAGCACCTGCAGGAATTGTTGATCTTTTCAACGATGACAAAGGGAGCGGATCAAAGACTTGGATGAATCTAGGAATGATTTGGCTGACGTTTGCTGCGATTGGAACTTTCTTGGCTCTATGGCATGATTATGATGGCACTGCGCTCGATTCTTTGGCAAGCATTGGTTGGTCCTATGATGATGGAAGTGCGTTGAACACATTTGTTGATTTGACACTCATGACAGGGCTAATTTCTATTCTTATCGGCGGAGGACTCGTTGCTGCAGCACGAGCAGGAGCAGGACGTCTGGCAAGTGAGTCGAATGCAAGCCTTACTGGAATTTTGTTCTCGGTCTTGACCATTTCCTCGATGCTTCTGCCAACCATCCTTGGCCTTCTTATCGACTTGACCCCAGCCAATGAAGCCCTCATTCAAGATCTCTTCATGCACGCTTTGCGCTCATTCATCATCATCGCTGTAATGATCAACGTTCTCCTGACCGTAGCACAGCGCAAAGGTGAGATTGTTTCTGCGAGCAACTGGTTTTTGTTTATGGCTCTTGCATCGTTTATCTTCGGATCCCAATTCAGGTTCTTTGGTGAGTTGGCAGGGTCCACTCAAACCGTTTGGCTTGGTGAGCGAATGTCCCAGTCTTGGACACTTATCGCACTCATCTTCTCAGTGGCCTACCACGTTGTACCACGAGCTGCGAGCCGACCGATTTGGTCCGACTCAATGACCAAGGCGAGCCTCCTCCTGCTTTTCCTTACATTACCGCCGTTCATGCTATCCACAGCGGATGCTGGAACACTTCTCGAGAACCTTGGCGCCATTTTGATGACACTTGCTCTTCTTCCAATCATGGCTGGTTCTGTGAACATCATCATGACTTCACTTAGCAACGCAACTGGAGTCGTCTCTCGTCCAGGAGCCCTAGCAGCAACATTAGCAATGGTCTTCTTCCCACTCTATGCGCTTGGCGGATACTTCACTTCCTTGGATGTCTTCATTGGTCTTGGAGCCTTGAACGACATGGCGGCAACTATCGACATCGGGTTCATGTGGACCGTTGGTGGTTTGATGGCCGTAGCATGTGTCGCAGAATCCTACCCATTGGCTGGAAACCGTCAACTTGCATCACCTTCTTCAGCATCTCTCTCAACGATGTTGATCGCCTTCGGTGGTGTCACATCTACGGTTGCTAAACTCATGGGCGACTTTACAGAGAAGGCTCTCCTTGACTCTGGTAGCGAAGATGTTGTCATGACCGATGGCGGCTTCAGTTTAACAGCAGCAGTTCTGTTCTACTTCGGCTCAATAGGAGTTATCCTCTTGTTCCTCAACCTCATTCGAACCTCTGTAGGCGGAATGAAAGAGGATGCCTCCGTCTCAACAGTTTCCGATATCTCTCGATATTCGATGCAGCGTGGAGAATCCTCAATTCGCAAGCTTTTGCAACGTGGTGTTGGAGTTGACACAATCCTCGTGGTTGGTGCTGATGTCGAAGACGAGGGCGGTATGACCATCATCGACGTATCCTCAACTCTTCACAATGATGAAATCGATGAGTTCCCAGTAGAGAAGAATGAATTGGAAATGTTGTCAGATTATCTTGAAAAGAAGGACATGAGTATCTTTGAATTCTTCCGATCTATTGATTTGGATGATTCCGGTCTTATTGATGGTTATGAGCTACAACAAGCCCTACGAAGCGCTGACATCGCCGATCTTCCACCATGGGATATTGCCAAGTTGATGGAATTCATCGACCTTGATGGTGACGGACGAGTCAATCTGCCTGAACTTGATATTGCAATTGCTCGTGTTCGATCAGGCGTATCAGAAGAAGAGTGAAGCGAGGCGGTTGAACCGTGCGTATCGGGTTGGTTGGAAAACCAAATGTTGGCAAATCAACGTTCTTTGCTGCATCAACATTGATTCCAGTAGATATTGCAAATTATCCCTTTTGCACCATCGAACCCAACGTTGGATTCTCATTTATTCCAAGCCGTCTTCCATGCCCATGCGGCTCTTTACGAGAGCGACTCGAGGAAGATGGGCGAACGCAGCTGAGCGATAGTCGAGGAGGAAGCATATGTTCTCCGCGAACAGGATCTTGTGAAGGCCATCAACGCTACGTCCCTTGCATGTTGATCGATGTTGCAGGACTTGTACCGGGGGCGAGTCAAGGTCGCGGCCGTGGAAACGCTTTCCTTTCCGATTTAGCAGAATGTGATGCGTTAATTCAGGTCATTGATGTTGCAGGGACGACCGATATTGAAGGAAATCCGACCGGCTTGAAAGCATCAAAAGACCAAGCGATTGAGCAAGCCCTCGCAGAAGTTGAATTCTTGACTGGCGAACTTGACGCTTGGATTCTTGGTCTTGTCAAGGAGGGTTGGTCGAGAGGAGCACGACGAATTCAAGCTGAAGGTGTGAAAGGATTCACACAATTCTTGCAAGAGCGTCTTTCCGGATTGGGAGCAACCGACTCCATTTGCCAACGCTCCTTCGATGCATTTGCTCAACAACATCAGGACATGACATCTCCATGGGACTGGTCAGATGACGTACTCATGCTTCTCGCTTCTTCAATCCGAAAGCATTTGTTCCCAATCTTTGTTGCAGGAAACAAAGCGGATCTTGCTCCAGAAGGTGTTCTTGAGCACCTCCATGAAACCCTGCCTTACTTTACGCCATGTTCTGCTGAAACCGAATTAGCATTGAGGCAAGCAGCAAAAGCGGGATTCATCAAGTATGTTGCAGGAAACACCTCCTTTGAGTTAAATGAAGATCAATCCATGAGCGATGCTCAGAAGAAAGGGCTCTCTGTCCTCTCAGAACGAGTTGAGAAGTTGCAAGGAACTGGACTGATCAAGTTACTTGATCAGGTGCTCTTTGATGAGCTTCAACGAATTGTCGTTTACCCTGTACAAGACGAGAGCCAATGGACAGATGGCGACGGAAATGTACTTCCTGATGCACTTGTTGTCCAGGACGGAATACACGCCAAACAAGTTGCTTACAAGGTTCATTCCGACCTTGGTGACGGATTCATCAAAGGCGTTGATGGACGCACTCGGCGAATCGTCGGAGCAGATCACGAACTCTCCGATGGTGATGTTTTGAGAATACACTCAAAGTAGGCTGTCAATGTCCTTTTGGACGTTCATAATCAGGTGTAAGTCGAGAGAGTGTACTGGAATACTTTGCTGCACTTGTGAAGAAAAGTACAGTAGATGCGAGAGTGACCACTGCTAACATAATGAGCATATACCAACCCCAAGGGTCGATGCTGCGTACGGTTGTGATGTAGATTCCCCACAACACGGTCAGGTAAAGGAAAGGGCGGTATCGACGGGTTATGGTACTAAGACGCGCAGACTTGAGTGTGTCATCGTAGAGGTTTGCAACATCATCTTTGCTGACGTAACCGTGTTCTACTCCACATCGGGAACAAACTTGTGTGTTAGGGCCATTTCCATGGATGAAGAATTCTCGAGGGTATGTTCCTGAGCAGAGTCGACAGATAGGCATCTTCTTCCCTCATTCCTACCCAATTACTGCCGTCATTTCAACCATGCGCTCAATACTCTAGGAATTTGGCGAGGATATGGACTCCAGATTGGCTTCCAACCGATTCAGGATGGAACTGGACCCCAAAGACTGACGCACCAGTAGAACGCAAGCCCATCACCAACGATTTCGTGTCATCGGTCGCATCCACGACGATGGTTGGATGGTCATGAAAATCGGCTGTTAACAACGTCAATGAATTGTATCTCGTCATTGAGATGTCTTCTGCATCTTGGAACAAACCTTCCCCGTTATGTATACACTTGACAGGTGTGCCATGGACAGGTCCAATCGGGCTTGGAACCAACTCTAAACCAGATGCCACCCCTATCGCTTGGTGTCCAAGGCAAATTCCAAGAAGCGGGGGTGTTTTTCTTTGAAGTGATAATGATGCCAATTCCATCGTAAGTTGACTATCCTGTGGCCATCCAGGCCCTGGGCCGAGGATGATATGAGAAGGCTGTAATTCATCAATCAATTGCTGTGCAGAAGATTGCACAGGATTTCGTCCTGATATGATGTTCACATGATGACCAAGTCCGCATATACTGTGAGCGATGTTGTAGGTGAATGAGTCCAGATTGTCGATCAGAAGAACTGCGTTCTTTTCGAATGAATCAGTATGTATAGCGGTTGAAACCTGATGGTTACTCTGTTTGTTCTCGAGAGGTAAGGGGTGTATTGCTAGACTCTTGACTGAGTTAGATGGACTCGCCTCATCGAGCCAACCACATGATCGCAAGAGGGCATTTGCTTTCCATTTCGCTTCTGCAACTTCCGACTTTGGATTTGACTCGATGGTAATTCCTCCGCCTGCAGTTACACGAGAGTGCCAGCGTTCGCCCCGTTTTCGAAGTTCTGCTGTTCGAATCAGGATGTTCCATGATGAATTGTTTGTTGAAGGGTCGAACCATCCCATTGAGCCTGTCCAAAATGAGCGCGGTTGACGTTCCAGTTCATCGATTGCTGCACAAACAACCGTCCTTGGGCACCCTGTAATCGAGCCCCCCGGAAACACATTGTCAATGGAATCAAAGACGTCAACATTCTCAATCAAGCGGCCCTTAATCCGAGAAACAAGATGCTGTACTTCAGCATAAGCCTCCACATCAAATCGCTCAACCCATACTTGATTTGGTTGCGATATTCGGCCAACATCGTTACGCATTAAGTCGACAAGCATTCGATGTTCTGCCCGTTCTTTTCGATCGGAAATCATATCTTCGCGAAGAAGTGATTCCTCAGCTTCCGATGCACCTCGGGGAGCAGTTCCTTTGATTGGCGCGGTTGTAATAACCCCCTCTTTCGTCGAGAGAAGCGATTCAGGAGATGCCGATACAAGTGCAAAACCTTCATCTTTCATGTGGAGGAAACCTGAGTACGGAGCGGGATTTGTAGATACAGAATGTGAGAAAACATCCCATGGCTCGGATTCAATTTCTCCGCTCCAAGAACGACCGTAATTCAACTGATACAATTGGCCATCAACAATTGCTGATTGAACGCGTTTGACAATCTCTTCATGCTCTTCATCGGTGCAATTTGACACTGGTTTCTCACTGAGTTTAACTTCAGTTGACTTGTATTCCTTTGAATTACCATCTAGACACTCCTGAACGCTTTGTTGCCATTTAGCATCGGTAGAAAGAACGATGATGGAATCATCGTTTTTTTCATGAACAACGCATCGATTGATTTCCCATAATACGCATAGCAACTGATCTTCCACAGGCAAGTGTTGAAGTCGAAGAGGTTGAGTTAACTGCAACAAGTCGTATGCTAATGCTCCCGCCCAGAATGGACCATTGAATGGAATTGAATCAGGAACAGGTCTTTGAAAGGTCGAATCACGTTTCGAACAAACCAGTCGCAATCCACGCGCAAGAGAGGTTTCTGTTGTAGAAAAATCCGCTTCCCAGCGATCCCCATTCCACGTTTCTCGTTGAAACAAGAATGGACCTCCATCTTCCAGTTTCGTTTCGCCAGAAAGGGGGGAGTGATCTTCTGCAGCGCTCAAAACATCTCTGGATGGCTGACGTACAGTAACTCGATGTGTTGGCGGTCCGCACAGCAATGAGAACTGTGAGAGATGACTGATTGGGCCCGCTGATAACAACATCAATTCATCGGGCGCACCGTAAAGACGTGCATCCTCTCCAAGAAGTCCGCTTTTCATCAACTGATGGCGAACCGACTCAAAATCCCTCATCCCCAGGCCGCCTCCCAATTCTCAGGATTGGAGTAGATTTCTTCGAATGCTGAGAGACAGAATTCAAACAAACGAGAACTCTCATCACCGATTGGTTCACTATCAATCGAATCAATTTTCAAAACCCCAACGCCACTACCGACAGCAACGGCTTCCACACATCGAGCAACAAGGCGTTCGTTCAACTTTCCTTGCTGAATATGATATCCATCATTCAGTAACGTGCTACGGAGAGCGCCGAAAGTAACGGATTCAACAGAGTATCTTGAATCACTGATCCAAATGATTCCATCTTCGTCCAGGATGAATGGTGAGCAACGATCGCCATCAACGATTGAATATTCATGTACCATGAGTGCCAAATCTGCACCCGTTTCTTCAGCATGTTTACGAGCCTCAAGGTAAGCATCCCATGCTCCATGTTTGGTTCCAGCAATTCGTGTTGGCCATATGGGGCTTGGAACGGTTACTGCATCGACTTGTTCATTCTGAAGCGAAAATGGTCTGTATGCAACATTGAGTTGAGAGGCTTTCGTACATTCGATCCGTAGGAGGCCTTCCTCCAAATCAGGGGGGTTCTCTCTAAGATGATGCCAAATCACATCCCGATTGATGTTTGAGACATCAATTTTCAATTTTGCAGCATGTTCCATCAGACGAAGAAGGTGCTGCTCAAACAAAAACAGACCACGTTTCTTAGAGAACCTCATCGTTGTAAAAACGGACGAGCGAGGGCCGGGGGTAACCTCGCTCATAACAAGTCCTTGACCCACTATGCCTTGAGCATCACGGTATCACAATAAGTCGTCAAGGAACGATGTATCGATACCTGAACTCGGTTTTTCTTGAGGCGTTCCGATGTCGAGGTCGTTGAGGAGACTCTCATCAATCTGCGTTCGCACAGGATTCATAACTGGCCTTGGTGCAACGTATTGCTCTCGACCGATGTCCTGAGATTCAATTCGTTCAGCAGCTCTGAAGAGGGATTCTGCCTGTACAGGTGTCGTCGGTGGCGGTGGAGGAACATTGGACTGTGGAGGATTGCTCCATGAATCATCACTGATACCCCATGTGGCTGTTTGAATCTCCCATTCCTTTTCTTTCTGATTTCTGCTGCCACGTCCTCGAACAATAGCAAGCAAGAGGAAGAGGGAAATTACAACAAGACCTGCAGCAAGAAGGTTTGGAGTGGTTAACAGGGATTCAAAGTTGTTTTCAGAATTCGAGTCTTCAGTAACCTGGTTTGTAGCATCGACGGAGTTGATCTTCTTTGCATCGACGGATTTTCGAACTTCGTTATCATCGAATGTGGTCACGGAAATAAACCAATCCGACGAATTGACGAGGTCAGGGAAGACTGTTGTAGAGATAACAAATGAATTGGTAGTTCGAGTTTCACCAACGAACGTTGCATCCGATATGTCCATGAAATCTTCCGAATTAATGTGTATCTGGTAGCCCTTCACATCCAAATCGTTTGAGTGATTCCATGTGACAAGGATGTCAGTTTCAACAACCCAGGCCAGTGTAATGCCATCGATGCTCGGAAGGTAATTGCCTGGATCTGTCACCCCATCATCAATGGATTGAGAAGATACGACTGTTAGATCCGTCGTGATGGAATTGTCGGAGGAATCGACAGGTACAACGGCTACCCATGTTTCTTGTCCTGCAAGAACCGGTAAGTCTCCAGCCAAGGTTGAGATTGTGAACGGAAGTTCAGGATCTCTCTCGAGGGTTGCGATTGGTTCGTTTGGACCATCCGCACCGATGCCAACACTGGTAAACGACCAAGATGCTGCATATACTTGGTATTGGTCGACGTCACTGGCTTCAGAGAGTTCAAAGTCAAGAAGAAGCGCTGAACCATCGTCCATTGGTCGATCCGATAGGCTGACGTTGTCCAATCGAGGCGGTGGTGTTGTATCCTCGAAGTTGTTGATGGGTACAACGCTCGCAGAAAGCAAGGAATCTGTGTGTACGTTGCCTTGAAGATCGTGCACAGTTACTGTCACAAACAATTCAACTCCAGGCTTGATCAATTGTGGCGTATCGGCAGGCCCAAATTGATCGTTCTGTGTTCCAACACCATACAATGCAGTATTCAGGGTCAACTCGATTGGGTTCTTGTCTTCATCAATCCATTGCTTATCAATGACAATACACCCGCAAGTAGCTGAATCATCACCGTACATGTTCCAGAGATAGCTGACATCATCAACAGGCTTGTCTGCTGCCCATACGATGTATTTGCTGAAATCACCGGCATCTGAAATGGACCAAACGACGTCGATTGCAGTTCCATCGTCATCTGGATGATCGTATGCTTGGATGCTTTCGATTCGGTTTGGGGGCATTGATGCGCCGTTTGAGTTGTCAATCGGAGTAGCGGTTACAATCTCGACGTCGTTGAGGTTACCATTTAGCCATGTATCAAAGGCAACAACACCGATGTAATATTCTAAATTATCAACGAGTGGAAGGTCATCAAGTTGAGAAACGATGGTTGTATTATCATCGCAGTTGTTAACGATGGTTGACTCTGAGAATCCTGCAACTGAGGACGGATAGGCCGTAAATACAACACCAGTGATCATGTAAACGACATAGTAAGCGCAATCACTGGCATCGCTTGCATCCCATCCAACTGTGATTCGACCACCTTCATCATCTGGGGTGTCAATGGCCCATACATTCTCCAGTTTTGCAGGAGCTAGGCCATCATCAACGCCGCCTGTTGGCACCACCGGACCAATAATTGTAGCATTCATGATGTCTTCTTGCCCGCTCAAATCAACACACGTAAATCCGAGCCAGTAGGGCTTACCAGGTTCGAGATTGAGAATGGTTGTGTTTCCTTCAGTTGGTAAAACAGAAGCTTCGACGTTAAGGCCGAGGATGTTTGTCATCGCTTGAGACGATGCGTAAATCCGAGTTTCAAGAAGGTCAAGGGCGGTACAACGCGCCCATTCGGTTTCTAAATCACCTGCAACACCGCCGCTCAGAGGCTGAGCTGTAGCCCATTCTGGTGAGGGGGGGACTTCGTTGCTGGTCGTCACAGGGCCAAAGACTTGACTTGGCAACCCGTATCGACCGTTGTTATACTCGACAACGACGAGGGCATAGTAATCGACTCCATCTACAAGCGGAACCCCATTTGCTGTGGTAACATCTGCCTTTAATCGGCTGTGAATGGATTCGGACTTGTCGATGATTCGTCCGACGAGATCGATGTCTGTCGGAAGACCAGTCCATGGTTGATCGCTAACGTAAACAAGGTAGCGACTGAAATCAGGGTCATGAACCAACGTCCATTCAACTGTGAGTGCTCCACCCCCGTCGTCTGGACGGTCGTACATATCTGAAATTTCAACAGGGGTGTCCAAGCGAACCCAGTCGTAGGTTAATCGAACTTCTATCGATCCGTTCGTAGGAGCAATGAGTTTGATTGGAACAAATCGAGTACCGTTGATGAGTTGGCCGTTGTTGATGGCGAGTTGGAGTCCATCTTCAACACCTGTAGTGTTGTCGAGTTCAAGCACCGCATCGTATCTCAACGTCGTAGATTTGGCCCAAACTGCGGCATTGGAGACCGGCGAGGTCATGATGAGCGGTACGGTTTGGAACAACAAGCCATGAATGCCAGCTTGCCCAACCGAACTGTCAAGTGCAACAGGACTGCTTGGAGTAACAAGGTCGATTCTGTATCCAGGGTGAGTCATGTTTGAGATGTCCATGTACTGTGAGTTGAATCCAATATTGAGCGGACTCGCATACCGTGAAGTCTGGCTTTCCATCTCATTGAAGGCCGTTGCGGGGGTCCATCCGCGAAGGCCCGCATCACTGGTGGTTAACCAGAATCCATTGGTACCAACTGCAACGTTGGTTGGATTCCGTATAGTAGCCGACTTCACACTGGCATGCGATGCTGAGTGGGCTTCGACGATGGTCATCGCATTCAAACCCATCAGCATGAGATGCGTACCATCGCTACTCATTCTGTAGATTGGCCATGATGATACTTGAGAACTTGATAATCCGTCCTCAAATTCGTCGGATAGACCATCATAGTGAATTATCGGTCCGACGTCGGTTGCAATGTGCAATCCTGCGTAGTCGGATGCAACAGCAGTGATGTAATTCGACGGTAGTTGGTCAAATCGATGTGTATCCAATACTGCGTTTGAGGAAGAATCGACTATGGACACACCAGGCCGTTCAGAACCTGCACCATCGTGTCCTAAGATTAGTTGCAAACCTTGGTTTGTCGAAGCGGGTGGTGTGTAGGTTTCAATTGCCCAGACGGAATTCCCAAGCAGACCATCTGCGCTGGTATTCGTACTGATCGCTCCTGTGGTCGGTATGTATTGTGAGAGACCACTTGCAGTTGCAATATACAGCGTATTTGAAATGAATTTGATGTCTTCTATGTTTGAGGATGGCAACCCGTCCGCCGTTGTCAGAGGGTTATCCCAGTCGTTGGCCGAGATGTTCCACCGGCCGATACCGTTTTGCGTAGCGACATAAACATGGTCGCTTGAGAACGCGAAACCTTGGATGTTGTCTGATGGCAATCCAGAAAGAAGTTGGCCGCTTCCAAACTGCTGGTTTGAAAGGTCAAATGTTTGCACTCCAGCAGCGGTTGAGAATGTGCCTAGTAAACCAACGTACAACGTTGAAACGCCGTTAGACTGATGTATATCCATGGTTCCAAGGCTGTTGTGAATTGATCCAGCAATCCGTTGAAGAACGCCAGTTGTTGCATTGAGGGTATACATTCCACTACCTGATGTTGTGATGTAAATGGTCGTTCCATCCATGAGCATGTCTTCGATTGGAGCGAAGACGGGTAGTGACCATCCTTCTTCCCAATCGATTCCTCCGCTGCTGTTGAATGTCCCTTGAAGAATGCCTGCAGAACCTTGTCCGACACCGTTCCCTGTGGTTGCTGCAGATTCTGTTGCAACCCATATTTTCGAGCCATCACTCACCATTGTGCGAACGTTTCCGCTCACCAATGCGGGCAGTTCAAAGGCGGTGTAAAGGCCTGAACTACCAAGAATGTCCACTCGGGAATAACCGCTTGCAGCACCTGCTTGGCCAATTAACCACTCTGTTCCGGTGTGCTTTACCGATGTTACTGGAGTGCCAATGCGTTGGATACTGGCTTGGCCAGAGATAGCGCCAAGTGTCGAAATAACGGCAAAGCCACCGCCATCATCGTAACCAATCATGAGTTTACCGTTGGCATAATCCATCGCATCAAGCCACATTGGATCTTCAGGGAGGTTGTTTGAGGCAGTCGTCAGTTTCGACATCCAAGTGCCAGCGGAAGTATCGTACTTGGAAATGCCCTGATTATTTGCATCGTATCCAACATACAATGTGTCAGCCGTATCACAAGCAACTGCTGCAACACGGCCACTGCTCAATACCGATGTCGTAAAGGAACCCTGAACAGATGAACTGTTGAGATCCATGTAAACGACACCACCGTTGGCGTTGAACAAACCGATGTAAAGTTCGGAGCCGCACTCAACCATCGAGAGCGGGTAGCCGTTTGGCACACCATTTTGTCCTGTGTTGAAGGTTGACCAAGTTCCTGTTGAACCATCAAGATGGCCAACAACACCACGTTGGAAGCCACCCCAACCCGCGAAGGTTGCAGAGCCAGCGACGAGATGGTTTCCATCCGTCCACAGTTCGCCAACCCAATCGCCCATGTTGTTCGGTAATCCGTTACCAGGCGTCCATGTTGACTGCCAAGAGAATGAAGTCTCGTTAAATCGTTCAACTCCATCTTCGGTCGCAAAGAGGATCAGCCCATCGTACTCGATGATTTCTCGGATTGGGAATTCAAGGTTGTCCCAGAAACCAAGTTTGGTTCCACTCGGGCTGTACACTTCAAGTCCAATTTCTCCCCAAGAAATCCACGTGTGACCGCTTGAGGATTCAAATGCTGTAACCCGATCGACTTGCCCGGATGGGAGTACGGATGTGCCCCATGTGCTTGTTGAAAGATTGTACTGGACAATGCCGCCGCTACCATCTTGATTCCACCACTGGCCTGAGACGACACTTGCAAGCAATGTGTCACCAATGATTTCTAAGCCAACAACGTCGCCACCATTCTCTCCGATGCGCTGTCCAGCATCGAGTGGTGTGATGGATGTAAAGTTCGCAACATCGATACCATAGATACTGTCACTCGAGGTGCCTTGATGGTAATACATCGTGAAACCATACATTGTCAAATCGTAAGGATTCCCGTTACCGGAATAAAGGGCATTTGATTTTTCGATGTCATAGAATTCTGTTCCATTCGCAGTCCCAAGAAGTTGGAAACCATCTTGACCACCAACCCAAACGTATCCTTGACGTATATCGGCAACGATTCCTGTGACGATTTCGTTGCCATTATCGAGGACGTTATCCTCGGTCCATGTAGAGAGCCATTCACCGTTGACGATGTCCCAACGAGCAACCCCAATTCCAGTCAATCCGATGTAAGCAATGTCGTCAATGACTTCGACAATAGCGTTTGCAGTCGTGGAGGTAGCTTCCCACTCATCGTCAACGGTGAAACTGCTTTTATCGATCAGTCCAACACCGCTGAAGGTTCCTCCAAAGACGGTCGTACTGTTGGTTCCAACAGCGTAGGTTGCCCAATTTGGCATACCATCGTAAACGTTGAGACAATCATCGATGGCACCTGTAGTTGGTGAATAGCGACAGACTCCAATGTTGGTGCCTGCATACATCCAACTCCCATCGAGTTCGAAGTCGAAGTGCTGGGATGGA
>Ga0181568_10000208_pt1 | contig 49549 bp, 39 predicted proteins | sample 101ome_20_FD_133758 | JGI IMG/M metagenome (GOLD analysis project Ga0181568, IMG submission 133758) | Coastal salt marsh microbial communities from the Groves Creek Marsh, Skidaway Island, Georgia - 101404AT metaG (megahit assembly) | ecosystem: Environmental > Aquatic > Marine > Intertidal...
CTCCTTGCGGTAGCGTTGCATCCACCCTTTGAGGACCTCATCATATTCGCGGATTCCGGCAACCCGATGATACCAGGGCTCATCGGGCATTCCGCTGATGTAGCGGGTATTTCGCTCACCCTGATACCAGACCAGACCACGGCAGGAGTATGGCGCGAGCGGAGCGATCATTGCGTTGTAGAGAATACAGGATTGACGACGCATGAAGACGTCTTCCGGCCCACTCCACTTTCCTTTTGCGAGCGCCGCCTTGATCTGTTCCTGCGCCTCGGTGTTGGCGTCCCATTCCTCCATGATCGTCTTGAAATGGGGAAACTGCTCGGTCATGTCGCGCGGCATCCAGGCCTCAATCGACGAACTTCCCCAGGCCGCCAGAATGATTCCCACAGGGACATCCGTTTCTTTCGCCAGGAAATGCGCAAACCCGAACGCGACAGCGCTACCCGGTCCCGCAACGGCCCACTTGCCTTCGGCTCGCTCCTGTTCCGTGAAAGCAACCGTCCGCCTCACTTCAAAAGTTCTCAGGTTTTTCTCCGACAGGCCTTTCAGCTCGGCGACGCCACCCCGCCCCATTTGCATATTGGACTGTCCGGAGCAAATCCACACTTCGCCGACGACGACATCAGAGAGTTGGATATCTCCCCCCTGATCCGTTTTCGCGGAAAAGTCCGCCCCTTTCGCCGAACCCTCCAGCGAGCCCAGCACGAGTTTCCATTTTCCCGCCTCATTTGCGACAGCACTCTTTTTCTGGCCGGCAAAATTCACGGTCACTTTTGCTCCCGGCTTTGCCGTTCCCCACACCGGGACAGACAGGTCCCTCTGCAGCACCATGTGATCCGTAAACGGAGACGCCAGAGAAAATTCTGCACCCTTGGCGTGGGTGACCACCAGCAGCAAATAAGAAGAAATCAGGAAGAAAAACCGGAGAGTGCGCATGGTGCCATTTTGCGACAGGAATGGCACTTGGCCACCACTTTTCTAGCTCGATCCAAGTCGTAAGATCAGGAACAACACACCACTCGAAAGCGCTCACTATCCCAGCAATCGGGACTCAATTTTTGAGTGGGGAAACTTGGTCCAGTCACCTTCCGTCGAATCGAGGAGGTGATTCCTGATCTCGCTCGGGGTAAAGGAAAGGATTTCGTTCTTCCATTGGGCCGGGGCTACAAAAGTCCACGAGGAAGCATGATTACTTTCGAGGACTCGTTGTACGGCGAGGGCGAGCGCGGCGGCCTGTCGCTTATCGTGTTCCTGAGAAAGTGAATGGTTCTCACCACTGACGAGATTGGGCTGATAACCATCGCACCGGCCCGGGGACTCTGGCGAATGGTGGAAAGGAATGCGCTCATCAACCGGCTGTTGGCGGTCGAGACACTCGACCTCCCGGCCCCCGTTCTCCTGACGGAAAAACTCCCTGCAAGGCAGGCGCCTCGCCTGCTGCATTTAGGAGCCGCTCCAGCAGGAGCTCAAGATTTCGCAGGAATTCGCGATCCAAAACCGCAACCTGGTTTGCACGGGGGATATAGTACAGAAGCAGTAGACTACAAACCCGGGACCTTCACTCGCGCCAGCTTGATGATCCGACCGTCGACGTTCCAATCCTGCACGAAAAGGTCACCGTTTTTATCCCATTAGGATCCGTGTGTCCCGCTGAAGACACCTTCGATCCAGTCTTCCTGCTTCACGCCGTGAGCGCCGCGAATTTTTGGGTTCGGGTTGTGCCCAAGAACAGCCATGATCGTATTGCTCTTGTCGAGAATCACGACGCGACCGTGGAGATCGGGGACGGAGACATAGTCACCCTGAATCGAAACGGAAGTCGGCATTCCCAACCCCGTGACGACAACTTCAATGAACTCACCCTCGAGACTGTAGTGCAAAAGACGTCCCTTCGGCTTGTGATTGCGATCGCAAATCAGAAGACGCGGAGGATCGTAACGTTCATCGAGAGTCATGCCATGCGCGGTGTTGAATTGCTTCAGTTCATTTCCCTTCTCCCCAAAATGACTCAGATACTTTCCGGTTTTGTCGAACCGAAAGATGACATTACTCGCGTATCCATCGGCCAGGAAGATATCACCATTGGGAGCCACGGTGATCGCCGTGGGGCTGAATTTATCCAGAGGATTGCGTCCGGATGCTTTTGGAAACGGGAGACGTAAAACAATCTCTCCACTGTCAGCGCGAAACTTGATTCCCTCGCGATTCTTGTTCCTGGCACCGTAGATGTACTCGACACCTTCCTCCTCGCGGATTTCGATGTCATGCAAATTGGAATGATCGTCATCCACAAATTTACGAAGAACTTTGCCGTCCGGTGAAAAAACAACGACGCCCTTGTTGGCGCTGACATATACATTGCCGGCTTTGTCAATAACCACACCACCATGCGTGGCACCGAGAACCGATTTCCCATCCTCACCTAATCCCCAACCGGGGACCGTGTCGAAGGTCATCAAGCCACCACCCATTCGGACTGGTTCGGTTTCCGAGTGTGCCGCAAGAGGCAAGAGGCAGGTCAGGACGAGGGGTAACAAGTGATATCGAAATTGCATGAACGAAACGTAGGGAACGCCACCTATTCCCGGCAAGAGATATTGAAGGCCGATTTGCGAGAGGAACAGACTGCCAACTCGTTTGCGTCACCTCGATTGAGTTGGCTCGAGTGAGATCGACTCTAAGTTTGAATCATCATGATATCGAAATGCGTCACCCTCATTCTCTTTGCTGCTCTCTCCACGATCACCCACGGCAAAGAACTTTCCGTCTACATTGGAACGTATACTAGAGGCGAGTCAGAAGGGATTTACCGAGCGACACTTGATACCAAGACCGGAAAACTGTCCGAGGCAGTCCTCGCGGCAGAATGCAACAATCCGTCCTTTCTGGAAATCAATCAAAAGGGAGATCGGATCTACGCAGTGGGAGAAGGTGGCCCCGTAGAGCTGCGCTCATTTTCCATCGAGGCATCGGGTGATTTGAATAGCCTGAATGAACTCTCTTCGGGAGGATCCGGCCCCTGCCACATCAGTATTTCACCGAACGGAAAGTTCGCGGCCGTCGCCAACTACGGAGGAGGTTCCGTATCCAGTTATTCCATCGATTCGAATGGTCAGCTCGTCGGTCCCGCATCAACAATCCAACATGAAGGCAGCAGCGTTCATCCGAAGCGCCAGACAAAACCCCATGCTCACTCGATCAATTTTTCCATCGACAGCCGATTCGCTTACGCCGCTGATTTGGGGACAGATAAAATCTATGTCTACGCCGTCGATGAAGAGACGGGCGAACTAACCGTTTCTTCTCAAGCAGATCTTCCCGGAGGTTCCGGCCCGAGGCATTTTGCGGTTCATCCCTCAGGCAAATGGGCATTCTTGATCAACGAAATGACTCGCGATGTCACTTCATTTCGGGTGGACACCCATTCCGGAGAGCTTTCGCTGATTGCCAAAGCCTCCACACTCCCACCGGATGCAGACTCGGAAGGTTCGACTGCAGAAATCGTAATCCACCCTTCGGGCGGTTTTGTCTACGGATCGAATCGAGGTCATGACTCCATCGTTGTGTTTTCGTTAGACAAAAATACGGGCAAACTGACTCGCGTCGAAAACGAGCCAATTCAGGGGGAGATTCCCCGAAACTTTGCCGTGACTCCTGATGGAAAATGGTTGCTCGCTGCCGGACAAAGATCGCATTCAATCGCTGTGTTCTCGATCGATCCGGAAACCGGGGAACTCGACTACACCGGAAATCGAATCACGGTAGACAGCCCCGTATGCATTCGTTTCCTTAAACGAGGCTGAACGCGTGTCCCAAGTCCCAGAAAGCCTCGACGGGCAATGGACTTGGTCACGGCAAACTGTATCGAATTGGGAGGGATTTGTTACCCCTGCTACTTTGGGTGTTCCGCAAAGAATCCAATCGTGATCCTGAAAGCAATTCAACCATGGGAAAAGTCTTCGGCTCCCCCGATCTTTACAGAGAACTCAGGGTATGGAAGGCTTCTGCCATGAAAATTGCCATTGCTATTCTCTCCGCTGCGATCCTGGCTTCGACGCTTCACGCCCGAACCTGGACGTCATCCAGCGGTTCGACTATCGAAGCAGAAATGGTATCGAAAAACAGCCTCGGCGTGAACCTGCGCCGTCCGGATGGGAAGGAAATCTTCGTCAAGTTTGATCAACTGTCCCAAGCCGATCGCGAATTCGTCGAGGGGGAAGGTAACGAAGCGAGCGATGGCGGATTCAACCTACCATCGCAACTTGCTACAATGGTCGAAGAGAGCGGCGTGCTCCTGATGGAAGACAACTTCAATCGCGAAGACTCGGATGAAACAGATGATCTCGGTGAACCCTGGGCAACCAACAGCAAGAGCCGGGCGATGGGTGACAAGCAGAACGACCTCGTCGACGGAGCACTGGTGATGACGATCTCGCCGCGAGCGGATCACGCCATCTCCACGAACTTCATGCCTAAGGAAACCTACGGCGACTGCGTGCTGTTCGTCCGGATGAAGCTGGAAGAAGGTGGGCAACTCAAGCTGGCCTACAATGACAAAGCCGATAAGTCCGTCTGGGCTGGCCACATCAATGGTGTAATCATGAACGAGAAAAGCATCGTCCTCGCCGACGAGCGTTCCGCGCGCTTTAAGATGGAGTATCGGGAGAACAAAGAGTCCCGGGAATACAAGGACGCCATGGCAGCTGCAGAGAAAAGCTTCCCTGCCGAAATTGAGGCAGATGAGTGGCACGAAGTGGCAACGCTTCATCAGGGTGATACCCTGACCGTTTTCATCGACGGCAAAGAAGTCGCTTCCCACACCTCACCGGGATTCAATCACCCGACAAAGAATCACTTCGCATTCGCAGTGCCGAAGAAAGCGATCGTGGATGACTTTTACCTTTGGAAGCTGAAATCGGCGGAGGGGGAGTAGGGACTACAAGGGGGGCGTGAATCAGATTGCCTTACTATATCGACTACCAATCCCACCGCGATCCACATCTTCTACCCACCATCACCCCTCCGGTGTCACCTCATCGCGATACGCATTTACCTCTTTCACTGCCTCAGCCAGGCCTGGTCGCTTTACCATATTCTCACCGAAGAATCCCTGCTTCACTCCGGGCTTTCCGAAACCCTTTGGAGTATCCACCGGGTTGCACCAGAAGGCGCCGATGATGTAGTCGGTGTCGAGAGCGGCGCGGATGTATTCCGCGTATTGTTTGCCTGCTTCTACCGAATTGGCGGCAGGCTTCCAGCTGCGGATATCCTTGTCCCCATCTCTGAACCGAACCGCGAAGTCGCATAGGAGGATGGGCTTGCCGGTGAGGGTGTGGATTTCTTCGTATTGTGCTTTTGGATACGTCCCCCGAAACGGGGGCTGAATCGCGATGGCGTCAACGTAGGGGAGCATCTCCTCGAGAACTTCCGGGACGATGGTGTTGAAGGCAAAGCGATCGCCGAAGATGAGCTGGTCGGGGGCATATTTCCGGTTCGCTCCACCGACGACACGAAAGTATTCGCGGGCAATGAGGCGGAGTAAAGCAAGGTCTCTCCCCTTTTCATTGTCTTCCCAGGTACTGAGAAATTTCTGGTAGGCTTTTTGGCCGGGGGCTTCTGCCGGCAGATTGCGCAGGAACTCGACCCAGTTGGTTCCGGATGAATTCTCGAGGGGCCATGCCCCGAGGTCGGTCCAGGTGTAGCCGATGCAGTTGGGATTGTTGCGACTTTTCGTGCAGGAAAATTTCACTCCCGCTTCGAGCTTCGCTTGCTCCTTTGGATCAAAAATGTCGACAAACTTAACGCCGTTCTTACCTCGATAGGTGGAGATCGGAACGAGATGATTCCAACTCTCGATATAGGGCATGTCGTCCCGCAACTCCGGCGGACAGCCATAGCCGTATGCATTAAAGCCGAGTTCTTTGCAGGCCTTGGAGAATTGAACAAAATCGAGTCCGGCCTTTTTGTTATTCACGTGGGTGATTCCATGAGCAAAGAAGGGTTTGCCCTCGGAATTGACAAGCCAGTGACGGTTTTCGATTTTGGTCAGAGCGATAGGGGTGAACGCCGTGTCCTGAGCAGTAAGTGGCAACGTGAACAGGAAGGTGAATGCGAGGAGGAGTTTCATGGGGGATGTCGGGATGGAATCCATTTTGTTGCACTTGATGGAGGGGAGCACAAATGAGCTTCGCTTTCACGAATGAAACACGAATTTCCGAGAATTGAGATAGGTATTCGTGAAAATTCTTTTCCATTCTTTTCCATTCGTGGCCAAAGCTCTTTTGATTTGATACGAATGAAAAAAATGGGCATGAATGACGCGAATTGGCTGGAGCCTACTCCTCAAATTTGACAGTCCGCGGCCACCCCGGTACATCCACTTTGATCGGCACACGATCTTCGTTCATAGGGTGAAACTGCACTTCGATTTCCCTCTGTTCGGCGTCGAAGAGAATGATCCCATAGCCATTCAGCCCGTTGCCGGCGCCGTACATGGTGACCTTGTTTCCAAAGCGATCATGGAACTCCCCGGTGTTTTCCGGCGCGCCAGGTTCTCGATTTTTCCCGGCTTCAAGCGGCTCCCACTTGCGGCTTGCCCGGGAAGAAAAAGAGGGAAGTGAATAAGTCAGGGGGCCGTCATTGAATTTCTCGACTCCATGCCGACCGAGAGTTCCCAGATGAACATCGCCATGAAGCATCACGACCGGAGCATCGCCAATTACTTTCAATGCGCGATTCCTTCCCGACTGAGGCCAGGCATTGGAGTCGGTATCCGCGGAAGTAGGAGAATACATGGCAACATGCACCCAGGGACTGGATGAAAGGACGGCTCCGAGCTTCCCGGATTGCTTCAGATCATTGGACCACTGTTTGAGAAAGGCTTCCTGCTCCTTTCCCAGCAACTGCAAATCCGGTCGATCGAGCTGAGTGCAGTCGTAATCAGGATCGAGAACCACTTCGATTTCGAAATCTGTTTTGCGCGGGTTGGGCCACTGAAATCCCGGTGGAGCGATCAGTTCCGTGATAACCTCCGATGGAGCGCTCTTGAACTTCCGATCTTCGAGAATAGCAAATCGTACCCCACCGTATTCGAGCGCAGTGTAGTAGGCGAGAATGCCATCACCGTGAGGACCCGGATCAACCGGGTCAGGAAGATTTCCGGTCTGGGTGAACTCAGCGGCATTGACCCAATCAGGATGAGTCGGGTAGCCACCAGTGGTTCGATCGCCTTTCATTCTAACGCCTCCTCTGCCCCAGAGATCGTTGGCAAACACATCATGGTCATCGGTGATCATGATGGTGGGCCGATCCCTCATCAGCTCCCGAAACGCCTCGCCGAATTTCCGGTATTTCTCGAGGTAGTTCTTCATACCTCGTGGAACCTCCTCTTTCGTCTGCGCCTGAAACATGGGGCTGCCGTAGTCGTTCTCGTAGATCTGATCGCCGGAGAAAAAGACGAGGTCAGGATCATGAGCAATCACTTCTGCAATCGCTTCTTTCCAAGGCCAGGCGATATCCTTGTGACAGGACAAACCGGCCAACTTCAACGTCGAACCCTCTTCCGGTTCCGCACGAAAGGTGCCCTCCCATTTGGAATCACCACAGGTCACTTGGAAAAACCGGGTCTCGTGACGAGGCCAGGACTCCAGGGTGAAAAGGGCCGTAGCGGTGAGAGAATCGATGGGGTTTGATTGAACGCGCTCCCATTCGCCCCCGGCTTCACTTCGCAACAAGAGATTCACAGTTTCGGGCTCTTCGCCGACAGAAGCAGTAGGATCCGAGTCAAGATGCACGAGCAACTTCATCTTCCCCTGATGCTGACAATACTGCGTCCAGAGAATTTCAGTCGCTCCAACCTGGGCTACGGCGAAGCACGGACCAGCAAGGGCAATAAGGAGAGGAAAGAGCAGTCTGAGAATTCTCATAAGATCAAAGCGGGAAAGCTTGGAATTTAAGCGTTATCGAAGCAAACTGAATTAGTTTGAAATTCACGACTCAAAGAATCCCCCTCACCATCCTGGCACTGGCTCTGTGTCTTGGCTCCCAACCCACCGACGCAAAGGAAAAGCTTACCCGCGTCCTCGCACCTCTCGCTGCCAATTTGGAGCCAGATAAAAAAGTCGTCTACAAAACAGTCGGCGATCGAGACCTCCACCTCCATGTTTTTTCTCCTGATGAAGAGGAAGCTAAGTCAGAACAGCGCCCATGCCTGCTTCTCATTCACGGAGGCGGCTGGACCGGCGGCGAGGCTCGTCGGCAATACCCGATCGCGAATCACTATGCGCAGCTGGGGGTAATTGCGATCAGTTTAGAATACCGGCTCTTGGGAGACAAAAAGGGCAACACGGTTTTCGACTGCGTTAAAGACGGGCGATCAGCCGTGCGTTACCTGCGTTTTCATGCTGAAGAATTCGGGATAGATCCAAATCGCATCGCGGTCAGTGGAGCGTCTGCTGGTGGTCATGTCGCACTGGGCACTGCAGTTTTTGAAAATGGCCCCGACATGGATGAAGCGTCCGACGACCTTTCCGTCTCTTGTCGACCCGATCTACTGATCCCGATGTATCCCGTCATCGATACGTCCAGTGATGGCTATGGACAAAAGAAAATCGGCGAACGCTGGCAGGAACTTTCTCCCGTTCACCATGTGAAGCCCGTCCTGCCCCCCATGCTGATCCTTCATGGAACCGGCGACACCGTGACTCCCTTTGCAGGAGCGGAGCGTTTTGTCGAGCAATCAACAACCGCCGGCAACGACTGCGAACTCTTCGCCTTTGAAGGGGGGCGACACGGCTGGTTTATTTTTAATCTCGATCACTACCGCGAAGCACAAGGGAGAATGGATGCCTTCCTCGAAAAGCACGGCTGGATCGCGGAATCGCGTGCTGCCGCTGACGACGAAGAATTGTGTCATTCTAAAAGGGGCTCCCGAATTTGCATCCCTGACGAACGAGAACAAAAGGTTCGCGCCTCCATTTACGGCCGTGCGACCAGCCACTCACCCCAAGGGATGGATCATCACAGCCTGGGAGCCCTGTCATCGTCCCTGGGGAAACACCAAGGTCCCCTGCCTTCATTCCGATCCGCGATTTCCCGATTGTGAACCGGGAGAAACACAAACCGTTCGCGGCTGGTTATCGTTTTACGAAGGAGACGATTGTAAAACAGGAGCTGGAAAAAATCACTAATGTATTCCTTTCGGAACGTTGAGAGAAGCATCTCGATGCAACTAACTGCCCCGTCACGCAATCATATCCTGAATCACCTGCCCGCCAAATTGCGATAGCTGTTTGTATCTTCCCCCATGGAAATAGGTCAGCTTGTTATCATCCAACCCTAACAAGTGCAGAATCGTGCAGTGAATATCGCGGATCGGATGCACGCAATCAACTGCCTCGGCGCCGAGTTCGTCGGTTGCTCCGATTATAGAACCTTTCTTCACTCCGCCTCCGGCGAAAAGCATCGTCATGGCATCAACATTGTGACCCCGCCCTAAGGAATACACACCGCCGCGCTTGTTGTTATCGGGCGTGCGGCCAAATTCACCACACCAGATTACTAGAGTATCCTCGAGCATGCCGCGGCGCTTGAGATCCTTGATCAGTCCTGCCATCCCTTTGTCCACGCTCTGAATCCGGGAAGAGTGCCCGCGCTCGAGGTAATCGTGGCTATCCCACCCACCAGAGAAAATCTGAACGAAGCGGACGCCTTTCTCAACGAGGCGGCGCGCCATGAGACACTGCTTTCCGAAGGTTTCCGTTTCCTTATTGTCGAGACCGTAGAGCTCTTTGATGTGTTCCGGCTCTTTGTCGATATCGATGACACCCGGGACTTCCATCTGCATGCGATAGGCGAGTTCGTAGTTTTCCATGCGCGCTGCCAAGGCCTCGTGTTGTGGATGGTCAGCGGCATGCTTCTGGTTCAGAGCGGCCAACTCATCCAACGCTCTCCGTTGATGCTCCCGGCCCTTGAATGATTGGGATTCCAGATCAAGAATGGGTGACCCCTCGGGGCGCAGTCGAGTGCCCTGGTAGTGAGCCGGAAGGAAACCATTGCTCCAATTACGAGAACCACCCTGGGGAAGGGCCAGTTCAGTCATGACGACGTAACCGGGCAGATTCTGATTCACCGAACCAAGACCATAGTTAATCCAGGAGCCGACGGCGGGGTCTCCGCCAAGACGACTCCCGGTATTCATATGGAAGAGTGCTTCGGGGTGGTTTAGCGATTCGGCCTGACAGCCACGATAGTTGCAGAGTTCATCGGCGACTTCGGGGTCAGCCATGTGAACCCACTGATCGCTCATGTCGAGCCCGGCGTTTCCTACTTTGCGTGAACCGAAGGGACTTCCGACGTAAAAGCGGAAACCGGTGGCAAGACCTGCAGTGCTTTTTGACTCCTGCTTGTGCAGCTTGGTCAGCATTGGCTTTGGGTCGAAGGTATCAACCTGGCTGGGACCACCTTCCATGAAGAGCATGATCACATTCTTTGCCTTCGCGTCGTGCATTGGCTTTTTCACAGCGAGAGGACCAACTTTCGCAGTGCCTTCGGCAGCAAGCATGTCGCTGAGTGCAACACTACCAAGGGAGGCGCCAAGACCGTAGAGAAACTCGCGGCGGGAGCTAGCGGTAGATATGGGGCGGGAGCAGATGGGATTTTTCATCTTCTTTTGTATGATAGGGTTTCTGAATTAGTAGACGTAGGCAAACTCATTCGTATTGAACAGGAGGAGGCAAATATCTGCCAAGGCTCTCGTTTCCGGGTCAACATCGGATGCTTTGAGATCGGACTGGTAGCTTTCGAAAGCAGGGAGGATTTCCTGATATTCAAATGTATCTCCAGAAAACTCCTCGACGAGTGATCGCGTAATTTTGGTGGGATACTCCGTCGACTCCGGCTCTACGGTGCGGTGGTATTCCTCCATTTCCGCCAGATATTTCGTGAGACGGTTCATCTCAACCCCGTCAGGAGAGCGTCCGAGCGCGCGTTTGAAAGCTTGTGTGATTTGCTCCTCTTGATCGCTGCTCGCTTCCTTGAGATCCTTCGCAAAAGCAATTGAACGATCGGTAATCATATCGCTGTTCAACAAGGTAAATGCCTGAGGAGAAACAGCAGCACTATCCCGCATCTCGCAGGAATCATTCGGATTCGGCTGATTAAACAATTCCAGGAACGGATTCGCCATGCCACGAACGCGATAGGCATATATCGTCCGACGGTTCCGCTTCTCGGGCGTTGAATCGGGCTGATAGGCTGGAGCCAGGGAAAATTGAATCATGCGAGGCTGGAGCGCCACTTCCATGTTGATTTCCGGCTTGATTGGAAGCCCTCCCTTCGAATCACGTAACTCGCCGGTTACGGATAGGAGAGAGTCCCGCAGTTCTTCAGCGGTGAGGCGGCGAGTCGGGAAGAAAGCCACGAACTCGTTATCGGGATCCTCAGCCGCGAGATACTGCCGCTTGGGGTGTTCGCTTGATTGACGGTAAGCACGGGATGTCATGAGAAGGCGATGCATCCGCTTCAGCGTCCAACCATTCTCAACAAAGTCGGCGGCGAGCCAATCGAGAAGCTCAGGGTGCGTCGGCCTCTTCCCGGATACACCGAAATTGTTGGGATTCCCGGCGATCGGCTGACCAAAATGATACTGCCAGACACGATTCATGATGGATCGAGCAGTGAGCGGATTCTCGGGACTGGCCACCCATTTTGCAAAAGCGAGGCGACGCCCCACAATCTTGTCCGAGATCGCGAAGGGATCTTCATCGGTAGCACCCTCGACTGGCAAACCGAGAGCACTGAGCACGCCAGGGCCCACTTCATCACCGGGAGCTTCCAACGCCCCCCCCGCAAGAATATGGTTCTCGGGAACCCAATTGATATTCGGATTCTTCGGCATCCTCAACTTCCGCGCATTGAGATGCTTGGGGTCTGGTCCATTGTATACACTCTGAACCAATGGCTCATAGCGATCCATGCGACGCGTCCAAATCCAGTTGTCCTGCTCCCTCACCTTCAGCTTCCCTTGCTCAGGAACAGAAAGACCAACGTGGCGGGGTGGCTTTTCTTCATCGGGAAGTTTTTTTCTCGCGTCGTTGTCTTTGTATTCGAAACCATTCTCTGCAAACCACTTTTTCGCCGCGGTCTCCCGCTTGTTTCGAAGGTGATTCATCTTGCCGGTGGCATAGTCCAAAAGGCGTGTTGCCATTTCCTTGCTTTCCTCCATTCCCTCAAGATTTTCTTCCGGCAAGAATGGAGCTGGTCGCTCGGCCATCTGCGTTGCGGAAAATACGGAATACATTCGGTAGTAATCCTTCGTCGGAATCGGATCGAACTTGTGATCATGGCACTTCACACAGCGCATCGTCGTGGAAAGGAAGGTCTGCCCGACGGAATTAACGACATCGTCGAGAAAGAGTTGGCGGGCTTCGGGAGCTTTCACCATCGCGGGATCCCACGGACCCATGCGGAGGAAAGAAGAAGCGACCAGTTTTTCAGCCTCCTCAGCTGTGTAGTCTCCTTCCGCCTGCGCCTTTACGTAGGCGTTCCAGTTTCCTTTATTCCTCTTCTGCAGTGAAGCGTCGGCAATTTCATCGCCGGCAAGCTGTTCGAGAACAAACTGATCGTAGGGCTTATCTTCGTTGAATGCGCGAATGACATAGTCGCGATACCTCCACGCATTGGACCGCTCATAGTCATTCGACATTCCTCCTGTATCGGCATAGCGAGCGACATCGAGCCAGTGTTGCGCCCACCGCTCACCATATTCAGGACTGTCGAGCAATCGGTCGATCAGAGACCTCCAGGTCGCGTCCGAATCTTTCTTCCATGCCGCTTCAAACTGCGCAATCTCATTCGATGTCGGGGGAAGTCCGATCAGATCCAGCGTCGCACGACGAATCAGAGTCCGTGGATCAGCTTCCGGAGCCATCTCAAAACCAGCTTCCGTAATTTTGGACAGAATAAAAGCGTCGACCGGATGGTCTCCACCAGGCACCTCAGGCCTGGCTACGGGAAGAAATGCCCAAATGTCTTCCGGCTTGTAGCGGCGAAAGGTCCAGTCGTCCCCGAGGCCGCCGCTCGTTTTTACGATGACTCCGTCGTCGGTGACTTCTTTCTTCGCTTCCTCTTCGCGAATCGCGAGCTGCACCTCATCACTCGGCCAAGGAGCACCCGCATTGATCCATTCTTCGAAAAATCCGATCTGCTCTTCGTTGAGACGGTCATTCTCTTTGGGGGGCATCTCGTAGTCGGGATCTTCCCAACGAATCGTCTCCATCAAAGCCGACTTTTTCGCATCCCCAAGAACGACCACATCGCTGCCAAAATACCCCCCTCCGGCGAGTAACTTCTCCCGGGTCAGCATATCGTAGTCGCCCTTGACTTTTTCCTGATCATCACCATGACAACCAAAACACTTTTCCGAAAGCACCGGCTGCACCTTGAGCGTGAAAAGGCGTTCTGCGTCCGTCGGTTCAGCAACTGCAACAAGAGGTAAAAGGGCCAGAGCCGCTCCAATTGCAGCGAATATTTGTCGTAGTGCTCTCATGATTTGATAAAGAGAAAAAGTGGGGATTTCCTGCAAATGCCGTTTTTCGAAAAAAGGTTAACAAATTTTCGAAAAAAGTTACAGACGAAGCCTTTTAGCTGGCCTGTGTCAGGCCGGGACGTGCGTCCTTGGGAAATACGAGACCACATTCCGAGGTCAGAGCCCTCAACTACTGGGTCCGCCCCAACCAGAGGGAATAGCCGTCGCTTTCTTTGATTCGATTCCGTGTCACACTCGCCTATGTTCTCAGCGGGGGATCTCTATGCCATTGGGGCCGGATTTTTCTGGTCCCTCTCGGTGATATTGATGCGGATCAGCGGGCTTACCATTCCTCCATTGCCGCTGACACTCTTTCGAAGCTTCGTCGCCATTGTAGGATTTGTCGTCGTCCTGCTTTTTACCGACGACTCCTTACTGCCAAAATATGACGCCATGACATGGCTGAGACTCGTCGCCAGCGCGATTCTCGGAATCTCGATCGCAGACACGCTCTTTGCTGCCGCCTTGAACCGGCTCGGTGCGAGCCTGCAGGCACTGGCTGACTGCATTTATGCTCCCTCGGTCGCAGTGGTGGGCTTCTTTCTTTTTGGAGAAGGGCTCACAGCGTGGGAACTGATCGGAGGGGCGCTCGTCATTTCCGGTGTTTTTGTTGGGATGGTGAAAACAAAAGAAATCGACGATCCACGCGACCTCATCGTCGGAACGGTGCTCGCGGCGGGGGCTCATGTCATCATGGCCCTGGGCATCCTCATGGTGCGCGATGTCATCCGTGAGGGATCAATGATTTGGATTGCCGCGTTTCGATTCATTGTCGCAACCGCCGGCTTGGCGTTGTTTGCCCTGGCGCGTGGAAAAGTCGATGACATCACGATGGGATTCCGGCGTCGCGACACATGGAAGCACATGATCCCGATGGGCTTGCTGGGGTCATTTCTTGCCACCCTGCTCTGGATTGCTGGTTTCAAATACGAAACACCTGGACGCGCCGCGATCTACAACCAGATGTCGACCGTTTTCATCATCCTGCTCGCCTGGCTAATTTTAAAGGAAAAGATGACGCCACGGAAATTGGCTGGCGTCGCATTGGCAATTGCCGGAGCGCTACTCGTCGCGTGGGCAGGATAGCAACGCAGAATAAGAGATTTTCCCGCTCTACAGCTTCCCTGATTCGTAAAGCTTTCTGACCTCCCCTGAGTCGAGCGCTTCGGAAAAAATTGCGAATTCGTCAATGGCTCCATTCAGATTTCGAACGACGAACTCTGGATCCTTTCGGTAGCGAGGGTCACTCCAGTTTCCAATCGAAGCTGCACCGATTGTCACCTTGTCAGGTTGCAGCTCCTCGGGAATTTGATCGATACTGACGGCCTCTCCATTCACGTAGTGAGTGATCGTTTCAGCCGATCCATCAAAAACCGTCGCGATATGCATCCACTTCCCTGCATCCGTCGGTTTCCAGATGGAAGGGGAAAACGCGATATGCTTGTCAGGGCTTCCCTTTTCCTGCCGCGCACGCACCGAAAAGAAAAGCCTCCCGTCATTCACAATCTGCCAATGCGGCTCGTGCAGCTCGTGCCCGTCGGTAAGAAAGAGAGAATTGTAGAGCCGGTCGAGGCTGTCGATTTTGACCCAACACATCAAAGTGAGTGATTTGTGGTCGCCGGGAATATCGAGTCGAACACGACTTCCAGTGGGAGTGAAGTCGAGAGCAGCAGCTGCATCGGACCAACGGTTTGCACTCCGTTCCGCACGAATGATGCCCCCATCGCTTTTCTTTACGGAAAGATCCTGCAAGCGAGTCGACGAATCGGAGATGGATTCATCCATCGAAAAATACACGAGAAGGCGCTGGTCCTTTTTCAGTCGCTCGCGGCTTTTCTCCCAAAGGCGAATGCGCTCGGTTCGGTCGTCACGCAATTCCTTTTCCCAATCTCGATTGGAAAGGAGAGGGGCGACATCCTGCTCGAGCGAACCGTCCACGGACCCGGTAATTGTCTCGAAACCTGACAGTTTCGTCCCTTGCTCTGACCGTTTCCCATTCACAGTCGGATTCCAAATACCGGCTCCCTGATCCATTCTCACGGAGGTTTGGCTCCCAGTCGTCGCAACGGAAAACACGCCCTTCCCTGTTACGACTCCCACAGGTGTCGTCAGCGTAAAATCTTCATCTAAACCCGACGCTCGAATCTGAGACTCTCCTTTTACCAGTCGAAATTCGCGGTCGCTAACGAGGGCAAACTCCGACTCACCGGCGAGAAATATGACAACTCCGTTGAAAAGCTCGATCCGAACCACACCGGATTCGAGATGCAATTCCTTCCCCGGCACAAGATCTCCCCTCGATATTCTCACCTCGTTTCCCCAGCTCGCTGCGGATAATTCTGCAATCACGCCAAATCCCGTCGCTACCGGCTCTTTCGCGACCTGCGGAGCGCTGTCCTGCTTGATTTTGAACGCAAGCACCGCCACCAGCAACAGCAAGGTCCCGACCGCAGCGAGCAGAAAAGGATCAAAACTCCCCTTTCGGCGGAGAGCGGAATTCGACGCCCCGGCTCCCGCCGCAGCCTGCGCCTCTTTTTCCAATCCGGACTGCAATTTCAATCGGTTGTAGTAGGCACCACGCGCTTCCTCGTCGACAATCATCTCCGCTTCGAGCCGGAGAAAGTCTGCCTCGGAAATATCCCCTTCCAGCAAGTCGTCAAGTAGTTGGTCTCTGTCTTCAGACTTCATGTCCGCAACCCCTTCCCATCGATTCTCTTTTCGATGCACTGGGCCAACGCCTTGCGGAGCCGATGCAGAGACACTTTCAATCCAGCGGCACTACGCCCCACTTTCTCCGCGTAGTCAGCAAGCGATGAGACCTCGAAGTAGCGATGATGAATCAAATCACGATCACTCTGCTTGAGTTTTTTCATACACTCACGCAGGGCTTCATGTCGCTCGTCGATATCGTCAATATGAGAAGCAATTTCACCGGAGATAATTTCTTCCAGCTCGTCACTGAACTGCAGGCGGGCGTCACGTGCTTCGCGTTTTCGAAAATTCAAAACCTCGTATCGGGCAATACTGAATGACCAGGCCTTGAAATTGGTTCCCAGTTCAAAATCACCCCTCTTGTCCCAGATCGTGAGGTTTGCCTGCTGCGCCACATCAGCCGCACGAACCTCACCCGGGAGCAAAGAGGCTATATAAAAACGAATCGCCGATTGGTGTTCGGTTAGGAGAGAAACAATCTCTACATCCTGTTTCGATTCATTTTCCATTTTGTTTCGCAAATGCGTTGCCCAATGGCAAATGCCGATCTGTCGGGAAAGGATAACAGGAAAACGCGAGAGTCAGAAATCAGATTCTGGAATCCCGAGAATATGCCTGGCTTTTGTCTGCGCCACCATTGCCTCATCGAGCATCGGAGCGGTGAAAGTGGCATGTCCCATTTTTCTGGCGCGACGAGCTTCGTGTTTGCCATAGAGGTGCAAGGCGGATCCCGGAATTGCGAGGACGCTTCCCCAATCGGGTTGACCATTATTTTCAACCCAGACGTCTCCGAGCAGGTTCAACATCACGGTTGGGCTGTGCAGACGGGGTCTGCCGATCGGCAAACCGCAGATCGCGCGGAGTTGCTGCTCGAACTGCGAGGTTTCACAGGCGTCGATCGTGTGATGACCCGAATTGTGAGGACGAGGAGCCATTTCGTTCACGAGAAGACGGCCGTCTTCGGCGAGGAAAAACTCAACTGCGAGAATTCCTACGTAGTTGAGCGCTTCCGCGACCTGCACCGCAATTTTTCTCCCCTCTTCGAGAACAGCATCGTCAAGGCGGGCAGGAACGATAGAAACGTCGAGAATGTGATCGCGATGAAAATTCTCGGCAGGATCGTACGTTGCCAGGTGACCTTTTTCGTCGCGCACAACGAGAACGGAAAGCTCGGAGGCGAGTGCCACCTTCTCTTCGAGAACAGCACGGGGAGCATCAAACTCGGCCCAGGTTTCTTCCGCGTTCAGATCACTGGTAACCGGGAGTTGGCCCTTGCCGTCGTAGCCAAACTCTGCAGTTTTGAGAATACCTCCGTTTTCAGGAAGCTGTCCGAGAGCATCGGCCAGTGAGTCAGCCGAATCGACGATCCAGTAGTTCGCGCAGGGAATTTCACTCCGAGAGAGAAAAGCCTTCTCCCGCTCCCGGTGCTGGCAGATCGCAATGGCATCCGCATTGGGATGAAGCGGGATCTCTTTTGCAACGCGTTCCAGCAATTCCCGTGGAATATTTTCGAACTCAACAGTCGCGACATCGCATTCGTCGAGAAATCGGGCGAGGCCATCTTCGGAATCGAACGAATCTTCGATGACCACATCAGCAATACCAGCCGGCCCGCTATCGGGGCCACCGATCCAGGAAACGACGCGATAACCCATCCGGCGCGCAGCGATCGTGAGCATGCGGCCAAGCTGGCCACCTCCAAGCACACCGATGGTGGATCCGGGCAAGAGCGGCTGGCTCATAATTTCTCTTCGGGCGCAGGAAGTTCAGATGCCTCTACTTTGGCGCGCAAAGTCTCCCGGTATTCGATCAGTCGATCCGAAACTACCGGATCTTCATTCCCAAGGAGAGCAACAGCAAAGAGTCCGGCATTCGTCGCACCGGCATCGCCAATCGCGAAAGTCGCAGTAGGAATCCCGGCGGGCATTTGCACGATGGACAAGAGTGAATCAACTCCGTTCAAGGTGCGCGACTTCACAGGAACAGCGAGAACTGGAACGGTGGTGAGCGCCGAAGCCATCCCGGGCAGGTGCGCCGCGCCGCCGGCACCGGCGATGATGCATTTCAGCCCTCGACCTTTCGCACTCTTCGAGTAGTCGTAGAGCAGCTCCGGAGTCCGATGCGCGCTGACGACCTTCGACTCGAAGGGAATCTCGAATTGCTCTAGAATCTCTGCTGCTTTGGAAAGCGTTGGCCAGTCCGAATTACTGCCCATAATGATACCGACAAGCGGCGAGTCGGATGCGGAAAAATCTGCCATAGGAATGCGGGGATTGAGTTGCCTCTCTACGTTGACCAAGGCAACGCCCCCGGCAAGGAAAAAGAACCGTTTCACACAAGTTGTTAAACGGTCTGCCGTAACCCTGTTGAGTCAGTGACCTGACTCTATTTGGTCTCCGACCATACCCTCTCATGTTCGGTCGAAACTCTCCAATCTGTTTCTTTTACATTGGCCCGGGTTTTGCTAGTATCGACTTCCGAACACATGCTAACATCTGCCGAACAGGCCATGGAATTCTCTCACACTGCCCCCATTCAACCATTAAATAAGATGGCTCGTATCGAGCCGGCTACGGTGGAGGACCTGCCGCGTCTTGTAGATTTGACGATGGCTCTTTTTGAAATGGAGGAGGACTTTGACCCGAATCGTCAGATACAGCAACGCGGTCTCGAAGCAATTTTGGAGCAACCCAACCGCGGACGGATTTTCGTAGTGCGCACCGACTACGAAATCATAGGAATGGTCAATTGCCAGTTCACCATCAGTACTGCGATGGGTGGCTTCGTGATTTTGCTCGAGGACGTAATTATTCATCCTGATTTTCGCCGTCAGGGATATGGAATGCGCCTCGTCAAATATGTGATCGATTTCGCGAAGCGGAAAGATTTCAAGCGTATCACTCTCTTGACCGATAAAATCAGCGCTGAGAGCCAGGCATTTTTCGAAGGCCTGAACTTCCAGCATTCCCACATGATTCCGATGCGCCTGAATCTGGCAGAGGGATGAGAGCGAGGTCAGGCGGATTGGTCGACGCCCACCTTCATCTCCAGATGCCCGCGCTGCGGGAATTTGCAAGCCGAATCATCGAAGAAACCCGCAACGCCGGTGTCGAACAGCTTCTTGTGAATGCGACGAGCCCGCAGGACTGGAAGGACGTCGCCGATCTAGCTGAGCTACATTCCGATGTGACACCGTTTTTTGGAATTCATCCCTGGCAGGTCAACTCGATGGACCATTCCGGCTGGGAGGACCAGCTTCGGAATTTTCTGACCCGATTTCCCGAATCGGGCGTTGGCGAAGTCGGTCTCGACAAATGGATCCGTGATCACGATATCGCAAAACAGCGGGATTTTTTTCTTCGACAACTCACCATCGCAGAATCCCTGGGTAGGCCCGTTGCTGTGCACTGCCTGCGCGCCTGGGGCCACCTCTGGGAATGCCTGGCTCAGAGCGAATTCTCTCAGCCGTTCCTCCTTCACTCCTTTAGTGGACCGGGGGAAATGATCGGCGACTTCGTCGACCGCGGAGCCTTTTTCTCACTTTCCGGCTACTTTTTTCGCCCTGAAAAATCCGCAAAGCTTGAAGCTTTTCAAAATATTCCGGATGATCGCCTCTTACTCGAAACCGATGCGCCGGATATGCTGCCTCCCGCAAATTTGATCGCCACCACCCTGCCTCCGAAAGAGAACGGCAGTCCAGTTAATCACCCTGCAAACCTGAGGAGGATTTACGAAGTTTACTCCGAATGGAGCGGGCGGGACCTTGACGAAGTCATTTCAAGTCTTTCCGACAATGCCGCGAACTTTCTCAGAAAAAGAAGTCAGTAGCACAGGACGGTGTCGACTGCGGCAAGCATTTCATCAATCGAGAAAGGCTTAGCCAGCACTCCGGCATAATGCTTGGAAATCACTGCCTCTGAACCGTTGCCTTCGAAGCGACCGCTGGTTGCGATGACAGGTATGCTATCGTCGAGGCGGCGCATTTCTTCAAAAGCCTCTTCCCCCTGCATTCTCCCTGACAGAGACATATCGAGCAAAACAAGATCAATTGGTTCCGCTGAATCCAAGTGCCTGCGGAAGGCGCTCAGAGCCTGTTCACCGCTGGGTACGACCATGGTAGCGTGACCAAAACGCTGGAGAGCTCTGCTGGTAGATTCGGCTATTCCCGCTTCGTCTTCGACCAGAAGAATTCGCGACGGCGGCGCCGCCGGTTTCGCCCCCCTTCTTTGCGGACCGGAGGATGGGGTCGTTTCTGCTTTTTCCGGCAATGGCTTTTCTGACCAGGGAAAGAACAGAAGAAACTGCGTTCCAACCCGGCGGCGGGAAGCAACCAGGATATGCCCTCCCTGCGCTTCGACAGCAGCTTTGCAGGAGGCGAGACCAAATCCCCATCCGTCGGCTTTGGTGGAAAAGTCTGGCTCGAAAATATGAGGCAGATTTTCCTCCGAAATTCCACAACCCCTATCGCGGACCGAAATGACGGAATAGCGTCCCGGCGGAACGCGGAAGTTTTCTCCAGGTCCCTTTTTCTCACCTACGATACGGTTGGAAGCCGACAGGTCAATGGTGCCGCCTTTTGGCATCGCTTCGTTAGCATTGGTCAGCAAATTCTGGATTACGCGCTCAACGATATTTTCATCCGCTTCGATAAGTCGCAGCTCGGGATGAATGCTCAGCCGAATCGTTGCGGTGGTTCCCGCAGAAGCAAAGCGAGCCGTTTCGCGGACGGTTTGCCCCAGATCAAAAACAGAGACTTTCGGCGGCTCCCCTTTTGCGAGATGAAACAATTGTTCGGCCAGCTTTCTGGACTGCTTCAAGGAGATCTTTGCTTTGCCGAGATAACTGCGAATCTCGGCTTCGACAGCTCCAGCTTCTTCGGCAGCGAGATTGGCCATCTCCAGATTCATCATGATGTTCTGGAGAGCATTCTTGAAATCGTGGGCGACTCCACTGGTGCAAAACGAGAGGGAGCGAATGTCAGGATCGATTGCCGCCTCAGTTTGCGTCACTTCGACGACTTTGTTTTTCGCTGCCTGATTCTCCGCAGGCGCAGGTTCTTCCTCGACTCGATTGGCTGCCACTTCGGCTCGTGGAGCCACACGATTGACGATCTCCTCCTCTTCCGGCACCGGAGGGTGAGCATGTTTTTCCAGGGGAGCAAAGGTGAGCGCAAAGACGTCTTCGCCCCGATACTGCATAGGGCGGATCGTCCAGAAAGCCCTAACGTTGCTATCGGTGTTGCGAAGCAGATCGCGCTCCATGAAACAGTAGCCTCGCTGCTTCGCGATGGATGGCAATTTCTCGATGAGTCGATCAATATGCGTGTGATCGTAGATCAGACCCAGTGGCGAACTCTCGAGGTCAGTTTTGTCGTATCCACTTAGGCGGGCTGCCTCTTCATCGGCGTGAAGAATCTTAGGCCCAAGGGGAGTCGGCGAAAAGGAACCAATGACGACGGCACCACCTTTCTCAACCGAAGCCGGATGATTACCGGATTCGGCAGCGGAAGGGGCAATCGCAGCCGTTGTCATTATTGAGAGGGTGAAGGTGAGGTCGGTTTTGGCCGGAAAACGACCAGCAAACCACCAGCAGTCCCAAGAACAGTCGGCGGTTTTCTTTTTATTTACGTGATTTCAGATAGTTAAGAAAGCTTAAATTTATTTTTATTTCGATTTTTGCGCCTCAAGAATGCAAAAAAGGCCCGGGATCGCTCCCGGGCCTTCGGCAAAAGCCTTTTGAAAAATCAAAGATTTTGATTCGTGGTCAATCAGGAAAAGAGCTCCATGATTGGCTCGTGTTCGGTGACGATCTCGTCTGTCTTTGGGTCGCGGGTGTGACCGGCGACGAGGAATGGACGTCCGGATGGAGCGTAAACGACCTTGTTAAGGTCGAGGCCCATCGCGTGAGCGATCGTTGCATTGAACTGACCAGCTGTGACTGGGTTTTCCTTCACTGCCATGCCAAGCTTGTCGGATTCACCATATGCCTGACCACCGCTGATTCCGCCGCCGGCGAACATGGTGGAGAAAACACGTGGGTGGTGGTCACGACCGCCGTTGGCGTTGATCTTCGGAGTACGACCGAACTCGGTTCCGAGAACGATGAGAGTCTTCTCGAATAGTCCTTCGGCCTTAAGGTCGTCGATCAGGGAAGCAAGAGCTTTGTCGAGTGCACCACCTGTGTTTGGAATCGCGTTCCAAAGGTCGTTGTGCATGTCCCAGCCACCGGAGACCACCTCTACGAAGCGGATACCGGAACTGACAAGACGCTTCGCAAGCATGGCACCTTTTCCAACGCGGGAGTTACCATACTTCTGCATTTTCTCTTGGTAGCCGTCCTCTTTCGTAAGATCGAAAGTGTCGAGGTCTTCGCTCTTCATGAGCTTCAGAGTCTCGTCGTAGAACTGCGTGTAAGCCTCGACTTCATTGGTCTTGAACTTGCGCTGGAATCCTTCGTCGAAAGTATTCATCAGTTCGAGACGCTTGTCGAAAAGCTTGTCGTCTACGCCAGAGTATGGACGTGAGTTCTGAACGCCTTTCTCAGGATCACCGATTGGCAGCGGAGCAAGAGCCGGGCCGAAGAATCCGGCACCTGGGTGGTTTCCACCTCCGCCGATCACGACAGAATCAGGAAGCGTCTCGTGCTTCTTGCCAAGCATCGTCTGCGCCCAAGGACCCATCGAAGGGTGGACGATAGTCGCGCGCGGCTGATAGCTCGTGTGCATCCAGTAGGAACCACCGCGGTGGTCACCTGTCTTCTGAGTCATAGAGCGAACCACAGCGATGTCGCTGAAGCGCTTGGCCAACTCAGGCATGAACTCGGCGAGTTCTACACCGGGAACACCGGTTTTGATACCCTTCGTGCTTCCGCCGGTCTCAGTGCCAGGCTTCGGATCGAAGGTATCCATGTGAGTCATTCCACCGGACATGTAGAAGAAAATCACATGTTCGGCTTTGCCACCTCCGGCAGCTTTGACTGCCTGGAGTCCGTCGGCCATTGGCACGATGCTGACTCCGAGCGCGGTTTTGGCGGTGCGAGCCATAAACTCACGGCGCCCCAGTTGGTCGAGTTGATTCAGTTGGTCTTTCATTAGGTTAGGTCGGGTAAAGATTAGGTAGTAGTTTGTTAGATTCGTATTACTGCACGAAGAGGAACTCGCGCGTGTTGACGAGGGCCCAGATCACGTTTCCGATCGCTTTGGCCTCGGCTTCCAGTTTGGCTTTGTCGCTGTCTCCGCGGTCCGTTTTGGCACGCATGCCGGACTGGGCAACCGTCTTCTCTTCAGAGGTCGGGTAGCGAGAAAGCACGCTGAGGAAAATCTTGTCGATGTTGTCTCGCTTCGATCCAGAACCCTGTGCAATCTCTTTGATGAGATAAGCATCAGGACTCGTCAGCACCTTATTGGTGATGGTTCCGTTCAGCAGAGCCATAACCTGAGGAGAAGACCCTCCGGTGAACTGGTTTTCGATGAGCTGCTTGTCGGACTGTCCGAACATTCGGAGGAAGTGACCTGCAGGCATTGGCTGACGAAGCTCAGAAGCGCGGAACATCTGGACACCGTCTACATAGTCATCGCGCGAAACGTAGGTCCCGTCATACTTGGTGAGCTGGCCAATTTTGCCCCAATCAGCTTTGTAGGCCATGATCGCATCAGCAGAGTTGAGGTCCGTAGTGTCCGTGTTCATCCACTGCTTGTACTGCTCAGCTCCTGTGCGAGTGATCGCCTCGGGGTCAGCGGTAGTCAGAGCAACAAGACTGTCCCAGATCTGCTCCGCAGTCATGCGGCGAAGGATTGGACCAGGAAAGTGATAAGTTCCCTTGTCGATCTGCGTGAGCGATGGAGACATCGTCTCAGACTCGCGCTGGTAAGTCTGCGTATTGTAGACTACGCGGAAGAAATCCTTCGTGCTGTAATTGAGGTCCTTGAACATTTCCTCGAGGAAGGTGAGCAGCTCGTAGTTCTGCGCCTGCCCGTCGAGGTGACCGGGAATGTTGTAAACTGGCTCGATCTGAGCGAGGCCAAAAGCCATCTTCCAGAAGCGATTCACAGCGTTAATTGTGAAACGTGGGTTTTCAGGAGAGACAACCCAGTCAGCAAAGGCATGGCGGGGAGAGTCGTATTTAGAAACATCCATCTTATCGCCGAAGTAGGTGGCAGGCTCGACCTTCATGTTCGGCTCACCATCGTCATATTTGTAGTCGTGAGGGAGCTGAACTGCGTTGGAACCGTCGTCGTGAAGAACGATGCTCTTTGTTCCGAGCCACTGGCGAAGGTTGCGGTCCTCGGTCTCACGCTCGCGAAGCTTGCCAGCGTCTTTGAGGATTTTGCTCATGCGAGCAACTTCTTCCTTCGTGTTGTTGTCACCCATCATCATCATGGAGTTACCGCCGCGAGAACGCATTTCGGTTTCTCCCATGAAGGCAGCCATCTTGTAGAAGTCCATCTGGTAGACTTCCTCGAAGGGGTGGTCGTGGCACTGTGCACACGTAATCTCCGTTCCCATGAAGACGGTGAAAGTGTTCGACAGGTTGCAAAGGCGCATTCCTGAGTCAGCAAGAAGATACCCTGCAGCAGGCTCTTCCCAGATCTGACCGGTCGCAGAGAGGAGCTCCTTGACCATCTCGTCGTATGGCTTGTCCTCACGAATCGATGCCTTGATGTACTCAATGTACGGATCGGCCTTGAGGTCGCCGTTACCCATCATCGTAACACCATCACGAATTCGAAAGAGATCGGAGTAGTAGTTATACATCCGCATCGCGAATGCTGGAGAATCAAGAAGCTCATTGATCAACTCGGCACGCTTCGCAGCAGAACGGCTGGTAAGAAATTTCTCGGCCTCTTCAAAAGTCGGGATACGGCCAGCAATGTCGAGATATATGCGACGAAGGAATTGGTTGTCGTTCGTCATGTTGTTCGGTTTGCACATCTCCATCTCGCGCTCGATATCCTCTTTGCGCTTTGCCTTCTCAGCATTAGTGAGGCTTTCCTTTCCAGGAAGTTCCGCGAGTTCATCGCGAAGCTTGTAGAAACTCTCGGCCTGCTTGTTCTTCACAAGAGTGTCAATTTCTGCGGCAAGCGCTCTTGGATCAGTAGGGAGGTTTCCTTTCACAAAGAGCCGATCCTCTTCGCTCAGTTTCGAGACCGGATAATTAATCACGCTGCCGTTTTCAAGCTTCAGCTTTACGGCGGCATTAGCACCGGCACCTACAGTACCGGCAAATTCCGCTGTTAGAGTCCGTCCGTCTGAAGAGGTCCAGGTTCTCATCTCAGCGCGAACAGCGGTGGAGAAAAGAACAAAAACGCTCAGCACAGCGGCGATTCGCAGTGGGGATGTTCGTTGTTTTTTCATGGTTGATTTGTGTGAGAAATAGACGCGATCTACAGGGCGGTATAACGCGCGCAGAATCATGTGTTACAAGGATAGGTTATGTTTTATGGAAATTATATCGCTATTTTTATCAATTTTCGCTCAGCTCCTGAATCGCAATGGTAGGAACGGCTTCGCGAAAAACGTTAACTTCATCAATGGAACCACTCAGGCCATTCTCACCGGCATCTCCAATTCGAAGAATCTCCGCACGGCTGGATGGGATACTGGACGGCTCAAATCCTGTGAAAGATTCGAGAACCCCATCGACAAAAAGGTGAAGGTGCGAGGAAATCCCTGCCTTGTTTCCACCAATGAAGCGACCCGCAACGTGGTGCCAGTTTCCGTCCGCAATATCCGTAGTCCCGACAATCTGTCCATCGCCAGCGGCAACCCGAACCGCTCCACGTGCTCCGGCTTCACCGGAGAGATTGCATAGGAAACTCCAGCCAATTTCTTCGGTGCCATAGCGGAGCAATACTTGATCCGCCTCGTTTCCGAGTTCAGGCGGGATACGCACCCAGAATGAAATCGTGAAAGGGTCATCCAGTTGAAAATCATGAGACAGGGCAACTTCCAAGAAGGTCTGCGGCTGAAAAACAAGGCCTGAGCCCGACTTCCCGATGGAACGGCGCGGGGAATTTCCCAACTCACCGGCGGCGACCAGGGGAATGTCGTATTGCCGATCACTGCCTGTGTCTTCAATCATAGCGCCAACAGATTCATCAAAAGTGTAGCGAAGCGCCGGCACGGGGATTGGCATTCTTCCCACCGTCATCAGAAAATCTTCTCCGGCATAGGGCACCGGTTCCAATTGATTACGCGTTCTCGAATCCGCAACGAGGGCGAGCCCTTCCTCAACAAGAACAGTTTCCAGATTTCCACTCGTCCGGCTCGCCTCGACGGAACCCTGCATGACGTGAAGCTCCGAATCACCATTCGGCAGAACCTCTACTCCAAAACGTGTTCCAATATCAACGGCATTGAGGCGCGGAGTATTCACGGTGAATCCGGATGCCGGGGGCGGAACTTCAGCCGTGAGTCGACCTGACTGGAGAAAAACGCGATTACTCGACTCGATGCTCAGCGAGGCGGGACCTTCGATCATCGCCGACGCGCCGGAATTGAAAACGATCCTAGCCTGCCCCGATTCAATTACGAGCAGGCCGTTTTTCAACCATCCATCCTCTCGGATATTCGATTCAGTCGCCCGTGACCACTGCAGGTCCGTGCTCTGCTCCAAACGAGCCACGAAAACCGGACCCGATGCGGGGTAGTGGGATACCGCCGAAGGAGTGTAGCCGTCGCTGAAAATAATCCCCTGCAGCACAAACATCAGCGCGATCGTAGCCGCTGCAGAAATAAAGCCTGCCTTAACCAAATCCGGCCAGCGCAGTGGAACAACGCCCTCGCGCTCTTCGACAATCTCGGTGAGGACTGATTTGGCAAAACCATGGTAACCATCCGCTCCTTCCGAGCGAAGACGAGCCATAACAGACTGTTCGAACGATTCCTCGTCCATCGTCTCTCCTTCGCCGAGCAGACAATTCAAAGCAGAGTCCATCTGGACCTGGGTGTGAAAGCTGCGACGAAGAACCGCATCATTGCGCAGAGCATGCTCGACCTGTTCCCGACCGCGCTGGTCAAGTTCATCAGCAAGATAAGCTTCAATGTGAACGGAATCCATTTTTACAAAAGGGGCCTAGAAATAGTCCGGTGGCGCCTCCATCCGCGATTCTATACACTTTCGCAAAGCGGTGCGCACTCGACAGAGCGTCGTTCGCACCCAGGCTTCGCTTTGCTGAAACGCATCCGCCATCTCGCGGGACGATTCTGAAAATTTGTATTTGTGATCCAACAACCTGCGCTGCTGATCCGGGAGTTTCCGCAAACACTCCTCCAAATGAATGATCACCGGAGAATCGGGAGCGACATCGGACTTTCGCGATTGCTCCAGCAGAAAATGCTCCATGAACTTTTCCCGATTGTTCGAGAGACGCTTGTAACGAAGCGTTTCTTTCCGGACGAGATTATAAGCAATCGCGCGCAGCCATTTGCCAAAATCCGTTCCCGCCTCGAAATCGTGAATGTTGCGATGAGCGAAAACAAAAGCTTCGTGGGAGATTTCGTCGATTAGGTGAGGAATCGGCAGCTTCATTGCAACAAACGCACGAAGCCGGGAGCCATGCAGATGCAACAACTCCTCGAAAGCAGACAAGTCTCCATCCTGCACCCGCAGGACCAACTCTGTTTCTTTATCACACACCAGATGATTATAACGGCATTCGCCTCGAACGTGACAAAGAATTTACACCCTGCTAATTCAATGGACTAAGCCATTCAGGGCCGTCCATAAACACTTTATCGAACCACAATCCCTATAAAGTTCCGCACCGTTTTAAACGGCTCAACGTGGATAGGTTCGACATGCTCTCCTCGATCAAGAAACAACCCGCTCGATGTTCCGCCATCGAGATTAAGAGCCCGGTGGACTGTTCGCTTTGGAGAAATCTCTTTCTGCGCGAGAACCTGCCCCAGTTCAGCGAGCGTGAATGGATCGCTCAGGCCGAGCGCGAACCATTTTCCGCCATCGTGCAGGACAAAAGTCCTTCGGCGCGAGTTTTCCGGAGAAAGCCCCTTCACCGTTGCGCCCTGATCAACGAGAAACGGCCCAGCCTGAATCAAATCGGTGGGCTTGTATTTTGGACCATACTCAGCACGCCGCAGGAGGTGGGGATTGCGATTCCCACTGGAAAGAATCACCCCACTCAGCAATCCGCCTTGCCCAAACCGCCCCACGGATCGTCCGCCAGTGACCATAAGGCCCGACGGCGCATGGCTTTTGAGGAAGAACCCGCCATTTACTCCCGCGAGGCATTTACTTTTCTGCATTGCGGCGGCGAGCGTCGGATAGTTTGGCTGATCGATCGGACCATTATCGACAACGCAGAAGGTGTGCTTGTTAGCATGGAACCAAATCAGGTCGATGCGCTTCGAAGCGAAAAATCCCGTGTCGCCCGCCTTTGAAACGAGCTTTTTTTCGTGAATCAGTGGCGTTTCAAGACTCTGCGCCGGACTATCGTCAACGATTTTCCATTGAGCTACCGCCGCGCCGGGAAGAAAAAGAAGTAGAGCCGCGGCAAGGAATCGATTCATGAAACGGGGGAATTCAGGATAGAGCTTTCGTCGCAATCGCCATCAATGTCTGAAAGTGGGGCGGATCTGCCTCGCGATCAACCACAGAGATGTCGATATCCTGAAACTTCTGCTCATTTAGAAATCGGGAAATATCCAGCTCCGAGAATCCCAGCCAATGGTCAGCGTAGAGTTCCCGAGCTTCTTCGAACTGGTGCTTGAGCAGGTCGAGAATGACGATACGGCCTCCGGGTTTCAGAATCCGATGGGCCGCGGCGACCGCTTCGGCTGGCTTTTCCGCATGATGAAGAGATTGGCTAAAAAAGGCAAGATCGACCGAATCATCCTCGATCGGAGGCTCTTCGATTCCTCCGAGTCGATACTCGAGATTTTCGTAGCCGTTTTCTTTCGCCACTCGGGAACCGAATTCGACCATCTTTTCTGAGTTGTCAACGGCGATTACAAGTTCGGCACGTTGCGCAAGCAGCTGAGAAAATGTTCCCTCCCCTGCACCGAGATCAGCAATGACCATCGGAGGCATCAATTTAAGAAGGGACTCGCCAAGGGCTTTCCAGGAACGACCCGGAAGATATGTTTTTCCAAATTTTCCTGCAAGGGCATCAAAATAGGCGCGCGCCTTGTCGCGTCGTTTCGCGAGAGAGAGCTCCATCGCAGCGCGGTCATCGGCGATTTCTTCGACTTCCCCAGCAGCCTTGTCGAGAACCGCCAGCAGAGTCCCTTCGATGTCATCGACTTCACTATCAAAGGCGTAGATGCTGTTTTTCCCGACGCGGCGGTCGACTACCAATCCAGCCTGACGCAGTTGGGAAAGATGCGTCGAAATCCGCGATTGGCCCATCCCGAGAATATCCTGCAATTCGACCACCGACAGCTCCTCCGCACGCAACAGATGCAAAATGCGAATGCGGGTAGGATCGGACAAAATCCGCAGTGTTTTCAACGTTGACGACATAAGGATGCGACATAATGTATCAACTCATCAAGATTTGTAAATACGTCATGGCAAACTCATTCATCTTCTCATCCGAGTCCGTCACCGAAGGTCATCCTGACAAGGTGTGCGACACCATCTCAGATTCTATCGTCGACGCCTGCTTCGCGGGTGACACTGGTTCGCGCGTTGCGTGCGAAACCATGGTGAAAGATAACATCGTTGCTCTCGGCGGTGAGATCACCACCAGCTCAGAGTTCGATTACCGCGAAGTGGTAAAGCAGGCAATCACTGACATCGGTTACACGAACGACGACTGCAAGTTCAACGCAGAAGATTTCTTTTTCCTCAATGCGATTGGCCAGCAGTCTCCCGACATTGCCCAGGGAGTCGATGCCGCAGCTGCCGAAGACAAGGACACGGCTGAGCAAGGTGCGGGCGACCAGGGAATCATGTTCGGATACGCTGTAAAAGAGACGGCCGAGCTGATGCCTGCCCCGATTCTGTATTCTCACCAGCTTGGCAGCGCCCTCACAGATCTCCGCAAGGGCGGAGGCTACGAGTGGCTTCGCCCCGACAACAAAACACAGGTCTCCATCGAGTATGTTGACGGAAAGCCCAATCGCATCACTGCGGTGGTCGTTTCCACGCAACACGCCGCAAGCATTTCCACGCAGGAGATTCGCGACATCCTCAAAGCAGACCTCATTGAGAAAGTTCTTCCAAGTAATCTTCTCACCGGAGACACCGAGTATCACATCAACCCAACCGGCCTCTTCATCATCGGTGGGCCTGAGGGTGATTGCGGCCTCACCGGACGCAAGATCATCGTCGACACCTACGGCGGCATGGGACGCCACGGCGGTGGTGCTTTCTCCGGCAAGGACCCGAGCAAAGTGGACCGCTCCGCCGCATACATGTGCCGCTACGTTGCGAAAAACGTCGTCGCCGCCGAGCTCGCAGATCGCTGCGAACTCCAGCTCGCCTACGCGATTGGATATCCCGACCCCGTCAGCGTTCACATCGACACCTTTGGAACCAATCACGTCGACGAAGACAAAATCATCGCAGCGGTGAAAGAGATTTTCTCCTTCAAGCCAGCCGATTTCATCAGCGAACTGAATCTGCTCCGCCCGATTTACCGCAAGACAACGAACTACGGCCACTTCGGACGTGAGGACGACCTCGACGCCCTGACCTGGGAGAAAACCGATAAAGTCGAGGCCCTCAAGTGCGCTTGTTCGTAAACAGTCGACAACAACTTTAAATACAAAAAACAATGAGCGTAGAAACCGCGATTAAAGAAGACTACAAAGTCGCTGACATCAGTCTGGCGGACTTTGGCAGAAAGGAAATTGAAGTAGCCCAGGAGGAAATGCCTGGCCTCATGGCGACCCGCGAAAAGTATGCCGCTGAAAAACCGCTTGATGGCGTCCGCGTCATGGGTTCGCTCCACATGACGATCCAGACCGCCGTTCTCATCGAGACCCTCGTCGAGCTCGGAGCAGACGTCCGCTGGTGCAGCTGCAACATCTTCTCCACCCAGGACCACGCCGCGGCAGCAATTGCCGCTGCTGGCGTTCCAGTTTTTGCCTGGAAAGGTGAGACACTCGAGGAATACTGGGACTGCACCGAAGCAGCCCTTACCTGGCCTGACGGAAGCGGCCCTGAGCTCATTGTCGACGACGGTGGTGATGCTACACTTCTCATTCATAAAGGAGCCGAACTCGAAGAAGGCGACACCTCTTTCATAAACAGCGAATCCGAAAGTGAAGAAGAGCAGGTCATCAAGAACCTCCTCAAGCGCATCAACGGAGAGGATCCTCTCAAGTGGACCAACTTCATGAAAGACTGGAAGGGCGTTTCCGAAGAGACCACGACCGGCGTTCATCGCCTCTACCAGATGGCCGAAGCCGAGAAGCTTCGCATTCCTGCCATCAACGTGAACGATTCCGTCACCAAGTCCAAGTTCGACAACCTTTACGGTTGCCGCGAGTCACTTGTCGACGGTATCAAGCGTGCCACCGACGTTATGATCGCCGGTAAAGTCGCTGTCGTATGCGGATACGGCGATGTAGGAAAAGGCTGCGCCCAGACTCTTCGCGGATTCGGCGCTCAGGTCGTCGTGACCGAGATCGATCCCATCTGCGCACTGCAGGCTGCGATGGAAGGCTACCGCGTGCTTCCCGTCGAGGACACCCTCGGTTGGGCCGACATCTACGTCACCACGACTGGAAACAAGGACATCATTCGCCTCGACCACATGCTCGAGATGAAGGACCAGGCCATCGTCTGTAACATCGGTCACTTCGACAACGAGATTCAGGTGGCCAAGCTCAACGACCACGAAGGTGTTTCCAGAGAAACAATCAAGCCTCAGGTCGATCGTTACAATCTTCCTAACGGAAACCAGATCTTCATGCTCGCTGAAGGACGTCTCGTGAACCTCGGATGTGCCACCGGCCACCCGAGCTTCGTAATGTCGAACAGCTTCACCAACCAGACGCTTGCGCAGATCGATCTCTGGAAGAACAAGGAAGTCTACGCTCCCGGCGTTTACGTCCTGCCGAAGCTGCTCGACGAAGAAGTCGCCCGACTCCACCTCGAAAAGATTGGTGCCAAGCTCACCGTTCTTACGAACGAACAGGCCGACTACATCGGCGTTCCCCAGAAAGGCCCCTACAAGCCGGAGCTTTATCGCTACTAGTTCGAGCTTTCTGTTCGAAGCAAATCTTCAAAGAAGCCGGCGAGAAACCGTCGGCTTTTTTGTTAGCGTGTGGATGGGCTGCTGCATGGAAGATTGCGGCGAGCGACAACGAGTGACAAACAGAGTCCAACCCTACAGGTTTGGTCGGTCGGCATCCTACCTTACTCCACGCTACTCTCATCTGGCTTCGTCATCGTGGACCGGATGGTAAGGAAGAGAATGGACAGCCCGACAAGCAGGCAGATCGAAAGTCCAATGAGTTGTCCCCAATTGCCCTTTGTGCCGCGAACCAGGACGGAGCGCCCCGGTTTTTCGGGGTAGTAGTATACGGGCACTTTCTTTCCTTCTGGAAACTGCCGCTGTTCCTTCTGGGCGTCAGAGCGCTGGTCATGGCTGTTAGATCCGAAGCGCAGCCGATGCCCCTTGTAAGCCTGTCCCTCGACCTCGTAGGTGTAGCGAATCTCCACCGAATAGTCCGTGTCGCTTCTGCTCGTCTTGTTCGAGCCGCTGGGCGAACTGCGGGTGGTGCTCGATCCAATCCTCGAGGTGGTGATCGTCCCCGTGACCTGCGGCCAGGATTCACTCTCACGGTTCTGCTTAATGTTCCAGACCATTACCGTTACACCGGTCAGGCCGATGAGGGTGGCAATTCCTCCGACACCCCATCCAAACAGGAGGCCGGCGATTCGAGTTGGATCGGTCGTGGTCATTTGTATCAGTCTTGGATGCTAGTTTGGAAAGGCCGAGTTGTCACGAGTAATGTAACGAGGAGAGAGAGCCCGTTGCTTCAAGACTTCAAAGTTTTGATCAACATCCCAAACTGCGGACAATGGATCGTAGTGGACGTTCACCAGAAGTTTTTCGGCGCACTAGCACCTATCTAGCCGAACTTCAAAATCTCTTCCTTCTTCCGTCAGTTGAATCTTCTTTCCGTTTCTCTGAAGAAGACCCTTCGACTTACTCCAGCTGATTGAGGCATCCATTTTTTTGAGTCGGAACAGCGTGATTGATTCCATCAGCCACCGCTTCGATGTCGCGATACTTTCCCGGTTGGTCTATTGGGATCGCGGAAGCAGCGCAAAAGATCCAAGCGTATGCCCGGGCTTCGGTCATTCTGCTGACGAAACAGTAAATACAAGGCAGTCACAAACAATGCCCCTCACCCGCGCAGCGCCTCCGCCAGAACCTTCACCCCACCGGGACTCTCCGATATCACCACCAAGCGGTCTATCGCCACCGGAATGAAATTGAGGAACTCGTCCTTCCCCTTCACTTCTGACAGGAATCCATAGGCACCTAACGCCTGCATCAATCGCTGGGAGGCAGACTGGGCGAGAAGTTTGCGAAACGATATCTCACAGGTTTCCGGGTCGATCTCACGCTTCAGCGAAATGTAGTATTCGATCAGATCTTCGCGCTCTTCGGGGGTAAACACGGTGTAGGGATCGTAGATGAGGGACGCGAGGTCGTATTCGGGCAGCCCCCAGCGCAACCCCTGGTAGTCGATCAGGGAGGTGTCGGCACCGGACACCATTACATTGGTGCTTTGAAAATCGCGATGGACGAGAGCACGAGGCAGGGCGGAAAGTTCCTTCCGCAGGGTTCGGAGTGATTCGTCGGCCCGCAGCGAGTCTGCCACTTCTCTGGAGAGAAAGCGCTCCACGTAATGCTCCAGGAAATAGTTTTGCTCCCACTCGTAGAGAGCCTCATCGAAAGACAGCTCGAGTTCGGGCAGATCGTCGGGTGCTTCATTTTCCGTAATACGATGCAGTAGAAAAACGCTCCGCAGGGCGGAGAAGTAGGCCGGCTTTCGAAATGTATCCCAATCCTGTCCATCGAGGTTTCCGAGGTCGATTTCACCTAGGTCTTCGACCCAGAGCAGGTTGAGGTCTTCCGCTCGATTGTAGATTTTGGGTGCGGGAATGTCGTGACGATTCAGGAAATCAGTGATCGAAGCAAAGCGCGCGTTGTCGGGCCGGTCGTCGGACCACTGCATCGCGATCATGTTCTGCCCAGTCTCGCCGTTTCGCATTCTTACGAAGATGCGCCCCGAGCCACCTTTCTCGATCACGGACATGCCAAGATGCGCATCGCTCCAATCGGGAAAATTCTTGCGGGTCAGGGATTTGATTTCTTCCAGCTCCATGAGATCACGTTGGCGCACCAAACCATGATACGGAGTTCGGAAAAGTTTTTTTCATCCGAATCTTGCCTTATCTTTTCGGACTGGCGGGAATGCGGGAATGCGGGAATGCGGGAACGATTGCTGGGGAATCTGATTGTTTCACCTTTTCGCCACGACTAATTTATTAAAGCTTCACAGATATGCGCGCAGACGGAACAGAAACAGACCCCTCAGTTTCGGAAAACGAAAGCTCCTTTGCATCTGGGGAAAAACGACGAAAGTCAAGATTCACCACCGAGGGACGCCGTGTCGGCCTCGTGCCGGAGAAAGGTTGGGCACGTCGAAACTACCAGTATCTCAGCGGCAATCTCTTTCCCTCGATAGTGCGGAAGCGTGAAGAAACGGGCGGAGAAATGGCACCCGTCTTTCGCCCCCTGGCAGATGAGGAAATCGAAGTGGTCTGGATTGGTCACGCCAGTTTTCTGGTTCGCACCGTTAATTTCAATATCCTGATCGATCCGGTCTGGGCCAAATGGATGGGCCCCCTAAAGCGCCATCGTGACCCGGGAATCGATATCGAACACCTTCCCCCGATCGACCTGGTCCTGATTACACACGCGCACTTCGATCATCTCTGTCGAATGTCGCTGAAGCGAATCGTCGACGGCTCACAAACGATCATTGTTCCGAGCGGCGTCGGAAAGGTTGTCCGTAGACTCGACTACGATAACCTGATCGAGATGTCGGACTGGCAATCATACAATTTTCGCGGTTCGGATATTCACTTTACCCCAGCGCACCATTGGGGTGCTCGCTATATTGGCGACACACAAAAGGAGTTTGGCGGTTATGTGATCGATACGCCCGGACACAGCGTCTATCATTCCGGTGACTCGGCCTATTTCGACGGCTTTGCCGAAATTGGCGATCGTCATAAAATTGACACCGCCCTGCTCCCGATCGGAGCCTATGACTGCCCGAGTGGGCGCGAGGTACACATGAATCCCGAGGAAGCAGTGAAGGCGTTTCTCGATCTGCAGGCAGGGAAAATGATCCCCATGCATCACGCGACCTTTCCGATCAGCAACGAACATCGCGACGAGCCATTGATTCGGCTGCGACAGTCGATACGGGAACACAGCATCGAAGATCGCGTCGTCACCCCCGCCGAAGGCGAGCAGGTAATTATTTCTTCCAAAGAGTAAACTTACTCCGTCGACCTACCTTGCGGGCTAGTTCGCGGTCTTGGTCGTTTTATCGGATGGCTCTTTTTCCGTCCAATCAGTCGGCTCGGGAATTCCTTCCGATGCCTGACCTGCGAGAATGCGCTCCTGCACCCGCACTTCGCGCAGCAGGCGCTGATCGCCGCCACCCTCCAGATCCTGCTCGGGAACCCAGCGAATTCCGTTTTGCGCAGCGATGAATTTCCACTCAGCGATGGTTTTGAGTCCCTGAATCGCACCCTCGCTATCAGGAAATGCCGACGCTGCAAGAGCCTCGCGAAAAGCGCTTTCGGCATCGACGATATCGCCGCGGCGGAGGTGATGCTCACCCTGTGCCTGGATCAAAATCCCGTAGAGCGGCGCCCATTCCCGTGCGCTTTTGATGCGGCGGTAGGCATCGTCTCCCCGGCCCAATTCGTCGAGCACGGCAGAGTGACCAACCGCAGCAAAGACATCCTGCGGATAGCAGACCTGCGCCTGAGCAAAATATTCTTCGGCCTGCTCCAGTGCCTGCTTCCTCGCCGGAGATGACATTTCCGGTGTGATCGCCTGCACCTGCGCATGCGCACTGAGGCTGAGCACGAATGGATTCAGCGGATCGAGTTTCCGCGCCGTCTGGAGATGTCTCATAAGCTTGAAGTCGATGCGATTCTCTTCGAAAGCGATCCGGGCTTGCTCGTAGTGGTATTCACTACGCATGTATCGCATGCCGAAAGCAGTAATGAGAAGTCCGCAGGAAAAGGCGGTGACGCGGGTGGCAAAGAGAGGCACACCACCGGGAAAATAGGATTTCGACTCTTCCGCGGAAGTCGCCGTCGCCATGGGATCCGGCGCCGAAAGCACAGCAAGTAAAATCGCAAAAAGCGATGCGAAGGCAGGGAGATGAAGCGGGAAATCAACCATCGAGGCAGCGAGAATCGCAGCAATCGCAGAGAAAGCCCCGATCGCGAGAGCGAGATGATTGGAGCGCTGGATCATCTCCCCAGACGCCGGCTTGAACTTTCTATAGGCCAGAATAAATCCGAGTCCACTCTTGAAATGCAATCCTAACAAAACCATAACTAATAGAAGCCCGATGATTCCGTAGTCGGCCAATACCTGGAGAAATTCGTTGTGAACAAATTCCGGTTCTCCGACCTCGGCAGCCAATTCAGCAGGGCGAAACGCACGACCATAGATGTAGGAAGAGCGGCTCCCGGTCCCTGTGATCGGAGACTCCATCATTTGCCTGGCTCCCGCATTCCACATCAGCGGAAGACCGGTATCACCTTCTTCGGTGAGCAGATCACGACTCAAGGCCCCAGAAAGGGGGCCCGAGAATATCATCATCAAAGTCGTCGCGAACAAAATGACTACCGTAAGCAGAAGTTTCGCCTTTGACCGAACCGAGGGCTTGAAGCGGTTCCAGAAGAGCAAGGCTGACAGCAGCAGGAAAGAAGCGACACCGGCGGAAAAAACCAACCAACCAACCGCACTATTCGCGAGGGCCATCCCCGCCGATGCGATAAATGCCAAGCAGCCATAAACTTTCCGGAGGACGTTTCTATCCCGGCTGAAGACTGTCATCCCGAGCCAGATCGGAACTGTAGCCCCGAGAAATGCAGCGTAGTGATCCGCCTGGTTGAACAATCCACCAACTTCTGTGCCAGAGGTTCTCTCATATCCAGGCAAAAGCCAGATACCGGCACCGAAACTTTTCTGCAGAACCGCAAACACCGCATTGGCGACAACGAGAAATGCCAGGGTCATTACCACAGCGCGACGGCGCTTGATGCTATCACAGGCAACCAGAAATCCTGTGTAGGCGAGAAAGGACGCCACGGCGAGGGCAACATCCTCCCTGGCAAAATAGAGGACGGGAGAATCAATCGCTCGGAAAAAAACGTATAACAGCAGAGCAAACACAGCCAGCATCGACCATTTCGGAAGCTGAAAAGTAGATTCTCTGAAAAGAAGACCGATCGCAAAGACTCCAGAAATTCCCAAGGCGGCGTATGCCGGCCAAAGAAACGTCATCGACGTCGACGTTCCAACTAACCCAGCAAGAAAGAGCCCAATGAGAAAAAGAGCTACGTTGATCTTACTCCAGTGAGCTTTCATAGCTGGTTCATAAAAACAGAAATTCAATAAATTATGCAGTAATTTTAGAAAAACTAAAATCTTATTTTTCTTAAATATTCTAAAAATTCAGCGTGGGCCAATTTTCTTGAATCCTGAGCCGCAGAGAATCACATTGCTTTTCGTGTTCTTTTCTAAGAAACTCCCTCCTCTAGCAGTTGTAACAGAGCACCGCCGCCGGTTGCTGGCAGGAAACACCGATCAGACATGAGTTGGCTACGCATTTTTCCCCTCCTTTTCACTATTTCGCTCCTCGTCGAGCGCGCCGAAGCTCAGATTCAGGTCGAATTGAAGCTCGACCGAAAGCTGTACGTTGCACATGAGCCAATCTCAGGCGAGCTCATCATGGTCAACCGCACCGGACGCGACCTTGTTTTCGGAGACTCAGGCGGACTGAGTTGGCTCGACTTTTCCGTTACTGACAGCCGCGGACATCTCATCACCCCAGTCGCCAACGTCAAGAACGAGCGATCCATGGTGCTCGCTGCCGGGCAGACGCATCGCCACAAAGTCACGATCAACAGATACTACCCCATGGCGACGATTGGACTTTATCGAGTCAAAGCGAATGTCACTTTCCCCTCAATCAATCGGGTTTTCACCTCGCAGCAACAGACAGTTCAGATCACTGATGGTCAACCAATGTGGAGCCAGATTGTCAGCGTTCCGCCCGGCTATCCCGATGCCGGTCGCAATCGAGAATATTCTCTCATGACTTTCTACCACGGTGCACGAGGTAAATCGATCTACTTCCGGATGAAAGACAGTGACTCCGGCATGGTTTACAAAACCTACCCGATTGGTGACTACATGACGGTGAGAAAACCCGTCCAGGCCATCGACAGCCAGAACAATCTTCACATCCTACACATGAGTGGACCTAAGGCTTACAAATACACCATCGTCGGGATCCACGGAGATCCCATCAAGCAGGAGAATCTCTACCAGAAAGGGGACAACCGCCCCGAACTTCGGTCCAGCGATTATGGCGATGTAAGTGTCGTCGGTGGAATCACGCAGGAGCAAAAGGAGACGCCTTACGAGCAGGTGCAGTTCCGAAGATTATCCGAGCGCCCACCGGGCATGCCTTCGCAGTGATTTCAGTGCTAGAAACGGCCTTCTTCCCCCTTTTCTCTGGAAAACTTTTCTTACGTAGAGGAGTTCCATTCAGCATCATGATCTCGATTCTACGATTTGCTCTAGCTTCCGTCCTCGCCTTCGGGCTCTCCGCCGCCCACGCCGACTGGACACAATTTCGCGGTCCCAATGCTCAAGGCATCTCTGATGAAAAAGTTCCTACCGAATGGAGCGCATCCGAAGGCCTCGCCTGGACACTCGAACTTCCCGGTGAAGGCAGCTCATGCCCGATTATTTTTGGCGACGCCATTTTTGTTACCGCATGGTCCGGAGAAGGCGATTCGATTCTCCGCCACCTCATCCGTGTCGATCTCGCCACCGGTGAAAAAGTGTGGGAAAAAACCGTTCCGGTCGACCACACCGAAGATCCGGCCAAGGGTTATATCACCGAGCACGGCTACGCGAGCAACACTCCGGTGACTGATGGTGAAGCCGTCTACTGCTACTTTGGAAAAGCCGGAGTCTATGCCTTCGACTTCGACGGTAAACAACTTTGGAAAGCCGGAACCGGAAGCTTGTCTTCTCCCAAGGCGTGGGGATCCGCTTCCAGCCCGATTCTCTACCAGGACCTCATCATTGTTCCGGTTGGTGAAGAGCAGAATGCCATTGTCGCGCTAAAAAAGAGCGATGGCTCTGTCGCATGGACCGCCGATGGAGAAGCTCTCATTCAAACTTACGGCTCGCCCATACTGGTCGAGGTCAACGACGAGCGCACCGATCTTGTTTTTGCCGCGACGGCCGAATGGTGGGGTCTGAATCCCGAGACCGGCAAGCTGCGCTGGTTCGCCGAATACAATCTGCCCGGCAACATGTCGAACACGACCCACCTCAGCGGCGATACCCTCACCGTTTCCGGTGGCTTTCCACGCACCGCACGGGTCGCGATCAAAACGGGAGGAACCGGCGACCTCTCTGACAAGATTCTCTACGATACCCAAAAACCTGCAACCTACATGACCGCACCGGTCGAGCACGACGGAGTTCTTTACTGGATCTCTGATGGAGGCATCGCTTTCGCGGCAAAGCCGGGGGAAGCCGAGGAACTCTGGCAGGAGCGAGTTCCCGATCTAACCGGAGCCGGCGGTCGCGGAAAACCCTTCTACGCCTCCCCCATTGTTGCCGGAGGAAAAATCTATGCCGTCAGCCGAGCGAACGGCACCTTCGTCATCGATCCGTCGACGGAAGGACTCAAAGTCCTCGCCCACAATAAAATCGAGGGAGACGAAACGCTTTTCAACGCAACTCCCGCCGTAGCCGACGGAAAGTTGCTCCTGCGCTCTCAGAAAGCTCTTTACTGTGTTGGGAATTAGTTGAGTGAGATCCGCTCAAGCGAGGGCAAATGCCCAAAGGTTTTCAACAGGTTTGGGTGTCAGAGACTCAACAGGGTATGCTGATCGACCTGACAGGATTATGTCACTCATCTACTTCTTCTGCGAATTACGTGCCAGAACAAGAAGGGTAGGCGCTGCTGACGCGACGAGAAAGACCAGCAATAGCTGAACGGTTATCCCGTTCAGCCATGGGAGTTCGGGATGCTCCCCAAGGCTGAATCTGCCCACGAGAGTTTCCCGGAAACTCGGGGTCAGTCCGATAAAGGAACCATCGTATTCCAGGGATTCAAAAAACGGCTTGTAGGGCTCGGCCGGTCTCTCCCCCTTCCCGAAAAACAGGGATCCTCTTTCGAATGCCACACCAACGGCTTCAATGGGCAATTCAAACCCCACCGCAAACATTCGAAAATGAGACAAAACCCACAACCCGGCAATCGAGAGAATCAGGATGGCGGTTATGGCTTTTGGTTTCAAAAGTGCCCAAGCTTACCACACACCAGTATTTCTGATCGATAGAATGCCAGAAGCGGGCGCAACCGTCCCCCAAGTAGGTCTGTTCAGGATAAACCTCAACCGCGCTCAGCAATCGGAGTGATTGGCTGATCTTCGGTAGGACCCGTGTAGAGCGTTAGCGGACGATACAGACGATTGTCGTCTAATTGCTCGAGCACTTGCGCGGTCCATCCTGCAGCGCGAGAGATCGCGAAGATCGGAGTGAACAGATCAGTCGGGATTCCGAGAGAGTAGTAAACAGTTGCCGAGTAAAAGTCGACGTTAGCGTTGAGGCCCTTTTTCTCCTTCATCAACTCCGCGATCCGCTCCGACATATCGATCCATTTTGACTCACCGAGTTCCTCGGTAAGCTTGATCGCCATCGTACGCAGATGAGGAGCACGCGGATCGAGCACGCGATAGACGCGGTGTCCGATTCCCATGATCTTCTTCTTGTTCGCGAGACAGTCTTCGACGTAGGCATCGACCTTTTCGAGAGAACCAATTTCCGTAAGCATGTGGATCACGCCCTCGTTCGCCCCACCATGAAGTGGTCCCTTCAAGGTTCCTACGGCAGAGGAAATCGCAGAGTAAAGATCAGACAGAGTCGCAATGGTCACACGGGAGCTGAATGTCGAAGCATTCATCCCGTGATCGGCGTGGAGAATGTAGGCCACGTCGAGCGTTTTTGTCGCCTCGGCACCTGGCTCTTCGCCATTGATGAGATACAGAAAATGACCTGCCTCGGAAAGATCGTCACGGACTGGCGGAAGATCGAGACCCTGACGGGCGCGGTGAAAGTAGGCTACGATGAGCGGGATCTTTGCACAAATTGAAATCGCACGCTCTTCGTTGAGTCCGCGATTCTGGTCATCACCCCGATTGTCATAAAGCCCCAGCATGCTGACACCAGTCCGAATAACCTCCATTGGCCCCGCGTCTTTCGGTGCAGCCTTGAGAAAATCAATCACACCCTCGGGCAAAGAGCGCTGAGCACGGAGATTTTTCGTAAACTCGTCCAGCTGAGACTGCGTGGGAAGATCTCGACGGTGAAGAAGATACATCACCTCCTCAAAGGTGCAGTTCTCGACGAGGTCGTCGATATTGTACCCCAGATAGCGCAGGATTCCTGCTTCTCCTTGCACGTCACTAAGACATGACTCGTTTGCTATGACTCCCGCGAGTCCCTTCGCATATTCCGGTTTCTCCGACATGATTCTTCTTTTCTACACAATTTACGTTCGCAAAAGCAACCTCGACTATCGGTAAACGCTGCGATTTACTTTCGTTTTTCAGCCCATTGCACGAACAAGCGCCTCGCCCATATCCGATGGGTTATCAGCAACTTCAATCCCTGCATCGCGCATCGCTGCGATTTTTGCTTCCGCGGTTCCTTTTCCTCCGCTGACAATGGCGCCTGCGTGGCCCATGCGACGTCCCGGAGGAGCCGTCGCACCGGCGATGAAACCGGCGATTGGCTTATCACAGTTTTCTTTGGCCCAGACAGCGGCCTCTTCCTCGGCCGTTCCGCCAATCTCACCAATCATGATGATGGCTTCCGTCTCGGGGTCTTCGTTGAACATTTTCAACACATCGATGTGTGAAGTGCCATTGATAGGGTCACCACCAATACCAACACAAGTGCTCTGGCCGAGCCCGAGAGAAGTGAGCTGATAAACCGCCTCGTAGGTAAGAGTTCCGCTTCGGGAAACAACTCCGACTTTTCCACGCCTATGAATGTAACCGGGAGCAATTCCAATGCGGCAGCCGCCTTGAGAGTTCTCTCCCCTTCCTGGAGTCACGACGCCCGGGCAGTTTGGCCCGATCAAACGAGTGTCAGAGTCTTTCATCGCGGCACGAACTTTCATCATGTCCATGACCGGGATTCCCTCGGTGATAGCAACGACGAGATCTACACCTGCATCAACTGCCTCGAGAATCGCATCTCCAGCAAAGGGAGGGGGAACGAAAATCGCGCTGACCGTGGCGCTGGTTTCACCAACCGCGTCCTTGACCGTGTCAAAGATGGGAACGGTATCAGCGAAAGTCTGCCCGCCTTTTCCCGGAGTCACTCCGGCAACAAGCTTCGTGCCGTAATCCAGACTGAGCTGAGCGTGACGCCCGCCGAAAGAACCAGTGATCCCCTGAACGAGAATCTTTGTGTTTTCATCAACTAAAATTGCCATGGTAGATAACGGGGAAAAGATTAGGAAATAGCGGCGACAGCTTTTTGCGCTGCATCAGCCAAGGTGTCGGCTGCGATGAGGTCGACATCGGAACCTGCGAGGGTCTCTTTGCCTGCCTCAACATTGTTTCCTTCGAGTCGAACTACGAGAGGGATGCTCAGATCAACTTCGCCGCAAGCAGCAACGATGCCTTTTGCGATCACGTCGCAATCCATGATCCCTCCGAAAATGTTTACGAGAATACCTTTCACGTTGGGATCACCGAGAATGATTTTGAAAGCGTTCCTGACTTGCTCCTGCGTCGCGCCACCTCCCACATCGAGAAAGTTGGCTGGCTCTCCACCGCTTTGCTTGATGATATCCATCGTCGCCATTGCAAGCCCGGCTCCGTTCACGAGGCAAGCAATATTGCCGTCTAGGCCGATGTAATTGAGGTCGTATTTGGCTGCTTCCACTTCGCGAGGGTCTTCCTCAGTCGGATCGTGAAGAGCTTCAATATCGGGGTGACGGTATAGCGCATTGTCGTCAAAATCGAACTTCGCGTCGAGAGCAAGCACTTGACCGTCGGGAGTAGTAACCAGCGGGTTGATCTCCACCATTGAACAGTCACAGGACATGAAAAGCTTGAAGACCCCCTTGAGAAGTTTTCCGAACTGCTTGGCAGTATCTCCGCTCAGGCCAAGACCGGAAGCGAGATTGCGAATTTCGTAGGGCTGGAGTCCGAGAAGCGGGTGGATCACTTCGCGGAAAATTTTCTCGGGAGTCTGCTCCGCGACTTCTTCGATATTCACACCACCCTCGGTGCTCGCGACAATAACCGGCGAACGGCTTTCGCGATCCATGAGAATGGCGAGGTAGTATTCTTTCTCGATGTCGACAGCATCGGCAACCATCACTTTATTGACCTGCTTGCCTTCCTCGCCGGTCTGGTGAGTGACGAGCGTCTCGCCGATCATTTTACCGGCAACATCTGCTGCCTCGTCGGCACTGTTGACGAGGTGGACACCACCTTGAAATCCATTTTTGAAGGTTCCTTTTCCGCGACCTCCAGCGTGAACCTGTGCTTTGACGACGATTTGGGAACCGAGATCAGCAGCGGCGGCCGTCGCTTCTTCAGGAGTCTCAGCGACTTGGCCCTTCGGCGTTGCGACACCGAATTTTTCAAAGAGTTCCTTGGCCTGATATTCGTGAATGTTCATGGGGCAAATCGAAAGCTGTCTCGCAGACTTTTCGGCGAGCGCGCCAACTTACGTTCGCCCCTTACGAGGTCAAGATGGAACCTCGGCTTAAAACGTCACAATGCAGACGTTATGATGCCAATTTCCGCCACCAGACGGAGAAAGTTATCAAAAATCCAGATAAACCTCTGCCCGCCGATTCTGCGAACGCCCGGTCGGATTGTCCGATCCATCGGGATTGAAATTGGGTCGACGCGGTTTTGTCTCCCCGAATGCCTCAGTCACGATCTGTCTTGGCGATACTCCCATGGAGATCAGTCCCCTTCGAATCGCAGCAGCACGCTTGTCACTCAAGGTAGCATTGTAGTCATCTGTTCCCATCGAATCGGCGTGACCATTGATGCGGATGACGCGGTCTGCACCCTGACCCAGAATATCTGCAATGATGGCGAGCTGGCGATTGCCTCGCGGCGAAAGACCTGACTGATCAAATTCGAAATATAGTACGAGCGAATCTCCGCCCATGGGATCTTCGACGATGGGGCTGTAGGCGACGTTTCCTCCGCCCGCCTGATCAGAAAGGGCCGCAAGCACTTTGGAGAAAGTGAGCCCATTCACTGCCCACTTGTCTTCGACGCGGCCAAGTTCGAGCGCGAACTCCGATCCCGAACCTTCGCCTTGAACCCGGGTCAGCACCCAGGTGATATCGTCGCGAGAGAGAGTCACGACGAGAGGGCGCTCGTCTTTCAGCTGAAATTTCCCCTCTTCAATCGCGATCATCAGTGCGGCGACACGTTCATCCGTGACAGTTGCCGGATCGGAAAGGGCACGAGCCGCTTTGAAATTTCGTCCCACTACGGCTTTGGAAAAAGCGTGCGCAATGGTGAGCGCATCCACTCTTTCGACCGATGGCGGATAGGAAGCCGGCTTTGATAGGGCAGCCGGATCATTCGAGGCAGGCTTTCCTTCCGGCCGCTCGATCGCTGCCATTTCCAGCGGCAAGCTGATCTGGGATATCGCAAATGCATCTTTCGACTTCACCTCGAGGTCCGCATAGATCTGCTTCGCTTCCGCACCGGCTTCTGGAACGAAATTCAGTGCCCAACGGACGGTGTTCGCCGATTTGGAAATCTCTGACATCGGCTTTTCCGCGCTGAGCTTCAATTGCGGCGATTCGATGATCGTCTTCACTCCGGACCGGATTTGCTCAGCGACGGCATCTTTTCCGACGAACTTCACGAATGTGTCGAAGTCCTTTTGCCCTGCTGCACTCCCGAGAGCTTTCATTGCAGCTTCAGGGCTGGCATAGACTTTGCCAGCGACAAGCGCTGGCGCACCCGACGATTTTGCAACCGGATTAGCAGGATCAGTTGCACCGGGCTTGGCAGCAGACTTTCCGCCCTTACCCTTCGAAGCGGGTGATCTTTTTTCCCCCGGTGAATCTGGAACCGGTGCGTCACCATCCGAAATGTTCGCAAACTGTTGAGGCCCGTCGGTTGTTTCGACGACCTTGCCATTCATGTTGAACCAGATCAGCGATCCGACCAAGCCGGCCAGAATGATTCCAAAAAAGATAAACGCCGTATGTTTTGTCATGGCAGAAGGGAGACTCACGAACTCACCTTACTGTAGCAGCACAGCACGCACACCGAAACGGAAAAGTTTCGGAAAGCTGAAGGAATATATCAGTCGCCCACCCCATCCCTCGCACCCGCAGATGGTGTGCGATTTTCTTTCTTCAAGTTCGCCACGATGTAGATGGGATCGTCGTCAAGAACGATGACATCGACCATGCTGCCCGCCGTTTCGAGCAGTTGCTGACAGTTTCGACTGATGTGCTGCAGCTTCAGCGTTTTCCCATTGGCTCGATATCGTGCCGCAAGTTTTTGAATGGCTTCCAGACCAGAGTGATCCCAAACGCGGGAATCCATCATGTCTACGACGACCACATCGGGATCTTCTGAAGGAGAAAACTCGTTATTGAAATCCTGGATCGATCCAAAGAACAGCGGCCCATGAATGTAGTAGACCTTGGAGCCGTCTTCCCGAATTTCGGTTTCACGATGGACGTGATGAGCGGATTTCCAGGCAAAGACCAGGGCGGACACAATCACTCCGAGAATCACGGCAAGAGCCAGATTGTGAGTCACCACGGTAACGATGGAGACGAGCAAAATTACAAAGGCGTCAGATTTCGGAATCTTTTTGAGAATACGAATGCTCGACCACTCGAAAGTTCCGATCACGACCATGAACATCACGCCTGTTAGCGCCGCGAGCGGAATTCGTTCGATCAGTGCGCTGGCAAAGAGGATGAAGCAGATCAGGAAAAGGCCTGCCGCTATGCCGGAAAGCCTCCCGCGACCGCCCGAGCGAATATTGATGATACTTTGCCCGATCATCGCACAGCCACCCATTCCCCCAAAAAATCCGGTCACGATGTTCGCGATTCCCTGGCCAACGCACTCGCGGTTACTCGAACCGCGCGTCTCCGTGAGTTCGTCGATCAACGTCAAAGTCAAGAGCGACTCGATCAATCCCACCGCTGCGAGAATGAAGGAAAACGGAGCGATAAAAATGAACGTATCGAGATTGAGCGGTATCGTGAAGCTAACCGGCATGGGAAAGCTGCCCTCAACCGAAGACATGTCGCCGACCACGAGCGTATTGAGGCCGAAGCCGATCACGATCAGGCTGACAACGATGATTCCTACGAGAGATGCCGGAACAGCGGTCGTAAACTTCGGGAGAAAGAAGCTGATCGCCATCGTCACAAACACAAGGCCGAGCATGAGGAAAAGCGAGCCTCCTTGTAGCCATGGAGCATCAGACTCCGTCGGTGCATCCGTGAACATCGGAAACTGCGCCATGAAAATGACAATCGCGAGACCGTTCACAAATCCAAACATGACCGGTTGCGGAATCAGTCGAACAAAACGCCCAAGTCTAAACGCACCACAGGTGATCTGAATGATCCCCATCAAAATGACGGCGACAAACAAGTACTGCAACCCCGCCTCTTCGCCGAGACCGAGCTCCTGCCCCTTTTCGTTTCCGATTTTCACCAGTCCAACCATGATGACCGCAAGCGCACCCGTCGCACCGGATATCATGCCCGGACGACCGCCGGCAATTGCTGTGATAAGACAAACGAGAAAGGCCGCATACAGTCCCACGAGCGGAGGAACACCAGCAATGATCGCGAAAGCAATTGCCTCGGGGACGAGCGCCAATGCCACGGTGAGACCTGACAATAAGTCATCTTTCGCCTGAAGGCGATTGCCGAATTTACGATAAATGAGATCGATCACAGTACAAGCAGGTTCGGTTCAAAAAAAATCACCGCACGCTGCGGCAATGAGACGCGAGAAGGAACAGCCCGGAAAAATGCAAGCCGACGCCGCGAAGCGAACGCGGGACATAACGCCGCGAATTCCCCCGCTCGCAAGCGGTAATTTGCTCAAGGTCGGCAGCAAGACTACCGCCTAGGCATGACCAAGCAAGTCGATCAACCCGTCAAAGGAGGTGCGAACTTCGCTGCGGTCAGCGAGCGTTTTCAGACTCAAATCGGGAAATTCGGAACCGACAACGACAGCAAATTTGGCTCCAGCTTGCTCAGCCGCCTGAAACTGTTTTCCCACTTTTGCATCTGCGAGAGAAAACTGAACGCGCCTTCCGCTTTCGCGCAGAGACTGAGCGACCTGCATGCATGCATCCGATTTTTCGGAATCCGCAAGAACGACAAAAACATCGATATCGCGATCTGAGTTGATCGCAATCTCCAGCAATGCTGCTGGAGCTTCCGACTCACGAATGAGATCCGCGATGACCATATCCCCCATCGCAAAACCGCAGGCGGGCATAGCAACACCACCGATCAACTCGACGAGCTGATCGTAACGGCCGCCACCGGCAACTGCGCGCATGCCCTTCCCGATATCAAACACCTCAAAAACCGGACCCGTGTAGTAGGCAAGACCGCGAACAATCCCAAGATCGACCTCGACGAAGTCTTCGAGGCCGCGAGCCGACAGATTTTCGAAAACAGCCTGCAAGTCCTTCGAAGCCTCTGCACCTGAGCCGATAAATTCCTTCACCGCTGCCAGCGAAATGCCGACTGCCTGAAGTGCCGTATCCGTTTTGTCCTCCGGCGCACGCTCCATCTTGTCGATCGCCTGGAGGAAGGCATTCAGATTTTCCTCGGCCACTCCGTTTTCCGTCGCAAACTGAACCCAGGCATTTCGATCACTGACGCGAATTCGAAAGTCGTCCGACGTGAAGCCAAACTCCCGCATCAGATCGATTGAGAGTGCCATCAACTCCGCGTCGGCAGTAACCGAATCCTCGCCAAGGATGTCGCAATTGAATTGAAAGAACTCTCGGCCTCGCCCTTTCTGATGCCGCTCGTAGCGGAAAAACTGTCCAATAGAGAACCATCGCAAAGGCTTGCGAAAATCACGCTGCCTCGCCGCCGCCATACGTGCCAAAGTCGGCGTCAATTCCGGACGCATCGATACATCACGATCACCCTTGTCAGTGAAGCAGAAGAGCTGATTCACAATCTCCTCACCACTCTTTTTCCGATACAGATCCGTCGGCTCAAGAATAGGACCCTCATATTCGACAAATCCGTATCGACGCGCCACTCTGCGCCACGCATCGAAGACATAATTCCGCGCCGCACATTCGTCCGGATAAAAGTCCCGGAATCCGGGAAGGACCTTAAATCTTTCAGCCATGGGGGATGGTAATTCGGATCATAGAAATTGCCAGCGATTGGAGAGTGGGACCGGCACTCCTGATTCAACCCTCTTACCTCGACGACTGAGCAGGGTCAGTTGTTCGACTCAAACCTGTTTGGTCTAACCAAACACCACGGTCCGGTTCGCATGGACCAGGGTCCGGCGATTCAAGTGCAACCATACGGCACGGGAAAGCACGCTTTGCTCGAGTGCTCTACCCTTTCTCACAAAATCGTGAACGGTGTCGCTGTGGGAAACGGGCGTAACACCCTGGGCGATGATCGGCCCCTCGTCGAGATCTTCGGTCACGTAGTGACTCGTTGCTCCGACCAGTTTCACGCCGCGTTTGTGCGCTGAATGGTACGGGCGAGCTCCGGGGAAAGCCGGGAGAAAGGAGTGGTGGATGTTGATGATCCGATTGGGAAAAGCCTCGGTCATCAGGGGACTCAGGATCTGCATGTAGCGGGCAAGCACGACCACGTCGATTTCGTGGTCCCGCAGCAGCTGAATCTCTTTTTTCTCCTGCTCCGCCTTGGTTTCTTTTGTGATCGGCAA
>Ga0181568_10000210_pt1 | contig 49460 bp, 47 predicted proteins | sample 101ome_20_FD_133758 | JGI IMG/M metagenome (GOLD analysis project Ga0181568, IMG submission 133758) | Coastal salt marsh microbial communities from the Groves Creek Marsh, Skidaway Island, Georgia - 101404AT metaG (megahit assembly) | ecosystem: Environmental > Aquatic > Marine > Intertidal...
GGCGCGGTCGTCGACGACATCGAAGAGACTCCGCTCGGCCTCCTCGGCCGCGAGGATGCGACCGGCCGTGGTCGGCACCCAGGGCCGGTCCTTCAGGTCGGGTCGGTCGAGCCCGTGGATCTGCAGGTAGCAGGAGAGGTCGAGCAGGGTGGAGTGCTCAGTGACGTTGCGCTCATCGATGCCGAGCTCGCGCACCAGCAGGCCGAGCATCTCCGGGCTGATGCTGCGGTGCACCTCGAGTCGGACCGGTCGGTTGAACCGCTGCTTGCGCAGTTCGAGCTCGACGGCCTCAAGCAGATCGTCGGCCTCGTCCTCCTCGAGAGCGAGATCGGCGTTGCGCGTCACTCGGAACGTCGCCCACTCCTCGACCACCATGCCGACGAACAAGGTGTCGAGATGCGCCGCGATCACCTCCTCGGCGGGTACGAACCGGCCGTCGCCGAGGGGAACGAACCGCGGGAAGATCTTCGGGATCTTCAGTCGCACGAAGCGACGCTCAGCGGTGGACGGATCGGCGACCGTGACCGCGATAGAGAGCGCGAGGTTGGAGATGTAGGGGAAGGGGTGCCCGGGGTCGACAGCGAGCGGGGTGAGGACCGGGAAGATGCGGTCCTCGTAGAAGGCTCGGGCCGCGAGCCGGTCACCGAGGTCGAGGTCGCTCCACCGCACGATCGAGATACCGGCCTCTCGGAGCGCCGGGAGGAGGTCGTCGAGGAGCAGGGACTCCTGGCGACGCACGAAGGCGGCGACGCGGGTGCCGATCTCGGCGAGTTGCTGACCGGGAGTCATCCCGTCGGGGGTCTCATCCTCGACGCCGGCCGCGATCTGATCCTTGAGCGCTGCGACGCGCACCTGGAAGAACTCATCGAGATTCGACGAGGCGATCGCCACGAACTTGATCCGCTCCAGCAGCGGGATGCCCGGCTCGTCGGCGAGATCGAGGACCCGCTCGTTGAAGTCGAGCCAGCTGACCTCACGGTTGAGATAGCGGGCCCCGTCGAAGCCCGCCACGGTCACGGGGGGCTCGGGTGCAAACTCGGTCGTCATCGGCGGAACCCCGCTGATGCGAGCGAGTCCGACACGGTCACTCCTCGAATTCGGGATCGGGACGCCCGAGGTCCCACTCGAGTGAGATCAGCTCGCGCTCGGCGTCACGATTGATCCGCTCGCGATTGCGCCGGAACTGCGGGTCGGCCTCGGTGAGCAGCACCAGGCGGGCGAGGGCGCGGGTGCGGAAGTCCTCCATGAGCTTGGTGTCGCCCCAGTCGGCGTTGATCTCCCAGTGCGGTGAGACCGGTCCCACGTAGGTGATCCGGGCGTGTCCTCGGGGCGGAGCGTCGACGGCGAAGTCAGTCATGGGCTCTGACGCTACCGGCGGTAGTGCTGCCTGTGAACCGCCGATGGGTGAACACTCCGTGACCCCGAAGTGGCTTTCCGTCATGCAAACGTAAGAAAGCGGTGTGAAATGGCTCGAAGTCGCCAGAAATTAGCCCGAAATTATTTCATTTGTGTTACGGTGCTGGTGCACCCGGATTCGGCGCAGCCGAAGACCACCAGTGGAGGACATATGAGCACCACCAGCCGAACACTCACCGCCGTGCCAAGCCCCGACCGAGAGTCGGTCACCGCATGGATGCAGGCAGGCAACTGCCGGCGCTACGAGACCGACGTCTTCTTCCCGAGCGACGGCGCCGGCGTTGATCGAGCCCGCGCGATCTGCTCGCGCTGCCCGATCGCGGGCCGGTGTCTGGACTACGCCCTGGACAACCGGATCGAGCACGGAGTCTGGGGAGGGTGCAGCGAGCGCGAGCGCCGCCGGATCCTCCGCCGCCGCACGCAACTGGCGCCGGCGGTCTGACGCAGCCCGCCGCGGAGCGGCCGGGGTTCAGTCCTTCGAGGCGTCGTCCGAGGCCTCGGCCTCAGCAGCACCCTCCGCGAGACCCTTCTTCAGCTCGTTCTGGGCCTTGCCGAGATTGCGCGCCACCTTCGGGAGCTGCGATCCCCCGAACACGACGAGCACGATCACGAGGACGATGATCCATTCCGCACCACTGGGCATGGAGTCACACTAGCCCGAGAGGAGCGGACGTCCTCCTCAGGACGTCAGGCGCCGAGAACCGCGCGCACCGCCTGCGCGCGCTGGCGGCGGATACGACGTCGCTCGCGCTCGGAGAGGCCGCCCCAAATGCCGAACTTCTCGCCGTTGCGCAGCGCGAACTCCAGGCAGTCGTCCCTGACGACGCACCCGCGGCAGACCTCCTTCGCCTCCCGTGTGGACGCACCACGCTCGGGAAAGAAGAGGTCGGGGTCGACTCCCAGGCAGTTCGCGTCGTCCTGCCAGTTCTCAGTCGGTTCGACCGAGTCACTCATGTTCGCTCCGTGTCCGCCGACGGCCGCCAGCCCCGTCGGGGCAGGTTGGTAACGCGGCTGTAATTACAACAATGTCATTGTTCCATAGCACAGGCTCTCCGTGCAAGGGAGTATTTCTCAGGCCCACGAACTGGGATGATCCGAACGGACCCCGGCAGCGCTCAGCCCGTGCGTCGGGCCGTCGACCGGTGACGCCGACCCTCGACGAAGTCGTCGATCACGAAGTCCCCGAGACGATCATTCGTCGTGTAGAACGCCCGACCACGGTTGATCGTTGACATCCGGTCGACAAACGCGGTGAGCGACGCCGTCGCATCGAGCACGAACGTGTTGATCGTGATCCCGGCGCGTGTGCACCTCCCCACCTCGGCCAGCGTCTCCCCGATGGTCTCCGGTGACGGCGGGTAGTCGAACACGATCCGACCGTCACCGCGCTGGTGCGCCGTCGGCTCACCATCGGTGATCATCACCACCTGACGGAGCCCGTGCTCGCGGGCGAGCATGCGCCGCGCGATACGCAAACCGAGCTGCATGTTCGTCCCGTACTCGTAGTCCCAGGACACCTCGGGCAGTTCCGACGGACTGAGCTCGCGAGCGCCGGAGGCGAAACCCACCAGTCCGAGGAAATCGCGCGGATACTGCGACTGGATGAGCGTGTGGAGCGCGAGCGCCGTCTTCTTGGCGGGAAGGAAGTTGCCCCGCATCGGCATCGACATCGACAGATCGACCATGACCACCGTCGCCGCCCGACTCAGATGCTCGTTGCGCACAACCTCGAAGTCCTCAGGATCGAGGCGCACCGGTGTGCCCGGCCCCGACCTCGAGATCGCGTTCCTGATCGTTCGGTGCAGATCCAGATCGAACGGGTCACCGAACTCATGGGGCTTGGTCTCATGACTGGCCTCCGAGCCGCGGCCGAGTACCGGGGTCGGGTGCCCTCCGAGTCGCTCACGGCGCATCGAGGCGAAGATCTCCCGCAGCGCGCCCTGTCCAATGGCGCGAAGACCCCGAGGGGTCAACTGCAGGTGACCGTCGCGACGCTCAGCGAGCCCGGCGTCCTCGAGCAACTGAGAGAGACGGGCCATCTCCGACAGCGAGCGCGCCGCCTCCTCACCGAGGAGCTCAGCAACCCGCTCCGGATCCAACTCCGAGAGGGCCGACGGGCCGCGCGCCCCGGACAGGATCTGCTCGATCAGATCGAGCTCACCGAGTTCTGCGGCAGCTCGGAGGGCCCGCTCACGATCATCGGCGCCCTCGCCCGTGAACGGGTAGGAGGCATCCCAGTTGAGATCACCGAAGCGCTGCCGCAGCATGTCCGACAACGCCCCCATCTGACGGGCGAGTTCGGCATCTCCCGCGAAACGCTCGGCCAGGTCAGCGAGTTGAGCGCGCTGCTCGGGACTCATCGAGTTCATCAGGGCCTGAGCGGCGGCCATTCGACGGGCCATCGACTCGAGCAGCTCATCGAGACTCTGAGGGTCATCGGGGAACATGTCACCGAATCGCTCCATGAAGCCCTCGAAGTCGGGGTCCTCCCCGGCGTCTCGACGCGCCACCATCTCGTTCAGCTCACCGAGCATCTCGCGGACCCGAGCCATGTCCTCGGGAGTCACCGCCTGCATCCCCTCGGCGATCTGATCGACCGCCTCCTGTACCGTCTCGGTGCGAATGCGCTCGACGAGGTCGTCGAGACGTCGTGCGGCCTCCGACGACTCGAAGTCGTGCGACTGAAGCGAGCTGATCCGGTCCGGCACGGCATCGGGCAACAGGTCCAGCGAGGCGTTCCGTCGGGCCGCCGCCTCCCGACCCGAGGCCACACGACGCTCATCCGACGATCTCTCGGCGTCGCGCAGGGCGTTGTCGATCGCGTGGCGCTCCTCATCGATGATGTCCTCGAGCTCGCGCGACCACTCCGAGAGACGACCGTCGGGATCAGCCTCGGCGAGACGACGCTCGCGCTCCTCCCGGATCCGCTCGAGGACGTCAGCCAGTCCGTCGAGACGACCGCGATCCCCGAGGTCGAGACCCTCCCGCATCAACTGTCGAAGCGCGGCCTCCAGATCACCGTGATGCAACAGGTCATCGGAGAGCCCGTCGAGGAGGGATTCGGCATCCAGCTCGAAACCGCGCTGCGTCCCATCCCACCGCGAGTAGACGAAACGGCTTCCCATGACGTCACCGTAGTTCGCCTCTCCACGACGACGCCGGGCCGAGCCCGCGCTGTGACCATGACCGGGATCACGCCTAGTGTGAGCGCGTGCGAGTGCCCCGGACCTTCGTGTTCCTCGACCTGTCCGGATTCACGAACTACACCGCCGCGTACGGTGACGACGCCGCCGGTCGGATCCTCAGCACCTTCCGCACCCTCGTCCGTGAGGTCGCCTCCGAGCGAGGGGTCCGCATCGCCAAGTGGCTCGGCGACGGCTGCATGATCGTCAGCGTCGACCAGCCCGGAGCGATCGAGTTCACCATGGATCTGGAACGCCGCGCCGCCCGAGTGTGCGCCCCGCTCACACTGAGAGCCGGCCTCGCCACCGGACACGCCCTGCTGTTCGAGGGTGACGACTACATCGGCTCGGCCGTCAACATGGCCTCGCGCCTGTGCGACCACGCCACCAACTTCGACGTCCTCATGCCGACCATGCACCTCGAGCGACTGCCCGAGGGCGTTGAGGCCGAGCCCTACGGAGAGGTCGAACTCCCCGGGTTCCCGGGCGCGGTCGACGTGGTCAGGTTGTCGGGCACACCGACGCGCACCGACCGCAACGACACCGGCGAACTCTGGACCCGCACCCCGTTCGGCTGACGCCGCGGACCGTTGCTCGCGACTACGAGCGAGCGCGATACGTCGACCCGGACTCGGCCGCGTCCTTGTTGAGCCGGCGCGAGAGGTGCAGACCCTCGAGCACGAACTCGACCGCGGAGGCGACCGCGGCCTCCGACGCCCCGGACCCGACGAGGGCCTCGGCAAGGGGCGCAAGGGCCGGGAGTGAACCGACGAGCCCCGCCAGTTCGGAACTCGACAGCCCGGCACCAGTGTGGGCCACCATGCCCTCCTCGAAGGCCTCCACCACCCCCGCCGTGGCCGACGGATCGACGAGATCCCGGAAGGTGGTGAGCACCGCCTGGTGGAGCAGGTTCTCGAACACCAGACCCTCACGACCGTCTTCCAGAGCCTCGATCTCGATCTTGCCGATCGATGTGGCGGCAAGGGCGTCGAGGTCATCGATGCGCGCCACGGCCTCGGACTCTCCAGCGCGGAGTGCTCGCCGGAGGGCATTGGCCGCCAACGCCTCGTAGTTCGAGACGCTCAACCGCACACTCACCCCGCTCCGCTGGTTCACATGACTGCTCGCGCGGGCGAGATGACTGAACTCGGCGACCACCCGCCTGAGGTGCTCGGGCACCGCGACCGAGACACCGGAGTCGCCCACCTCGGGCGGCGTCGCCTCGGCGAGCATGATCTGCTCCTCGATCTCGACCGAGAGCGGATAGTGGGTGCGGATCTGGCTGCCGAACCGATCCTTGAGCGGAGTGATGATCCGGCCACGACTCGTGTAGTCGTCGGGGTTGGCCGATGCGATGAGCATCACGTCGAGCGGAAGACGGACCCGATGCCCCCTGATCTGCACATCGCGCTCCTCGAGCACGTTCAGCAGGCCGACCTGGATTCGCTCCGCCAGATCGGGGAGCTCGTTGATCGCAAAGATGCCGCGGTTGGTGCGCGGCACGAGGCCGTAGTGGAGCGTCAGCTCATCCGACAGGTACCGCCCCTCAGCCACCTTGATCGGATCGACCTCGCCGATGAGGTCCGCGATCGAGGTGTCGGGCGTCGCCAACTTCTCACCGAAGCGGTCATCGCGATGCACCCACGCGATGGGTGTCTCATCACCCATCTCCGCGACGAGGTCGCGGGCGTGACGCGACACCGGGTGGTAGGGGTCGTCGTTGATCTCACTCCCGGCGATGATCGGCATGTACTCGTCGAGAAGACCCGTGAGCGAGCGGATCATGCGGGTCTTCGCCTGACCACGCTCACCGAGGAGGATCACGTCGTGCCCGGCGAGCAGGGCGTTCTCCAACTGCGGCATGACAGTGTCCTCGTAGCCGAGAACACCATCGAACAGCGGTCGACCCGAGGCCACCCGCGCAACGGCGTTGGACCGGATCTCGGTCTTCACCGAGCGCGACTCCCATCCCGAGGCGCGCAGTTCACCGAGGGTGGAGATCTCAGGGGGCATGCGCCGAACCTATACGGCTCGGTCGCTCACGGGCCGATCGAGCCCGAACCCATCGGTACGCTCCCGGCGTGGAGCTCGACGGCCAGTGGCGGGCGACTGCGGTGGACGATCGGAGCCGCCGCATCGCGATCGACCCCGACCTCGACGACAGCTCGTGGTCGACGATCGACGTGCCCGGACGCCTCGGCCCCGACCTCGGCCGCCAGGTCATGCTCCGGCGACGGTTCGAACTCGAGACCCGCGAGCATGACCGTCGGCGGTGGGTGATCATCGAACGGCTGGCCGGCCGCGCCGATCTGTGGCTCGACGGCGCCTACCTCGGTGACCCGGTGGCCCGCGCCACACCCCACGCGTTCGAGATCTCCCGACTCGCCGACCTCGGCCGCGAGCACACGCTCGCCCTCGAGGTGCACGGCGACCCCGACGACGCCCGATCGCCGATCGGCGCGCCGGCCCACATCGGTCTCACCGGTTCGGTGCGGATCATCGAATCGGGACCCGTCCGCATCGACCGCCTCCGGGTGCTGTGCCGCGACGCCGACGACTCGCGCGCCCACCTCCTCATCCGGCTCGCCCTCGACAGCGACCGAGGGCGACAGGTCGTCATCACCACCACCGTCGACGGGGTGGAGGCCGACCGCGAAACACGAACGCTCGCCCACGGGGCCAACCGCGTCGGGTGGGGTCTCGACATCCCCGCACCCGACCTCTGGTGGCCCCGTGGCCTCGGAGCGCAACCCCTGGTCGACATCGGCGTGCACATCGCCGTCGACGGGGAGTCGAGCGACGCAGCCACGAGGCGCACCGGGCTGCGGCGGGTGGCCTGGGACGGGTCGATCTGCTCGGTCAACGGAGAGCGGATCTTCCTGAAGGGAGCGAACGTGCTGCCGGTAGGTGCCGGCGACCCGGACCTCGACGACACCGAAGTGGCCGAGCGGGCCACCGGCCTGGTGTCCACCGCGGTGGACCTCGGACTCGAGGCGCTCCGGGTCCACACCCATGTGGCCCACCACGCCCTCTACGAGGCGGCCGATCAGGCCGGCCTCCTGATCCTCCAGGATGTCGCTCTCCCCGACACGTCGCTACGTCACGCCCGGGGCGCGGTCAACACGCGAGCCCGCGACCTGATCGACGCCTTGGGACACCACCCGAGCATCCTGTGTTGGACACCCCACCAGGTCGATGACGGCCAGCGGTGGCGGGCGCGCCCATCGGCGGGCGGTGTCGTGGAGGCCCGTCTCCGCAACCTCACCAGGAACCGCCGACCGTCCGCTCGACGGATCCTGCTCGATCTCTGGGCCCGGCGGTCGGTCGAGCAGTTCGACCCCACGCGGTCGGGGGAACGACTCCCGGGAGTTCTGGCGAACCTCCCGTTGTTCGACCGCTCCGGCAGCCACCTCTACCTCGGCTGGAACGAGGGGGAGACGTCCGACCTGCCACGCCTGACCCGCAGAATCCCGGCGGTCTCACGCTTCGTTGGGGAGTTCGGATTCCCGACGATCTCGAGATCCACCGCCGAACGCCTCCGCGATGACCTCGACGCCGTTCGACCGACGCTCGGCTTCGACCCGGACACCCTCCTCGAGCGCATCCCGCCCGACCGATACCGCGACCTGGACTCCTGGGTGAGCGCTGCCGACGAGCAACAGGCCGAGGTCGTTCAACACACCGTGGAGCACCTCAGACGGCTCCGATACCAGCCGTGTGGCGGCTTCACCGTGTTCTGTCTCAACGACCCGACACCCGGCTGGGGGTGGGGTCTGATCGCCGCGGACGGCTCACCGAGGCCGTCGCTCACCGCCCTCGCCGAGGCCTGCCGTCCGATCGCGGTCATCGCCGATCGCCTGGGGCCGGAGCTCGCCGCCGGATCCCGACACGCTGTCGACATCCACGTCGTCAGCGACCTGCGCTACGACATCGCCGAAGCCGAGGTGGACGTCGTCGTGACCGGACCCGATCTCGAGATCAGACGCCGTTTCGCCGGGGCGATCGACGCCGACTCGAGCACAAAGGTCGGCACGGTCGGGTTCCGCGTCCCCGAGACCTGGGGCCAGGTCGAGGTGACCGCCACGGTCAGGGCCGACGGCCTCGGCAACACCCACCGACAGGTGTCGGCGATCCAGTTGCCGCTGTCGTGAACGACGGGGGTCAGACCCTCGAGAGGGACTTGCGGTTGATCGTCTTGGCCTTGCGGTAGTCCGAGTTCATGAGGGCGATCACGTCGATGGAGATCTCCTTCGGGCAGGCCGCCTCGCACTCGCCGTGGTTGGTGCACGAGCCGAAGTGCTCGTCCATGGTCTCGACCATGTTCTCGACACGCTGATAGCGCTCCGCCTGACCCTGCGGGAGCAGGTTGAGGTGGCTCACCTTGGCTCCGGTGAACAGATTCGCCGCACCGTTCGGGCAGGCCGCCACACATGCTCCGCATCCGATGCACTGGGCGGCGTCCATCGCCGCGTCGGCGACCGGCTTCGGGATAGGCGTCAGGTTGGCATCCGGGGCGCCACCTGTGGCCGCGGTGATGAACCCGCCCGACTCGACGATGCGGTCGAAGGACGACCGGTCGACCATCAGGTCGCGAACGATCGGGAAGGCGCTCGCCCGCCAGGGCTCGATCACGATGGTGTCGCCGGAGGAGAACTTGCGCATGTGTAACTGGCAGGTCGCCGTGGCGCGCTCGGGGCCGTGGGCCTGACCGTTGATCATCAACGAGCAGGTGCCGCAGATCCCCTCGCGACAGTCGTGGTCGAACACGACGGCCTCCTCGCCACTCTCGACAAGGCGCTCATTGAGGATGTCGAGCATCTCCAGGAAGGAGGCCTCATCGGTGATCTCATCGATGACATGCGTGTCGAAGCGACCGCTGTCCGCCGGACCCGACTGGCGCCAGATCTTCAGGGTGAGGTTCTTCAGGGTGCCGCTCACTTGTAACTCCTCGTCTGGAAGTCGACCTCCTCGTAGGCGAGGGGTTCCTTGTGCAGGTTCGGCTGCGTCGCGTCACCGGTCCACTCCCAGGCGGACACGTGGGCGAAGTTCTCATCGTCGCGGAGCGCCTCACCCTCGGCGGTCTGATGCTCGGCGCGGAAGTGCCCACCACAGGACTCCTCCCGCTCGAGGGCGTCGCGGCACATCAACATCCCCAACTCGAAGAAGTCCTCAACCCGTCCCGCCTTCTCGAGGGTCTGGTTGAGACCGTCCTCACCTCCGGTGACGCGGAGATCCTTCGAGAACTCCTCGTAGAGGGCGGGGATCTCCGAGAGCGCCTTGTCGAGGCCGGCCTCGGTGCGCTCCATACCGCAGTAGTCCCAGATGATCTTGCCGAGCTCACGGTGGAAGTAGTCGGGGGAGCGCGTTCCACCGATCGAGGCCAGGCGGTGATAGCGATCACGCGCCTCGGCCTCCACCCGGGCGAACTCGGGATGGCTGGTGTCGGGGATCGACTTGTTCAACCACTGCGAGAGGTAGTTCGAGATCGTGTACGGCAACACGAAGTAGCCGTCGGCGAGTCCCTGCATGAGCGCGGAGGCACCCAGGCGACTCGCGCCGTGATCCGAGAAGTTCGCCTCACCCGCGGCGTACAGACCGGGCACCGTGGTCATCAGCTCGTAGTCGACCCACAGGCCACCCATCGTGTAGTGCGAGGCCGGGTAGATGCGCATCGGCGTCTCGTAGGGGTTCTCGCCAGTGATGCGCTCGTACATGTCGAAGAGGTTCCCGTAGCGCTCGGAGACCACATTGCGGCCGAGGCGACCGATCGCGTCACCGAAGTCGAGGTAGACGCCGTTCTGCTTCGGCCCCACGCCCTGGCCGGAGTCGATCGCTCGCTTGGCGGCGCGCGAGGAGATGTCGCGGGGCGCGAGGTTGCCGAAGCTCGGGTAGAGCCGCTCGAGGTAGTAGTCGCGCTCGTCCTCGGGGATGTCCTGCGGCGCCCGCAAGTCTCCGGCCATCTTCGGCACCCAGACGCGGCCGTCGTTGCGGAGCGACTCCGACATGAGCGTGAGCTTCGACTGGAAGTCGTCGCTCTGGGGGATGCAGGTCGGGTGGATCTGGGTGTAGCAGGGGTTCGCGAACAGCGCGCCACGACGGTGCGCGCGCCAGGCCGCGGTCACATTGCATGCCATGGCGTTCGTCGAGAGGAAGAAGACGTTCCCATAGCCACCGGTGGCGAGCACCACGGCGTGAGCCGAGTGCGAGGACACCTCACCGGTCATGAGGTCGCGCACCACGATCCCGGCGCAGCGCCCGTCGATGTTGACGATGTCGACCAGTTCGGTGCGATTGAACAGCCGGACGTTGCCGATGCCGATCTGGCGGGCGAGCTGCTGGTACGCGCCAAGGAGGAGCTGCTGTCCGGTCTGGCCACGGGCGTAGAACGTGCGGCTCACCTGCGCCCCGCCGAACGAGCGGTTGTCGAGCATCCCGCCGTACTCGCGGGCGAAGGGCACCCCCTGGGCGACCATCTGGTCGATGATGTTCACCGACACCTGGGCCAGACGGTGGACGTTGGCCTCGCGGGAGCGGAAGTCGCCGCCCTTGATGGTGTCGTAGAACAGACGGTGGACCGAGTCGCCGTCACCCCGGTAGTTCTTCGCCGCGTTGATCCCGCCCTGGGCGGCGATCGAGTGGGCGCGCCGGGGCGAGTCGTGGAAGGTGAAGGCGTCGACCTGGTACCCGAGCTCGGCCAGGGTGGCCGCGGCCGAGGCCCCGGCCAGACCGGTGCCGACCACGATCACCTTGAACTTGCGCTTGTTCGCCGGGTTGACCAGCTTCTCGTTGGCCTTGAAGTTGTCCCACTTGTCGGCGAGGGAGCCGTCGGGGATCTTCGAGTCGAGGGTGGGAGGGTCGAGGGTCATGCTCATGTCGTGTTCCTTCCGGTCACGGGTGCGCGTTCAGTCCTGGCGATTCGTCTCTCGGGTCACACCGCGGGGTGTTGGATCACACCGGCGAGGACCATGATCGGGAACGAGACGTTCCCGACGACCACTGCGGTGGCGATGCCGGTGGCCACCGAGCGGCGCCACCGGTTGAAGCGGGGATTGTTCCAGCCCATCGACTGGAAGAGGCTCCACACCCCGTGGAAGAGGTGGATGCCGAGGGCGATGTTGGCAGCGATGTAGAGGAGCGCCACGGGGAGGCGGCTGAGGCTCGCGTCGAGGTTGCGGTAGACCGCTCCGTACTCGAAGTCGGGGTTCAGCCAGCCCCAGGTGAGATCGGCGAGGTGCCAGGCGATGAAGACCACGACAAGGACGCCGGTCCAGCGCATCGAGCGACTCGCGAAGTTAGCGATCTGGTAGTCGCGGGCTCCCTGGTAGCGAACCGGCCGGGCGCGGCGGTTGATCACCGTCAGCGAGTAGGCGGCGTGCAGGTGGAGGACGAGCGCCGCGATGAGACCGAGGCGCAGACCCCACAGCGCGTAGCCGTGCGGCAGGATCGGCACCAGCAGTTCTCGGAGGAACTCGGCGTAGACGTCGAGGTCGTAGACCATCTCGCCCTTGTGTTCGACCAGGCCGATGTAGGCCTTCAGGTTGCCCACCATGTGGCCGATGATGAACAGGATCCCGATGATCCCGGTGATGGCCATGACGTACTTCTTGCCGACCGCGGTGCCGTAGAGGTCGAGGAGGAACGGTCGTCTCGAGGTCGTCTTCTTGACCGCGGTGCCGGTCACGGGACCGCGTTGCATCGTCTGCGACATGGACCCGAAACTAGTGCCCGTTCCCCCCGTCGGGCGCATCCTCCGGACCTTCGCTGGACGGCGGTGACGTGTCATCGGGCACCTGACGATCCACCCCGCGGATGGCCGTCGGGCCGAACGTCGTCGAGCAGGTCCGGCACCAGAAGGCCTGCTCCAACTCGGTGCCGCACGGTGAGTGCACGAGCGCCACGGAGGGCTCAGCCCCGGGTACGTGGTCCTCGCTCCAGCGGACCAGGGCGACGAGCACTGGGGAGAGCGCGACGCCGGCCTCGGTGAGGCGGTACTCGAAGCGGGTCGGGTGCTCCTGGTAGGGCACCTTGGTCATCACCCCGTGCTCCACGAGTCGACGGAGGCGCTCAGTGAGGATCGGACGGGCGATGCCGAGGTCCTCGCAGAAGTCGTCGAAGCGGCGGATACCGCGCAGGCCGGCGCGCACGATCAGGATCGACCAGCGGTCACCGATGACCCGAAGGGTCCGCTCGATGGCCTCACTCCCCGCTCCGCCACCCGCATCCGCTGCGCCTGCCACACGGACATTCTACGGGACGGTTCCCTCCGAGGGTTCTGAAACAGAACTCACTCGACTAGGTTCTGCCCATGCACGAAGAGCAGTGGTTGCTCCGGTCCGACGCCGCGACCCTGGCGTCAGCGGCGACCGAGGTGCGCGACCGGCTGTTCGGGACCCGTGTCACCTACTCGCCGAAGGTCTTCATCCCCCTGACGATGCTGTGTCGCGACTCGTGCGGTTACTGCACGTTCGCCCAACCGCCGGCCCGGCTCGCCTCGCCCTACCTGACCCCCGAACAGGTGCTGGCCATCGCCCGGCACGGAGCCCGCACCGGATGCCACGAGGCGCTCTTCACCCTCGGCGAGGCACCCGAGGAGCGCTACCGCGTCGCCGCCGACTGGCTGAACGACAACGGCTACGACTCGACCATCCACTACCTGCACGAGATGGCGCGACTCGTCCTCGACGAGACCGGCCTGCTCCCCCATGCGAATGCCGGAGCCATCAGCCGCGACGACCTCGCCCTCCTCCGCGACGTCAGCCCGAGCCAGGGCATGATGGTCGAGACCCTGCGAGGCGATCTGCCGTGTCACCGAGGCGCCCCCGACAAGACCCCGGAACGACGCCTCGCCACCCTCGAGTGGGCCGGCGAGCTGTCCATCCCGTTCACCACCGGTGTCCTCGTCGGAATCGGGGAGGACCGCGCCGACCGACTCGAGGCACTGCACGCCATCGCCGCCAGCCACCTCCGACACGGCCATGTCCAAGAGGTCATCGTCCAGAACTTCCTCCCCAAGCCGGGGACCGCCATGCGCGACGAGCCACCATGCGACACCGAGGAGTTCCTCTGGACGATCGCCGCGGCCCGACTGGTGCTCCCCGACGACGTGCACCTCCAGGCACCCCCGAACCTCTCCGACGACCTCGCCGCACTGCTCGCCGCCGGGATCGACGACTGGGGCGGCGTGTCACCGGTGACCGCCGACCACGTGAACCCCGAGCGCCCGTGGCCCGCCCTCGAGCGCCTGCGCGCCGTCACCGAGGACAACGGCCACACCCTCGCCCCCAGACTCACGGTGCATCCCGAGTTCGCGAGGAACGCCGACCGTTGGATCGACCCGGCGCTCCACTTCGCGGTGCTCGACCGCAGCGACGCCGAGGGGCTCGGCCGCGACGACCCGGGGGAGGTCTGGCCGGAGCGCGCCACCGCCGCCGACGTCGTCCATGACGGCGCCGAGGTCGTGCTCATCGGCCACCGCTCCACCGCCTGGTACTCAGGGGCGACCGAGGAACCCCCAACCCTGATCCCGACAGCCTCGCGACCCGTCCGCGGTCGCGTCTCCGCCGTCCTCGACAGCGTCCGATCCGGCGAGCCGGTCGACGAGCACGGCATCACCACCCTGTTCTCCGCCCGAGGACCCGAGGTGACCGCGGTGGCCGAGTTCGCCGATGAGCTCCGCCATGAAGCCGTCGGCGACACCGTCACCTGGGTGCACAACCGCAACATCAACTACACGAACGTCTGCACCTTCAAGTGTCGCTTCTGCGGCTTCTCCAAGGGACCGATGTCGCTCAACCTGCGCGGCACCCCCTACCTGCTCACCCTCGACGACATCGCCGACCGGGCCCGTGAGGCCGAGGCGCTCGGCGCCACCGAGGTCACGCTGCAGGGCGGCATCCACCCCGACTTCGACGGCGACTACTACATCGACGTCACCCGGGCCGTCCGCGAGGCCGCGCCGAGTCTGCACATCCACGGTTTCACCGCCCTCGAGGTCACCGAGGGGGCAAGGCGACTCGGCGAGGACCTCGTCACCTACCTCGGTCGGCTCCGCGACGCCGGGCTCTCCTCCCTCCCCGGCACCGCCGCCGAGATCCTCGACGACCCCGTCCGGGAGATCCTCTGCCCCGACAAGATCACCACCGACGAGTGGCTCGACTGCCATGCCGCCGCCCACGAGGTCGGCCTGCACTCGAACGTCACCATGATGTTCGGCGCCGTCGAGCACCCCGAGTCGTGGGCGCGGCACATCGTCCGCACCCGAGACCTCGCCCGCGCCACCGGAGGGTTCACCGAATTCGTCGGCCTCCCGTTCGTGCACATGGCCTCACCCATCTACCTCCAACGACGCTCCCGGCGGGGACCCACCTTCCGCGAAACCCTGCTAATCCACGCCATCGCCCGCATCGCCTATTGGGGCGTCATCGACAACATCCAGCTCTCCTGGGTGAAGATCGGGGCCTCCGCCGCGCGCCAACTCCTCCGCGCCGGATGCAACGACCTCGGGGGCACCCTCATGGACGAGAACATCTCACGAGCTGCCGGAGCGAGCCACGGCCAGACCATGGACCACGGCGCGTTCACCGACCTGATCGCTCCCCTCGGACGCCGTCTCGTCCAGCGGAACACCTCCTACGGGCGTGTCGACACCCCTCGTGGCGAGGCCACCGGAGCCACGTCGGTGAAGATCAGCCCGACATCCGGGTTGGAGACCGTGGGTACCGCCTAGCATCATTGGGTCACTCATCGGGCTGATGAAACCGTCCGGCCCCGACCTACGCCCACAGGAGGCCCTCACACCGTGGACATGATTCCCTACCTCGCTGCTGCGTCCGCGATCCTCGGACTCGCGCTCGCCGCCTACTACTACCGGGCGGTGGCCGCCGCCTCGCCCGGGGATGACCGCATGGTCTTCCTCATGACCGAGATCCAAAAGGGCGCCCGCGCGTTCCTCTACAAGGAGTACTCCTGGGTGGCGGTCTTCGTCGTGGCGCTCGCGATCCTGCTCGCGATCATCATCGCCCCGCTCGCCGCGATCTCGTACGTCCTCGGCGCGGTGCTCTCCGCCGGCGCCGGTTTCGTCGGCATGACCGTCGCCACCATGGCGAACGCCCGCACCGCCGAGGCCGCCAAGGAGGGCCCCGGCAAGGCCCTGCCGATCGCGTTCCGCGGTGGCGCCGTCATGGGATTCACCGTGGCGGGCCTCGCCCTGCTCGGCCTGATGTTCGTCTACCTGCTCTTCGTCGAGTGGCTCGAGGTCGACAAGGCCTTCGAGATCGTCACCGCCTTCGGACTCGGCGGCTCGTCGATCGCGCTGTTCTCCCGCGTGGGTGGCGGCATCTACACCAAGGCAGCCGACGTCGGCGCCGACCTCGTCGGCAAGGTCGAGGCCGGTATCCCCGAGGACGATCCGCGCAACCCGGCCACCATCGCAGACAACGTCGGCGACAACGTCGGCGACGTCGCCGGCATGGGCGCCGACCTCTTCGAGTCGTACGCCGGATCCATCATCGCACCGGTCTCCCTCATCGCCTTCGCCGCCGGGATCGGGGCCACGAACATCGGGGACAACCTCGGCTATCTCGTCTTCCCGATGGCCATCGCATTCGTCGGCATGCTCGCCTCGATCGTCGGCTCGTTCTTCGTCCGCGCCGGCGACTCCACCGACAGCCACGCGCTCTCCAAGGCCCTCCACATGGGCACCAACATCGCGATGGGTCTCACCATCATCGCCACCTTCATCGTCGCCTACCTCGTCTTCGACGGCGACGACCAGAAGCCCTGGGGCATCGCGGTCGCCGTGGTCGGTGGCCTCATCGTCGGCTGGGCGCTCGGGAAGACCGCCGAGTTCTACACCTCGGATGCCTTCAACCCGGTGAAGAAGATCGCCAAGCAGTCCGAGACCGGTCCGGCGACGACCGTGCTCTCCGGTGTCTCGACCGGCATGGTCTCCGTGGCGGCCTCGGTCGGCCTCATCCTCATCGGCGTGCTCGTCGCGTGGTGGGGTGGCGACCAGGCATTCGGTGACGCCTCCATCCCCGGTGGCATCTACGGCATCGCGGTCGCCGCGATCGGCATGCTCGCCACCACCGGTGTCGTCGTCTCGGTCGACGCCTACGGGCCGATCTCCGACAACGCCGGAGGCATCGCCGAGATGGCCCACCTCGATCCCTCGGTCCGCAAGGTCACCGATGCCCTCGACTCCCTCGGCAACACCACGGCGGCCATCGCCAAGGGCTTCGCCGTCGGCTCAGCCGCGCTGACGGCCCTCGCCCTCTTCAAGAGCTTCGAGTACGCCATCGCCGCTGCCGGAGGCAGCCTCGACCTGAACGTCGGTGAGGTGGATGCCTTCGTCGGCCTCTTCATCGGTGCCGGGCTGCCGTTCCTCTTCGCCGCGCTCACCATCGACGCCGTCGGCCGCGCCGCCAACAAGATGATCGAGGAGGTGCGTCGTCAGTTCCGTGAGATCCCGGGTCTGCGCGAGGGTGCCGACGGCGCCATCCCCGACTCGGCGCGCTGCGTCGCGATCTCGACGGAGGCCTCGCTCCGCGAGATGCTCATCCCCGGCGGACTCGCCGTCATCGTGCCGCTCGTGGTCGGGTTCATCTCGGTGAACGCGCTCGGCGGCCTGCTCGCCGGTGTGCTCGTGTCCGGCTTCGCGATCGCCATCTTCATGGCGAACGCCGGCGGCGCCTGGGACAACGCCAAGAAGTACATCGAGGCCGGCAATCACGGCGGCAAGGGTTCCGACCCGCACAAGGCAGCCGTGGTCGGTGACACCGTCGGCGACCCCTTCAAGGACACCTCGGGCCCGGCGATGAACATCCTCATCAAGGTGATGACGATCGTCGCCCTGGTGTTCGCCTCCGCCTTCGTCTGATCGATCCGTCCGAGGGGCCCGGTCCACATCGTGTGGGCCGGGCCCTTCGACGTTCACGGGCCTCGAACCGGTCAGCCCGTCTCGTCCCCCGAATCACCCTCGGGCTCGGCGACGAAGTCGATGAGTCGCTCCACAGCGCCCACCAGCTCGGGCTCGAGATCGGCGAAGGAGGTCACCCGACCCCGCAGACGCGCCCAGAAGCCCTCGACCGACTCCCCCAGGGCGTCACAGACGCCCTCCTTCCACGGCGTGCCGAGCGGAACCTCCGGCCATGCTTCACGATCGATCGCCCTCGGCCGGATACCGGCCCACACATCGACGAAGGGGTGGCCGGTGATCAGCACATCCGGATCACGGACCGTGCCGGCGATACGGCTCTCCTTCGACCCGGGGACGAGATGATCGAGCAGGACACCGAGCCGGCGACCCGGACCCGGCCGGAACTCAGCGACAGCTGCAGCGAGATCGTCGGCACCGTGTAGCGGCTCGACCACCACCGCGAGCTCCCGCAGCTCATCGCCCCATACCTGTTCCAGCAGTTCGGCGTCGTGGCGGCCCTCCACCCAGATCCGGTGCGGACGGGCGACCCGAGCCCGACCGGGATCCGACAGGACCGCGCCCGCCGCGGAACGCCGTTGACCCAACGTCGACGCGACGCTCGGTCTCGTCAGCGTCACCGGACGTCCCTCGAGCAGGAAGCCTCCGGCCTTCCAGGAGAAGTGCCGGAGGTGCTGCTTGCGATCACGCAGTGTCACCCCCTCGTGCGACCAGCGCACGACATCGCCGACGAAACCACTCGATCGATCCTCGACCACCAGTCCCTGCTCGACCTCGACCTCCGGGTAACGAGGTCGTGAACGCTGCTCGGCGAACTCCTCGAGGATGTCGCGCTCGGGCCGACGACTCATGGACCCAGCGTGACACGGGAACCGTTCCGAGCGTCGGATCGTCGAATCGGACATGAACACCAGGACAACCAACCGAACCCGCGTCGCGGCACTCACCGCCGCGCTCGTCGCCGCCACCCTCGGCGCGTGCTCCAGCGCAGAGGACAGCGCCGAGTCGTCCTCCGGCTGGAGCGGCTCCGCTGAGGTCGCACCCGCCGATGACTACGACTCCGGAGCCGAGCCGTATGCGACGGAGGAGGCATCGTTCGAGATGGCCTCCACCGACATGATCTCGAGCGGGCGTTCCCCGGAGACACCACTGCTCAGCAGCGGTTCACTGATCGTCGACGCCTCTCGACAGGTGATCATCGACGGCGACGCCAGTATCCGCACCGCCGACGTCGCCGTCGCCCTTCGACGACTCCAGGCGCTGGTCGACTCCCGCGGCGGTCTCATCACCTCGATCTCATCGTCGACAGCCTCCGAGGAGGGCGAGGCCAACGGCTGGGCGTCCATGGTGATCCGCATCGAGCCCAACGGACTCGACGCGCTGCTGGCCGACATCGACAGCGACGAATCGATCGGCTCGATCACCTCGGAGAGCCGATCGGCTCAGGACGTGACCGAGCAGCTCATCGAGTTCGACGTCCGCATCGAGAATCTCCGGGACTCGATCGACACGGTGCGCAGGATCATGTCCGAGGCGGTCGACATCGGAGACGTCGTCCTCCTCGAGTCGGAGCTCAACCGCCGCCAGACCGAGCTGGAGGTCATGCTCGCCCGACGCGCCGACATCGCAGGTCGCGTCGCGATGGCGACACTCCACCTCCACCTCTACGAGCCCGGGGCGCCCATCGTCATCGACGACCCGCACCCGATCATCGCCGGACTGGGCGACGGCTGGTCGGCGATGGTGTCCTCCCTGGGGACGGTCGCCTACGCCTCGGCGGCCTCCTCGCCGCTGATCGCGCTCGGCCTGGTCGCCCTCATCATCGTGAGGCGACGCCGTCCGGCCGCCGGCGGCACCACCCGCTCGGTGTGAGCACCATGTCGAGCACCCCGAGCCCCGGGAAGGCGAACGGCGCCCGCCGGCCGGAGTGCGCGACCACCTCAGGGAGGTCGAGCAACCCGGGCCCCTCGGGAGACCACCGATGCCAGCGGCGCGCGGGTGCCTCCACCAACGCGGTGGTGCCATGACCCGCGAGCTCGATCACCCCGTGCACGACACCGTCCTGGGAGTAGCCGTCAGTCACGGTGGTGGCGTCGTCGGTGGCGTACCACTCGAGGTCGATGGCCACCGGAGTCGGTGTCCCGTGGGCTCGACCCAGCGCCTCATCGGGGTCGTCGAGCGCGGTGCCGACCGTCTCGTTGCCGATCGTCCATTGCCCCATCGGGACCTCGCAGACGTGCTCCGCCCAGAGCTGCTCCCCCTTGACGAGCGACCAGTCGGGACGCGCCCGGACGTCGAGGTCGATGATGTGGACCAGCGGGGCGTCCCGAAGCAGCACCGCTGACCAGTACCAGACCCGTCGACCGAGTCGTCGATGACCGGACACCACCGCCGTGCCGCCGTCGGGCTCCCAGGTCGCGAAGACCCACTCGTCGACGCACCCCTCATGCGGGCCCTCATCGGTGGCGCTCACCGGCATCACGGGCAGACTAGGCAGATGAGCGCCGACGCCGCCCCCGATCGGGTCCGCTATCTCTCCCTCGCCTGGATCCGCGAGTTGTCCGCCGCTGTGGAAGCGAGTGAGCGGCTCGCCGAACTCGCCGCCGACCATCGGCTCCGGGTGACCCAGATCGTCACCGACACCCCCGAGGGTGATGTCGCCTACCACCTCAGCGTCGCCGACGGCACCGCGTCCTTCGGTGCCGGCCCCGTCGAGGACGAGGACGTCCGCATGCAACAGGACTGGGACACCGCGGTCGCCGTCGCCACCGGACAACTCAACGCCCAGGAGGCCTTCGTCACCGGCAGGATCCTCCTCACCGGCGACCGGGAACTGCTCATGGCCTCCCTCGACGTGTTCGCGGCGCTCGACTCGGTGTTCAACGAGGTTCGAGCCCGCACCGACTACTCCTGAGGTCCGCAGACGCGCCACCACCTACGATCGGATGCATGCCGATCCACTTGAGAGCCGAGCCCGGCGACTACGCCCCGAACGTCCTGTGCCCGGGCGACCCGGTGCGCTCCGCCTACATCGCGGAGACCTTCTTCGACCCGGGTTTCAGGTGCGTGAACACCGAGCGGGGGATGCTCGGCTACACCGGAACCTTCGAGGGTCAGCCGATCAGCGTGCAGACCACTGGGATGGGATGCCCGTCGGCAGGCATCGTGTTCGAGGAACTCGTCATGCTGGGTGCCAAACGGCTGGTGCGGGTCGGCACCTGCGGTGGTCTCGGCGAGGGCATGCGGATGGGCGACACGGTGGTCGCGCTCTCGACGAGCACCGATGACGCCACCCCGTTGCGCTACGCGTCCATGCCCGGGTTCTCCCCCACCGCCTCGCACACCCTCGTCGAGACTGCCGTCGAGCTGTCGCGCGACTCGGGAGCGACCGTGCACGTCGGCCCCATCGTGACCAGTGGCCTCTTCTACGACTCCGACCCGACCACCTTCGCCACCTGGAAGCGCCTCGGGCACATCGGGGTCGAGATGGAGGCCGCGATGATGTACACCGTGGCCGCCGTCCATCGACTCGAGGCCCTCGCGATGATGACCGTCTCCGACGTGCTCGGGGATGACGGCGAGTCGGTGCGCATCAGCGACGAGGAACTCCGTCGGGGAGTCGACGACATGATGCGCATCGCCTGTCGGGTCGCGACGAGCGCCTGACCGCGCCCCTCGGCGTCGGAACGGTCAGATCAGACCGAGTTCGCGCACCGCGTCGCGCTCCTCGACGAGCTCTCCCGTCGAGGCATCGATCTTCGACCGGCTGTAGTCGTCGATCTCGAGGCCCTGGACGATCTCGTAGGCGCCGTCGCGGCACACGCACGGGAACGAGGAGATGATCCCCTCGGGAACCCCGTAGGAGCCGTCCGACGGGATCGACATCGACACCCAATCGCCGCCGGGGGTACCGAGCGACCATGAGCGGATGTGGTCGACCGCGGCGTTGGCCGCCGACGCCGCCGAGGACGCGCCACGGGCGTCGATGATCGCCGCCCCGCGCTTGGCGACCGTCGGGATGAACGTCTGGTCGACCCACTCGTGGTCACCGACCGCCTCATAGGCGTTGCGGCCGCCGACCTCGCAGTGGAAGAGGTCGGGGTACTGGGTGGTCGAGTGGTTCCCCCAGATCGTCATTCGACGCACGTCGTTGACGCTGGCGTCGAGACGCTGCGCGATCTGGGTGACGGCCCGGTTGTGGTCGAGGCGGGTCATGGCGGTGAACCGGCCCGGGTCGAGATCGGGTGCGTTCGACATGGCGATGAGCGCATTGGTGTTGGCCGGGTTCCCGACCACCAGGACCTTGACATCGCGACTCGCCGAACGCGACAGCGCCTCGCCCTGGGGTTTGAAGATCCCGCCGTTGGCAGCGAGGAGGTCGGAGCGCTCCATGCCCGCCTTGCGCGGCATCGCACCGACGAGGAGAGCGACATCGGCATCACCGAAGGCCACATCGGCGTCGTCGGTGCAGGTGATCGAGTCGAGGAGCGGGAACGCCGAGTCGTCGAGCTCCATACGCACCCCCTCGAGGGCGCCGAGCGCCGGCGTGATCTCGAGGAGCTGCAGGGCGATCGGCGTGTCCGGCCCGAGCATGGAACCGGAGGCGATGCGGAACAGGAGGGAGTAGCCGATCTGGCCGGCTGCTCCGGTGACGGCGACGCGGACGGGGGTGGCGGAGGAACTCATACCGCGAGCGTACGCCCGGGGCCCAGCCGACCACCAACCCCGCAGGGCCGGCCCCTCATCTCACTGACCGGTCACATCGCGGATGAGGTTGGCGTAGAACACCTGGCCGTCGTCCGCGAGGTGGATCCCGTCGCCGGCGAAGCATTCACCGACACAGTTGCGGGCCTGCTCCTCCCAGTCGATCACGATGAGGTTGTCATCGGCCGCCGCGTCCCGGGCCTTCAGCAACTCGTTGTTGTGGTTCGTCCAGGCGAGGTCGCCACGGACGGTCAGCATCACCACCTGGACGTCGGCGAGCGGGGCCAGGAAGGCATCGAGCGTCTCCTCGGAGAAGTAGCCGTTCGTACCGAGGTGGACCACGACGGCCTGACCGAACACCTCGGCGTCGCGCAACTGCTCCATGAACGGAACGGTGTCCTTCATCTGTCGACTCTGCTGGGCGTTCACCGTGTAGCCGCGCTCCGCGAGTATCGGCGCCGCGCCCAACATGACCGAGTCACCGATCGCGAGATACGGGATCGGCTCGCGGGCCGGGGCAACGCTGATCGGCGGCGCGGTCGTGGTGGTCTCCGCCACCGGCTCGGGGTCGGGCTCGGCCGGCTCGTCACCGCTCTCCGCGATCGTGGTCGGTGTCGGCTCGGGAGCGACGGTTGTTCCGGTGGTCGCCGGATCCGCGAGGAGCTCAGAGATGTCGGTGACCGAGGACGAGCCCTCCAGGATGCTCTGCTCGATCTCGTTGAGTTCGAGATCCGCGGTCGCCACCCGCACACCGGAGACCACGGCGAGCACCGTCACGAGCGACAGCGTCATCACCACCAGACGGCGTGGGCCAGCCGCCGCTCGCCGACTGAAACGACGCCAGCTCTCCCCGAGATCACCCCGACGGATCGGCATCTCGAGGAAGCGGTAGGACGCCTCCGCCACCGTGATGGTCAGAACCATGGCGATCGCGAACTGCGCGACCGAGAGCGGCCGACCGGCGACACCGCGGATCACCTGGTAGATCGGCCAGTGGTACAGGTAGAGCCCATACGAGCGCGTGCCGACCCACAGCAACGGAGCCACGCCGAGGAGCCGACTCGTCACCGAGCGTCGATGGGCGATCGCCGCGATCACCGCCAGTGTCGCGAGACCGGTGAGCACGAACCCGCCCCGGAAGAGCGACGTGTCGGCGACGGTGGCCTCGAGGAGGCGATCGTCGACCATGAAGTGGTAGCGGACCAATGCGAGGGCGAGCCCGGCGAGGCCGAGCACCGCGATCACGTCGAGGAGGTATCCACGACCCGCCATCGGCCCTCGCATGACCGCGACCGGCCGCCACAACATGGCGAGCACCGCCCCGAGGAGGAGACCGGTCGACCGGGTGATCGTCGAGAGATAGAGGGAGTCAGCCTTCGAGATGCACCGGTCACCGAGCATCCAGTAGGCATCCGGGGTCTGCGAGCACTCAGCCACCGGACCGCCGTGCACCGCGATCGAGGTGAACAGCGTGATGACGACGACGGCGCCGAGCATCCACAGAACCGAGCGGGCGACCCGCCGTGTGCCCCGCCGGACCACCAGCATCATGACGATCGGCCACACGAGGTAGAACTGCTCCTCGACCGCGAGGCTCCACAGATGCCTGAGCGGCGCGAAGTCGCCCGATGAGGCGTATCCCGCCCCGACCCAGATCTGGAACCAGTTGGAGACGTAGAAGAAGCCGGCTATCAGATCCCCGCGCACCTTGCCGAGCGACTCCGGTCTGAACAGCGTGGTGTAGACCGCGAGGGCGATCATCACCGCGAAGAGCGCTGGGAGCAGGCGTCGGGCCCTGCGCATCCAGAAGGCGCCGAGATGGATGCGGCCGTCGCGCTCCCGCTCGGCCATGAGCAGCAGGGTGATCAGGTAGCCGGAGATGACGAAGAACACCTCGACCCCGAGGAAACCGCCCGGCAGCCAGCCCGGATCGGCGTGGTAGATCATGACCGCGATGACCGCGATCGCGCGGAGGCCGTCGAGCCCCGGCAGGTAGGGCACGCTGCTGATCGTCACCCGGCGGGGACGCACGGCGCGGCTCAACTCAGACATGGACCCTCAGTATCGCCCCGAGGCGGTCGGATCGGCCGTCAGTGTCGGAAGTGACGCCGCCCCGTGAAGACCATGGCGATGCCGGCCTCGTCAGCCGCGGCGATCACCTCGTCGTCGCGAACGCTCCCCCCGGGCTGGATCACGGCACGCACGCCGGCCTCGACAGCGGCATCGAGACCGTCCCGGAAGGGGAAGAACGCGTCGCTCGCGCAGACCCCGCCCTCAGCGCGGCCGTCGGCGCGGGTGGCCGCGATTCGGGCCGAGTCGAGCCGGTTCTGCTGTCCGGCACCGATCCCGACGGCCTGGAGATCACGGGCGTAGACGATCGCGTTGGAGCTCACTGCGGCGCACACCCGCCAGGCGAAGCGGAGATCCGCCCAGAGCGCCTCGTCGGGCTCCGTCGCCGTGACCACCCGCCAGTCGGCGGCATCGAGCGCGACCTCGTCGGCGGTCTGCACCAGCAACCCTCCCCCGACCGGGCGCAGGTCGAAGCGCCAGGCATCGGGGACGGGTGCCGACAGCACTCGAAGATTCGGCTTCGCTGAGAGGATCTCGAGCGCGGCGGGCTCGAAGGAGGGCGCGACGACGACCTCGGTGAACACCGGTGCGAGAGCCTCGGCCATCGCCGCTGTCACCGGTCGGTTGGCGGCGACGATGCCCCCGAAGGCGCTCACCGGGTCACAGGCGTTCGCGCGCACGTAGGCCTCACCGATGTCGTCGGCGACAGCGACACCACACGGATTGGCGTGCTTGACGACCACCACCCCGGGGTCGTCGAAGGAGTAGACGAGTCGGCTCGCCGACTCGGTGTCGTAGAGGTTGAGGTAGCTGAGCGCCTTGCCCTGATGCTGCTCGGTGGCATCCCACCAGCCCCTGGGCGAGGTCGTGTCACGATACCGGGCTCCGACCTGATGCGGATTCTCCCCGTAGCGGAGTACCTCGGCGCGTTCGAGCGAGAGGTGCACGGTGCGAGGGAGCGGATCATCATCGTCACCGGTCTCGTCGAGCCAGCGCACGATGGCCGCGTCGTAGCCGGCGGTGGTCGAGAAGGCGTCGCGGGCCAGTCGCCTCCGGGTCGCCTCGCCCACCGAACCGGTCGACGTGATCTCATCGAGCACCGGCGCGTAGTCGTTCGTGTTCACCACGACGGCGACATGGGCGTGGTTCTTCGCCGCCGCCCGAACCATCGCCGGCCCACCGATGTCGATGAGTTCGATGCCCGGGTCGGAGGAGAACGGATAGAGGTTGACGACCACCAGGTCGATGGGCTCGATGCCGTGGGCCTCCATGTCGGCCCGGTGCGCCGCATCGGTCGGATCGGCGAGCAGACCGCCGTGCACCCGCGGGTGGAGGGTCACCACGCGATGTCCGAGGATCGCCGGCACGCCGGTCAGGTCGGCGACATCGGTGACCTCGACGCCGGTCGCGGCGATCTCGCGCGCCGTTCCCCCGCTCGAGACGATCCGCCAACCGAGACGGTGGAGGGCCGCGGCGAACTCCGCGACACCGGACTTGTCGTAGACGGAGAAGAGCGCGGTGGGCACGAGGTGAACCTAGACCGGGTCACCCTTGACGTTCTGTACGAGCAACCGGCACGCCCGTCGTGCGGGGCGACTCAGAGCGAGGCGACGATCTCGGCCATGAGTTCCCCGGCCTCCGTCGGGTTCTGACCGACCCGGACACCGGCAGCCGCGAGGGCCTCCATCTTGCCCTGCGCGGTTCCCTTGCCACCGGAGACGATCGCGCCGGCGTGTCCCATCTTCTTGCCGGCGGGAGCCGTCACACCGGCGATGTAGGCGCTCATCGGCTTCGAGACGTTGGCCGCGATGAACTCTGCCGCCTCCTCCTCGGCCGATCCGCCGATCTCGCCGATCATGATGATCGCGTGGGTCTCGGGGTCGGCCTCGAACTCGCGGAGGCAGTCGATGAAGTTGGTGCCCGGCACGGGGTCGCCGCCGATGCCGACGCAGGTCGACACGCCGATCCCCTTCTCCTTCAGCTCGTGGAGCGCCTGATAGGTGAGCGTTCCCGAGCGACTCACGATGCCCACGTTGGGCCCGTCAGCGCTCGGAGGCAGAGCGATCTCGCCCGCGGTGATCCCGATATTGCACTTGCCGGGGCTGATGATGCCCGGGCAGTTCGGCCCGAGCAGGCGCGTACCGGGATGGTCGCGGACCAGCGTGTTGTAGACCCGCGCCTCGTCCTGGGCGGGGATCCCCTCGGTGATGCAGACCACGAAGCCGACGCCAGCGGAGGCCGCCTCGAGGATCGCCGCTGGCGCGGCCTTGGGCGGCACCGCCACGAAGGAGGCGTCGGCCCCGGTCGCGGCGACAGCATCGGCGACGGAGTCGAACACCGGGATGCCCTCGACGTCCTGGCCGCCCTTGCCGGGGGTGACGCCCGCGACGATGTTGGTTCCGTAGTCGCGGTTCCGCAGGCCGTGGTACTTGCCCTGGCCGCCGGTCAGTCCCTGGACGATGACCTTGGTGTCTGAGTTGACGAAGATCGACATGTTGGCTCGCAGTTCTCCTTGGCGGTTCGGATCAGTTCTGGCCAGCGAGGGCCACGGCCGCGCGGGCGGCGTCGAGCATGGTCGGCTCGGAGCGCAGACGTGACTCCGGGATCCCGGCCTCGGCGAGGATGCGTCGACCCTCCTCGGCATTGGTGCCATCGAGGCGGATCACGATCGGCGCGCGGAGCTCCACCCGGCCGAGCGCCTCGACGATCCCCTTGGCGACCTCCTCACCTCGGGTGATGCCACCGAAGATGTTGATGAAGATCGACCGCACCTCCTGATCGAAATTGATCACCTCGAGTGCTGCCGCCATCACGTCGGCGTTCGCCCCTCCCCCGATGTCGAGGAAGTTGGCCGCCGTTCCACCGACCTGGTTGACGACGTCGAGCGTCGACATGGCCAAGCCGGCGCCGTTGGCGATGATCCCGACGGTTCCGTCCAGACCGATGTACTGCAGGCCGTTCTGCTTGGCGAGCTGCTCGCGGTCGTCGAGGATCTCGGTGGCCGCGTAAGCCTCCCACTCGGGATGACGGAACGAGGCGTTCGCGTCCAGGCTCACCTTGGCGTCGAGCGCGTGCACCTCGCCGGTCGGCTTGAGGATGAGCGGGTTGATCTCCGCGAGATCGCAGTCCCCTTCGGTGAAGCAGCGATAGAGCTTCACCAGGATGTCAGCGGCCCCATCGAGAGCGCGCTCCGGCAGTTTCGCGTCGACGGCCGCCTGACGCGCCGTCGCAAGGTCGAGCCCGTCGACCGGATCGATGTGGAGCTTCACGATGGCATCGGGATCGGACTCGGCCACCGCCTCGATCTCGACCCCACCCTGCGCGGACAGCATCAGCAGGTGTTTCTTCGCACCGCGATCGAGCGTGAAACTGGCGTAGTACTCCTCGTCGATGTCGGAGGCGTTCTCGACCCAGAGACGCTCGACGACGTGCCCCTTGATGTCCATGCCGAGGATGTCCCCAGCGTGGAGACGGACCTCGTCGGCATCGGCAGCCAGCTTGATACCCCCGGCCTTGCCTCGGCCGCCGACCTGCACCTGGGCCTTCACGACGACCGGATAGCCGGCCGCCTCAGCCGCCGACACCGCCTCGTCGACGGTCAGTGCGACATCGCCGGCGCTCACCGGGATGTCGTAGCGGGCGAAGTACTGCTTGCCCTGGTATTCGAACAGGTCCATGTGTCAGTCCTCTCGTTCGTCGAGTGCGGTCTCGAGCCACGCGCTGATGCCCTTCAGCGAGGCCCCCGGCTGGAAGATCTCAGCGACCCCCTGATCGCGGAGCGCCCGCGCGTCGGCGTCGGGGATGACCCCACCTCCGAAGACGAGCACATGGGAGAGGTCACGATCACCAAGCTCGGACATCACCCTCGGGAACAACGTCAGGTGGGCCCCCGACAGAAGGGACAGCCCGACAGCGTCGGCGTCCTCCTGGAGGACCGTCTCGGCGATCTGCTCCGGCGTCTGGTGGAGACCGGTGTAGATCACCTCGAAGCCGTGGTCGCGCAGCGCCCGGGTGATGGTCTTCGCGCCCCGGTCATGACCGTCGAGGCCGGGTTTGCCGACGACGACGCGGTAGGGGCGCTTCACAACTGGAAGACCCTATTCGCTGGGCCGAGTGAGCGGCCAACCGGCTCGCCGGAGACGGTCCGGGTTCGCCGAGGGAGTCATGGTGATACCGATCTGGTATCATTACTGTGTGGCCTTCACCGTTCGCACCGACCCGACGCTTGAGGCCGCGCTCACGGCACTTGCCGAATCGGAGTCCATCTCCCGCCAGGAAGTCATCAGAAGGGCAGTCATGGAACGATTCGAACGTGCCGGCCATCGTGCTGCGGTGTCCGACTCCGCCTCGCGAATGATCGATCGATGGGGTGACGTCCTCGATCGACTCGGCTCGGAATGAACAACACCGTCCACCTCGATCTCGACGACATCCTCGATCTGGTCCGCCGACTTGGCGTGGGGCCGATCCGCGACCTCGGACTCATCGACTCCGCGGTCGCCCGGCCGAGATCGAGTGCTTTCGGCGAGGACGCGTATCCGACGGTCGCCCTGAAAGCCGCTGCGCTCCTCCACTCGCTGGCAGCAAACCATGGTCTCGTCGACGGCAACAAACGGCTCGCGTGGTTGGCGACCACCGTCTTCTGCGATCTCAACGGAGTGGAGTGCTCGCTCGACGACGATGCCGCTTTCACGTTGGTCTGGGACATCGCGGCGGGCCTCGAGCACCTCCCATCAATCGTCGACCGGCTCGCTCTGCGACGCCTGGATGGCTCAAGACTCGACTGAACGGCCACACTGTCGTCGTGCGACTCCCCGAGTTCCGAAGCCCCCTGGCTCGAGCCGTGCTCCCCGTCGTCGGGGGGCTCATCGTCCTCGCGCTGATCGGCTCCTTCACCTGGGGCATGGCGGCCGTCATCTCATCGGGGGGCGCGGAGAGCTCCGAGCGACTCGCGCCGTCGACCTTCACGGTCGGCAATGTCGAGTTCCTCAGCGATCTCGTCGAGAGCGACGGACCCCTGCTCTTCGCCGAACTCGGTACCCCGGTCGGAGCTCGCTCCATCGTTGTCGACCACACCGGCGATGACCCCGCGCTCGGATGGCGCGTCTACTGGGCCTACCCGTCCGACCGTGGGCCTGACTGCATCGTCGAGCAGGTGCTGGGCACCGACCGCTTCATCGACTGCGAGGGACGGGAGATCGCCGTCGATCAACTCTCACCCCCGGACGTGGGTGTCCGTCCGGTCGTCTACGACTCGACGCGTCTCGAGATCGATCTCCGGGGTGTCGCTGACTGAGCGAGGCGATCAGGCGCGCTCGACCGCGCCGAGCAGCCGGTCGACGAATGCATCGCAGTGCTCCTCGATCCGGCTCCGCTTGATGAGGAGACCCCCGATCACCTCGGCGCCGGTCGACCCCATCGCGGTCGACATCCGATCGAGACTCCGCCCGGCATCGAGCGCGTAGGTCAGGAAACCAGCGATCCGCTTGCCGCGCATCGTCGGCAGGTTCGCGATCTCCGCCGCCGCCCACGGTGCCTGACCGACAACGAACAACCCATGCGTCCAGGTGCCGACCAGCACGACATCGGCCTGCTGGATCGACGCCAGATCGGGTCGACGCACCCGCGACAGGCCGGTGATCGACCACCCCTCCTCACTCAGGCCGCCGGCGATCCGCTCGGCCGCTCGGGTGGTGTTGCCGGTGAGGCTCTCGACGAGCAGTGCTGCCTTCATCGCCGACATTCAACCAGACTCGACCCGCACCATGTCAGCCACGTTGGGTGAGTGGCGCCCATGCGAGCGCCAGATGCTTGGATCCGACCCCGGCGAAGTTCACCACCGCCTCGGCGCGATCACCCGACCCCGTGATCTCGATGATCACGCCCTCACCGAACGCTGGATGCGAGACATCGTCGCCGACCCGAAAACCGATCTCGTGGGCGTTGGAACGTTGAGCTGGCGTCGACCCGGCCCTCAGCGCGGCCTCCACGACCCGTTCGCGATGCGCCTCATCGACATCTCGATCGACCGCGCGACGTCGATACCCGGGCACCGATGACCGCGCCGCACCCCAGTCAGACCTGGAGGATCCCCGCGAGGTGCCCATCCCCCCATCGGCGTCACCCTGCACGTCGAAGAGCTCATCGGGGATCTCGTCGAAGAATCGGGACGGCGGGTTGTACTGGGTGGATCCGAACAGCATTCGCGACCAGGAGTGGGTCATGTGGAGTTGCTGCATCGCACGGGTGATGCCCACATAGGCGAGGCGGCGCTCCTCCTCCATCTCATCGGGGTCGGTGAGGGCGCGATGATGCGGGAAGACGCCCTCCTCGACACCGATGAGGAACACATAGGGGAACTCGAGGCCCTTCGCCGCGTGGAGGGTCATGAGGACCACCCGGTCGTCGCCGCTCAGTTCGTCGGTATCGGCGACGAGCGACACCTGCTCCAGGAACTCATCGATGCGGGTGAACTCGCGGGCCGATCCGACGAGCTCACCGAGGTTCTCGATCCGGCCATGGGATTCGACGGTGTCGGCCTGCTCGAGGTCGGCGAGGTAACCCGAGCGCTCGAGCACCGACTGCAGCACGTCACCGGGACCGAGATCGTCGGCCTCCGGCGCGGGGTCATCCATCGCGGCTCGAACCTCGTCGATCAGCCCGCAGAACGACTCGAGTCCCTTGGCGGCGCGGCCTCCGACCCCGGCCTCGTGAGCCCGTCGACAGGCATCGAGGAAGGTGACCCCCTCGGCTGCGGCGAACTCGTCGAGTCGGGCGACGCTCGTGTCGCCGATCCCGCGTTTCGGCACGTTGAGAACGCGTTTGACGCTCACCTCATCGGCCGGATTGACCACCGCCCTCAGGTAGGCCAGCGCGTCCTTGATCTCGCGCCGGTCGTAGAAGCGGGTACCCCCGACGACCTGGTACGGGACGCCGAGACGCATGAAGGCCTCCTCGACCACTCGGCTCTGCGCGTTGGTGCGATAGAGGACGGCGATGTCGTTCCAGGCGGCGCCGCGCTCGGACGAGAGCTGACGAACCGTGGACGCCACCCAGGTCGACTCATCACCCTCGTCGGTCGCGTAGTAGCGGACGATCCGTGCACCCTCGCCGGAGTCGGTCCACAGGTCCTTGTCCTTCCGGCCGACGTTGTTGACGATGACCGCGTTCGCCGCATCGAGGATGGTCTGGGTCGACCGGTAGTTCTGGCTGAGGACGATCGTGGTCACATCGGCGAAGGCTTCCTCGAACTGCATGATGTTGCGGAGGTCGGCGCCACGGAACCGGTAGACGCTCTGATCGCTGTCGCCAACCACGCAGACGTTGTGATCGGCGGTCGGGTCATCGGCGGCGGCCAACTGCAGGACGATCTCGTTCTGGGCGAGGTTGGTGTCCTGGTACTCGTCGACGAGGAGGTGCGCGAAGCGACGGCGGTACTCCTCGAGGACGTCGGGGTGCTCGCGGAAGAGCCTGACGACATTGACCAGCAGGTCGTCGAAGTCCATCGAGCCCGACCGCTCGAGACGCGACTGGTATTCGGTGTAGATGTCGGCGTGCTTGCGCTGGAAGATGTCATCGGCCCGAGTCACCGCCTCGCGGGGGTCGACGAGCTCGTTCTTGAGGAGCGAGATGTGCGCGTGCGCGGCCCGAGACGCGAACCGCTTCGCATCGAGGCCGAGGTCACGGACCACATAGCCGGTCAGGCGAACGGCATCGGCCTGGTCGTAGATGGAGAAGGTTCGCGGGTAACCGATCCGGTCGGCGTGCGCGCGCAGGATGCGGACGCAGGCCGAGTGGAAGGTGCTGACCCACATGGCCTTGACCACCGGCCCGACGAGCGTCGCCACCCGCTCGCGCATCTCGGCGGCGGCCTTGTTGGTGAACGTGATGGCGAGAATCGAGGTCGGGTGAACGCCCGAGCGCACCAGGTGAGCGATCCGATGGGTGAGCACCCGGGTCTTGCCCGAACCGGCTCCCGCGACCACCAGCAGAGGACCTCCGGGATGGACGACCGCGTCGAACTGGTCGGGGTTGAGGCCATCGAGGAGCGGATCGTCACTCGGGTCCGGTGCCGACAGGGGGAGTTGCCCGGAGTCCGACATGGACTTCCGATCCTACGACGGGGGTGTTCGCCTCGGGGTCACCAGCCTGACGGGCGCGGACGGAGGTCGGAGGCCCGGGCTCACGCCAGGGCCTCCGATTCCGGGGGGTCGAGTCAAGAGTCAGCGACCTCTGTCGCGATGACCCTCCATTCGCTCGATCGGGCCCGCCGTGTTCACCCGCTCGGACACGCGGTCAGTGATGTCGGCGAGTTTCGCAGCGGCCTCCTCCTCGGTCAGCGAGCCCTCCTCGACGTGCTCAGCGATGCGCTCCTCGGCCTCGGCGACGAGGGCCGCCACGAGATCGTCGGTGCTCACACCGTTGGCCACGGCGACCTCCGCAAGCGTGCTGCCAGCAGCGAGTTCCGCCCGCAGGGTCTCGGCGTCGATACCGAGCAGATCGGTCACGACCTCCGAGCGAGCGGCCAGGTCGCGACCACCCCGATGACCCTCACCACGGCGAGGCATCGACTCGACAAGATGCTGCGAGACGGCGTCGGCCTGATCACCGTCGATCGTCGCATCGTCGACGAGGGGCTGCAGCACCTCTCGAATCCGTGATGCGCGGTCCACGTGGTCGTCCCCGTTGTCGAGGTCTGCGTCTACCGTGTCGACCATCGGGACGTCGGCGGCACTAGTCAGCCCGGGCACCCCGGCTGCGAACCCGATCGCCCCACCGGCCAGCAGACCCGCGGTGACCGTTGCGATGCTCTTGCGATTGATAGCCATGTTCTCTCTCCTTCCCGGGGGACACCCTGTCCTCCGATGGGTCCCACTCTCGGGACCGCCGGTGAGAGGCGACCATGACCGAGGTGAGAGTCCGGTGAGAGCCCGACGGGCCGTCACCGAACTCAGCCGGCGTTGAGACCCACGGGCGGGCCCAGGCGCATCGAGATCTCCGCGCCTCGGCCCAGACGGTCGGAGATCGTGACATCGCCACCGTGTGACCGGGCGAACTCGGCCACGATGGCGAGACCGAGGCCCGACCCCGGCAACGCCCTCGCCGCCTCAGCGCGGTGGAAACGATCGAGAACGCGCTCCCGCTCCCCCACCGGGATGCCCGGTCCCCGGTCCGCCACGGTGATCACCGCATCGGCGACCGACACATCGATCGGGCCACCGCTCAGATCGAACTTGGTCGCGTTGTCGAGCAGGTTCGACACGGCCCGGCGCAACGCATCGGTTCGTACCTCGGCGACCGAGCCATCGGCAACCACCCTGATCTCCCGCTCCGTCCGACGGGCCACGCGCTCGGCGACGGCGCTGACCACCGGACCGAGATCGACCCGCTCGGGTTCGACGTCATCGGCCTCCCCACTGGCGGCCTGGACGATCTCGTTCACGAGCGTGGTCAGTTCATCGACCTCCGTCCGCATCGACAAGACCATCTCCCGACGATCGGAAGGGTCGAGCTCGCCGTACCGATCGAGCATGTCGAGATTCGTGCGGATGCTCGTGAGCGGCGTCCGCAGCTCGTGACCGGCGTCCTGGACCAGACGCGCCTGGTCCGAGCGGGACCGTGAGAGCGCCGCGATCATCCGACGGAAGGCATCAGACAACTGGCCGACCTCATCCCGATCGCGAGTTGTCGGCAGGTCGACATCGAGACTCCCGGTCTCCTCCACGGTGACCGCGGCCTCCGTCAGCCGCCGGAGCGGCCGGGTGACCCGACCGGCGATGAGCGCCCCAGCGAGTGCGGCCAACGTGGTCACCCCTGCGACCAATGCGATGGTCCGCTGACGGAGCGCGTCCAGCACTCGCTCCGTCTCGCGGAGGTCTCGCCCGACCTGCACGAGCCCACCGTCGAGACCGACGACGAGCACGCGGTACCGATCCCGGCCGAGTTCGACGTCGGCGAGGGCGGTGCGGCCGGCCCGCAGATCGAGGAGGTCTCGGCTCACTCGGAGCTCCCTCGGGAACGTCGACTGCAACACCGTCCCGTCGCTCCGGGTGACCTGGACATCGAGACCGTCGAAGGGACCGCGCTCGGGGAACCGCTCATCGATCCGCCGGGAGAGCACCACCTGAGTGGCCTCCACCAGAGAGTCGTCGACAGCCTCATAGAGCCGTCCCTCCGTGAGCCGGTAGGAGATGATCCCGACACCGACCGAGGCGAAGGCGGTCACGACGGCGAGGGCGAGCGCGACCCGCAGACGGAGACTCATGACTCGCCGACCCTCGCCGTGTAGCCGACACCACGCACCGTGTGGATCAGCCGCTCCGCTCCGTCCTCCTCGGTCTTGCGGCGGAGATAGCCGATGTAGACGGCGAGGTTCTTCGAGTCGGGTCCGAAGTCGTAGTTCCAGATCCGCTCATAGATCGTCGAGTGGTCGAGCACGATCCCCGCGTTGCGGACAAGCAGCTCCAGCAGGTCGAACTCGGTCTTGGAGAGCTCGAGTCGCCGGCCACCCCTCGTCGCGACCCGACCGGCCGGGTCGATCGACAGGTCGCCCAACTCGAGATGATCCCCGACCTCGGCCTCGGGGCGGATGCGCCGGGTGAGCGCCCGGAGCCTCGCGAAGAGTTCACCCAGATCGAACGGCTTCGTGACGTAGTCGTCGGCACCCGCATCCAGCCCGGCGACCCGGTCGCTCGGCTCCGTCCGCGCGGTCAGCATCAGAATCGGGAGGGTGCTCCCCTCCGACCTCAGCACCCGACAGACCGTCAGCCCGTCAATCATCGGCATCGACACGTCGAGCACCACGATGTCAGGAGCCAGCGAGCGGACGGACTCGAGCGCCGCCGCGCCGTCGGCGACGGTCTCCACCTCGTACCCCTCGAGGTGCATGGCGCGAGCGAGCGACTCTCGGACCGCTCGGTCATCCTCCGCGATGAGCACCTTCACGTGACGAGTACACCAGATCGGGGTAAGGGAGCGGTGAGAATGACCCGGTGCGTATCCGGCCTGCCCACCTGTCGATCGCACTCGCGACCGCTGTCGGGGCACTGCTCCGATCCGGTGTCGGCGGACTCATCGATCAGGTGTGGATCGCGACCCTGCTCGTCAACACCGTGGCCTGCCTGGCAGCGGGCCTCGTTGTCGGTTCGACCGGGGCGAAGCCGGTCGTCCGCCGCATCGCCCTCGTCGGTCTCCTCGGGGGCCTCTCGACCTTCGCCACCGTCGCCGAGGAACTCCGTCGCCTCCTCGCCGCCGGTGATGCGGTCCCCGCGGTGACGGTCGTTCTCGTCACCGTGGTCGCCTGCCCCATCGCGTTCACCATCGGACGAGGGGGCGCAACCCGATGACCTGGGTCCTCTTCGCCGTCGCGGCCATGACCGGAGGCACGATCCGCGCGATCGCGGTCGAGCGTCTCGGCCCCCGAGGCACGACCCTCGTCAACCTCGTTGGTTCGTTCATGCTCGGCATGGTCATCGCCACCGGTGCCGACTCCGACACCACACGGATACTCGCCACCGGGTTCTGCGGATCACTGACCACCCTGTCGGGACTGGTCGCGGACTCGGTCGGTGGCGGCACCCCTGTCGCCTACACACGACGCCTCACGCTCGAGACCGCGGCCGGCGTCGCGGCCGCCGCGCTGGGCTACCTCCTGGCCGGGTGACGGTCAGGCGATCGCGTCGACACGGACCGGTAGCCGGCGCGGACCGCGGATCTGACCGACGCTCCAGGTCACCTCACCGTCGACAGTGAAGGCCGGGAAACGCGCAACGAACTCCTCGACGGCGACCTTCAGCTCGAGTCGAGCGAGGTTCGAACCCAGACAGCGGTGGATCCCGAGCCCGAAGGCTCCGTGACGGTTCTCCTGGCGATCGATCACGAACTCGGTCGCGCGGTCGAACTGCGCCGGGTCACGATTGGCCGCCGGGAACGGGAGGAGCACCCAGTCATTCGCCTTCATCGGGCAGCCGTGGAAGTCGTGATCCTCCCTAACGAGGCGGGCCATTGTCACCGGTGCGTAGGCCCTTAGAAACTCCTCGAGGGCGAACAGCATCACCTCGGGGTCATCGACGAGACGCTGGAGGTCATCGGGATGAGTCCCGAGGTGCCAGATCGACGAACCGATCGCCGACCATGTCGTGTCGATCCCGGCCACCAACAGCAAGACGATCGAACCGCGAACGTGCTCGATCGAGAGCTTCTGCCCCTCGATCTCCACGCCGAGCAGATAGCTCGTCAGGTCGTCGCGCGGGTTCGCGCGGTGCTCCTCGATCTGCTCGGTGAGGTAGTCGTCGAGACGCTGCATGAACTCCAGGCGCGCCTCGACGGGCTCGTTGATCCGCTCGAGCACATCGTGGACGAAGCCCCGGAAGAGCTCCTCGTCCTCGGTCGGGAAGCCGAGCATCCGCGCGATCACGTTGACCGGGATGCTCTGCGCGTACTGCACCGCCGCGTCGACCACGGACTCACCGGGGGTGATCTCACCCATACGGTCGAGGAGCTCGCGGCACAGCCTGCGGACCTCCGGCTCCCACGCGGCGATGACCTTCGGTGAGAACGGTGGGAGCAGCAGTCGGCGGGCGATGTTGTGGAACGGCGGGTCGCTGGTGATCGGCGGCGCGGGACCGACTGGCGCCTCGATCAGCGGTCGACCGGTGTTGACCACCACCCCCTGGGAGGTGAAGTGATCGGTGTCGTAGGCGATCTCGTGCACGAGCTCGTGGGTGAACGGGGCCCACAGGCCGCCGTAGCGGTCACTGTGCGCAACGGGGCAACCGGACGCTTGGAACTCCGCCCAGATGTCGTGAGCGCGCTCGTTGTACTCGGGAACGGCGTGGTCGAAGTCGTTCTCCCAGTCGCTGACGGGCCCATAGACGTCGGTCATGGCTCTTCCTCAGTCCTCGATCCCGATGGCGAACTCGGGGCAGTTGGCCACCGCCAGTCGCGCCTTGTCCTCGAGGTCGGCGGCCACGGTGCCGTCACCGATCACCACGGCGGTTCCGTACTCGTCCACATCGAAGAGTTCGGGGGCGAGGGCGAAACAACGGTTGTGCCCCTGGCATTTGTCGGAGTCGACAGTCACTCTCATGTGCGCACCCTAGGTCCTCGGCCGCCAACGATCTCATCCGGATCGCTCAGTCACCGACGACCCCCGGTCGGTAACGTCCCCCGGGTGACCGTGGTGCTCGCAGCCGAGAGTTCTGGGTGGATCGGTGATCTCACCGGATGGCTGACCGATGTCTCAGGTGCCTGGTGGTTCCTGATCGTGATCACTGTGATCGCCCTGCTCGACTCGGTGGTGCCGATCGTCCCGAGCGAGACGACCGTCATCATCGGCGGGGTGGCCGCCGGTCTCGGCGAGCAGAACCTCCTGCTCGTCATCGCCGCCGGGGCCATCGGCGCCTTCATCGGGGACAACCTCGCCTACGTCATCGGAGCGCGACTCACCGGTTGGATCGAGCGTCGGGCCGAGCGCCGACCCCAGTTGCGCGACCGCCTCGACCGCGCGACGGTGATGATCCGCGACCGGGGCGGTCTCCTGCTCGTCACCGCCCGGTTCATACCCGGTGGACGGACCGCGCTCACCGTGTCGTGCGGGGTGACCCGTCAACCCCGACGATGGTTCGCCGGCTGGGTCGTGGTCGCCGTCACGATCTGGGCGACCTATTCGGCCGTCCTCGGCAGCATCTTCGGCAAGACCTTCTCCGACAACCACACGCTCGCCTTCCTCATCGCCTTCGGGACCGCGCTGGCCATCAACGTCCTGATCGAGGTGGTCCGGCACCTGCGTCGACGGTCGGCCGGCTCCGATACCGCGGCCACCGACTGACAGACTCGGGACGTGAACGTCTCAGAGGCCGTCGCCACCCGCAAGTCGATCAGGGCGTTTCTCCCGAACCCCGTTCCCGACGATGTGATCAGAGCCCTGTTGGCCGGCGCGGCGAGGGCGCCGAGTGGTGGCAACGTGCAGCCCTGGCGCATCTACGTGGTGAACGGCGACTCGATGAACGACCTGCTCACCTATCTCGACGGGTGCGAACCGGTGGAGGAACCCGAGTACGAGATCTACCCGCAGGGTCTGTGGGAACCGCATCGGACCGCGCGGTTCGAGCTCGGCGAGCAGATGTACAGCCTGCTCGGCGTCCCCCGCGAGGACAAGGAGGGCCGTCTGCGCCAGTTCGCTCGGAACGCCCGGTTCTTCAACGCACCCGCGGCGATCTTCACGTTCATCGACCGGCGATTCGGACCCCCGCAGTGGTCCGACCTCGGCATGTTCCTCCAGACGTTCATGCTGCTCGCCAGGGAACTCGGCCTCCACACCTGCCCACAGGAGTACTGGTCGACGCGGCACGGCGCCATCAGCCGCTTCGTCGGCGCTCCGGAGAACGAGATGCTCTTCTGCGGGATGGCGATCGGCCAGGCCGATCCCGAGGCGCCCGTGAACCGTCTCGAGAGCGAGCGTCTCGCGGTCGACGAGTTCGCCGTCTGGATCTGATCGGAGCGACCGAGTCGCCCCGACGTCACTCGCCGAGTCGCAGGTGGAACCCTTCGGGGACCACCAGATGGCGCGGGTCGACCGCGGCGACCGACGGCACTCCCGAACCGAGGAGTGCCGAGTCGAGACCGTTGCGGAGGATGTCGAGCACGTTCTCGACGCCAGCCTGACCGTTCGCCGCGAGACCCCACAGATAGGCGCGGCCGATCATGACCACCCGGGCCCCGAGCGCGACCGCCTTGAAGACATCGCTCCCCCGGCGGACACCACCGTCGAGCACCACCTCGACCCGATCGCCGACCTCAGAGGCGATGTGATGCAGCGCCCGGAGCGGCGACGGCGTGCCGTCGAGGTTGTTGCCACCGTGATTCGAGACCGAGATCGCCGAGAAGCCCGCATCGGCAGCGCGGCGGGCATCGCCCACCGTCATGACCCCCTTGGCCATGCACGGCCCGCCCCACTCCGAGGTGAACCAGGCGAGGTCATCCCAGGTCGGCGGCGGGGTTCCCATCCACTGCCCGTACGCACCGAAGAAACCAGGGGCGCGCTCACCGCCGGCGATCTGCGCCGGAGTGAGCATGTTGGGCGTGGTCAGATCGGGAAGCGATCCCGAGCGCAGGTACCGCCACAGCCAGGTGGGACGGCTGAGCGCCGCCGGAGCCTGACGGATCATGGTGCGGAGATCGAGACGCTCGGGTAGTGGAGGTGAGCCCCAGTCACGGCTGTGGCTGAACGACCAGTCGAGGGTCAGGATCACGGCGCGCGCCCCAGCAGCGCGGGCACGCTCCATCTGCCCTGCCATCCAGTCGCGATCGTTGATCCAGTACATCTGGAAGAAGAGATCCGGGTTCGCCTCGACGACCTCCTCCATCGGCTTCGAACCGAACGACGACAGACCGACCGCGACCCCCCGGGCCGCAGCGGCTCGGGCGACGGCGACCTCACCATCGGGGTGCACCGCCTGCACCCCGGTCGGGGACACCACCACCGGCATCGACAGGTCGACGCCGAGCAGTCGCGTCGCGAGATGACGTTCAGCCGGCTTGTCAGCGATGACCGGTACGAGGCCGATCTGATCGAAGGCCGAACGGTTGCCGTCGAGGGTGAGGCCGGCCTCAGAGCCGGCGACGAGCGCATCGCGCACCGGCCAGGGGAGGATGCGCTCCGCCCGCCGACGTGCCTCGGCGACTGACTCGAACCAGGAGTTCCCCATCGATCGCAGGCTACCGAGCATCCGCTGCCGGGTCGCCCGGAGAGCGACCCCTCCACCCTGGTCTATGGTCCGACGATGGACATCGCCAGCATCAACGGGGTCAATCTCGCGTTCACCGATTCCGGTCCAGTCGACGGCGGGCGAACCGTGGTGTTCAGCCACGGACTGCTCATGGACCACGAGATGTTCGAGCCCCAGATCGCCGCCCTCGCCGGACAGCATCGAGTGATCACCTGGGACGAGCGGGCGCACGGCGAGACCCGCGCACCCGGGCCGTTCAGCTACTGGGACTCGGCTCGCGACCTCACCGGGCTCCTCGACCACCTCGGTGTCGACACCGCCGTGCTGGCCGGGATGTCCCAGGGGGGATTCCTCTCTTTGCGCGCCGCACTCGCCTCCCCCGAGCGCATCCAGGCACTCGTGCTCATGGGCAGCCAGGCCGGCCTCGAGGACCCGGAGAAACAGGCCTCCTACGAGGTCCTCCACCAGGTGTGGCTCGACCAGGGTCCGGAGCCCGTGCAGGAGATCGTCGCCGGCATCATCCTCGGCGAAGGCGAGTGGGCCTCGTGGTACGCGAAGTGGGCGACCTGGGCCGAACGCGACCGGAACGAGTTCACCCACGCGTTCCGCTGCCTCAGCGACCGCGACGACATCACCGAGCGACTCGGTGAGATCACCTGCCCAACACTGGTGATCCACGGCACCGCCGACGCCGCCATCCCCATGGAGCGGGCACGCGAGATGGCCGAAGGACTGGGGGGCTCGACCGCGTTCGTCGAGATCGATGGCGGCACCCACGCCTGCAACCTCACGCATCCGGGGCCGGTCAACGAGGCGATCCTCGCTTTCTTGACCTCCCTCGACTGAGCTATCCCGGCGGAGCCGAGGCGACGAGTCAGGCGCGGACCGCGTCGAGCAGATCGCGGCAGCGCTCTGCCGATGCCTCATCGGTCACCGGGATCGAGAACTCGATGCGGTCGCACCGGGGCCCATAGCGCTCGCGGAGTTGCGCGGCGATCGTGTCATGGGTGCCAATGGTCGCAACGGTGTGGAGGATCTCATCGTCGACGACCGTCGCCAGTTCCTCCCAGCGGCCCGCCTTGGAGAGCGACACGGCCCGGTCGGCCTCGTCCTCCCATCCGTGCAGTTCGAAGACGCGCCGATAGGCCGGCGTCGAGAGGTAGAAGGCAACCCGCGCGCGAACCGTCCGGGTGACGGCATCGAGGGTCTCCTCGTCGGCGGCGGTCCCGATGAGCGGCTTCATACAGACTTCCACCGCGTCGGTCGACCGACCGGCCCGAGCGGCGCCCTCAGCGACGGCCGGCAGCACCGACTCGTCGATGAACCTCGTGGTGCAGATCGGGTGCAGACGGACGCCATCGGCCACCTCACCGGCCACCGCGCACATTCGTGGCCCGATGGCGGCGACGTGGATGGGGATGTCGGGGTGCTCGATCGGGCCCGGATCGAAGAGCGGCACCATGAGGCTGAGGTTGAAGTGCTCACTCTCGAACTGGAGCGGCGTGCGGTCCTGCCAGCACGCCCAGACCGCGCGGATCGCTCCGATGGTGTCGCGCATCCACGGGGCCGGGGCGTGCCACTCCATGCCGAAGCGACGGCGGATGTGGCCGCGCACCTGTGTGCCGAGCCCGAGCAGGAAACGACCACCCGACAGTCGAGAGAGCGTCCACGCCGACATCGCGGTCGTCGCCGGAGAACGCGGGAACGCCATGGCCACCGATGTCCCCAACTGGATCGAGTTCGTCGCCGCCGAACCCAACGCCAGCAACTGGTACGGATCCCACTTGGTCTCCTCCACCAGCACCGCGTCGAGACCCACCCTCTCCGCGAGGGCCGCGCCCTCGGCGAACGAGGACGGATCAAGTGGGGTCTCGGGCTCCCTCAGACCAGGATCGAGCTTTCCGAGCGGGAGCAGAGATTCGACGAGCACGTCGACAGCGTCGCCGATCACCTCACCGGCGGACGAGACGGACCCGGAATGCGTCGAACCACCACCGGGTTGGTTCAGCACATGCCCTCCCCCAGTTCGATCATCGACCAGGTGCTCGACGCCACCATCGCACCCGGCTTCACCGCCGTCGGATCCAGCGTTCGTCGCCGACTCTCCGACTGGGGTCCCCCGGTCGAGCGGGACCTGTCGGGGGAGACCTTCGTGATCACCGGCACCACCTCGGGAATCGGCTTCGAGATCGCGTGCGGACTCGCCGCGGCCGGTGCGAGGGTGATCACCGTCGGCCGGGATCGCGTCCGCACCGAGGCGTCAGCGGCCGACATTGGGGCCGAGCCGGTGGTGGCCGACATGTCGGACCCCGACGCGGTGCGCGAGGCCTGCCGCATCATCATCGCCGAGACCAATCGGATCGATGGACTCGTGCACAACGCCGGTGCGCTGTTGGACGTCCGAACCGAGAACGCCGGAGGCATCGAGACCACGATCGCCGCGCAAGTCATCGGCCCATTTCTGATGACCAGCCTGCTCCTCGAGCGACTGTCGAGTGACCGTCCCACCGATCCCGGCCGGGTGATCACCGTGTCCTCCGGCGGGATGTACGCCGCTGGGCTCTCGGTTGGCTCACTCCAGATGAGCGCCGACGACTACCGGGGATCCGAGCAATACGCCCGGGCGAAACGGGCGCAAGTAACCCTCAACGAGATGTGGGCGCACCACGTCGACCCGAAGCGGGTGGTCTTCCACGCCATGCACCCCGGTTGGGCCGACACCCCAGGTGTGCGGACTTCCCTCCCTCGCTTCCACCGGGTGCTGTCCCCCGTGCTGCGTTCCCCAGCCGATGCCGCCGACACCGTGCTCTGGCTGTTGGCCTCCGAGGAGGGCGCCGCCTCGAGCGGCGGGTTCTGGCACGACCGTCGACTGCGCCCGATCCACCGCCTGCCGACGACACGCCGCACCGACACCTCCGACCGGCGCCGTCAACTCTGGGAGTGGGTGACCGAGATCGCTGGTACTGACCCCGAACGGAGCCTCTGAACCTCGCGAACGGGTTCGGTCAGCCGGCGAGGGTGTTGCCGAAGATCTGCCAGGCCAGGGCTGACTTGGCCGTCAGGCTCAGCACCAGGTAGACGCGCTCGCCATAGAGGTAGTCGGACCATCGTCCGATCCCCCGGTACTGCAGCCACTGGTTGAGGGCGAACAGGTTGAAGAAGATGAAGAGGCTGATCAGGATGCCCCACACGAACGCGGGGAACTCGGGCTGTCCCGACGGTCCGATCACATAGATGAACAACACCACCCAGGGCACACCACCGGCGATACAGCCGAACCAGAACGGGCTCCACCAGACCGGCTTGCCGGGGCGGTTCACCACCTCCATGATCCAGCCGAAGAGGATCATGGCGGCGTTCGCGCCGGCGAGACCGAGCAGGGCCGCGATGTCGGAGATCCCGAACACCATGGCGATGAGGATGATCATGAGCGTCGACGAGAGCGAGTACTCCACCCAGCGGAAGCGGTTCTGCTGACGAGCGAGTTCACCGAGGTAGCCACGCCGACCGACGCTCGAGACGATGCCGTGGAAGACCGCCGACAGGATCAGGAAACCCGCGGCACCCCAGGCGACCGGGACCTCGAACATCTTCTCGAGGCGGGCCGGGTCGAGGCGACCGTTGGGCGCGTCGTTCCAGAAGTAAGAGGCGACCGGGAGGGCGAAGTCGTTGGCGAGCACCAGCACGGCCACGGCCTGCGCGGCGTGGAGCACGGTCGCGATCACATTGAGCCGCTGCAGTCGCGCGGCGCGGTCGACGGGAATCGAGTCGCTCGTCGTGGTCGTGGTCGTGGCCGTGGTCATGATGTCGCTCCCTCTCTGGGTTCAGCCGACTGCAACCGACGACCTCGATCGAATGTTCCGATGTCGTCGGGCGGCGGTGAGACACAGTACCGAGAGGCCCGCCGCCGCTGCCGCTGCCACACCGGCCGCGACCGGATCACCCGTGGCATCGGTGAGACGGCCCGCCACCACCGGTGCGACACCGCCTCCGATCGCGACCAGCAAGGCGACGGCTCCCATGAGCGAGCCGAAGTCGTCGGCCGGCAGCACGTCGCGAGCCACGATGCCATCGAGAGCGGACAGCGCCCCGATCGATGTCCCTGCCAAGACGGTGTAGACCGCGGCGATCAGCGGGGAGCCCGCAACCAGGACGACCAGACATGAGCCGGCGACACAGAGCCTGGCGACCGCGAGCAGACGCCATGAGCCGGTTCGGGACAGGGCTCTCCTGAGCGGGAGCCGTCCCAGAAGTTGGAGCAGTCCTCGCGCCCCCGCGAATCCGGCCGCACTCGCTGCTGACAGACCCGCCCACCGCATGATCGACACCTGGAAGACGAGGAGCATCGAGATGGCGGCCGCCGCGCTGACCGAGGCGAGCACGAACCAGCGGATGACCGGGTCTCGCATCGAATCGACGATCGCCGACCTCCATCTGCGACCGGAGAGCTCGGCTCCACCGATCCTCGTGTCGATGGTTCGCGATGCGATGAGGAACGCCACGAAGGCGCAACCCGCGGGGATCTCGATCGCCAGACGCCAACCGAGCGTCGATCGGAGTACCTCGGTGAGCGGGATCGCGATCGGTGAGGCGACCGCACCCCAGATGGTCAGCCTGATGATCCTCTCCATCGACCGATCCGGATCGAGGCGCACGATCAGTGACTGCGTCAGCGAATAGAAGCCTGCTGAGCCGGTGAGACCTCCACCGATCGCGAACAGCGCTCCGAAGAGCAGCGGGTCGGAGACACGACCCGCGGTCCCGAGAGCGACCGCCCCCAGCGGTCCGAGGACTCCGAAAATCGGAATCGGCCCGCGTCGGTCGAGTAACCGTCCGGTCACGAGCGCGAGTACCCCGACGAGTGCCTGCGCCGCGCCGAATGATGCGCCGAGAGCCGCGGCGCTCATCTCGAGATCGTCACCGATGTCGTCGAAGAGCACCCCGAATCCGTAGAACCATGACCCGTAGACGCAGATGGTGAGGACGCCGAGGATGTCGACCTGACGGTCACCTCTGATCCGACGTCCCGTCATCGACGCATCATTCCATCGTCGGCACTACGTTCACCGCGATGGAGCCAACCGCCAGCGAGCATCCTCGGGTCAATCCACGACCTCCGACCCGAACGGCGGACTGCGTCTCGTGCGGTAGCGAACTCGCGACCGCGTGGAGCACCCCCGACGGCACCGCCTGGTTGTGTCGAGAGTGCGCCACCCTCCACGGCCTCGGCTGCCCCTGAGGGCAACCCTCACTCGATCCGGAGACCGCTGATCGCGCGCGAGATCACCAGCTGCTGGATCTCGCTCGTGCCCTCGAAGATGGTGTGGATCTTCGCGTCGCGGTGCCAGCGCTCCACCGGGTACTCCCTGGTGTAGCCGTAGCCGCCGAGGATCTGGATCGCCTCCTCGGTGACCCGCACCGCCACCTCTGAGGCCTTCCACTTGCTCATCGAACCCTCGGCGTTCGTGAAGCCGCCGTTGCGCGCCAGCCACGCCGCTCGCCAGATCAGCAGACGGCTGGCGTCGATCTCGGTGATCATGTTCGCGAGCTTGAACGCGATGGCCTGGTTCATGATGATCGGCTTGCCGAAGGCATGACGCTCCTTGGCGTACTCGAGCGAGTACTCGTACGCGGCCCGGGCGATGCCGAGGGCCTGGGCGCCGACGGTCGGCCTCGTCGCCTCGAAGGTCGACATCGCGGGCTGCTTCTGGCCGGTCGAACCCTGCTCGCGCGCCCGGGCGAGCTTCGCGTCGAGGCGCTCCTTGCCGCCGAGGAGGCACGAACCGGGTACGCGCACATCATCGAGGACGACCTCGGCGGTGTGGCTGGCTCGGATGCCGTGCTTCATGTACTTCTGGCCCTGCGACAGACCCTTGGTGCCCGGCGGGATCACGAATGAGGCCTGGCCCCGACCCCGCAACTCAGGATCGACCGCGGCGACGACCACGTGGATGTCAGCGATGCCACCGTTGGTGATCCAGGCCTTGGTCCCGTTCAACACCCATTCGTCGTTCGCCTCGTCGTAGACGGCGCGGGTGCGCAGGTTCGACACATCGCTGCCGGCATCGGGCTCGCTCACGCAGAAGGCACCGAGCATCACCTTGTCGGCATCCCCGTAGCACTGCGGCACCCACTCCATGACCTGCTCGGGGGTGCCGATACCGGCGATGCCGGCAGCGGCGAGACCTGATCCCATGATCGCCATGCCGAGACCGGCGTCGCCCCAGAAGATCTCCTCAACGGCGACCGGCAGGGTGAGTCCCGACCGGTCCTGCATGGCGTTCATGAGGAACTCCCAGCCGTAGAGGCCGATCTTGGCGGCCTCCTCGACGATCGGATACGGGAACTCCTCGCGCTCATCCCACTCGTGGGCGGCCGGCCGCATGACATCCGCGGCGAAGCCGTGGGTCCAATCGCGGATCTGCTGCTGTTCGTCGTTGAGGGCCAGGGAGAAGTCGCTCATGGCCCTAAGTTACCGATGGGTAGGTGCCGTGGCCACCTTGGAGCTCAACCGTCGACCGCAGTCGAATCAACCGTCGACCACAGTCGATGCGCCAAGAGCGAGCAGACCGGGCGCGATGGTCTCGATGATCAACTTGGCGCCGGGCCGGTACACGTGCACCCCGTCCCACCGGAAGTCGAGGTCGGTCGCGATCGATTCATCGGCGCACCACGCCGCCGGACCGGAGACGAACTCCACCCCGGCCGTTGCCGCAGCGAAACCCGAGAGCAGGTCGTTCAGGTGAGCCACCCGAGCGTCGTCGCCCCGCTCAGGCAGGGCGGGCACACCCGCGCCGTCGACGTCGACCGGTCGCATGCACGCCACCTCGAGCAGTGCCACCGTCGCACCGCCGGCGACCACCGGAGCGACCGCGGACCCGAGCCGATCCACGAACATCGCATCCCAGTCGAGCGAGCCGAAGGCGAGGCCCACTCCGTCGATCTCGATGTCGAGCACATCCCAGGCGCCGAGCACCACGAGGGCGACCCCACCGTCAGCCGCTCGTCGCGCCCAGCGATCGAGCACCCCCTCACACATCGCCATGTCCAGCGAGAACGGTCGTGAGGAACGGACGATGCCCGACTCGTGGATCGAGCATCCGTCCGATGAGCCGTCGACCACCTCGAAGTACTCCTCCACCCCCGACGGGAGGTTGACCGCCAACGAGCCAGCCTGGGAGTCACCGAGGATGACCAGCCGGACCGGCTCCTCCGGGACGACCAACGGCACGGTCGTCGTCGGGACGACCGTCGAAGCGACGGTTGTCGACACCGAGGTCACCTCGTCGGCGGGCGGGCTCGTCGTCTCAGTGGTCGAGACGTCGCCACCACCGTCACTCGCGGTCGTCGGCACCACGGGCTCAGACGCCTCGTCTCCCGCGGGCGACGGGACGGCCGAGTCGTCGTCAGGCGCGAGGACGAACTCCTGCTCCTCGCCGCCGACCGACGGGTCGAACTCGTCGACCATGACGAAGGCGAGCGCGATCACCGCCACCGAACCGGCGGCGACACCGGCGACCAGCCTCCGCCCCGGGGCTCGGCGCGCCCACCACCGGCCGAGCGCCCCCGCGCGGAGGGGAACCTCGACCATCCGGTAGGCCGCCTCGGAGACGACCGCGGTCACCACGGAGGCAACCACGAAGACACCGACGCGCCCATCGGTCGCGCCGAGGATCACGAACACGGGCCAGTGCCAGAGATACAGACCGTAGGAGCGTCGGCCGACAGCGACGATCCCCCGGTTGCCGAGCAGGAGTCGAGCGCCGGAGGCGGCCGGATGCACGACGACAGCGATCGCGACGACGGAGGCCAGTGCCGTCAGCGCGAGCACCCACGGGTACATGACCCCCGAGGTGACGTCGGCCGCGACGAAGGCGCAACCGAGAACACCGAGGGCGACGCCGAGGGTGACATCGAGAGGTCGAGACGGAAGGCGCACGAGTTCCGGTCGACGCCAGGGCCGCCAGACGAAGGCCGCGGCCGCTCCGACGAGCAGCCCACTCGCCCGGGTCGGCGTCGACAGATACGCGAAGTTGATCCGGTCGGCACCCGAGACCGGCCAGCCCATCGGCGTCGACCCACCGCGCACCACCCACCAGGCCAGCAGGTAGGCCGCGACCGCCCCCGCGAGCACCAGCGCAGTCTGGCGACGCGCTGAGCGGGTGCGTCGGAGAAGCCACATCAATGCGAGCGGCCAGAGCACATACCACTGCTCCTCCACCGCGAGGCTCCACAGGTGTCGCAGCAGTGGAGGGTCCCCGGCGGCGAAGTAGGGGACGTCACCGACGACCTGCCCCCAGTTGGCCAGATACCCGACCGCCCAGGGCAGATCGCGACGCATCTGACTCGCCTGCTCCGGGGACCCCCAGAGGAGAACCCACACCGAGGTGACCGCCAGCACGAGAAACAACGCCGGCAGCAGCCGACGCGCCCGACGAACCCAGAATGAACGGAGCGACACCCCGGCCGAGCGCTCATGCTCCTCGAGCAGCAGGGTGGTGATCAGATAGCCCGACACCACGAAGAAGACCTCGACACCGAGGAACCCGCCGTGGAGACCGCCGAATCCAGCGTGATAGGCGATGACGGCCACGACCGAGACACCCCGCAGACCGTCCAGCCCGGGCTGGTGGCCCATCGTCACCGGGGCCCTCATGACAGAGCGCCCGACACCGTCGCCGGTCCCACCGGTCAGCGCCTGACCGTGGTGCCGTCGCGCGTCGTCTCGACCGTCCACCCCGACGACTGCAGCTCCGCCCGGATCGCATCAGCCGTTGAGAAGTCGCGATCAGCCCGCGCCGCATCGAGCCGAGCGGCGGCGGCCAGCACATCCTCGGGCACATCATCGGCCTCGACCAGGCGCAGGCCGACCGCGGTCAACATCGCCGACACCGCCGCGACCAGCGGGCCGGCCGCCGACTCGTCCCCGGAGTCGAGGGCGGTGTTCGCCCGCCTCACCGTGTCGAACACGAGTGCCATGGCTGTCGGTGAGTCGAGATCGTCGTCCATCGCGGCGCGGAACTGATCGAGAACCGCGGCATCGGGTTCGACCGGCTCGAGACCGACGATCCGACGCCCGAAGGCGTCGAGACCGGCGAGCGCCCGGCCAGCCGCCTCGAGACCATCGGCGGAGATGCTGACCGGCGAGCGGTAGTGCGACTGGAGGAGCACCATCCGGTAGGCGCGAGGGTCGAACACCTCGATCAGGTCGAGGAGGTTCGACACGTTGCCGAGCGACTTCGACATCTTCTCGCCCTCGGCGTCGACCACAAAACCGTTGTGCATCCAGTGCCGGGCGAACTCCCGGCCGAGGGCCACCGCCTGCGCGCGCTCGTTCTCGTGATGGGGGAAACGCAGATCCTGGCCACCGCAGTGCAGGTCGAAACCGTCGCCGAGGATGTCGAGGCTCATCACCACGCACTCCGA
>Ga0181568_10000216_pt1 | contig 48981 bp, 31 predicted proteins | sample 101ome_20_FD_133758 | JGI IMG/M metagenome (GOLD analysis project Ga0181568, IMG submission 133758) | Coastal salt marsh microbial communities from the Groves Creek Marsh, Skidaway Island, Georgia - 101404AT metaG (megahit assembly) | ecosystem: Environmental > Aquatic > Marine > Intertidal...
CCCGCGGACGCGCCCGCGGACGCCGAACCGACGGAACTCATCCCCGGCCACATCCCTTTCCCCCCCGTCGTCCCCGGGGAGACGCCAGACGTCGTCGACGCGCGCGCCCACGCGCACGCGCCGCCTCGACTCTACCCGGCGCTCCCGCGCGGACTCAAGCCGTTCGAGCCGCCGACGCGCGAAGAGCGTCGGCTGCTCGCGATTCAAAACGCCGTGCGTGCGTTTTGTCGCGCGTCGGCGCGGCATCACGGCGCGAGGGACGACGCGCGCGAGCGGAGAGCGCGAGAAGGGGACGTCGCGCGGTGGCTCGACGACGTCGCCGAAGACGAAGAGGAGGAGGACAAAGACGAGAACGATGAGGACGACGGTACGGAAGAGGACGAGGAGGCGAGCGATTCGAGTCAAGGGGTGACGGAGAAATGGATCGAGCGGTTTCGTAAATCGAGGCAGTGGGAAACGTTTCGAGTGACGGATGAATCCATCGTGCCGAGAGAAATTTACGAGTGCGCGTTTCCCGAAGACGACGACGACGACGAGGGCGATGACGAAAATGGCGAGGAAAAGCGAGGGAAGAAACGAGCGGCGAGCGGTGACGACGCGAACACTCGATCGTCGAAACGTGGACGCGCCACGGCGAGCGGGAGCGTGAGAATCGAGGACGGAGGCGCGAAGAAGAAGATGAAGGATGGATTTTCGCGACTCGAGCGTTTGGTGCAGTTGGAGTCGCGCGCCGCGGCGGAGGGCGCCGGACGACGAGGTCGCGACGGCGGCGACGACGACGACGATGACGACGACGACGGGCGCGGACAGAGGAGTGGACGCGCGTCCGCGAGACGATCGACGCGGGATCGATCGCGGTCGTTATCGAGAAATCCGAGACGCGGCGGCGGCGGCGGCGACGACGACGACGGCGACGACGAAAAGTTTGGCGACGACGACGACGAACTCGAATCCGACGACGATTACGGACAGGGCGCGAATTTTGACGACGACGAAGGGTACGACGACGACGCCGGCGATGGGAACGCCGAGGCGTACTTTTAACTAGTACAGTGTAGAGTTTTTTTTCATTCCCCGCTCACCGCTGCCCCATGTTTTGCAAACGCTCGAGCACCACCTGCCCGCTCTGCAGGTACACCAACGCGCAGTTACTGAGACACGACGACTCGCTCGAGCTAAACTTATTCCCGGGGGCGTACGTCACGCACTTATCGAAGCACTTCTCCGTGAGTTTAGCCACCACCTCGTTGAAGACGGCTTTGCGCTTCTCCTCCTGCGAACGCGACCGAGCGCACAAAGAAGCAAATGGGCGCGCGTCAGTGACGCGCGAGGGCGAGACGAACGCGACGATGCGCGCGAGAATGTGAACGACGATGACGCACTTCGAGGAACTGTTGCATCTGCGCATCGTTCGCGGACATGACGACGGCACGAACGCGCGATGCGAGGCGCGGTGTGGAGGGGCTGGGACGGCGCGGAACGGGGACGGCGGCGTCGACGACGCGTTCAACGATTACAACGATACCAACGAGAACTATCCATCCAATATACGACTAATTCAATTCAATTCAATTCAATTCAATTCGATTCAATTCAATGCGTTCGCTCAGCGCGACGACGCGCGCCACTGTTCGAGCGAGACGCCCGGAGGAGGGACGACGAAGACACCGAACTCGGACGCCGCCCCGTCTCGATACACCTTTCCATCCCACCCTTGATCGGCGTGTTCCGCGAACGCGCCGTCGGTTTCGTAATCCACGCACGTGTCGAGCGCGTCGACGCACGTGACGACGCGAAACCGACCGATGTCCCACGCGCGTCGGAGCGTTTTTGAAAATTTCGTCAAGCCTCCGCCCGTGAGCCACGCAAACGCCACCGTCGGCGCTGGGACGTCGCGCGTCGGTCCGAGACGACCGTGCGCGAGCTCGCTCGGCGTGAGAGTCGTGAGATCACCGATGACGAAGGAACACTTATCGGCGACGCCGCTCGCCGCGGCGCGTTCTCGGGACGTTTGCACCAAACTCGGGCACAGCTCCACGCCCACACACCGACAACCTATGTCTTTCGCCGCCTGGACGAGCACAGCGCCGTCGCCGGATCCCAAATCGAGGACTACGTCGTCCTCGCGCACGCGCGCGGCGTCGAGAGCGACTCTGACGCGCCTCGCCTCCGTCGGGGCGAAGGGCGCGAGCACGTTTGGGCCACAGTCGGGCGGCGGCGGTTTTTCAGCGAGGGCTCGACGCAACAGGCGCTGTTGCGCCGCCTCCACGTCCTCGGGCGTGGCTTCGACATCGGGACACATCACGCGTGCTCGCACTCGACGCGCGGTCACCCACGGACGACCGACCGCGCGTCGAGCACTGCGGACAACGCTTGAGCTCGAGCTCGTTCCATCGGCAACTTATTGTTCGACTATTAAAATTACATGACCAGGCGCATCGCCGCGAGCGACAGCGCCCCCAAAGATACCAGCGTACCGACCGAGTACCGAATGATCTCCGTTTTGGCCGCCTCGATTTGCGTTCGCATCTGGTTCAACTCGCGGTCCACGCGCCCTTCGATTTCTTTGAGCTGCGACTCTTGAATCGAGTGCAACTCTCGCAACCGCCCCTTCTCCAAGTTCAAATCCAACTTTTGCGATTGCGTGATGCGATCGATGTTGTACTTTAAATCGGCGCGTAATTTCTCCGTCTCCACGACCAAGGAGTCGTTGGTGTGTTTCATCGCCGCGGACGCCTCGCGGAGCGACGCATTCATCTCCACCAATCGCGCGTGCGTGTCCGCGCGCGCCGACATGAGCTCTCGCTCGAACGCGTCCCTTCCTATGAAGTGCGCGCGCGTCATGGCGTCGACGGTGGAACGCACGATGCCCTCCGCCTGCGGTTCGGTGAAGGACGCGGCGCGCAACTGTTTAATCAACGAATGGGAATCAAATCTGTCCACCGCGCTCGCGCTCCCACCGCCGTACGCGCTCGTCGCGGACGCCGTCTCAACGGCGGCGGACGTCGTCGCGCGCGCCTCTTGCGCCGCGCGCGCGGTGGAGGCGATGAATCGACGCACGAGGACGCGCGACATTGTTTCGTTTGATAATTCGTCCCGCGACGACGCGTCGAGGTGTGACGAACGTCGTCAGTCACCCGCGCGTCGTCGTCGTCGCGAACGAGCGAACGATGCGCGCGATGACGCCGACGCGCGCACCGCGCATCGACGCGCGCGTCGCCGTCGTCGCGCGCGCGGGCGGTGACCGACGAGGCAGAGGTCGCGCCGACGCGGCGGCGGTGGCCAAGAAGAAAAAACCGCGCGCGAGGGACCGCGTCGCGATCGACGACGCCGGTGCGTGGCGCGTGTACGACGTCCACGTTCCCGTGGACGATGATCTCGGGAAGGATTCCTCGGAGGCGTCGCCCGCGGTGCTCGCGGCGGTGCAGAAGATTTTGGGCACGGAGCGCGCGCCGGCGGCGTCGGGGACGCGCGTGCGAAGAAAGACGTGCGACGCGCGAACGAAGCCGCCGGGGTTCAGTTACGTCGTGGACGTGAGCGACGAGGCGATCGAGGCGGCGGGTGGGACGAAGCGGCCGATTCGGGAGCGGGCGAAAAAGGTGGAGCGGTGCGCGCACGAGGCGGCGAGCGCGTTGGCGGCGGGCGCGGAACGGTTGGCGGGTGAAGCGACGACGCGAGGCGCGAGCGAGGCGTTCGGTGACGACGATGACGATAGGATCGTCGTCATCGGTCTCGGCCCGGCGGGATTGTTCGCGGCGTTGGCGCTCGCCGAGGCGGGCGAACGCGTGACGGTGTTCGAGCGAGGACAACCGGTGGAATCGAGAGGACGAGACATCGGCGCTCTGTTCGCGCGTCGGCGATTGAACGAGGAGAGTAATCTGTGTTACGGCGAGGGTGGCGCGGGGACGTGGTCGGATGGGAAGTTGACGACGCGCATCGGGAGGAATAGCGAACGCGTGCGCGCGGTGTTGCAAGCGTTGGTGCGCTTTGGCGCGCCCGAGGACATCCTCGTCAACGGCAAGCCGCATCTCGGCACCGATCGCTTGGTACGTATTTTGCGCACGGCGCGGTTGTATTTGCAGACGATGGGGGTGGAATTTCGATTCGGCGAGAGATGCGCGCGAGTGAATCGCGACTCGCGCTCGGGCGAGGCGAGCGGGGTGACGCTCGCGAACGGCGATGTCGTTCGCGCCAAGGCTGTCGTGCTAGCCGCGGGACACTCCTCTCGCGGTCTCATGGAGGCGCTGCACGACGAAGGCGTAAAACTATCGTATCAATCCTTCGCCGCAGGGTTTCGCATCGAACATCCGCAGGGCATGCTGGACACGATTCAATACGGCGCCAAGTACGCCGGGTACGTCGACAACGGAAAGGGACCGCTTCCCGTCGCCGATTACCGCGTCGCCAACACCGTCCCGCACGGCATCGCCGCAGGTCGTGCGTGCTATAGCTTTTGCATGTGTCCGGGAGGACAAATCGTCCCGACGTCGACGGTGAGCGACGAACTATGCATCAACGGCATGAGCTTTAGCAAACGCGCGAGCAAGTGGGCCAACAGCGGATTGGTGAGCACGATCACGGAGGCGGACGCGGCGCCATACGCGGACGACGGGTACGAACCTCTGTGCGGCGTCGCGTTCCAGCGTCACATCGAACGCGAGGCCGCCATCATGGGCGGCGGCGATCTGGTGGTGCCCGTACAAACCGCCGAAGATTTTTTGAGCAAACGCGTCTCCGACGCCGCGTCGCTTCCCTCGAGCTCGTACCGACTCGGCGTCACGCCCGCGCCTTTGCACGAACTGTACCCGGCCGAAGTCACGGCAACGATTCGCGAATCGCTCGTGCGTTTCGACAAGCAACTGCCGGGATTTGCCGGACCGCGCGCGTTGATTCACGCGCCCGAGGCGAGGACATCGTCGCCCGTGCGCATCGACCGCGATAAAGAAACCATGTGTTCGGTGTCCATGGTCGGCTTGTACCCCACGGGCGAGGGCGCCGGGTACGCCGGTGGTATCGTCTCCGCCGCGTGCGACGGACTCGCGGCCGCCGAGGCGATTTTACGCGCGAGGGCGTAGGAAAGAAGTGTACTCGTGTAGAACAATTATCAATACATGCTAGTCTCGCGCTACGTATCCGCCGCCGCGTCTGGGCAAATCCCACGCGCGATCGACTTCGAACGCGTCCACGCCGCTCGCATACGGCGGCGCGTCTAAATCTTCATCGCGTATGGCGACCAGCGTGGCGTCCAAAATCGACCGAACCGTCGTATCCAGTTTTTTCGCTCTCTTTTGAAGCTCCTCGTCGACGAGTCGTCGCCACGTCTTGTTGTTGGCGCACCCGTGAAATAAGTTTTGAATCGGGTGCATCATGTGACGCACGCTCGGGATTCGATACCCATCCTTGGCCGTGCCGTACCTACCGACGGTTTCGTCCGCGTACACGGCGTACTTGTCGAGGAATTCGCGCCGAGACGCGCACGGATTGGACTCGGCGCCGAACACCTCGACGTCCGCCGTGCTCAACAACCCCCACGGATCGGCGTGCGCCTGACGCCCGATCATCACGCCCGCGATCTTCCCACCGTCCGCGGGCGCGCAATTCATCGCGTTTCGCACATCCGTCAACGTCTTCAATCCACCGTTTAAATGAAACTCGCACTCTGGAAAATCTCTCGCCAACGCGTACGCCCACTCGTGTTTCAACGGCGGCACCGTCCTATTCTCCGCCGGCGACAGTCCATCGAGCAACGCTTTTCGAGCGTGCACGTAAAACCTCCTCACCGGCGTCTCGCGCGCGATCGTCTCCACGTAATCACACAGATGATCATACGAATCCGCGTCGTCCACGCCGATGCGACACTTGACGCTCACCGGCGTCCCTTCCGGCGCGTTCTCCGCCATCGCTCCCAGACAATCCGCCACCAATCTCGGCTCCATCATCAACGCCGCTCCAAAACACCCCTTACCCGCCACTTTCGGACTCGGACACCCAGAGTTCAGATTAATCTCTTCGTATCCGTACGGCGCCGCGATCGCCGTCGCCCGTCCCAAATACTCGGGCGTCGATCCTCCCAACTGCAACACCGTCCCGCAGTGCTCGGCGGGATAATCCAAAAACCGATCGATCCTCGTCCCGTCCTCGATCGCGTGCGTGAGCGTCTGATCCACCTCCATCTCCGTCCACAACCACGCGTGTCGGGACAACAACCGACACATGACGCGAAAGTGCGGCGTCGTGTACTCCATCATCGGCGCCACGCTGAGCGCGCTCGGACGCTCGGGTCGCGGTCGCGTCGCCCTCGCGACGTCGACGTCGACACCATCGACGCCCGGACCGCGCACGTAGCGCTCGGACGCCCATCGCCAGGTGGGCGTCGTCGTCGACGTCGACGAGGTCGAGGCGGCGGCGATCGCGCGTCGACGTCTGGAGACGGACGCCGCGACGCGCGCGGTCGTCGAGCGCGCGGACGAGGACGCGCGCGACGCCCGTCGCGTCGTCGACGCGCGCGAGGACGGTGACGCCACGAGGGCGCGCGCGACGCGGTGCATGTCTCGCGTCGACGTCTGGCGGTGAACAGTCGCCAGAAATCGACGACGACGATGTCGGCGCTCGCGCGGACGTCTCGCGTCGACGTCTCGACCGTCGCGTCCGCGCGACGGTGGTCGCGATCGGCCTCGACGTCTCGACGCGCGCCGCGCGCGCGCGCGACGTCGGACGACGACGACGACGCGGTCAAGACGGCGTTCGCCAAGGTGTACGCGCCCGATTCCAACAAATCCATCCATTTCGGCGTCTTCACGCGCGACGTCGACGCGTCGGCGGTTCCGGACGATGACGAACGCGCGTCTCGTCGCGCGCGCGCCGCGCGCGAGCTCGCGGTGATCGACGACGAGGAGCGGGCGAGACGTTTGGTGGTGGGGAAAGCGGCGAGCGCGGCGACGGCGGCGACGGCGGCGGCGCAGCTCGCGTTCGGCGCGAGTCGACCGGAACGGGCGTTCATCGCGATTCCGTTGTTCTTCGCGCTCGGTTTCGTCGGTTCGGCGAAGACGGGGGCGTGAAACATCGCGCAGGCTGGCGTGTGGGACGTGGACGGGTCCGGCTTGCGCGAAATCGAAGACGCGTCGTTGGCGAGGGCGATTCGGGAGAAAGTGAATGATTTTAACCTCAAGAGCGCGATCGCGGTGGCGGTGATCACCGCGCTATACGTCGCGTTACCGGTGCGGTCGTGATGCGGGTGAGAGAGAGGTAGACGCGTCGACGGTGGACTCGGTGACGACGAACGCGGGAGACGCGGATTTTCCGCGGCGCGTTCGTCCGATTTTTTGTCATCGTCGACGCGCGCACGCGTTTGTAACAAAAGAAACTGGCGAAATTGCTGAACCGTGCGAATTAGTTATTAATTATAGCGTCAAATCGTCGCGACGACGACGATCACATCACTCGCGCGGCGGCGCGACGGATTTGACGTGTAAATCCGCGTATTGCTCGTCGCTCACCAAGCCAGGCGCGCGCGTGAGTAAACACTGTCCCGCCGCCGTCTTCGGGAATGCGATGACGTCCCGGATGGATTTCGCCCCCGCGAGCATCATCACCAATCGATCGAGCCCGAACGCGAGACCGCCGTGCGGCGGCGCGCCGTATTGAAACGCCTCCATGAGATAGCCAAATTTGTTCTCAGCCTCGTCGGCGCTCAATCCGATGGCGGCGAAGACTTTTTCTTGCGTGTCTCGTCGATAGATGCGCAGGGAACCGCCGCCGATCTCCACGCCGTTGTACACCAAATCGTACGCGATGGCGCGCGCGTTTGTTAAATCGTCGGGATTGGCGCGAACGTCGTCTTGATTGGGCGCGGTGAACGGGTGGTGCATCGCCTCGAAGCGCGACTCGTCCTCGTTGTACTCAAACATTGGAAACTCGGTGATCCACGTCACGGCGTGCGCGTCGTCGGGAATGAACCCGTACGTCTTAGCGACGTATTGACGCACACGGTCGAGGGTTTTGTTCACCAACGCCTTGTGACCGGCGGCGAAGAGTAAGAGTTCACCCGGTTTCGCGCCGGCGGCGGCGATCATCGCCGACGCGTGCGCCGCCGTCGCCTCGACCAAACCCTTGGCGCCCTCGAGCGAGACGCCGTCCGCGGCGACGCGAGCGAAGGCTAACCCTCCGGAACCGGCCGCGACGGCCTCGTTGAAGACGTCGCCTTTGGGTTTGAGCTTGGAGTTGGGGATTTTCCCGTCGTCGTTCACCACGAGCGCCTTGACGGTGCCCGAGGCGGCGGCGAGCGCGTCGGAAAAGATTTTAAATTCACACCCCTCCAAAGCCGCGTCCAAGGTGGCCATCTCCAGTCCGTATCGTAAATCAGGCTTGTCGCTTCCGTATTTTTCCATCGCCTCGGCGTACGTCATCTTCGGGAAGCTCGCGGGGAGGTCGACGTCGACGCCGCTCTTGAACGCGGCGCGCATCAAATCCTCCGCCAGCTTCATGATGCCCTCGTCGTCCGTGAACGCCATCTCGATGTCCAACTGCGTGAACTCGGGTTGGCGATCGGCGCGTAAATCCTCGTCTCGGAAACACCGCGCCACCTGATAATACCGATCGACGCCAGCCACCATGAGCATTTGTTTAAACAATTGCGGCGATTGCGGCAACGCGTACGCGCCCCCCGGTTGCAAACGACTCGGCACCAAATAATCTCTCGCCCCCTCGGGCGTGCTCCGCGTCAGCGTCGGCGTCTCAACCTCTAAAAATCCGTACTCATCCTCCAACACGCGTCGCAACGCGCGCAGCGTGTCGTGTCGAAGCTTGAGATTTCTCGCCATCTCCGGCCTTCGCAAATCCAACACGCGATGTTCCAAACGCGTCTCCTCCTTGATCTCCTCCTTCTCCCCGCTCGCCTCCGACACCGCGAACGGCAACGGTTTCCCCACCGTGTTTAAAATCTTTAATTCCGTCACCACCAGCTCCACCGTGCCCGTCTTTGTCTTTTTATTCACGCTCTTTCTCGCGCGCACCGTACCCTTGGCGCGCACCACGCACTCCGGTCTCAGGAGCCCGAACGTCTCGCGCACCTCCTCGCTCGCCTCCTCGCTCGCGACGATCTGCGCGATGCCACTGTGATCGCGCACGTCCGCGAACGAGATCCCGCCCATATCTCGAGATTTGTCGATCCATCCGCAGAGCGTCGCCTCGACGCCCACGTCGCCGTCGCCGAGCGTCCCCGCCAGGCGATCCCTGCTCGGCCACTCGAGCGCCCCCGGCGTCGACGCGCGCGCGGACACCCCGCGCGCACCGCGTCGCGCGCGACCTCGCGCGGGCGCGACGTCCGCGCGCGTCGGCGCGGGCGTCGACGAGACGACGCGCGCGGACGCGGACGCGGTGAGCCCGCTGGCTGGGACGACGTGCGCGGCGCCGGTGAGCCTCGCGCGCGTCGACGCGCGACGCGAGGACGCGAGGAGCGGGCGCGCGAGCGTGCGCTCGAACCTCGCGAGCGTCTTGGACATCATCCGAGACGCGCGACGAGGTGTGACGACGCTGGGCGCGCGGGTGGCGATTCTTCAGGTTTTGGGAAAGAATCAGAACGGGACTCCGTGACGCGTCGTCGCGCGTCGCGTCGAGAGGGATGCGATCGTCGACGACGACGGTGTCGTCGGCGTCGTCGTCGTCGGCGGCGTCGACGGTGGACGCGCGTCGCCGCGCGCGCGCGAGACGTCCGGGACGTGCGGCGGTAACGACCGCCAGTCGAGGCCGACGCGCAGTCTCGACGCGGGCGAGCGACGACGCGGGCGAGCGCGATGGATTCGGACGCGACGCCGGCGTGTGGGCGCGCGCGCGGTTCGTGACGCGGGACGCCAAGACGCGCTTGGCGCTTCCGGGGAATCTCTCGCCGCAGGTTGGCGAGCGACCGTTCAGCGACCAAGTGTTCGGATTCGCGTTTTGCGTCGCGACGTTTCTGGCGTTGGGACGCGTGGACGATTGTCTCGTCTCCACGCGAGGCGTGCCGTTCATGATTTCGTCGTGGGCGTCGCTCGCGGTGTTGGCGTTCGGGACGGTGGACGCGCCGCCGTTGCGGCTGTGGAACGTCGTCGTGGGCCAAATCGCGAGCGCGGCGATCGCGTTGGCGTGCGTGGGAGCGTTCGGGGCGGGGTCGCATCTCGCGCGCGCGTTGGCGTTGTCTCTGTCGTTGACGGTAATGATGCGTCTGGGGGCGATTCATCCGCCCGCGGGCGCCGTCGCCGTCGCGGCCGTCGACGGCGCGTACGTCGACGCTTTCGGGTTGTGGTACGTTGTTTTTCCGGCTTTCACCGGGTCGTTCTTCATCATGTTCATGTCCAGGGCGTGTCAATGGATGAAGAAGAGGTTTGAATTTGAATTTTCCGACGTCGCGCGCGCGTTCGCGCGTTCGTAGACGGTGTTGTTTATGTAATATAGCTTTCAAGTCGCGTCAGCATGCTTCGAGCGCGCGCGCGTTTCGTCGCCATCGCGCGGGCGACGTCCCGGGCACGCGCTCAAAAAACCGAGGCACGAATACCTCCCCGCGAGATTCACGCTCGGCTCTCGCGCGACGTTCGCGCTCCTCCACGGCTCGCTTGGCGCGTCGCGCGTCGTCCCATCGAGACTCCTCCATGGCTCGAAAGCACTCACGCCACACGACCTCCGTGTCTCGCGAGTCATCCAAACGCGTGTGCCGAACGATGTTCCCTCTGAACGCGGTCGGATCGGTGACGTCGTATCGCGCGATGACGTCGCCGATCGTCGAACGCGCGACGACGATTTTCCCGTCGTACCGGCCGTAAATGTCGCACTCGGCGACGCCGGCGGCGTTGAAAATTTGACCTCGAACCGAGCGTTTCGATCCGTAGGCGTACTCGGCGACGTACCCCGTGCGTTCACACGTGACACGCCACGTGTGTTTACGCTTCATTCTCGACGTCCACCGCGGGACGAATCGCCACTCAAACGTCGGCAAATCGTACTCGTACGCCTCGTCGTCGAGGTCGCGGAGGAGGATGCGCGCCGAGCCGACCAATTCCACCTCGATGTGCGCGCCGACGAGGTGTGGACGAGGCAACAGTTGTCCCTCCACGCGCACGTTCGTGCGCTCGTCCTCGGTGTAGTGCGCGGACACGGGCGGGTGATGCGAGACTTGTTCCCACACGGAGAAGAAACGCTCGCCTCCGGCGAAGACGACGCTGTGGGTCGCCGTCTCCCCCAACACGGGGTTTAACGGCTTACGCAGCGACACCGGCGGTTCGTTGTCGCTCAAAATCGCCAACACGATCGCCGCCATACGATCTCGCGGGCTCGCGCGCGCGTCAACGCGTCGCAACGCGTCAAAAAATCGAATCGTCCTCGACGGCGCGTCCTCGGAAATCGAAGACTTGTCATCCGTCACCGCTCTGAGCACGGAATTCCTCGCGCACCACCGTATTGGTGTGCCCAGAAACGACGTCAAATCCACACGTCGACCGCGCGCGATGATCGAAGCCATCGCCGCGAGCGCTCTCGCGTGCGCGCGCACTCTCGCCGCGTACGAACCGCCGCGACTCTCGAATTCCATCGCCGCGCCGACGCGCGTCAGCGTCTCGTGCGCGCCCGCATCCTCGCTCGCATCCTCGCCCGCGTCCTCGAATCGATCGAGACAATCGTAAAATCTCTCGTCGTCCGAGGAATCGTCGTCGACGCGCGTCGACGTCGACGCGCACGAGAAACACGCGCGAGTCACCATGTGACGTCGTCGGCGCGGAAAAGTTCACACGATTGGTCGATTCACTTCCCGCATCATCCTCGCGCGCCGCCGCGCGCGCTCGCCGCCGCGCGCGCGAGACGCGCGATCTCAAGTATCGCGATCGTCGTCCTCGCGCGATCGTCGTCTCTCGCGCGCGCGACGCGATCGAGGAGGACGTCGACCGCGTCGTCGGGCGGCACTCTTCGTCATGAGGTACGGCGCGCGCGACGGTCGCGACGCGCCGCGCGAGAGACGACGACGAACGCGACGCGCGAGAGATGACGACGCTCGATGACTGACGACGTTCACCCGTCCCGCGCGACGGACGGCGCGCGCGACAGTCGAGACGACACGGATGCGAACGGCTCGTTCGAGATGACCGCGCCTCGTCCCGCCGACGCCGAGCGCGGACGCGACGACGACGACGATGGGATCGAGGACGGAGCCGATCTCGAGCCGGTGCGCGTGGATTTCGAATCGATGAACGAGCGCGAGCGTCGCGTGCAGCTGTGGAAGGATTGCTTTTGGGATCTCGAAGCGAAACTCGCGCGGTGGTTCGGGCTCGAGGACTCGAGGTACGAGTACGAGCTCGCGGTGGCGGAGGAGGAGCGCGAACGAGAGGAGAGAGCGCGCGAGGCGGCGGCGCGCGAGGAGGACGCGCGCGCGGTGGGCGCGGAGGACGGTGAGGCGACGCGCGCGTGAGCGCGAGAGACGACGGGCCGCGGGACGCGGGACGCGACGACTCCTCGCGCCCACCGCGCGCGCGGTGCCCGCGAATCGATTCAGCCATTTGTAATTGTAACGACGCGATGCCGCGCTCGGCTCGAGAGACGTCGACGCGGAGGAGGCGCCGACCGGCGCGAACCGCCGACGAAGACGCGCGCGCCGCCGAAGTCGCGCCCACGCCTTCGGGACGCGTCAGAAACGCGCGCGCCGCGCGTTGTCTCGAGACCTCGCCGGCGAGGATGCCGAGACGTGCGATCGCGCGCATGGCGCTCGCGGTGTTTCTCGTCGCGTGCGCGCTCGCGTCGCCCGCGCTCGCGCTCGAAAACTGTGGGGACAATGTGACGAGTTTTCGACGCTGGGCCGATCTGCGCGCGTTTCGTAATCCCCCGCTTCGAGGCGCGTTTTGCGTCACCCGTCTGTCGAAAGACGGCGTCGCTGGGTGTTCGAACGACGCCGTGACCTCGGCGCCGCTGCGACGATTGCGACCGGACGGGTCGGACGAGACGATCGCGCTCGCCGGCGAGAGGGTGTTACTGGCGACGCCGGCGGCGTGGCAAAATTTGATGCGAAAGGCGTTCGCGAGCGACGCGGCCGAGGCAAAGGCGCTGCGATCGAAGATTAAGGGCGTGTTCGTCGAGTCCGTGTCGGCGGATATCGAGGAGGAGAGAGGATGGGCGAAGGGGTACGCGCCGGGGCCCGCGCATCGCGTAAACGTCACCGGAGGCTTCGTGGGGGGCGTCGACGCGACGGGGATGGATTTGAGAGGCGTGCCGATGATGTTGTTGGATCGACCGAGCACGGTGTTGGCGAGAGCTCGCGCGGCGGATAACGCCGAGATGGAGTCGAAGGGGGCGTCCGAGTCAAAATTGTGGCGCGTGCAGACGGATGAGCGCATGGCGGGTTTGGGGAAACAACCCACCATCAATCCTCCGAATTCGGTCACGTGTTTGAAAGCGGGGACGTGTCTGCCGATCGGAGGATACAGTGTCGTCGCCACGCTGCCGTCTCTGAGCGATCCGAGCGCGCATCGAGGTAAGAGCGTGATCATCCTGGCGGCTCGCATGGACGCCGCCGGCTTTTTCAGAGATGCCACGCCGGCGGTTAACTCCCGCATGACTGGTCTCGTCGCCCTGATGGCGGCCGCGACGTCCATGAAGAAGATGTACGCGCAGCTCACGCCCGAACAGATCAAGCATCCCGTGGCGTTCGTCGCGCTGAGCGGCGAGGATTTCGGCAAGCTCGGTTCGGATAGAATCATGCGCGAGCTGGTCAAGTCACCGGAACATTCCAAATTACCCGGTCTCGCCGGCCGAAAGATTCGAGCCATCATCGAACTCGGTCCGTTGGGATTCTCTGAATCGTTCGTGGGCGAGCGCACACCGACCATTTACGTCCACGGCGCGCACGAAGGAAACATGCTGCGTCGCATGCAGATGATTGCCAATACGTTTGATTTTGAAGAGACGGCGGAACTCGGCGCGCCGAAAATCATGGAGACGTCCGCGCCGACGTTTTCTATCCTTCAAGCCGACGATTTCGAATCCGCGTACCTGTCGGAAGATCCCGACGCGCCCATCGACGCGTTTGGCGGAACCTTCATGGACGCGGGCGCGTTGCGAGTCGTCAACGTCAAGCGCATGGAATCCGTCGTTCACGTCATCGCGCGTCTCGTTCGACAGATTGCGTTGACGAATCCGGACGCCGAGCCGCATTTAGACGTTCCAGCGTCCATCTCGGCGGTGAACAACCTCGCGGAGTGCCTCACGAATGACGATTTCGGATTGTCGGCGTGCGAGCTCGGGAACAAGTATCTCGCGGGCGACGCGACGAAAAGGTACGACGAGTACAGCGGCACGGCGCGACTCGGAGAATATAGCGACCCGACGACGCTTCCGACGCGGTATCCCGAAACCTTGATCGGTCTCGCCGCCGACGCGCAGTCGCACGCAGACAAGGGCACGTTGGCGCGCTTTGTGTGGAACTATCTCGCCGAGGCGACGTCGAGCACGATTTCTCCGGCCATGTGCGACGCGCGCGGCGCGTGCAGCAACGGCACCGCGTGCGTCGGCCACTCGTCGAAAAACGTGGGCGAATGTCACGCGACGACGACGAAATACGTCGTCGCGCTCTCCACACGTCTCAGTTTCGACCACAAGTCTCAAACGTGGTCCGTGCGCGACCCGAGCGACGCCATGGAGAAAAACGCGCCGCTCTGGACGGAGAGCAACTGGTCGCCGAGCATCGGCGCCGCGCTCGTTCAACCGGATTCGACCATCGCGTGGTTCAAGACGAAGAACGTCGTGCTCGCGTGCGCCGTGCTAGCCATGACGGTCTTCGCGTCGTTACAGTTGTGCGGTAAGAGCGGCGGCGCGCGAGACGGCGGCGGCGCAGAACGAGATCGTTTATTAGGCGGCGAGCGCCGCGTGGAGGGTTTCGGATTCGTTCGACGAGGCGAGACGTCGTCGGACGTTGAGCGTGCCGCGCCGCCGAAACCGCCGCCGACACCGGCGCCCGCACCGCCCACACCGGCGCCCGCGCCCACACCGACGCCCACACCGGCGCCCGCACCGGCGCCCACACCCAAAGCACCGCCGCCACCGCAACCGTCGAAACCATCCGACGCCCCGGGACCGAGACGCTGGAAACGATGACGAACGCGAGCGAACGACGGAACGAAAAACAAACCACAGTCAGTCGACAATCAATCAGTCAATAGGTAGCGCCATGTAACAGTAACGATGAATGAATGAATGAATGAATGAATGAATGAATACACGCGCGATCCTACGCCACGTCTAATACGCCCATCGATACGCGTCGTCCGCGACGTCCTCGACGACGCCCACCTTCTCAAACCGTCCCGCGGCGGCCCACGCCTCCAACCCGCCGAGCACCTCGTTCGCGGTTGTCCGGCCCGCCTCGTCCGCCATCATCGCCTCGTACATCCGTCTCAGATTCGGCCCGAACGCCTCCGTCCATCCGAAATACGTCGGTAGTAAAAACTCGCAGAAAATCAGCGTCGGAAACACCGCCGCGTCGGCGGACGTCGGCTCATCTCCGCAAATAAACGCCCCCTCGACGCGTCCCGCCAAACGCTCCAACTCGTCCAACTGTCTCTTCAACTCCTTCACCTGCGCCGCGCGCGTCGCTCGATCCATCGGCCCGCGATACATCGCCCCTTGAATCGGTCCGATGTATAAATCGTGCGTTCGAGTCGCGAGCGCGCCCGTCGCGCGAGACTCGGGCGTCGTCCCGCGCGTCTCGAGAAATTTTCGTCCCTCCGGCGAATCCAACAGGTATTGATTGATCACCTCGCTCTCCCCGAACGTCATCGATCCGTCCGCGAGCGCGAGCGCGGGCATTTTCATCTGTGGATTAATGGCGGCGAAGTCCGCGCCCTTGATGCCGCCGTCGAACGCCGACGTCGGGTCGACGAGCTCGAGTTTTTCGTACAGGTTGAGCCAGCGCGCGAGGATGCGACATCGCGCGCCGTTATTGCTCACGGGAACGTCGTAGAGCACGCCGATGGCGTCGGCACGCGCGCGCACGATCGTTCTCGTCGTCGTCGATCGCGCGGTGGCGCGCGACGCGCGGACGTGGGTGACGGAGGGGAGACGCGCGTGGGCGGACATGGAAGATGGGCGCGCGTCGTGTTTTGGGGAACGGGACTGGTTGACGCGCGCGTGGACGCGGTCGCATCGTCGAGGTGGGTGAAGACACCGGTTCGTGGACGGTGAGTGGACGCGCGATCGATCGGTGCGGCGCGCGAGCGGTGCGGGGACGCGCGAGGGACGGGGGCGTCGGCGCCGTCATTTCTTGGAAAGTGCGCTCGGCGCGTGATGGGCGACGCGACGCGGGAGAAGAAGGAGAAGAAGGAGAAGAAGGAGAAGAAGGAGAAGAAAGAAAAGAAAGAAAAGAAGGAGAAGCGCGCGTCGGCGGCGGACGAGGAGACGAGGGATGGGAAGCGCGTAAAATCTGACGCGGGCGAGCCGTCGGCGGCGGCTGCGGCCGAGTACGCGACGTTTGAGAGTTTCGAGGCGACGCCGTTCGACGCCGCCGTCGTCGCGCGTTTGAAATCGGCGTTTCCGTCCCCGAGTCCGATTCAGTCCGCGGCGTGGCCGGCGGCGTGTTCGGGGAAGGATGTCATCGCGGTGGCGAAGACGGGGAGCGGGAAGACGCTGGCGTTTCTGTTGCCCATGTTTCACGGAATGAAACGACGCGGTGACGTCGAGGGGTTAGTCGTCGCCCCGACGCGTGAGTTGGCGATTCAAATTCAGGCCGAGTGCGAAAAGTTCGGCGCCGAGCACGGGTTTCAGAGCGTGGTGGTGTACGGGGGTGCAAGCGCGCACGAGCAGAAAAACGCGCTGCGAACGAAAAAGCCGTGCATCGTCATCGGTACGCCGGGGAGATTGACGGATTTGATGAGTCAGGAGGGTGTGTTATCGCTCGAGAAGCTCTCGGTGATCGTGTTGGACGAGGCGGACAGGATGTTGGACATGGGATTTGAACCTCAAATTAAAACCATCTTCGGGGCGACGCCGACGAATCGACAGACGCTCCTCTTCTCTGCGACGTGGCCGAAATCCGTGCGCAAACTCGCGGCGGGATACCTCAACCAGGATAAATCGCGTGTGCAAGAGATTTTTATCGGCGAGGGCGCGGCCGACGGCGAATTGGCGGCGAACAAGGCCATCTCGCAGAGATTTATTCAAGCGCGAGACCACGAAAAGGACGAACACCTCTACAATCTCATTTGCGAATTCCCCGACGATTCTCGCGTCGTCATCTTCGCCAACACCAAGCGTCGAGTGGAAAACCTCGCCAAAACCTTCGCCGCCGAGGGTTTCGGTACCGTCTCCGTGCACGGCGATAAATCCCAAGCCGACAGAGAGGCGTCGCTTCGCAAATTCATCGAAAACCGCGCCCCCCTCATGATGGCCACCGACGTCGCCGCCCGAGGCTTAGACATCAAGGGCGTCACCCACGTCGTCAACTACGACATGGCTCGCGACGTCGAATCCTACGTGCACAGAATCGGCCGCACCGGACGCGCCGGCGAGCTCGGCGCCGCCGTCACTTTTTGGAACGTCGACTACGACAAACCGTGCGCCCCCGCGTTGTGTAAAATCGCGCGCGACGCCGGCCAAGTCGTCCCGGACTGGCTCGCCAAGTTTGAAAAGACCAAGGAGAGCAAGCAATGGCGCGTCGCCGACGCCCACCTGTGACGCGACGACGCCGTCACCACGGCCTGTGTCTTTGTAGTATGAGTATATAGTCTCACGGTCATTTTCTCTCCATTTTCAAACTCGTCTGTCGTTGATGATGGATGGATCGCTCGACACTCGGCGCCCCGCGTCTCTCCCCGACGAGCGCGGTCGCGCGGCGTCCGTGCCTCCGTCCGTCGTCATGCCCACCGACGCGCGTCGCGACGCCGCCGTCGCGCGCATGGCGAACGAACGTTTTAAACTCCACGGGCTCTCGCTTCTCGGCGACGCCATGCGCGCCGTGTTGGCCCACGTCTCTCGCGCCGCCGACGTCGACGAGCGCGACGCCGTGGACGCCGTGTTGAAACATCTCTCTCGCGCCGAGCTCGCGAGCGGTGTGGTGACGCGAGAGACGATCGAGAACGCGCTCGAGGAGATGCGCGCCGAGGGGGAGATCGACGCCGTCGGCGCCGAAGACGCGGATATGGACGATCCCGATGGACGCGCCGGTGTCTCGGCGACGCACGACGCGTTGATGATGCAACACACGGAAGGGTTGATCGTGTGCGACGCGTTTAAGACGAAACGATACGCGTATGATCCACAAAGACGCACGTTTGACGAAAACGTCGCTCCGAGTAAAATCGAGTGCGCGGCCGAGAGCAAGATTGATTTGTACCGCGATCGGTTTTTATTGCTTCAGCAGCGTTTGGCGAGATCGAGAAAGTTTGAGCGATCAACGCTTCGCACGACGGATCGCCGTGGGATCGAGTTGTCGTCGATTCAGTCCCTTCTCGGGTCGCACGCAGAGCGACGGTTCATCGCGGGAAGTTTAAGTCAGTTGGAGGACGGTCGGTTTCACATGGAGGATTTAACCGGTACCGTGCGCGTCGATCTCACCGCGTGCGAGCGCTCGGCGGGATTATTCACGGAGAATTGCGTCGTCATCGCGGAGGGCGAGGTGCGACCGGACGGGGTGTTTGAGGTGATTGAATTGATGTTTCCGCCGAGCGAGTCGCGCGAGGCGACGAGAAACGCGACGAACGCGTTGGATTTTTTCGGCGCCGGGCACATTTTACGCCCGAACGAGTTGGAGGAGTTGGAAAAGAAGGAGCGCGAACGCGAGGGTGAGATGTTCATCGTGCTCTCGGACGTGTGGCTCGATCAACAGCGCACGTTTGATCGATTAGAGAAGATGTTCGAAGCCTACGACGCGCAAGACGACGTCCCGGGATTGATCGTCTTCATGGGTGATTTCACATCCACGCCGTTCGGATCGACGCACTGCGATTTCACCGCGTACAGGGATGGGTTCGATCGGCTCGCCGACTTGTTGGAGGAGTACCCTCGCTTACGACAAGAGAGTCGATTCGTCTTCGTTCCGGGACCGGGCGATCCGGGGTTGAACGCCGCGCTCCCTCGTCCGGGATTACAACCCTCGCTCGTCGGCGCGCTCGCCGAAAAAGTGCCTCGCGCCCGCTTCGCGAGCAACCCGGCCAAGATTCGGTACTTTTCCCAAGACTTGGTCTTCTTCCGCGACGATTTACAAGCCAAGATGCGACGAAACTGTTTGATTCCACCAGACGACGCCAAGGCGCCCGAAGACGGCGCGGCGGACGGCGGCGCGAGCGACGCCGTCTTTAAGCACCTCGCCGCCACGTTGGTGCAACAGGCGCACCTCTGCCCGCTTCCGATGACGCAAAATCCAATTTATTGGGAGTACGATCACGCGTTGTGGTTGTATCCAGCGCCGAACGGTATATTTTTAGGTGATCGAACCGGTCGACAGGCGGTGGTGAATTTCGAACAGACGTCGCTCGCCAATCCGGGATGTTTCGCCGACGACGGGTCGTTTTTGGTGTACAGACCGGCGTACGGGACGGTTGAATTCTCCGCGGTACCGTAGCTCATTCTCCTTCCTTCCTTCCTTCGTGTACATACTACTGCTACAATTCACTAGACATTCTCTATTCTCTATTCTCTCTCCGCGCTCCGCGCTCCGAGTCGCGTCGCGAGCGCGCGTCGACGTTCGTATCCGCTCGCGCGAAGACTTCTCTTTTCGTGCCACCCCGGGAAATCGCGTCTCGGCTCAAATAGTTTCGGATGCGCGAACAACGCATTCTTCGCGTCGTCGTACTCCTCGTCCGCCTCGCGCTTGGCGTCGGCGTACGCGCCAGGCGTGAACTCGACGTCGCCGAGCGCGGCGAGTCGCGCGTGCGCGGCGAAAAACGCCGCCTGACACGTCGTCGCCGACGTCTCCTCGTCGTCGAGCGCCATGCCCGTGCGTCCGTTCAAGACATCCTCCCGTTCGTCTCCCAGCGACCACGACATCGCGAACGGGGTGTCGAACACCGCGCCTTCGTCGACATCCATCGGCGTCTCGTCGAAGACGACGCGCGTCTCCATCGTCGCCGGGTGCGTCGTCGCGAACGCGCCCCGGCTCGAACGAAACCCATCCGCTCGACAACACAGCGCGCGATGCGCGTGCGGTTCGGAATATTTCCTGCCAATCGTAATCGAGCGCACGTACATCGGATCGCGCACGTGTCGACGCAAAAGCGCGCCTTGATACCCGACGACGTTCCACACGCAGAGCTTGTCGCTGCACGTCAACGCCTCGCCGCCGTCGCCGCCGACGGGCTCCGTGCCCGGCGCTAATTCCCCGCGCTCGAGCATCGCGCGCACGCGCTCGCTCGGTGCGTCATCTTTGGACCGTTTCACGCTCTTCACGCACAGCGCCACCTGTCCGGCGTCGCACGCCGATCGACTCAGAGGCGCGTGCGGCTCGCTCGGCGTCTCGGCGCGTCCCAAATCGTCGCGCCGCCGTCTCGCGCGCCCCTTTGCCCACCGTCGCACGCACGCGTTCCCACACGGCGCCGAGCTGACGTATAAATGTAAAGACACGTGCGCGCGCATCGCGAGCTTTGCCACGCCGTTTACCGTCGCGAGCGCGAAAAAATCCGACGCGCTCTCGCCGCGCGTCTCCGCCGCCCGCCACGTCCACCGCTTCAACGCTCTCCTCGCCAACACCTCGGCGTGCGCGTCGATCACGCGCGCACCGCGCGGATTGTCGCATCGCCGACCCGAGGTTTTCGTGCCCACGCCCAGCGCGACGCACGTCAACGCGTCGGCGAGTGCGTCGTGAACGATGAATGCGGCGAGCACCGTGCGCAACGGGCGCGCATCGCTCGACGACGTCGGTAAACGCTCGTACGCCTCCACCGCGCACGCGGCGATGCGGTCGGCGAAGACGCACGTGCCCACGCGCGGTCGCTCGGCGAGACGCGCGCGTTTCAGGGGAGGGTCGTCGTCGGGCATGCGGCGGAGTGGAGAGGATGAATGGTTTTCGTCTCTTTACAAATTGAAAAAGCGTCCCCGTCCCCGTCATCCCTGCTTGCCGAGCTCGATCTTCTTGCGAATCATGGCGATCGAATTGAAGAGTAACCCGTCGGCGATGCCCATGACGGAGTACACGCCGCCGATGATGGCCATGAGGGAGGTGATGAAGGAATAAAAGGGCGCGCGCTCCTCGGCGACGACGATTTGCATCGGACTGGGTTGGTAGTGGAATTTCGCCTTTGGAAGCGGTTCGTGCACGGCGTGCGCGTGCTGAGTGTACTCGTACACGCTGAACGGGAGTTGGTAGTGACCGCGAGGGGTGATGGTGGTCAAGACGGTTTGTAAATAGTGTTCGTGGGAGATGTGCTTGTCGCGAGAGACGAAGCGTTCGCCGGCGAGTCTGTCGTGCCAATCGCCCGCCTTTTCGCCGGCGTGGAATTTATCGAGATACCGACGACGATCGTCGCTGAGTTGATGGCCGAAATAAAAGTGATTCACCACGTGCGTCATGTTCATCTGTTCGCCGTGGAACGAGTGATCGGGAGACGACGCGCTGATCCACAAGTGTCCCGGAACTTTTTTCACCAAGACGAAACCGGTGATGGCGCACCCGGGACCGACGATGCGTCTCTGCACGTCCACGCTCGCCGGTAAACGCAACTGCAAGTTTTTCTCCTTTAATTCCTCGATCGGCGTGTCCGCCACCGGTTCGGGCGTCGGCACGAGCGTGTCGACGAATTGCGTTAACCCGTCCACCGTGCGAGGTCCTCGATAAAACGCGTGCTCCTTTTTCCCTTCGTGCGTCAGAATATCCGTCCCGTGCGTGAAAATTCGAATCGTCGGGTACCCGGTGATGACTTGCTGCATGCAGAAGTTTTGATGCACCACGCAATCGATCTTGGTGAATAAAACGCGCTGTTTCGTGCCCGGAGGATACTTTTCGTGCACCGACAGCCCCGCCGCCTCGTACACGGGTTCGAGGCGTTGACACCACGGACACCACGGCGCGTAAAAATTCACCAACACCACCGCGTGCGTCGGATCTTTCACCATCGCTTGCAACTCATCAAGATCCGCAATCTCATACACCGCGTGCGCGCGTCCATCCATCGCCGTGTTCGACTCTTTCAACACGGCGAGTTCGCGTTTATGCGCCTCGACTTTTTTCGCCGCCTCCTCGCGCTCGGCGTCGCTCGCCGCCAACACGCGCCCAACCTCTCGATCCCACTGCAGAGGTCCGATCGGATTCATCTCCGCGTCGATCGCGCGTTTAAACACAGTCTTTGTGAGATTAAACCTATTCAATCCCATCGCGTCGCCGACGTCCACGCTCGCGAACTCGCACGACAATGCCGGAAACGATACGTTAAAGTTGATCCTCAGCAGTTCCCCATCGATCGACCTATCCACCACGACTTTCGTCTCAAACGTCGTCGCCGTGTAGGAATAAATCTCACTGACGAGTAAATACGTCATCAAGACGGCGCTCAGGATGGAGATGACGCTCCCACCGAGCGTGCCCTCGCTAAATTCCCTCGGCACTTTGCGATAGAAATCCACCGACCGAAACGCGCGTCCGAGTTTCGACGGCGTCGAGACACCGTTCGCGCCGCCGAACGCTCCACCGCCGCGCACCGCCTGCGGACGCATCATGTCGACGAAACGAACGTCGACGACGACGAGGTCGCGCGCGCGCGTGTGTCTCATCATTCGTCATCACGATGACGATCCATCGTCATCGTCGCGCCACCTCGAGTCCCTCTCGCGCGACGAGTCCCGACCCACTCTCTCGAACGCCCCGACGTCTCTCGCGCGTCTCCCGCGCGCGTCTCCCCGCGCGCGTCGTCGCGATGGATGTGAAAAAATTAATCTCGCGCGACGACCGACCGTTGACGTCTCCCCCGACGTCGCGCGTCGACGTTGTTGACTTCCGAAGATGAAGAGACGAAATGCGTGGACCGACCTCGCGGACGGATGACCGATGGGCGGGACAATTCGACGCGCGCGTCGCAGCGACCTCATCTCGCTCGAACGCACCGGTGCGGTGAACGCGAAAGAAATACACACAGACATCATCGAACGCGGCGAACGCGTCGAGGGAACGAAAACAGCGTCATCATGCGTGAAGTCATCTCGATTCACATTGGGCAAGCGGGCGTGCAGACCGGCAACTCGTGTTGGGAATTGTATTGTCTCGAACACGGGATTCAACCCGAGTGCGTCGAGCGTGCGAGCGAGCGAGAAGACGCATCGTTTGTCTGGCGTCGTCGTCGTCTTTGTCGTCGCGGCGTCGCGCGCCACGCGCGCCTCGTGGAGTACCTCTCTAAAAATAGCGCGTGCGCGCGCCTCTTTGACCGACGGACCGACTGACGCTCTACGTTCTTCGTTGACTCGACGACGACTCTTTTCAAACACACAACAGTGGACAAATGCCGAGCGATAAGACGATCGGGGCGTCCGACGACGCGTTCAACACGTTCTTCTCCGAGACGGGCGCCGGGAAACACGTGCCTCGATGCATCTTTCTCGATCTCGAACCGACGGTGATCGACGAGGTGCGCACGGGCGCGTACCGTCAATTGTTCCACCCGGAACAGTTGATCTCTGGGAAGGAGGACGCGGCGAACAACTTTGCGCGCGGTCACTACACGATCGGCAAAGAGATCGTCGACTTGGCGCTCGATCGCATTCGTAAGTTGGCGGATAACTGCACCGGTTTGCAAGGCTTTTTGGTTTTCAACGCCGTCGGCGGCGGTACGGGGTCCGGTCTCGGGTCTTTGCTCCTCGAACGTCTGTCGGTGGATTATGGCAAAAAGTCCAAGCTCGGGTTCACCATTTACCCGTCTCCGCAGGTGTCCACGGCGGTGGTCGAGCCGTACAACTCCGTCTTGTCCACGCACGCGCTCCTCGAGCACACCGACGTCGCCGTCATGTTGGACAACGAAGCCGTCTACGACATCTGCCGACGCTCGCTCGACATCGAGCGTCCGACGTACACCAATCTCAACCGTCTCATCGCGCAGGTGATTTCTTCGCTCACCGCCTCTCTGCGCTTCGACGGTGCCTTGAACGTGGACGTCACCGAGTTTCAAACCAACCTCGTGCCGTACCCGCGCATTCACTTTATGTTGTCGTCGTACGCGCCCGTCATCAGCGCCGAAAAGGCGTACCACGAACAACTCTCCGTCGCCGAGGTGACGAACAGCGCGTTCGAACCGGCGTCGATGATGGCCAAGTGCGACCCGCGTCACGGCAAGTACATGGCGTGCTGTTTGATGTACCGCGGCGACGTCGTCCCCAAGGATGTCAACGCCGCCGTCGCGAGCATCAAGACGCGTCGCACGATTCAATTCGTCGATTGGTGTCCGACCGGGTTCAAGTGCGGGATCAATTACCAACCGCCCACCGTCGTCCCGGGTGGGGATTTGGCGAAAGTGCAGCGCGCGGTGTGCATGATTTCCAACTCGACGGCCATCGCCGAGGTGTTTTCGCGACTCGATCATAAATTCGACTTGATGTACGCCAAGAGAGCCTTCGTGCACTGGTACGTCGGTGAAGGCATGGAGGAGGGTGAATTCAGCGAAGCGCGTGAAGATCTTGCGGCATTAGAGAAGGATTATGAAGAAGTCGGTGCGTCCAGTTCGTTCCACCCAGATGGCGCGGAAGAGTTTTGAGCGCTCGACGGCGTGATATCGTCGTCTCGCACGCGCGGTTCGAGCGTCCCTTGACTTCGCGCAGCCCGCGTGAGCGACGCGCGCGCGCGAATCGAACCCACATACAGTACATATATACATATCATCATCACAAGTTTGTTTGTGTATTCCCTTAATTCCTCGTCGCCCCTCTCTCCCCGCCCCCCGTCTACTAGAGTTTTTCGCACACGCGCAGCTTGGCGGATCGACTTCGCACGTTGACGTCAATCTCCGCCGCCGTCGGCACTTTGGGTTTCCGCGTGATTAATTTCACAATCTTCGGCGGCGCTTCTCGTTGCGTCAGCAAGGGGGCGTACCGACCGCGCATCTCCGCGTCGCTCGGCGGGTCGGCGACGCCGGCGAATCTTCGAAACGTCTTCTTCACGATGGAATCCTCCAAACTGTGAAACGAAATGATGGCTAAACGCCCGCCCGGTCGCAGCGCCTCGATCGCCGCCGGAATCACCTCCTCCACGGCGCCGAGTTCGTCGTTCACGGCGATTCGAATCGCTTGAAACGTGCGCGTCGCCGGATGAATCGACCCCCACTTGCCCGGAACGTTGCCAATGGCGTCGACGAGCGCGCGCGTCGTCGTAATCTCCTCGATCGCCCTCGCCTCGCATATGCGCTTGGCTAACAGACGCCAGTGTCGCTCCTCGCCGTAGTCTCTCAGAATGCGTCCAATCTCCTCCTCCGGCCACGCGTTGACGACGTCTCTCGCCGTCGTCTCGACGCTCTCGCCCATGCGCATGTCCAACGGTCCGTCGTTCATGAATGAAAACCCACGCTCCGCTCGATCGAGGTGCATGGAACTCACGCCGAGATCCAACAACACGCTATCCACGCCGTCCACGCGAAGCGCGCGAAGCGCGTCGCGCATCTGTCTAAAATTTGCCTCGACGAAACTCAATCGCAACCCGCCGTCCCGGCTCTCGTCGTCAGCTTTTCCCCGCGCTCTCTCTCGCGCCCGCTCCAACCTCGGTCTCGCCAGCGCGTGCGCGCTCGCGTCCACGTCGAACCCGATGAACCGTTCCATCTCCGGGTGCGCCTCGATCATGGCGCTCGCGTGTCCACCGGCACCGAGCGTCCCGTCGACGTGCGCGCGCGTCTCGACGTCCCGAAACACCTCGAGCACCTCATCCATCATGACGCTCACGTGCGGCATCCCATCCGCGTCCGTCGAGTTAGAGTTGGACGCGACGCGTCTCGTTCCGGTCGTCGTCGTCGTCGCGCGGCGTCGGCGTCGGCGTCTCGACGCGTCGTCGTTCAACGCACCGCCGCCGCCTCGGCATCGCGTCGAGGTCGTCGCGCGTCCCGCGCGTCGCGCGACGTGCGCGAGACGCGCGGCGTGCATGACGACGACCGCGACGGGGAAACGAGCGCGCGCGTTCGAACGCGCGCGTCGGTCGTGCGCGCGTCGGTGGGCGCTCGAGCGACGCGCGCGTGAATCTCTGACGTCATTAGTCGTCGGTGGGCGCTCGACCGAGACGACGGCGTCGCGCGGAGTCGCGGTGCGTCGTCGAGACGCGCGAACCTTGACGCGTTCGTGAACTCGACTCGCCCGTCATGGGGACGTCGTCGCGCGTGTTGAGTCCCAGAAACGCCGACGACGACGGGGCGAAGAAGAAACGAGATGCTGAGACGCCGTCCAAACCGCCGCCGGTGTCGCCGCGCGACGTCGGCGCGGAAAACAACGACGACGACAACGACGTCGTCCTCGACGATGGATTGACGGCGTTCGAGCGCGAGCGTGAGCGCACGATCGCGCGGAACAAGGCGCGGATGGAGGCGCTGAACATTTCGACGCTGAGCGCCGACGTCGGCGGGAAGAGCGGCGGCGCGGCGCCGAGCGCGCGAGGCATCGCGGCGAAGCGTAAGCGGGATCGCGCGGTGCCAAAGGAACCGACGCGTCGATCGTCGAGGACGAGGAACATCGCGCCGGAGTTGGCGAGCGGGGTGGATCGAGAGCGGCGCGACGGTTCGGTGGTGCTCGCGGATGGGGCGACGTATTTGCCCACGGGCGAGCGCACGGAGGCGCCGGTGAAGACGCGTCCGAGCGGAGAGGTGGCGCTGAAGAGTGAGAATGGAAGCGAGAAGACGGACGCGGCGTTCATCGAGACGTTGAAGAGGACGATGGGGGCGTTCGCGGAGACGAAGGTGCGAGACGCGAGCGCGCGGGTGAGCGAAATGTTAAAGAATAAGTTGACCCTGCGCGACGTGGACGTGGCCAAGTGCGTGCCGAAGGGGGTGACGCACTTGGATTTTAGTCATGACGAGTCTATGCTTCTCGTCGCGTCCGGAGATAAGGAGGGACACATCGGTCTGTGGCGAGTCGACGAGACGGCGAACGAAGACGACGAGGACGAGGACGGCGATGACGGCGTGTTGTACTATAGAGCGCACGGTGCGTACATCTCTCACTGTAAGTGGGGACACGGCGCGCTTCGCGGAAAGTTGTTCACGTGCGCGTACGACGGCGCGGTGCGCGTGCTCGACCCGCAGATGGGCGCGTTTCAAGAGACGGTGTACTCGGAGGAGGATGAGTTTTCGGCGTGCGACCAATTTGCCGACGGCAACACGGCGCTCGTGTGCGACAACGCGGGGAATTTGCACCAATTGGACGTGCGCGTGGGTAAGTTTACGTCTCCGAGCCTGAGCATTCACGAAAAGAAGATCAACACCGTGCACGTCGATCCCGGGAACCAGTTTCGATTCGCCACCTCCACCAACCAACTCGTGAGCGTGTGGGACGTTCGAAAATTGAAAAAAAACGCCAAATCGCTCCACGATTTGGTGCACGCGAAATCATCGCAAGCGGCGTACTGGTGTCCCGACGGTTCCGGCGCCCTCTTGACGACGTGTTACGACGACGCGCTTCGCGTCTGGAGACCCGCCGAAGACGACGCCAAACCGACCGTCGTCGTCAAGCACAACAACCAAACCGGTCGTTGGGTCCTCCCGTTCCGCGCCGTTTGGTCCGCCTCCGGCGACGGCATCCTCTGCGGCTCGATGCAACGCCACGTCGAGATTTTCCACCCATCCACGGGAAAATCTCTCGCCAAGTACCAATCCGCCGAGCACATGACGGCCATCGCCAGCCGCCTCGCGTGTCACCGCACGCTCAATTACGTCGCCGCGGGCACCGCCAGCGGGCGCGTGCACGTCTACCGCGCGTAGACACACGATTCATCACGCATCGCTTTGAAACTTCACGCACGCACACACGCGCCTACGTTTCCTCCGCGCATCCTTTTCGCGCGCTTCTCGCCGCCGCCGCCGCCTCACTTTTTTTTAAACCACCAAGGGGGCATCATGACTCCATTCCCACCGCACACGCGCGCGCGTCCGACCTCGGATCGCCCTCCGCGTCGACGTGCGCGCGCCCACAATGTCTGCGCGCGTCTCCGCCGTCTCGTCGACGCCGTCGCGCGCGTCTCGTCGCGCCCGCGTCGACCGCGGGACGACACCCTCGACCACCCAACATTCGCAGTGGGCGGGACACCGTCATGGCCGCCGCCGCGCTCGACGAGCCGACGTCTCGAGCGACGCGGTCCCGAACGGACGCTCGCAACACCGTAACATGAGCGGACAGCACCCCGTCGCGCCGCACGGACCGAGATTTCACGAGTACGGCGGATTCGACATCGACCCCGAGGTGCAACACAACCGCGTCTCGTACATTCGCGAACGCATCGAGGCGGTGACGAAGGAGTTCCCGAGCGCCATCGGGATGGATGATTTTTTATTTCGAACCGAGGTCATGTTACGGAGATTTGGATTCACGACGGATAATTCAATCGCGTTGACGAGTTTTTGTCGCGACGAGATTACCTTTCCGCTGAAGAATGCCATCGACGACATTTTCGGATATTCTATGGATTTGGACGGTTTGGGTGGAGTCATCAGCGCGGGGACGACTGGATTGGGCGCTGGATTGAGTCACTCGCCCACCGATCATCTCACCGGGAAGGAGCGGTACGTGTTGTTCGCCATGCCGCACGTCGCCATCGACGCCGAGGGGCGCGTCGGGAGCATTTTACGCGCGGGACGTCGCGGACAATCGTGCGCGTGCGGCGCGTTGATTAAGATTCAACCCCTCTTCAAACAGCTCAAGGATGGGAAATTAAAGATGAGTCTCGAGGAAGGTGGACACGACCCGACCGATCCAGAATTTTCCATTCTCACCCGTCGACTCATCACCGCCGTGGACGTGGATGAAATTCCCTCGAACGGGTTGCCGCTCGCCGACGTCACCCGTCTCGCCGACCGCGTCGCCCGTCGAGATCTCGACAAGCTCATTAGCGAGACGGTGGACACGAGCAAAGCGGATTACGCCGTCGTCACCGGTATTCAGATTCATAGCACCACGGCGAATAACCGCATTTGGCACCCGGCGTTGGAGTTCATCGCGCCGACGTCCATGTACGTCGTCAAGGACGGCGTCCGCAACGATTTAGACGTGCTCTCCATCGATCCTCCGACGCCTCGTCAGCTCTTCCACATCGCCGGCGGCGAAGAGATCGCCGATCTTCCCATGCCCAGGAGGTCTTGGCCGGGGCTCTAGCGCGTCGATTGAACAACAAAATTCTTTCCTCTCCAAATAATCTCTTCTCGTTTCGCCGTAATCATCATCTTCTCTTCCCGCGTCACACGACGTCGCGTCGCGCGACCGCCATGCGCGCGCGTCCGAACGACGAAAACGATGCCGAGATGCGTTCGTCGCCGGAACGCGACGACGACGACGCGACGCCGACGAAGAGCGCGCTCGCCGAACATTCGATTCGATCCTCTCGCAGCGAAACGTCTCGACGGTACGCCGGCATCGTCCCCGGCGGCGTCGTCACGCGCATCGGACGCGCGGACGAATGCGCGAGAGATCGAGCGTTACACTCTCGCGCCGAAGCCCTTCGTCGCGCGCTGCGAGAGACGGACGCCGAGGAGGACGCGGCGGGGACGAGCGCGCGTCTGTACGAGTACGCGAGCGTGTTGCAGGAACAGGCGGAGCGGCGCGGACTCGAGGGTGATGACGCCGGAATGCTGGAGGAATTGACCATCAGGGCGTGCGATGCGTACGCAAGGGCGATGACGATCGATCCGGGTCGTCAGGGGGTGCTGTATAACTGGGGGATCGCGTTGGGGGATCGCGCGGAGCGGGCGAGCGGACGCGGCGACGCCGAGGCGGCGAGACGGTTGTGGGACGAAGCGATCGATAAGTACGAGCGCGCGGTGAAGAGTGAGGATGTGTCGACGGTGACGACGCAACAAGCGGCGCAGGTGTTGAATAATTTAGGATTGGCGTATCAGAGCAGAGGTGGGTGCGTGGATTTTCCGCAGTCGGCGAGTAGTTACGAGGCGGCGCAGAGAGCGCGCGAGGCGCGGGTGACGTTTTTGAGCGCGGGTGTGCGAAAGTTTCGACGCGCGATTCGACTCGATCCGAGTTTTGATCGAGCGGCGTATAATCTGGGAACGGTCGTGTACGCGTTGAGCGTGGAGTACGCGTCGATGGCGCGTCTGTATCCGCGAGACGGTACGCTCGCGCCGATGTCTCTGGATTACGCCGCCGCCGCCGCCGTCTACGTCGGACTCGCGTTGGCCAACGATCCACGCAACGACGTGTACGCGACGTCGTTCGATATCGTCAAGAATCATCTTCCGGCGCCGTACATCATCGACGACGTCTTCGAGTACGCGACCGACGCCGCCGCGACGGTGGATTTCGTCGCCGCGCGTCTCACCCTCACGTCGCGCGCGCTTCGTCTCCGATCGATCCGATCCGACGCCGACGCCGACGCCACCGACGGGAATCAACGAGATGAGGAACGGACGAAGAAGAAGACCATCGACGACGACGTCCTGTGCGACCTCCCGCTCGCCTCTGTCGCCGCCGTCGACCCTCTCGAGGACGCGTCGTTCGCCGCCGACCGCGCGCGCGCGCTCGTCTCCCTCGCCGATCCCACCGCCGACGCCATCCTCCTCGCCCACCGAAACCCACGCGCGAGGGACAGACTCATCGACGCCGTCCTCCTGACGCGAGGACTCAGCCTTCGCGCGCGCGCCGATCGCGTCGACGCGCTCCTCGACGCGGCGCCCCTCGACTCGAGAGGCTGAGAACCCTTTGTGAGATTCATGACCCACGTGTACCCCCTCCGACTATCCGTGTACCCCTACACATCGACGAATCACAGACCAGCAGGCTTGAAAAAGGTATTTCTTCATGGTCGCCCCGGCGCGGCGCGACGTCAGACCGAGACGACCGCGCCTCGCCCGCGCGCGTCGTTCACGCGCGCGAGCCACCGCGCGAGACCGACGCCGATCGCGTCGTCGCGCACCTTTCCCTCGCCCGCCCCCCGCGCGCGACGGTGACCGACCGACGGACCGACCGGTGCGACCGACGAGCCCTTTTCGACGGCGGTCGGTCGTGCGATTCCGCGCGCCCGCTCGAGCGACGCCGACGGTGACGCGGTGACGGACGGACGGACGGACGCGTGAGGACGGACGCGCGATGGGTTTGATGGGTTTTGCATTTTGGCGCAAGACGACGCCCGAGGAACGCGAGGAGAAGCGTCGGCGTCGATTGTTTAAAAAGAGAAAGGGGAAGACATTCGCCGAGGCGGAGCGAGAGGTCGAGGCGAGCGTGCGGAGCGCGCGCGAGGCGAGCGCGAGCGGACGCTCGCGCGATGGAGAATGGAGTTCGAGGAGCGGTGGAAAGTTTAATTACGGAAGCTCGTCGCACGGAGGGCACGGGAGGGAGCGAATGTACGACCCGGACGGGGCGCAGACGTTTGGGCGGCAGCACGGAAGCGAGGACGCGTTGACGCTGTTGACGGGCGCTGAGGCGCGGGAGATACCGGTGGTGGCGTTTTCTGTGCACACGGGGAACAAGAGTGAGTCGTACGTGCGAGGACCGGACGGGGAGTTTCTCGAGGCGAAGGGTGATGAGTCGTTTCATCGAGGTCTGTCGTCCATCGCGACGTCTCCGAGAACGGTGGTGACGGTGCACTCAGCCGAGGTGGAGGGCGACTCGGCATGCATCGGCACGGCGGGACAGAGGCGACGGGGGAGCTTTAATTCTTTGCTATTACTCGAGGCGCAACAGTTGAGCGTCGGTAATCTGGACGGCAACGAGGAAGAGCCGATGGACTATAACAATTAAATTCAATGTGGCGGCGCCGAGAAAAAATACGTCAAAGCGCGCGTCAAAGCGCACGCGCTCGGCTAGCACCTTAGTCACTCTGCACCACTCCTCCGAGCGGGTCGTGTATGATGTAAAAATAATAAACAGAGTATATCGTTGTCCAAGCCGTGACGCAGGCGTTTGGTTGGCCTACATAAAAAATCAATTAAAAAAAGCTGCGCTGCTAGTGAGAGCATCTCCGCGCCGCGCCGAGCGACGCTCAATTGGAAACGAGAGCTTGCATCTGCGCGATACGCGAGCGAACGACGGCAAGATTTTCTTCGAGGTCGCTCAATTCCTTTCTCGCCTTTTCGACGACCGCCGCCGGCGCCTTGTCCACGAAGGATGGCGAGTTCACCCGACCGGAGAGACCGTCGATTTCCTTTTGCATCTTTGTCTGTTGCTTCGTGAGACGCGCAACCTCCTTCACCGGATCTGCCAATCCCGCGAGCGGGAGGTACACCTCTAATCCATCGGCCACGATTATTTGAACGAAATTCTCCGGCGCGGCGGCGACATCAGCCGGCGGCGCGCTCGTCACCGCGGTTTCGGCGACGTCCAAGCGCGCAAGCGTCGAGATGAGATTAATCTCGGCGCCGTACGCGGCATTCGCTTGCGCATCCGTCGCCACGATAACGGCAGGAATGCGTTTCGCCGGTTCGACAGAGTACTCGGCGCGCGCGTTACGAATGCGCGTCACGATCATCTGAAGGTTCTCAAACGAAGACACCGCTGGGGCGTCCACGAAGGCACCAACCTCGGGCCAATCTTGGCCGATCAAAGCCTCACCGCGGTGCGGAAGCGCTTGCCAAACCTCCTCAGTAACGTACGGAACGAACGGGTGTAACAGCCTCAACGTTCTGTCGAGAACGTAGAGCGTCACCGCCTTGGTGACGCGCGCCGCTTCGGCGTCGTCGCCGTACAAACGACTCTTCGCGCCCTCGATGAACCAATCCGCGAATGAATCGTAGAAAAAGGTGTACATCGATCGACCCGCTTCACCAAAATCGTACTTATCCTGCGCGGTGGTGACGTGATCTACGGTGGCGTTCAACTTGCTCACGATCCATCGCTCGGCGAGCGGCAGTTTCGCGATGGACGCCTCGTCGGCGCACAGGGCGGCGCCTTCGTCAACGAGCGCTACTCGCTCTTCATCCGTCATCTCTTCCATACTATACAGCACAAACTTACCGGCGTTCCAAATTTTGTTCGTAAAATTACGGTTGGACGCCAAACGATCGAGGTTCAAGTTCAAATCTTGGCCGGGCGTTGTGCCCGTGGCAAGCGTAAAGCGCAACGCGTCGCACCCTTGATCGGCGATGACGCCCAACGGATCCACCACGTTCCCGAGAGATTTACTCATCTTGCGACCTTGTGAATCTCGGACGAGACCGTGAAGGAACACGGTGTGGAACGGCAGCTTACCAGTCATACCGTAGGACATCATGATCATACGCGCGACCCAAAAGAACAAAATGTCGTGGCCGGTTTCGAGCACACTCGCGGGGAAGTAATTCTTCATGTCGGGCGCCTCTTCGTTCGGCCAGCCGCACGTACTGAACGGCCATAAGCCAGACGAAAACCAAGTGTCGAGCACGTCCTCTTCGCGGTGTAAGACGATGCTATCGCCGTACTGTGCCTTTGCCTTTTCTTCAGCCTCGGCATCGTTTCGTGCGACGACGTATCGCTTTGATGCGCCCTTTCCGTCACCCTCGCGAGCTCTCGCCAGATCTTCCGCCGAATCGTGCACGTACCAGACCGGGATCTGATGTCCCCACCAGAGCTGCCTCGAGATGCACCAATCGCGAATATCAGTCAACCAAGATTTGTAAATCTTCTCAAAGCGTTGCGGGATAATCGTGAGCTCGCCCGTCTCCACCGCTTTCAGCGAGGGCTCCGCCATGGTGTTCATCTTGCAAAACCATTGCTCGGACACGATGGGTTCGATAATTTCACCACCTCGTTGCGATCTCGGGACGCGATTGGTGTACGGTTCGGCTTTGATGGCCAAGCCTTCGGCTTCCATGTCCGCCCACAGTTGCTTTCGGCAATCCGCGCGATCGACGCCGTTGTACTTGCCGCAGTTTGAGTTCATGGTACCGTCCTTATTCATGATATTGATGATGTCCAAACCGACACGCTTGCCGATCTCGTAGTCGTTCGGATCGTGACCGGGCGTGATTTTCAACGCGCCGGTACCGAATTCCATGTCGACGTACGAGTCGCCGATGATCGGGACGGTGCGTCCGCCCGTAAAAGGCACGACGCACTTTTTCCCGATCATGTGCTTGAAACGATCGTCCTCTGGATTCACGGCGACGGCGGTGTCACCCAAAATCGTCTCCGGACGCGTCGTCGCCACGGGAAGGTAATCGTCAGGGCCGCCGCCCTCGACGGGGTACTTGAAAAAGTACAACGTCCCCGGCTCTTCTGAGTACTCCACCTCCAAATCACTCACCGCGGTTTGCAGCTTCGGCGCCCAGTTCACCATGTACGTACCCTTGTAAATCAATCCTCTGTCGTGGAGCGTGATGAACGCCTCGAGCACGCTCTCCGAGAGCCCGTCGTCGAGAGTAAAGCGTTCTCGGGACCAGTCACACGAAGCTCCGAGTCTTTTGATTTGCTGTTGAATGCGACCTCCGTACTCCGCTTTCCATTCCCACACCTTCTCGACGAATTCTTCGCGAGACATATCCGTGCGCTTGACACCTTCGCTCTCTAATTTACGTTCGACCACCAGCTGCGTGGCGATGCCGGCGTGGTCCGTCCCGGGCAACCACAACGTTTTCCGTCCGCGCATGCGCGCGCTGCGCGTCATCACGTCCTGAAGCGTGACAAACATCGCATGGCCCATGTGCAACGCACCCGTGACGTTCGGCGGCGGCATCGGGATCACGAACGGCGCGCCCGTCGCCGATTCGTTTGGTCTAAAGTACCCTCGCTCTTCCCACATCTGGTACAGCCCCTCCTCGACCGCCTCGTGCTCAAAGTTCTTCGGCAAGTCACCGTGACGCCTGCCGGGAGACGGCATCGTCTTCACCTCCGCGCTCGTGGGGTAGCCGCGCGCGCGCACGGCGAGACGCACGGGGGCTTTCCCGCCCCGAGGCCCGGTCGCCGGCGCCGGCGACACGCGGGCGGGGGCGACGCCCGCGAGCACGCGCGTGACGTTCGCTCGCGCCGGCGAACGAGCGTGACGCGTAAGCGTCGCTCGAGCGAGCGTGCGCAGACCGCTCGCCATGGTGCGCGCGGTGTGAGTCCGCGTCGGCGAAGAGTGAGGTCATCATCCGCTGAGGGTTTGGGAGTCGTGAGTGAAAAACTGTGCGTGACGTAACATGTTGTCTCGTATCTCGTGTCTTGCTCTCGACGGCGTCGAATCGATCGCTTCGCTCATTCGTCGTCGTCGTCGTCGTTCTCGTACTCGGAGAGCGCCGCTCTCGTCCACGACGTCGGGACGCTCTCGATGCTCACGGCGCCGACGGCGTCGATCAAATCCTCGGCTCGGTCGACGTCAGCCGGAAGCGCTTCCCGACCGTAGCGTCGTCGAAGGGCGTTCGTGGCGAAAATCAGCCGTTGTCTCTGCTCGGCGTCGAGAAAATCATCGCCGTCGAACGGTAAGAGCACGTGGTCGATCTTGTGTACCACGGCACCGCACGACGACAAGTCGGATTCGACGACGCGCGCTTCGGAACCGAGTCCCGCGATTTCGATGGGTCGTTCCGAATTCAACACGACCAAGGGCATGACGTTATTGAGGTAATCTTCCAATACGACGTCGTCGTCCCCGCGCAGATTTTCGAGATCTTTCATCGTCAACGAGACGTTCGGAACCGCGTGATACGCTAACATCCACGCGCGCATCGCGCGATCCGAACCAAACGTCTCGATCAAATCCTTTCTCGCCGCGTCCCAATCCTCCCACTCGCGCAATTTTTGCAACGCCTCGTTCGTTGGCGCGAAGAGTGTGAAGGTGAGCGTCGGGTCTTGGAGCTTTTCTTTGATTCGAGGCAGCGTATCGATGATTTTCGTCAGCTCGGACAAATCCGGCTCGCGTCTCGTCGTCTCGTACGCCGTCACGCAGTGTCCATTCTCCGGAAGCACGGACGGCGGCGGCGCGTCGACGAGTAATTTCCGTCCGATACCGACGCGATCGGCCGCGCGCGGACCGAGACCGCGTCCGGAGATTCGACGTCCGCCGACGGCGCGGCCTCGATACCTCGCGTCGGCGACGCCGGCGACACAGACAAAGACAAAGACAAAGACAAAGAGTCCGAGGGTGCAGAGCGCGCGCCTCGACGCGCGTCGCGGCGACGCCGAGGCGTTAAAACGCGACCGAGGGTGCGTCGTGGGCGTGGACATGTGCGTGTCGTCGTATTCGCGGGCGGGTCGCGCGGCGATCGTCGCGGTGTGCGGGGAGGCTCGGCGCGGGACGCCCGCGGCGTCGTTTCCCATCCCGCGGGCGGGACGAGAAAGACGCGGCGGCGACGGTTCGATGTTTCTTATATCTTATTTCAAAATTTTTCCGTCCACTACAGGATGGACCCGTACGACGCGCGAGGCGCGGTGCGAAGCTCGGTGCGTTCGTCTCGGTCGCGCGCCTCGGTGGAATCGAGCGAGGACGACCCTCGGCGCGAGACGGAGACGACGCTCGACGCGAGACGGATGACGGCAAAGGCACCGGCGCACAGGACGACGGCGCACAGGACGACGGCGAGTCTCGCGACGGTGGAGAACGCGGCTGGTTCTGAGAGCTCAAAGGGTGAAGGCGCGTCGTTCGCGCGAGTCGGAGCTCGAGAGAGTCTCGCCGAGGCGACTGTGCCAGTCGCGGCGCTCGCAGTGTTCCTCCAGCACTTTTTGAACCATCCGTCTACGGTTACGGCTGGAATTCCAGCGCCGTCTTTGATTCCACGCACTTTGATCATATATTGGCCGACATCGTGGTCGCGGAACTTGATCGAAAACGTTCCCGTGCTCGTCGTGTTGAGGCAGCGAATTTCATACGGCGGTACGGTCACGTCGACGACTTGACTCATCGCAGTCGCTTTCCAGCACCCGTTGTAACGTTTCTCGACGTACACGTTCACGTTCGAGCAATCAATGTTTTCGGCAAACTTGACGCCAAAGTACTGTTGAATACCGAACGTTCGCGTGATCACCGGCGCGACGGTGTCGACGGTGAGTAAGAGTTTCTGCTCAGAGATGTATTCGTGAACGGATGTGTCCGCGAGAGCGTCAGCCCCGGTACAAAAGTTTTTCAACCGCAACTCGTATTTTCCATCTTTGAAGCCGCTCAACAGTTTATCGAACCTTCCCGCGGTGTCCCACTCGAATCTGCATCCGTTTCCTCGAGAATGCGGGCACAGCAAATTGAACTTTTTGTCTCGTTCATCCGAGCGTTCATCTTTCGCGGTGATCCATTCGCCTCCAGTCACCGGACGATACTGCAATCGCACGTATTTCAATCGCGTGTTCATGAGTGCGTCGCTCGGTCGCTCGCGGTCATCGGGCCATAAACTGTATTGATCGGGATTGTTCACCACCAGGTTTAACACAGATGACGTCCCGGTGGAAACGGTCGACGTCAGGTACGATGCGACGGTCGCCGTGTCGAACTGCACCCTCGGACAAGACATTTCCCATCTCATGTGATCTAAATCTTTCGTGAAAGCGATCGGTGAGCGGTACAGCTGCGAGAAATCCATTTCGCACAAACTTTCAAGACGCAACTGCATGTACCGAATATCTCTCGTCGCGTATCCAGGCTCGACTCCGAAATTCATAAACATTTGTGAAGCCCGCTTTTGATCGGTCAGAGCGTCACCGTTGATAAATTTAAGAGGCATGTACGAACCGATCGATAACTTGTTGCCGTTGATGGTAAACTGAGAGTCTGCCAGTTCGGTGCCTTCCCTGGGCGCCGAGTTGACGACCAGTAAAACGGCCGTCACGACGTCTCGAGCGTCGGTCGGGTTCGCCGTCGCCGCGGTCTCCGCGTCGCGAATGAGCTTCTCGACTTGCGGCGAATCTTTGGCGATCGTGCTCTGAGCCTTGGATTTGACGGTTCGCGCAACTCCAACGGCATCATTAGGATTTTCTTCGGCGGCAGCACGCGCTTCGGCGAGAATATCAGCGAGTGATTCCGCCAAGCCATCGATGACGCGCAGCGCGAACTCGGACGCTTCCCTGTAGGGGGATTTGTTCTCGATGATGATTTCGAAAATAGCCCTTTGATTCGGGTTGAGTCCATTCATAGCGCGCTTTGTAGCCAAAGGAATCATCAAGCTGACGTCAGATTCACGGAACACCGTCCCTAATTCTCCCGGACACTTACTTCGGCCGCCCATCGTCGCAAAGACCGGGGTGCCGAAACGAAGATCCGCGCCGACGCTCAGCACGAATTTATCACCAAACTCTGGGTCGCCGAGAACGTATTTGGACACGACACGACCTCTTTTGTTCCATGCGAACGTACGTTCGTGACCGACACTGCGTGAAAAGGCATTTTTGTGCTCTCCCTCGAACTTAAACGTGGGACCGGGGTCAAACTTCGTCGAGAATTCGAACGAGTTGCCCAACTCGAATCCCCCCGATATCTCCATCTCGATCCCGTACGAGCTATCATCCAACCCTTCGTCTGATGTGAATGAAAACTCGACAGAATGACCGCCTCCGGTGAACGTGAGCAAAATTGAACCGCGCTCGTCTTCGTCGACGTTCACATTTTTCAAGCCTATCGGCGCTTCGCCTCCAGCCAGAGACGCCAGGATTCGCTCGTTGTCGTCTCGCGACAAAGACGAGCCTTCGTCGCCCATGGTTGAGTCACCTCCGCCGCGCAACCTAGCGCGACCGGAACCTTGAGAAACCGAATCTCGCGCGCGTTCGTTCATGCCAAAAGAATAAAACAGCTCACCTTCGCCATCCGTGAGCATCGAACCGTATTCCTCTGGCACGGTTTCGTCGTCGGGCGCGAACGCGATTGAATCTTCGTCGATGAATGGCAGCAGACGTTTCACAGACGAGTACGCTCCTGGAATGGATAAACCAATACCATCGAGTAATGCTGCGGCGGGAGTGTTTAGGCTGGTGCCGACAGCAGCGATTCCGGCTTGTGCAAAATCCACGCCTACGCCTTGCCCCCAAGCCTCCACCAGCTCGAACGCAGGCCCTCTTTTACTGGACAAATCCCTGTGGAACTCATCCGCAAAATCTTGGATATTGCTCGCCACATGCTCTCCTATCACAGAGTCTGATCCAGTGAATGTGCCAATCAGCTCTCCGACGTCATTTTTATCGATCGGTGAAGACCATTCTAGCGTGCGTTTCCAAGCATCAATTTTCCTTTGAATGTACGCCTTCCAGTCCTCATTCACCTGCTTCATCTCGGTCGAATCGGTTCCAGCACTCAGAGGTCGCAGCGAATTGTCTTCTTTGATGCTACCCTCACTCGCCTTTGTTAGTAAAAACTTCAAGTTTGGAATAATCTGAGATTCAATCGCATGCGCGATCACAACGTAAGAGGTCGGTTTACGGGGATACCAGCTCAATTCGCTCTTCTGTTCGAGACAGTATTTGTCAGCACTTTTTCGGCTCAAATCGAGCACATCAGACTGCACGTAGACGATTTCTACGCCAGCACCGACGATAGCATCGCCTGCTCTCCCAGGAAGTGCGGCATCCTGACTGCTTCGCAGCACCCTTTGAGTGGTGAGTTTTATATCCCAGCCGTCGTCGCTGCTCGTTGTCACGGAGAACTCGGGACGATCGACAGAACTGATCACACCAAAATCACCTTCAACCTCACCTTCGATGATTTTTGTCGTCGCTTCGGCGGTGTATCCCAAATTCATACCAACCTCGAAAGAACCCGCGAAGCCGGCCGCGTCCTTCGACTCGAGGCTACCGCCGGCTGAGGCGGCTCTGGTATCCACGAGCTCGTACTCGATTGTCACTTCCGTACCGGAAGCCAATTCAGCGAACGAATCGCCACCGGGTGGATCGTGTACGACCGTGTACACCATGCCTTCCAATGGGACCGTCGCCCAAAACGCACTGTCGCTCAAACCGCCACCGCCTCGGGGTCTCGATCCGAGAGCAATCAGTTCGCGTTTCGCCGTCGCGGTGACGGAGACGAATAGATCATTGCGCGTCACATCAATTCGAATATCACGACGGTGGTTACCGGCGAGGTTTGGTTGGCCAGCGACTACCATCATACTCGTGGTTGCCTGTGTTTCGTTGGCGTGCCCTGGGAAAATGAGAAATCCATCAGACGTGAGATTAACTTCAAAGTCACAGGACGCCCCGCCGCCGCGATCCGTATGACACTCCGAGTCTTGAACATTCGACACGTCTTGTCGAATTTTGATCTTCGTGCTACCGGTACCTCGCTTCGTGTTCGGTAAAGAAGTAAAACACGTGTCGTATCCACCATCTTTGGCGTGCACTTCGAAAACTTTTACCCGTATCTCAGATGATGACCTGACTATAAACGGCAAGTCTTCCGTGTGAGACGAACCGACAAAGTGGAGAGACGTCAGACCACCCGTTGGCTCTGAGGGGTCGTAGCACACTTCGTCCGATTTTCTTTCATCGATGACGGGAATATAAGCGCTCGGCACATCGACGCAAATGTAGCCATGATACTCGTAACGAATTTGCTGCCATGCGCTCTCGTCGCGAAACAACGCCAGTCGCTCGCGCGAGTTTCTCTTCACAAAGAAGTCAACGAGACTGACTGGCTCCTTTTTGCAGCTGTGGAACCATGGTTTCTGTGCGATGTGACCATCGAGTTTGTCGAGAACGTCGGTTGGACCTGAGTCAAACATGATGGAATAGTCCATCGCTGCATACGGCCAGACTCGAGCGTTCGCCGGGCGCGGGTTTTCGGCGTTGAACGTCTCATCGGTTATTCCCTTTAGGTTAGTCATCCAACCGCTGATTTGTTCAGTTGTAACGTATTGAGATGGGTGGCATCCATTTATTGGCGTAACTTTAAACCGAGCGCCGGCGTACAAGCGATCACACTGGCCTTGATACAGGCCAAGATCAATGTTTGCTTCCGTGACATCCGTGAAGAAGACGTAGCTACCGTCTCTTATTCGACGAAGGGTGACCACATGGGGCTTACCATCGCACGAAGTGACGTCGGTAGCATCTTCAACAGAGTGGCCAGTGAAGCACAGCGAATGACCAGGGAAGCTTGCGTTGATGGAGAAAGATTTTCCTCGCGTCACGGCGATATCAAACCATCCTGATTCATCTGTGGTGTACTCTTCCGGTTCGCCTTCGCCATCGATTTCCTTCACTTGTATCGTAGCGCGATCCAATCCGCATTTCGTTGAGCCCGCGGTCCTATGCGTCGGGAATAGAATGGCTCCTCGAATAGTCACGGTGGTATCATCGCGGAAGTCTTTTTCGGTGACGCCGCGATGCCGCACGTCAATCTCGCTTACTTTGACTTTTGCGCCCGAAGAGAAAAGGTGCCCAAGCGACTCTTCGTCATCCGCCGAATCGCTTTTTGATGTCCCATTTTTATCAAAAACGTGCACGACATCGTGTTGCTGTTCTTTCGCCATCAGCGAAGCATCATTCCGAAATTGTTGAAAGAGCTGTTCTTCAGACTTAGTTGCCGCATTCTTTAGCGATAATGATTTTCCATTCGGTCCGAAGCCGAGGATTGGAAGGATGTTCGCAAACTTGGCGTCGCCGTTCGCATCGACAGCATCAGACCGGAAAGTTAGACTAGAGATACCGTATCCTCCGCTCGTGTCCGTATCTGCCAGTGGAATTTTGATGTACGAAGCATACCATCGAGTTGCGTAATCGCTTGGTTTTGCGTCGCAGGTTCCCACGATGTAGCGCGCCGAATCGGCGACGGCCCGACACATACCGTTAGAGTCCCGTGAAATAGAAAACTTGACCATCTGGCAGTACCTGGCGTCCTGGTAGGCGGCCACGTATTCATTTTTGGATTGTCCAAAGACAATTATATTGGTGGACGTCTTTGGTCGGCCTACGTACGCAATGTACGTGCCGTGCATTTGCATTTTCAAAGGATGGATTTCCTCCGGGGACCCACACTTTTTCAACAACGCGATATTTTTTACGGCTTGGGATGTTTCGTCGCACGGTTCTTGAGACTTGGCGACAATATCAACTGCTTTCGAGTGTCGCACAAGCGCGTTCCACGCAGTCGTGTTTGCGGGCAACACTGCAGACTTTTGTCGCATCAGCACAAATCTCTCACAAGACGCAACGTTCGACAGCGAAGTGAACGCCGACAGGTATTTTGCGTGAATAATCGTATAGACGACGAGGACATCAACGACCAACTTTTCATCACGCATGTTTTGTGAGACGGTGGCGTACTCTTTGGTGTCCAACGTCCCGTCTTTGTCGGAATCCATTTCATTCCAAAGTTCATCACTGATTATCGCGTGACCGTTGATCGGGAATCCAGCAATATTCTCGACGTGTGACTGGAACTCGTCTCTTGAAACGTCGCCGGACTCGTCGAGGTCAGCTTTTGACAGGGGATACAACACACCAGACGCCGACCCCTGCGTGTTCTTTCGAAGTACGAGTAGAATTTTATGAGGATCCTGCGACGAGTCGACGAGTTTCGCCTTGGATGGTCGGAACGTCTCTTCTTTGTAAGCGCCCACGAGCATTTGCGTCTTGACCGGAAGCAGCCCAGATGTTTCTCTGACACTCATTTCATATCTGCCGTCGGAATCCGTGACTTCGCTGTACCGACAATTTGTTCTCGAGCCCAAAGCCATGATTTCCGTTATTTCCGCTTTGGCACCACCGTGAGACGGTATCGCTGCTGTGATGTATTTACCATGGAAAGCTTTCAGATGAGTCCCTCGACAATTATACGAGAAGCAGGAGTGAGATGATTCTTTGTACGTGAGCGCCGAATCGAACTCGCACGCCAGGCCATGATTGCCGGTGTCGCCGGAATCGTAATCTTGCACGTAAGCGTCCGGAATAACATCATCACTCACCGTGCAAATCTTGATTTGATCGATGGAGCTCCATTGGGCAAGTTCTACGCGCAAAAATTCTCCAGGTCGCACGATTGATGATCCACGCTTTGGACTTGGGTCACCGTCCGTGACGACGTACGTATCTTGCGCGGCCGATTTAGAAATGTCTGCCGTGTGTTCGGCTCGCATGTAAAGCGCCAAATTCACCCGTTCGTCTTCATTTTTCTCTGAAAGCAAAGTTCCATTCGGAAGAGAAAAATCTGCACAAATACGAACGTATGGCACGGGTGACGTCGACGCGCCCGCCGTCACGACGCCTTCGAGGACTCCCAGCCATGGAGCTTTAAAGTAATGCGTAGTCGATACGAAATCCAGTACTCCCGCCGTAGCGATCTTCGTTCTCACTTTATAAAACCATTCCAACCCTGGCTTCGCTCCTGCTTCTCTATCGATGTGACTTATAGAGCTGAACTTGTTTACGCAACCCTTGAGATCGCCATCCATCTGAATGATGGTTTCATAGCTCGTCGACGTGTGCTCGGCGGTATTCACTGCCTTTCGCAGCACTTCGAACGATCCCTCTTCCCAAGACGTATCACGAAAGGTGAAAACCACACCAGTCAAAGCGAGCGTCGCAGCCACATCTATGGCGGTTCCGTCGTAGTACAGCGCCGCCGTACAAAAGTAATCAGAATACGAACTCACTGGCTTGCTCGAGAGAACGGCCGATGCACAAACGACCCGTCGCGAAGCCGGCGTTGCGTGCGCGCGTTTCGCACAAAGCGGTCGGTGTCCACACTTGAACGCATCGAGGAAAGTCGCGCGGCGCACTTGACCCGAGTAAAGCCGGACGTCGTCGAATTCGACGTCAACCGCACCAAAAAACTCCAACTTTTGCATAACTTTTAAAATTTTACGAGGAACATCTGGCTGCATGCCGGTGTAGGTCTTATAAGTCGCAGATTCAGTGGCGCCGTTCACATCTCCGGTGGGATTTGCGAAAAGAACCATTCCATCGAGCTTATTGAGCGAAAATCCAACGTATTCCCATGAACCGCACGCTACGTTTGAAATGCTGAGCGTGTATTTCACGGCGCCATTCTGAGTGTAGTCGAGCACAAGATTCATCGTTGTACTTGATCTGCGTTGAAGATAGAATCGCAGCGCGTGTTTCATACCCCCGTTTTCACCAGAAAAGTGTGCGATAGCCATTTTTCGAACATCTGTTCCGGCTCCATTCGTGCAGCGACCGTATATCCACGAAGAGATGGCCACGTCGTCCACAAAATCGACAGCGTTGTATTCATACGCATACTGCGCATTTTGTGCGGGATGTGTAACACTTTCCAAACAGGACGCGCCCGCGCCCGTAGTACACGGACCTACACTTCTTCTTTTGTCGACTGGAGAAAGTTTCGGCGCGGCACCACGCTGCCCGTCGACGGGGGGAGACGTGGATTTGATACTCCCGGCATCGTGCTCGTCTTCATCGAATAAGAAATTCGCCACGAGCGACTGCTGAACGTCTTCAAAACTCCCGGATGTTGGACGCGTGTCGATGAGTTCTGTTGGCGCGTATACGTTACCCACCCTTGTAAAAGTTGCGCGCCGCGGATCGCTCGACGTCATCACTTCCTTGTCGTACAACATACCGTCGATGTACAGGCACACGTAGTCACCACCCTTCAACGCGTCGTCGTCGCGATAGCGCCAGCTCGTTCGCACGGCGGCTGCTTCCTGCGAACATTGCGGTGTCGTACTTAAACGACCTGGACTATCGGATGGATACACCGAATCTGTGAAAACGACGGTACCAGAACCGCACTCCATGTCGTTCGTTTCGACGCTCATGATTTGTGAAGGCTTCAACTCGAGCTCACCGCCGAGTGCATCGCGCCACACGCTGAGTATGTAGGTATCCGCACTATGCCTCACCAACGCGGCGATGATTTCGTCGTACGAAAGCACTCCATCCGGGGGGTCGTTGTCGTAGCGCCTGAAAATGGCTTCTCTGGCTTCGTACACTTGAGCCTCGTTGCGACAATCGGCGACGTTGAATTCATCCGCGGTGAGAAGCAGATAGCGCGCGACGTTTTCATGAATGTTTGAGTCGTGACCCGCTGGTATGGTATCCGCGCAGCCCGCGTGAAGTTGAAATGTGTGCAACTTCTGCTTCGAATGAGAGCTCACACTCGCACCACTCGCGAGATGAAAGTTGCACGAGTACGAGATCGTATATTTGCCCGATTGAATGTTGCCGTTTGCGTCAGTCATCGGAAGCGTTCTCGGAAAAAAGTCGTTCCACTGTCGACAAGGCATGAACCGCCCGAATCCTGCGGAACAATCCGCGCCGTCGCGTTGTACCTCGACGGAACATTTCAGACCAGACGCGTGGGCGTTCGTCTCGGTAGACACGTAGGACTCAAAACAGTCTTCGCCGTTGTCGCACGCGTCGTGCTTCACAGTGATTTTGAAATCAAAGTTATAGCCAGAAACTATTGACACTGGATTTTGTATTGTGACGCGCGGAGCGCTACCACTTCCTGGCGGCGGCGGTGACGGCGGCGGTGGCGACGGCGGCGGCGGTGACGGCGGCGGTGGCGACGGCGGCGGCGGGGGGCTGGGTGGAAGCGGTGGTGGTGGCGACGACGGTGGCGAAAAACTTCGCACCGTGACGAGATGCCTGCCCGATGAACTACCGCGCAGAGGAGCGAGTAACCCCTGCAGAGTTAACAGACCGCGATCGCAGGAAAACGCCGGCGACGCGTGTCCGACGCCGAACGATCGCCAATCCGCGCCGAGCGGCATTCCGTTTTGAACATCATTGACACTGAACGCGACGCCCGAGAGGGACAACCATGCGTGACGTCCGTTACCGGCACTTCTTTCAATCTCTCCGTTTGGGAACACGGTCATGCGCCACTGATATTCATGGTGATTCGCGGTAAAGACGAGCTTGCCGTGTTTCGGTCTACACCCCGCGGGAAGCGTGGCGACGACGCCATTGAAGTTTCCGTTTGTAATTAGTCCTTGCAGCGTCACGAGGCCGTCCACGCATGAATAGGTGGCTCTTGCGTAATGAGCTCCGTAATCCTCCCAGCCGTTCTCCAGCTCGAGTGGTCTATTGTGAATCGTTGAAAATACGATCCCACTCAGAGACAACCATCTGTGAGATCGCGATCCGGCAGTGTACGAAATGCATCCATTGCTCGCCTTAACATCTACCCGCGCCTGACCTTCGTGATTGTTCGTGGTAAATACGAGATCGCCACCAGAAGGTCGGCATCCGAGAGGTAGTGTTGCAAAACATTTGCCCCAATTGCTGCCCGCCACGACGCCGCTGACGGTCACCAAACCGCCAGAGCAAGAGTACGAAGGCGCGTGTATTCCCGAGTTACTGTGACGACCCCAACCATTTTGCAACGTCAACGGTATGTGCGCGCCATGATGCGCATAATGAAGGCCGGTGAGACTCTCGAATTCGAAATTCCTATGGCCTGCGAAGATGACGATTTTATCGTCTGAGAGCCAGTCCACACGCTGCATGTATTGATTTTGATTCGAATTGAAGATGAGTCTGCCCACGTCCGACTCGTGCCTACAGGTAGGCGAAGGAGGCGCAGGCACGGTGAACATGCGACCGTTCCAATCGTGCGGTACGACAAGGCCTTCGTGGACGACGAGACCACCTCTCGTGCAAGAATATGTGGCGTCTGCGTACCCGTTACCGTAATTTACCCATCGGTCGAGATCCACGCGCTCTTTTACACCAGTCGTGAACGCGATGCCACTCAGAGACAACCATCCATGACTTTGACCACCCGCGTCCCATTCAATGCATCCGGTTGTTAGCACGTTTACTCGTGCTTGAAGATTGCCGTTGCTCACCGTGAATATGAGGTGATAACTCGGTCGACATTCGTGTGGCAGGTATGCAATGCACGCGCCCCAAGTTCCTGCAGCTACGCGGCCACTCACCGTGACCAGGTTGCCTTCACATGAGTATTGCAGCGGCTGCAAACCGTTGTTGAAGTTGTACCACTTGTTGTGCAAATCTAGCGGTTTTTGTACGGCGCCAAACGTGAACGTGATGCCATGCAAGGACAGCCAGTTGCTACTCCAAGCACCGTGGAACTCAACCTTACCGTCTGTGTGAATCATGATTTGCGATATACCAGTGCTCGAGCCCGAACGCACGGTGAAGTCGAGCGAACCGCTCGTAGGACGACAACCGTCCGGCAAGTACGCGATGGTGTCTACGTTGGACGGCGAGCCCTGGGAACGCTTCACCAATCCACCCAAGCTGACAACATTTTCTGCGCACGAAAATTCGGGTAAAGCGTACCCGCCATCGTATTTCGTCCATTGAGCGGCAAGTGCGAGCGTCTTTCGTCCGTTGACGGCATACGCGAGGTTAGAGATGCTCGTCCAGTGACGACGCGTCGTGTGCGCTTCGTATTCGTTGCGCACATCACCGTTCGCGAGTACGTCGATGCGATGACTGATTTCGTGCCCGTTTCCAGGAAAGACCATGCGTTTTCCTGTGGCTGGGTAACAAGCTCGTTCTTCGCCGGAGACGTCAAGACGTTCGACGAGAACAGCACTCGCGCTGTTAACCAAGTTTGCGAAATCCAGGTCGTGAGTAAGATGCAAGCCCGGATGAAACGTTCGTGAGACCCCCTCCGCGTAATCTTGCCACAGAGTGCACTTGTAGCCGGGCGCGACATAGATTGAATTCACGCTATTATCCAAACCAAGGAGCGCGTCGCGCATGTAGTAGCGGCCCACTTCAGTCGCGTCAAACCACTGACCGTTAGAATGGCCGCGGTCGTGGTGAAAGAGCGTGCACGGCGCGACTCGCTCGACGTCGACGTCGTTCGCGGCGTTATTGTATACCCAGTACGCCAAGTTTGTGTACCCGGCGTACAACGTCACCGAGTCGCCCGTGCGACCGTTACCGTCCCAAAGCCGCAAACGGTAGCCTTCTTTCACCCAAACGCTCGTGATCCTATTGTCACCGCCAGCGTCCGCGACACCCAGTGACTCGCCCTCGGAATCGTACACTTGCGTTTTACCCGAGTGACCTTGGTAATTCTCCCAAGCCAAAGCGAGCGCGTTCTCGGCGAGTTCTTCGTAGCCGGATGGTGCGTTTTCTGCTTGCACAGAGCTGATTTTATTCAACATTCCCTCGTGGTTGAGTTCGTGGTAAAGATGCCAGCCGGGATAAAGCGTGAGAGATTTCCCTTCGTAATTATGCTCCCACACCGTGCATTTGTATCCAGGCGCTACGTACACAGACTCGGCGTTATCGTTCATCGCTCCCAAGTTGGTCGAGTGATAACGTCCACCGACGCGCGCCGCGTCGAACCGCTGACCCGTTCCGGTACCCTTTCCTTGATCATTGCTGAAAAGCGTACACGGCGCGACTCGCTCGACGTCGACGTCGTTCGCGGCGTCGGCAAACGTCCAGTACGCCAAGTTTGTGTACCCGGCGTACAACGTCACCGAGTCGCCCGTGCGTCCGTTACCGTCCCAAAGCCGCAAACGATAGCCTTCTTTCACCCAAACGCTCGACGCCTGGTTCACACCCACGTCTCCGACGCCTTGAGAGTTCCCAACGCGCGTGTACCGCGCGTGCTTACCGCTCTCGTAGTGCTGCCAGATTTGGGCCAGCGCGTCCGTCGCGTCGCCGACCGTCGTCCCGAGCCGCGCCGTCCGCGCGTCGACGCCCGCGCTTTCGTTCATCCATCGAGCGGTCGACGGGCGCGCGTCGACGCCCTCGCCTCGCGCGTGCGTCCCCATCGCGTCACCGATGACGGTTACCAACACCATCCACGCCAACCACCACGTCGCCGCGGCGTCGGTGACGGTGACGCGTCGACGAGGCATCGCGCGCGTCTTTCTTCGTTCGCCCGTTCGTTCGGTCGCGCGCGGTGGACGGCGCGAACTCGCGCGAGGGCGACAACTCCGGGACGCGTCGTACACCCGTCCGTAAAATTGAAATGGTGTAGGGTGTAGGGTGTTACAAAATAAACGCGCGCGGGCTAAGAATTGGAGTTGCGTCTAACTCTTAGACCCCGTCCCGGTGCGTGCGCCGTGACGCCACCGTACACCATCCCTTGATTTCGACGAA
>Ga0181568_10000220_pt1 | contig 48539 bp, 45 predicted proteins | sample 101ome_20_FD_133758 | JGI IMG/M metagenome (GOLD analysis project Ga0181568, IMG submission 133758) | Coastal salt marsh microbial communities from the Groves Creek Marsh, Skidaway Island, Georgia - 101404AT metaG (megahit assembly) | ecosystem: Environmental > Aquatic > Marine > Intertidal...
ATCCGCGGATCTTCCAGCGGACGCTCCCTCTCCTCGGGCCCGGCGGGGTTCTTCTGGTGAACCACCCGACCCGCCGGAATCTCGAGCGCAGCCCCCGACCCCCCGCCCACTTCCTCCATGAGGAGGGGGCGCTGCTCTCTCTCGCTCGCGCCGTCCTCGGCCCGGGCCAGGGGATCGTCGCGGCGGAGGAGGAGTGGGGCATCGCCGGTCGCCACGAGGCGGGGGTCGTGATCGAGGCCGCGCCCCTCGACCTCCCCCCTCGCTGATCTTCGGGTGCTGCACTTCTCAAGCACCCCAGCGGGCGTGATTTGCGACGCCGCCCTTCATCCCCACCCGCCTCCCTTCCGAAGAAGGTGCAACGCCGCGTGAGCGAGTCGCTCCCCCGGGAAGGGGCGAGCAGGGCTCTTCGCGCCGATCGAAGAACCGAACCCCGATCGTGAACCGGTCGCCCCGAGGGAGGCCCGGTCCGCCTGGAGACCCGCTCGCATGGCCGAGATCATTCTGGACACCATTCTCGGGTCGGCCCGCCACGCCGCCCTCGCCGGAGGGCTGACCCAGCTTCTCTCGGTCCACCTCCACATCGGACCGGACGCCCCCTGCTCCGGGGCGGACATCGAGGCGCTGCTCCTCGACCGCTGGCGCGGTCCCCTCTTCGACCGCTGCACCGTCACCTGGGAGATCGTTCCCGAAGGAACGATCTCTCTCGCGTCGGTCGAGGGCGTCGGCGTCGAGCACGCCTGAGAACCCGCCACCCGGGCTCCCCCGATCCTCTGGACACCCTCCTCGGACTCGACCACCATCGTTGATCGGGCAGAGGCCGTCCGAGGAAGGAACCCGGATCGTGCACCGCGACATGCGCAGCTTCCTGGCCGATCTCCGCCGCGAAGGGGAGATCGTCACCGTCGATACCCCGGTGGACCCCCATCTGGAGCTCGCCGAGATCCACCGGCGCGTCGTCGCCGCCGATGGACCCGCCCTCCTCTTCACCAATGTCCGGGGCGCGAAGTTCCCCCTCGCCACCAACCTCTACGGGAGCTCCCGTCGGGTCGAGATGGCGTTCGGCGATCGGGCCCGTCGCTTCCTCGAGCGGCTCGTCCACCTCGCCGAGACCGCCGTCCCGCCGACCTTCGCGAAGCTGTGGGACGCCCGGGATGTGCCGCTCACTCTCCTCAAGGTGGGAATGAAGCGACGGGAGCGCGGCCCCGTGACGGAGGTCGTCGACCGGAACGGGAGCCTCGACTCCCTGCCCATCATCACGAGCTGGCCCGAGGACGGGGGACCGTTCCTCACCTGGCCCCTCGTCTACACGGAGAATCCCCACGACGGACGACACAACCTCGGCGTCTACCGGATGCAGAAGCACGACGGGCGGACCCTCGGGGTCCACTGGCAGATCCACAAGGGCGGCGGCTACCACCTGCATGAGGCGGAGAAGCTCGATCGCCCGCTGCCCGTCACCGTCTTCCTCGGTGGACCGCCGGCGCTGACCGCGTCCGCGATCGCGCCCCTGCCTGAGAATGTCGGCGAGCTCCTCCTCGCCTCCCTCCTCGTCGGCCGCAAGCTGGGGATGGTCGATGGCCCGGTCGGACCGCACCCTCTCGTCAGCGGTGCGGAGGTCGCGCTCGTCGGGCATGTCCGACCGGGGGAGCGTCGTCCGGAGGGGCCCTTCGGCGACCACTACGGCTACTACTCCCTGCGGCACGACTACCCCGTGTTCCACCTCGACGCGATCTGCCATCGGGCCGATGCCATCGTGCCCGCCACGGTGGTCGGGAAGCCGCGCCAGGAGGACTTCTACCTCGGGGACTTCCTCCAGGAGCTGCTCAGCCCCCTCTTCCCCCTCGTGATGCCGGCGGTGACGCGGCTCTGGAGCTACGGCGAGACCGGCTACCACGCCCTCGCCTCGGCGATCGTGAAGGATCGCTATCCGCGGGAGGCGATGGTCTCCGCGTTCCGCATCCTCGGGGAGGGGCAGCTCTCCCTGACGAAGTTCCTGCTGCTCACCGATGGCGCGGTCGATCTCGCCGACTTCAAGGCGCTGCTCGAGCACATCCTCGCCCGGGCGGACATGCGCCGGGACCTTCATGTCTTCGCGTGCACCTCGATCGACACCCTCGACTACACCGGCCCGGCGGTGAACGACGGGTCGAAGGGGGTGCTGCTCGGGCTCGGGGACCCGATCCGGGAGCTGCCGCGGGAGTTCTCGGGGGAGCTGCCGATGGGGGTGACGCGGGCGGAGGTCTACTGCCCGGGCTGCCTGGTGGTGGAGGGCCCCGGCTTCACCGAGGAGCGGGACGCCGCGGGTCGCATCGCGAAGCATCCCGGCTTCGAGCGCTGGCCCCTCGTGATCCTCGTGGATGATGCGCGGGCGACCGTGCGGAGTGATGCCCGCTTCCTCTGGACCACCTTCACGCGCTTCGAGCCCGCGGGGGACATCCACGCCCGGGAGGCGCCGTTGATCCGGAACCACCCCGCCTACGAGACGCCGATCGTGATCGACGCCCGATTCAAGCCGACCTACCCGGACGAGCTCTTCTGCGATCCGGACACGGCGGCGACCGTCGATCGCCGATGGGGGGAGTACTTCCCGGCCGGCGGCGTGGAGATGGGAGACTCGGACGTCGGGCATCTCGACGAGTGAGCCTCGGTCGCGACCATCCCGACGATCGGTCCCGGCTCGGCGACGGCCCGCTCCGATTCAGTGGAAGATCGACTCCACCATGACGAGCAGGGTCTCGGCGTGGCGCGGCGTCTCCATGAAGGCGATCGCGCCATGCTCGAACGCGCGGGCTCGAGACGCCGGATCGGTGTCCCCGGCGACGACGACCACCGGGATCGCGCGGGTCGCGGGGTCCCGGGCGAAGCGGTCGAGGAGGTCGTGGCCGTTCGTCCCCCGCAGCCCGAGGTCGAGCAGGATCAGGTCGGGCTTCTCCTCGCGGGCGATCCGCGTCGCCGAGCCCCCGGAGTCCGCGGCCAGAACGCCGTAACCGCGGTCGCTGAGACGGGAGCCGATCCGATCCCGCCGCGTCTCATCGTGGTCGATGATGAGCACGACCTTCGTCGTCGGCTCGATGTGAGCCGTTCCCGCCAGCGCCGGGTCCTTCTCCACGCATCCCCCTTCCTGGCCCGGCGGAGATCCGCGAGGCCGAGTCCTCGGGGTCGCCCGGTGAGAAGCGGCAGGACCCCAAGAAGACTACCCCGGGATCCCCTCGCCGGCACATCCCAGGTCGGGCCGGGAGGGAGCGGACGGAACGGGGGCCCGCCCCGCGCGTCGAGCGGTTACCATCTCCCCCTCACAGAGGACCGGCTCGCGCCGGGCCCGTGACAGGAGTGGACCCGGTGGATCTCCCCCAACTCCCCGTCTTCGAGACCGAGCTGCTGCGACCGCAGACGCTCCTCTCCTCGCTGGCGATCCTCCACGCCCTCGCCGCGCAGCTCGCGGTGGGAGGGGGGATCCTCGCCGCCCTCTTCGAGGTGCGCGGGGAGCGGTGGGGGGAGCCGCTCCTGCGCGAGTTCGTTCATCGCGCGCTCGCGCCGCTCATCCTGATCGCCGCGGTCCTCGCCCTCGTGAGCGGGGTCGGGGCGTGGCTCGCGACGAGCCTCGTGGCGCCCCGGGCCTCCCTCCTCCTCGGTCGCGAGTTCATCTGGCTCCTCGGCGCTGCCGGCTGCAGCGTCGCCTTCGGGGTGGTCTGCGGTGCGGCGTACCTCTCCCGCGCCCGGACCGCACCCGCTCGGCGGCGATGGCTCCTCCTCGGGGGCTTCATCCTGGGGACCGGCCTCGCCCTGCTCGGGGTGGAGGGGGTCCTGGCGTTCCGGCTCTCTCCCGAGGAGTGGGTCCGGACGGGGGACGCATGGGATGGGGTCCTCGGTGCGGCCCTCGCCCCCTCTCTCGCCAGGCGGGTGCTCTCCTCACTCGCCCTCGCCGCCGTCGCGGGCCTGATCGGGGTGGAGCGGATGCAGGGGCTCGATGAGAGCGATCGTCGGCTGCTCGCCCGCACCATCCTCGTGGTCCTCGTCCCCCTCGCCCTGATGCCGATGGCGACGATCGGACTCCTGGGCGTGGTGACGGAGGCCGACGGCCCGGCGCCTTCTCCCTGGGCGCTGCCCCTCGGCCTCGCGGCGCTGGGCTCCCTGCTGGTGGCGGGGGGGGCGCTGGCCCTGCTCGTGCGGGGGAGGTCTCGACCGGGGCGATCGATCGTGGTCGGGCTCGCCGCGCTCGTCGTCGGTTCCGCGGTCATTGCGGAGCGCGCCCGGGAGACCCTCGCGCTCCCCTACGACATTCGGGGGGTCCTCTACGCGAACGGGCTCACGCCGGAGGAGGTCGACCTCCGCCGCGCGGCGCGGCCCCGCCCCCGCGAGGGAGTCGCCCGGGAGGAGATCCAGCGCGGCCGACAGGTGCATCGTGAGCTGTGCGCCCGCTGCCACGCGTCCCGGGGGCGGTCGAGCATTCAGGAGCTGACCCGGAGCTGGGATCGCGAGATGCTCATCGGGAACCTCGCGAAGCTCCATCGCCTCCAACCGTCGATGCCGCCCTTCGCCGGCAGCGATCCGGAGCTGGAGGAGCTCGTCGCCTGGCTGCTCTGGACGCGGGACGGTGGCCGGTGATGGCGGAGACCGCGGGCGCCGACCTGCTGATGCTCCTGCATCATGCCGGGCTGCTGCTGCACCTCATCCTCGTCGGGTTCGCGGTGGGAGGGGCGCTCCTCCTCTGTCTCTTCGAGATCTTCCGCGGAGAGGAGATCGCGCACCTCGAGCGCCTCGTCTCCCCGCGCATCGCCCCCGCCCTGATCCTGGCGATCATCGCCGGCTTCGCTCCCCTGCTCCTCCTGCCGGTCCTCCATCCCCTCGCCTACCACCAGGGGGGCGCGCTCCTCGGGGTCTGGCGCCTCGCGATGCTGCTGCCCCTCTCCGTGGGGCTCACCCTGATCCACCTCCAGAGCATGGAGTCCTTCCGGCGGCTCCCGGGTGTGTTCCGCTTCCCCGTCCGTCTCCTCGGCCTCCTCGCGCTCACCTCCGTCGGGGCCCTGTGGGCGATCGCGCGTCGGGTCGGGGAGGAGGCGACCCTGTGGTCGGCGCGCGCGCGCGACCTTCCGCTGGAGGGAATGGTGCGGGAGGCCCTCCCCGGGATCGGCCTCTTCCTCGGGGTCTCCCTCCTCCTCGGGGCGATCGGCTCCGTCTGGCTCCTCGAGGGGGAGCAGCGCCGCGCGCGGCTCTCCCCCGGGGAGCGATTCCGAGCGGAGGAGACGCTCCTGCGCCTCGCGCTCCTCGTGGCGGTGGGCCTCGCCATCGCCGCGGAGGTCCTCCGCGCCCGGAGCGGCAGCCCCCTCGGTGCCCCCGGCTGGCTGCTGCGAGGGGGGCTGCTGCTCCTGCTCGCCGGTCTCGTCACGCAGCTGCAGCGGGTGGGCCCCGGTCGCACGATCGCCTCGATCGGTGCCCTCGCGTCCCTCGCCGCCGGGCTCCTCCTGCGGGAGAAGCGGCGGCAGGCTCTGCTCGCTGCGGGAGGCGGGCTCGACACTACCGTTGCGGCGGCGGCCGGGGACGCGGAGGGGCGCACCGTCTTCCTCTTCGCGCTCGGTCTCTCCACGCTCGGCATCCTCGCGGTCCTCCGCACTCTCCGTCGCGACGCGCCCCCTCCTCCCACCGAGGAGGAGACCCGGATCGAGGTGCTGTCCTGATGTTCGAGGAGCTCTCCATCACCCTCGGCGTCACCCTCCTCGCCTTCGGGGCTGCGGTCGGGGTGCAGGCACTGTGGGATCGACGGCGCTCGGGGAGGCGTGCCTCCCGACTCGACGCCCTCGTCGAGCTGCCCCCCGGGTCGGTTCCGCCGGAGTTCCCGTTCCTCGCGAGCCTGCCGCCGGGGAGGACGCGTCACGGGCTTGCGGCGGAGTCCGCGGCGGATCACTGCCTCGTCCATCTCCCTGCGGACGATCCCTCCCTCGGCTACACTCTCCTCGCGCGACGGGTCGGGATCTGGAGCGCGCGCGCTCTCGTTCTTCCGCCCATCGGGGGTGGTGTCGCCCCCCCGCGGCCCCAGCTCGTCGGAGAGGATCAGGATCCTCGGCGGGCGAAGGCGCTGGCGGTGCCCGCGCTGCGGGAGGCGCTGGCCGCCGATGAGGTGTGGCTCCTCGTCGAGGGACCCTGGCGGGTCCTCGGGTGGCAGGGCCCCGCGGGGGAGATCCCCGGACGCCTCGAGCGCGTCATCGCGGCGGGGCCCCGGGTGCTCCCGGCGATCCCGGAGCCGGACGAGTTCTCCGGCGGGCTCGAGTGGAATGTCTGACGAGAGCGAGATGACCGATGGCGGATGACGCGGCGAGGCCCCTCGAGGGGACCCGGATCGGCTGGATCGGCACCGGTGTCATGGGGTGCTCCATGGCCGGTCGCCTGCACGCGGCGGGGGCGCGGGTCACCGTGCACACGCGCACCCCCGAGAAGGCGGCCGCGCTCCGGAACTTCGGGATCGGCTGGGTCGACGATCCGCGGGAGCTCCTCGCGACGAGCGACCTCGTCTTCACCATGGTCGGCTATCCGGCGGATGTGGAGGAGGTCTACCTCGGGGAGCGGGGACTCGTGCCCGCGTTGGAGAGGAGCGAGGCTCCGCTCCTCATCGACATGACGACGAGCGCCCCCGCCCTCGCGGCCCGCGTCGATGCGTCGGCCCGCGAGCGTGGCACCTGCGCGCTCGATGCGCCGGTCTCCGGCGGGGATGTGGGCGCGCGCGAGGGGACCCTCAGCATCATGGTCGGAGGGGACCTCGACGCCTTCGAGCGGGCCCGCCCCGCCTTCGAGGTCCTCGGCCGGACGATCGTGCGGCAGGGCGCGGCGGGCGCGGGGCAGCACACGAAGATGGTGAACCAGACCCTCATCGCCACGAACATGATCGGGATGTGCGAAGGGCTCCTCTACGCGGAACGCGCCGGGCTGGACCCCCAGGGGGTCCTCGCCTCGGTGGGGGGGGGCGCCGCGGGCTCCTGGTCGGTGGCGAACCTCGCCCCCCGCATCCTGCGCGGCGACTTCGCCCCGGGCTTCTTCGTGGAGCACTTCATCAAGGACCTCGGGATCGCCCTCGACGAGGCGCATCGCATGGAGCTCGCGCTGCCGGGGCTCGCGCTCGCCAAGCAGCTCTACGAGGCGGTGCGGGCGCAGGGGCACGGACGCGCCGGGACGCAGGCCCTCTATCTGGCGCTGCGGCAGTTGAGCGCCCGGAGCGGGGACGCGGAGCGGTGAGTCGGGACGCGGATGCCCTGCGGCGGGAGGCGCTGCGGATCCTCGCCGAGACCCGGCGGGACCATCCCCGGCACAAGCACGCGCTCGACCGGATCACGATCCGGATCTCCCGTCGCCTCACCCGCAGCGCCGGGAACGCGGACCCCCGCACCGGGGTCGTCCAGCTCTCCGAGCCGATCTTCCGGCTGGAGGAGAACGCCCACGGATACCGGAACACGGTGCTGCACGAGATCGCCCATGTGATCGCCGGTCCGGAGGTCCGGGCCCACGGGCCGGAGTGGCGGGGGATCTTCCTGGAGCTGGGCGGGAACGGCCGACGGACCCACGAGTTCCGGACCTCGGGTCAGCATCGCCGGCATGAGGCGCGGTGCTCCGGCTGCGGGGGGACGGTCGAGCTCGGCACCCGACGCCACCGGCGGCTCCTCGCGGGAGCGCGCGACTACATCCATGTCGGCTGCGGGGGCGCGATCATCCCCGTCCCGCCGGACGAGGTCCGCCTCACCCAGGCCGGCCTGTTCCCATCTCGGGAGCGGTCCCCGGAGCGGTCGTGAGCCTCAGGAGCATGTCGGTCCAGAGCTCCGCCTCGGCGGGGACGACGGAGAACCGCATCGTGTAGCCATCCTCGTCGAGCCGGGTGACGCGTCCGCGGGCGCGGAAGGGCGGGGCCTCGCCGATGCGGACCTCGACCTCGATCGGCTCTCCCAGGTCCGGGCGCCCGTCCTGATCGAGGATCCGGAGCCCCTTGCGGGAGAACTCCTCGACCCGCACCGGGGCCCCTCCGTGAGAGACGAGCTTCGCGTGGTTCGGCAGGCGGACCCCGCGGGCGCGGGGCGCGCGGCGATCGCCGCGCGCGGCAGGGGACTCTTCGGGCTTCATGGCAGGACCTCCATCCCAGTATCGGATGGAGGCATCGATCCCGCCGCCCGGATGGAGAGCAGGCCCGGGGGCGTCGCGCGCCTCCGGGCCTGCTCGGGGGGGAGTCGGACGGGGCGGAGGCTAGAAGAGCCCCTGCACCTCGCCCTGATCGTCGATGTCGATGTTGAGGAGCGCCGGCTGCGAGCCGAGCCCCGGCATCGTCATCATGTCTCCGCAGAGGGCGTAGAAGAACCCCGCGCCCGCGCTGAGGTTCACATCCCGGACGGTGACCCGGAAGCCGGTGGGCGCGCCGATGAGCTTGGGGTTGTCGGAGAAGCTGTACTGGGTCTTCGCCATGCAGACGGGGAGGTGCCCCAGCCCCATCTTCTCGTAGCGCTTCATCGCCTTCTTCGCGGCGGGGAGGAAGGTCACGCCGTCCGCCCGGTAGATCTCCTTGCAGACCGTCTCGATCTTCTTCGAGATCGCCATGTCGTCCGGATAGATCGGTGCGAAGTTCGCGGGCTCCTCGCACGCCTTCACCACCGCCTCGGCGAGGGCGGCGCCGCCCTCCCCGCCACGGGCGTGGACATCACTGACCACGGCGGCGCTGGCCCCCGCCCGCTGGGCGAGCTCGACCATGGCGGCGATCTCGCCGTCGGTGTCGGTCGGGAAGCGGTTGATCGCCACGACCGCCGGGACCCCGTGCTTGCGGACGTTCTCGACGTGACGCAGCAGGTTGCCGATCCCCTCCTCGAGGGCGGGGAGGTCCTCCTGAAGCATCTCCGGCGGGAGCGGCTTGCCCGGGCGGATCTTGTAGCGCCCGGAGTGGACCTTGATCGCCCGGACGGTGGCGACGACCACGGCGCAGTCCGGCTTCATCCCGGAGACGCGGCACTTGATGTTGAAGAACTTCTCCGCGCCCATGTCGGCGCCGAAGCCGCTCTCCGTCACCACGTAGTCGCAGAGGCGGAGGGCGATCCGGTCCGCCACGATGCTCGAGTTGCCGTGGGCGATGTTCGCGAAGGGACCGGTGTGGACGAAGCTGCCCGTGCCCTCGAGGGTCTGCATGAAGTTCGGATGGATCGCGTGGGTGAGGACGGCGGTCATCGCGCCGGCGGCGCCGAGCTGCTCCGCGGTCACCCCGTTCCCCTTCGAGTCGAAGCCGACCACGATCCGGCCGAGGCGCTCCCGGAGGTCGGAGAGGTCGTGGGAGAGCCCGAGGATCGCCATCACCTCGGACGCGCTGGTGATGTTGAAGCCGGTCTCGCGGGGGACCCCGTTCGAGCTCCCGCCGAGGCCGATGATGCACTCCCGCAGCGAGCGGTCGTTCACATCGAGGCAGCGCTTCCAGGTGACGCTGGAGGGGTCGATGTCGTGGGGGTTGCCCATGAGGATCGAGGTGTCGACCCACGCCGCGAGGAGGTTGTTCGCGATCCCCACCGCGTGGGTGTCCCCGGTGAGGTGGAGGTTGAAGTCCTCCATGGGGATCACCTGGCTGTGGCCGCCGCCCGCCGCGCCGCCCTTGATCCCGAACACGGGACCCATCGAGGGCTGGCGGATGGTGGAGACGGTCTTCTTGCCGATGTGGTTCAGCCCGAGACCGAGCCCGATCGTGGTGACCGTCTTCCCCTCACCGAGGGGGGTCGGGTTGATGGCGGTGACATCGACGTACTTCCCGCGGGGGTTCTTCTCGATGCGATCGAGGATGTCGAGCTTCACCTTGGCCATGTGGGGCCCGTACAGGATCAGCTCATGCTCCTCGATGCCGTAGTTGCCGGCGATCTCGCGAATGTCTCGCAGCGTCGCCTTGCGGGCGATCTCGAGGTCGGAAGCCAAGGGAGCTCCTCTCACGCGCCCCGGGGGGCGACTCGGTTGGGCGGCGGGGCGGGGCGCGGAGCCCACGATCCGGGGTGCAGGGACATTCGAAGGGGGACCCGCCCGCGCGGAGGCGGGGCCACGGAATCCCAAGGGGAAAAACTAACGGTCCGGGGCGGCGGGAGCAACGGCAGGGCGCGAGTTCGCGCCGGTCGGCCCGGCCGGGGCCTCAGCGGTGGCGGACGAGGCGATTCAGGGGAATCTCGAGGTCGCGCCGGGTCTGCTCGATCTCGGCGAGGAAGCGGCGGGCGTCCTGGGGATAGCCCGCGGTCCTCTTCAGGCCCGGGAGCTGCTCCTGCCACCATCGGTTGAACAGACTCATGTGGAGCTCGCGGACGTACTTCGCCGTCATCGAGGCGAGCGCGGTGGTGAAGGACTTGTCCTCCCCCTCCTTCTCGAAGTGGATCTCGAGGGAGCGTCGCCCCTCCCGCTCCTCGACCCGGTACGCCTGACTCGCCTGCTCCTGCTCGAGAATGGAGAAGCGGGCCGCGGGGAAGAGCGGAGCGAGGAGTGGGCCGTAGCGCTGTCGGCCCCCCAGGCGGTCGGACCAGGCCTCCGACCGCCGCCGATCCGGCTGGCGCCAGAGCCACGCGAGGAAGCGGCCGATCGCCCAGGCGTTCACCTCGCCCTTCGTCCCGCGCTGCTCCAGCGCGGCGTTGAACTCGAGCACCTCGAGGGGGATGGCGCGGAGTTCGGAGACCTTCATGCCGGCGCGCTCGAGGGCGCGCTCCAGCTTGCGGGTCTTGCTCGCGAGCGCGAGGGGGTCGGCGCTGTGCGGGAGCGGCAGGTCCGCATCCCGATACCACGGGTAGTCCTGGAGGTAGTCGGAGCGACCCGCGGTGAGGTGATCGATCAGCGCGCGGAAGGTCTCGGGGGGAGGGCCTCCGCGCTCGATGGAGCAGAACGCGAGGACCCCCTCCTCGAGCCCGGTCAGGTCTCCGGTGGACGGACGGTGGAGTCGCTTCGAGTCCGCGACCGCGATCCCCTTGCGATCCCGGGTGGGAGGGCCGGCGGCCGGGGCGAGGGCGGTCCAGGGGAGGTCGGGGGTCATCGGGCGATGGCTCTCGATCGTCGCGAGCCCGACGACGAGGGGACCGAGCATCGGCCCGTAGCCCGCCTCGTCCAGCCCTGAAAGGTACTGCGACACGCCTCTCCGCCTCTCCTTGCGCCGTCTCCGGCTCGATCCCAGCCGTGGGCCGATCCCCCATTGGGTCCGAGGGGAGCGCGGGCGTCAACCACCGGGCCCCGATCGGGGGGGCCGGGATGGTAGTCTGACACGGAGCCGCCCGGCTCCCCGGGCGCCGGACGAGGAGAAGCCCCCATGCGCAGCCAGACCACCTCCTGCGTGCTGATGATCCGACCCGAGTCCTTCGGCTCGAACCCGGAGACCCGCGCGACGAACGCCTTCCAGGGCGCCCTCGACGCGCCACCCCCCGAGATCCGCCGCCGGGCCCTCGTCGAGTTCGACACCCTCGTGGCGCGCCTGCGGGAGGAGGGGGTCGAGGTCTTCGTCTTCGGGGACTCCCTCGAGCCGGCGACCCCGGATGCCGTCTTTCCGAACAACTGGTTCACCGCGCATGAGGACGGCACGGTCACCCTCTATCCGATGCAGCCGGAGTCGCGGCGCGGGGAGCGTCGACCGGACATCTTCGAGTCCCTCGTCGAGGACCACGGCTTCCATGTCAGTCGCTTCCTCGACCTGACCGACGGGGAGGAGAGCGGGATCTTCCTTGAGGGCACGGGGAGCCTCGTGCTCGACCACCCGGGGAGAGTCGGCTACGCCGCCCTCTCCGCCCGCACCCGGACTCCGCTCCTTCAGCGATTCGCCGGGGCGTTTCACCATGAGATCGTGTCCTTCCGGGCGACCGACCGGGGACTGCCGATCTACCACACGAATGTGATCCTCTCCATCGGCGGGGGGTTCGCCGTGCTCGCGGAGGAGACGATCGACGATCCCGAGGAGCGCGCCCGGGTCCGGGAGGCGCTCCAGGCGGGGGGGCGTCGCGTCGTGCCGATCACGCGGGAGCAGGTCCGCGCCTTCGCCGGGAACCTCCTGGAGCTCAAGGATGGGCGGGGAGATCCCCTCATCGCGTGCTCCGCCGGCGCGTGGGCTTCCCTCGATGCCACGACCCGGGGGCGCCTCCAGGAGCACGGGCGCATCCTCGCGGTGCCGATCCCGACGATCGAGACGGTCGGGGGCGGCGGGGTCCGCTGCATGCTCGCGGAGCTCTTTCTGCCGCGCCTCAGGGTGGGGGAGGGGGGGCTCCCTCCCCGGCCGACGACCACTGGCGACGCACCTCACCGAGGATGATCCCGCACGCCGTCGCGACATTGTGGCTGTGCTTCGAGCCGAACATCGGGATCTCCACCTCCCCGTCGGAGAGATGCAGCACCTGATCGTCGATCCCCGAGGTCTCGTGACCGAGCACCAGGGCGAGCGGGGAGGGGAAGGCGGTCTCGTAGATCGAGGCGCTGCGGTCGGTCTGCTCGCAGCAGAAGACGGGGACCCCCTCCAACTGCAGGAGCCGCACCGCCTTCGCCGGGTCGGCGAGGATCTCGAAGGGGGTCGTCTCCTCCGCGCCCAGGGAGATCTTCGCGATCTCGGGGCGGGGGGGGGCGGGGGTGATGCCGCAGAGGAAGATCTTCCGCACCCCCATGCCATCCGCGGCGCGGAAGATCGAGCCCACGTTCGTCAGGCTCCGAATGTTGTCGAGGACGAGATAGAGCGGTGCGCGGGGGCCCGACTCCCGATCCCGGGAGTCCGCGCGGTGATCTTTGATGGTGCGCTTGCGGGTCACGGCGGCTCCGGGGCTGCGAGGAGCCGACGAGTCTAACCGAATCGAGCGCGGAACCGGACCCTCCCGGCCTCCCCCGCCGCGCCTGCGCCGTCCTCCGGCCTCGACGACGACGCCCGGCACCTCGCGGGCCCGATTCGACGGAGTTGCGGGAGCGGGTTAGTCTTGGAAGGGTCTGGAACGATCGCGTCCCCGGCACTCTGGCCGGATCGAGGTGCGCGTCTTCCCCCACCACAACTCGAGAGCTCGACCAGCCCGCAGCGGGATCTCCCCGCCGCGGTCGGCACCGGTGTCCATCCGGTCCTCGGCGCGAGCTCGCATCGCAGTTCCGGCGTCACACCGAGGGAGAGACATGCCGAACGATCCGCATTGCGCGACGGGCCCCGACGCGGGCGCCCCGACCCCTTCGTCATCGAACACCGCCGATCCCGGGGCGACCCCCCCGGAGACCCTCCGCCGAAGCCGAGGGGCGGGGACCACCTCCTCGCGGGTCGATGGACGCCAGCGGGCGAAGCTGGAGCGCGCGCTGCGGCGCATGCTCGCCGGTGAGACCTCACCCCAGGTTCCCGTCGCGCTCTGGGTGGCGGGCCCCCCCGGCTGCGGGAGGGCCACCCTCCTGCGGGAGATCCGCCAGAAGAAGGAGTCGGAGGGGATCTGCTGGGTGCAGGGGAGCGCCTACCCCGGGACCGGGGAGATCCTCGAGCCGATCCTGCGCGCGGTCCGCACGACCATCGGGGAGATCCGCGCCCTCGCCGCCGGGGGTCATGCCCGCTGGGTCACCCTCTGGGATCAGATCCGTCGCGACCGCGCTCCCGCTCTGACCCGGGTCCTCCCCGAGGAGGACTGGGGAGGCGCGGTCGAGCCGTTCCCCACCCTCGAGCCCGGCCTGGAGCGGAGTCGCCTCCTCGATCACCTCGGAGGGATCCTCCTCGACTTCGCGGAGCGGGCGCCGCTTGTGGTGCAGATCGACGGCTGCGAGCACCTCGACTGTCTCAGTCGCGACACCCTCCGGACCCTCCAGCGGGTGCTGCGGATCCGACGCCAGGCCCGCGTGGCCGGGCTCCCCCTCGCCGCGCCCCCGCCGCTGGCGCTCGTGCTCGTCTCCGGAGAGCTCTCCGAGCCTCCGATCGATGGCCCCGAGGGCGAGGTGCTGGGGGTGCCGATCCGGGGGCTCGACCGCCGGGAGTTCATCCAGTTCCTCGAGCGCGAGTACGGCGCCGAGCAGCCGGCCGCCACCACCGAGAAGCTGTTTCAGCTGACGCGAGGGAACCGCTTCGACCTCGAGCGTCGGGTCGCGTGGGAGAACGCGGAGCGCGGGGGCGGAGACCCCCATGACCGGGTTCGGCGGCTCCTCGACTACGGCTCCTTCGATGTCGAGGTCGTGCGCCGCGTGCGTCGGCTCGGCGCGCGAGGGAGCTTGGCCCTGCAGGCCCTCGCCGTGCTGGGCAAGCCGGTCAGCCTCTCGATCCTCGAGCGCATCTGCGGGCTCTCCCGGGAGGAGTCGGCGGCGGTCACCGCCGAGCTCACCACGGGGGACTGGGTCCGCTGCTCCGATGGGCGCGTGATCCGGCTCCACCACGAGCGGCTGCGGCGACCGATCCTCGACACGATCGGGGAGAGCGAGCTCTGCCACCTGCATCAGCGGATCGCCGAGTCGATCGAGGCGGAGTACGAGGGGCGGGAGAACCGCCGCTTCCAGGAGGTGCATCACCATCGCGCCCGGGGTCGACAGGACCTCGCCGCGCTCGAGGCGGCGTTTCTCGGGGCGGAGGAGGCGGTCCGCCTGCACGACTTCGAGGGCGCCATCGCGATCCACCGCGAGATGCTGCCGCTCTTCGTGGCCGCGGAGCCCGCCCAGGTCGCCCGCGGACTCGACACCTTCACGCGCGTCCTGCGCGAGTCCCGCACCCCCGACGAGGCGCTCCTCGAGCATCTGGAGCGGATCCTCGAGCGGCGGGAGGGGGGCCTCGAGCGCACGGTGCGGGCGCAGCTCTGGCGCCAGCTCGGCCAGGCCGCCGGCGCGTGGGCGATGGAGGCCCGGGAGCTCGAGTCCTACCAGCGCGCCTTCCGCAGCCTCGGCTCCGAGGAGAGATGCCAGGAGCGCGTCATGGTGTACGCCTGCCTCGCGCGGGCGTTCCTCCAGCGTCGTCGCTTCGATGAGACGATGCGCTACTGCCAGGAGGGCTTCGATCTCCTCTCCTACGCGGAGCTGAAGTCCGATCCCGAGTTCCTCGAGCTGAGTCACGTCACCGAGCAGGTGCACTCCCACCGCGGCGAGTTCGGGGAGGCGATCGAGCTCCAGACCCGCTGCCTCAGGATGGCCCTCGTCGAGGGCTCCCCTTCCCGGCAGGTCGAGTGTCTGCTGCGCCTCGCCCGGCTGCACGACCGACGGGGCGAGCCCGAGGCGGCGCGCTCGCGCCTGCTGGAGGCGGTCCCGATCGCCCGAGGGAGCGGGAGTCGTCTGCTTCAGGCCGGTGTCCTCGAGCGGATCGGCCAGCTGCACGCTGACCACGAGGAGTGGGAGGCGGCGATCGCCGCGTTCGAGCTCGCCTTCACGATCCAGTCGGAGATCGGAGACGAGGATCGGACCCTGCGCCTCCTCGGCTCGATCGGGCTCTGCTCCCTCGCGGTGGGGCGCCTCGATGACGGGGCCCACAACTTCCGACTCTACGCCCTCGCCCACGCGGAGCGCCCGCGGGAGGAGATCCCGCCGCCGCTGCCCGGCTTCCCCCTCGAGTACCGCTCGCGCTCCGAGCGGGATGAGGAGATCCACCGGCTGACGGCGGAGGTCGAGCGGGCGTGCACGAGCCCGGACCGCCGCTCGAGCGCCTACCAGGCCCTCGGAGACCTTCACCGTGACCGGGGCGGCGTGGAGGAGTCGCGCCGCTGCCTGACCCTCGGGCTGCGCGCGGCCCTCGACCACGGCCTCGATCCGTCGCCGTTCCATCTCCGCTTCGGCCGGACCCATCGGGCGAGCGGAAATGTGGCGCGCGCCCTCGCGTCGCTCCAGAGCGGGCTCGACGCGATGGCGGGGGATCCCCGCCCGGACCATCTCGCCGGGACCCTCGTCCAGGTGGGGCTCCTCCACCAGGACCGGGGGGACACGGCGAGCGGGCTCTCCTACCTCCTCCGCGGCCTCTCCGCCTACCTCGACCTCGACCATGAGCCGGGGGTGGCGCACACTCTCGTCGAGCTCTCCGGGCTCCTCCTCTCCCTCGGCCGGGAGCAGGAGGCGGAGGGACTCGCCCGCGCCGCCACCACGATCTGCGCCACCCTCGACCTGACCCGTCTGGAGGGAGAGGCGTGGCTCGTGTTCGGGCGGTGCCGCGCCGCCCGGGCGGATGGGCTCGAGCAGCTCCGCGCGGCGGAGGAGATCTTCCGACGGCTCGGCGTCCCGGGAGCCCGGGCGGAGCAGCTCCTCGCCGAGGCGGAGCTGAGGGAGAGGACCGGGGACATCCAGGGGGCGCGGACGCGCTGCCAGGAGGCGATGGAGATCAGCCGCGACCTCGGCCTGGAGCTCCTCCTCGCCCGCTGCCTGCTCCTTCGGGGCCGGCTGGAGGGGGTCCACCTCGGTCGCTTCCTGAACGCGACCCGCTCCTGCGAGGCGGCGCTCGATCACGCGGGTCGCGTCGGCGCGAAGGGGATCCTCGCGGGTGTGCATCGCCTCCAGGCCGATCTCTACGGTCGGCGAGGGAGTCGTGCCGTCGCGGAGGAGCACGCGGCCCGCGCCGACGCGCTCGAGGCGGCGCTTCGGAGCCGGAGCCCGCAGTTCCCCGGTCGCGACCCGCATCCGTCGGGAGAGAGCGACACCCTCACGCGCTCGACGACCGAGGGGGTCGTCTGAACGGGGACGATTGAACTTCGAACGAGTTCCGCGGACACTCCGCGGGCCTCTGTCGCCCGCCACGGGCGTTGAAGATGGAGCGATCATGTCGATCGAGCAGGAAGCGACCGGGGGCGAAGGCCCGCCGGTGGCCGACCAGAGCGATGCCTACCTCCTCGACGCGGACGAGCGTCGGGTCCTCGGCGTTCTCATCGAGAAGAGCCTGACGACGCCGAACAACTACCCGCTGACCGTCAATGCGCTCGTCTCCGGGTGCAATCAGAAGTCGAACCGCGATCCCTTCGTCCAGTTCGTCGATGACGAGGTGGAGGAGATCCTCCACCGCCTCCAGCTCCGGGGACTCGTCACCGAGCACTACGGCGCCGGAGGGCGGGTCGCCAAGTGGCGGCAGGAGTTCACCTACGAGCTGGAGTACGACGGGCAGCAGATGGCCGTGATCGCCGAGCTGCTCCTGCGCGGTCCCCAGACCCTGGGCGAGCTGCGCACCCGGGCGAGCCGCATGAAGCCGATCGCCGACCTGGGCACCCTCGATGGGCTCGTCCGGGTCTTCGAGGGAATGAGCCCACCGCGGATGGTGCGGCTCTCTCCCCCCGAGATGAAGCGCGGGGTCCGCTACACCCACGGCTTCTACCCCGCGGCCGAGCTCACGGAGATCCGCGCGCTCGAAGGGAGCGGCATCAGCGCCGCGCCGGCGCGCCCGGCGGCCCGAGGGACCGACCCGGGGGAGCTCGAGCAGCTGCGGGAGCAGGTCGCCGCGCTCACCGCGCGCGTCGCCCGCCTGGAGGAGCGAGCCGGGGTGGGGCAGACGCCCTCCACCCCCCTGAACAGCTAAACCGACCGCGCTCGGTTGGAGAGGATTTCCATGGGAGACGTCACGATCAAGATCAATGACAACGGCCCTCTGCGCATCGAGGGGGAGGTCCGGCTCCTCGATGGCGAGGGGAACCCCTACGACCTCGGCGGGAAGGCTGCGATCTCGGTCTGTCGCTGCGGGGCGTCCGCGAACCTGCCCTTCTGCGATGGTGCCCACGGGCGGGAGGGCTTCTCCTCCTGCTGTCGCGCCGGAGGCTGATCGCCGCCGGCTCGGTGCCCGGGCGCCGAGGGTGCGGAGAGCGGTGGAGCCGGAGAACTGTGGAGCCGGAGAACTGTGGAGCCGGAGAACTGTGGAGCCGGAGAGTTGTGGAGCCGGAGATCGGGGGAGATTCCCCCGGTCTCCGGCTCTTCTCATCGCCGGGACAGCTCTGCGCCTCCGCGCTCCGTTCGCTCACTCCCCGCCGATCTCCCTTCCCCTTCCCGGTCGCGCCGACCAAACTGTCGGCCGGGCCACCCGCGCCCCTCTCCGACCGAAGGGACATCCGATGATCGACCTCGCTCCCTCTGCGCCCGGCTTCCCATGGCTGCGACGGCTTCCACCCCTGCTGCTGGTCCTGCTCCTCCTCCCGACTTCCGGGCGGGCGCAGGAGAGCGGTCCGGGCTCCGGTCCCATCGTCGGAGCGACCCTCCATGCCTCGGGGGCCCGAGTCCAGCGGCGGGCCCCGGTCCCCGCGGAGGCGGGTGTCCACACCGTTCGCATCGGGCCGCTTCCCGCGTCGATCGACGAGGAAGCGCTGCAGGCGGGGGGCGAGGCCCACCTGAGGGTGGTCTCGGTTCAGGTGGAGCGTCGGATGGAGGGGGATCAGGCCCCCGCGGCTCTCCTGGAGCGGGAGGGGCCGCTCGAGGCGCTGCGTCGGGAGCGCGAGGCGGCGCTGCGGCGCGCCCGGTCGGCGGAAGAGCGCCTGCGCCGCTACGCGAGCCTGACGGTGGAGCCGGCGCCGAAGGACCCGGAGGAGCCCGCGCCGACCAAGGTCGATCCGGACCGGTGGGGCGAGTTCATCGAGCTCGCCGCCGCGGGAATGACGCGGGCCCACGCCGACCTCGCCGCCGTACGGGTCGAGCTTCGGGAGCTCGATCGCAGGATCCGTCGCCTCGCCGAGGAGATCGCCGCGATCGAGGCGCCCGGGCGGAAGGAGCGCGTGGAGGCGATCCTCCGCGTGCAGAACACCACCGGTGACCCCGGCTCGGTCGAGCTGACCTACGCCGTACCTCAGGCGCTCTGGTATCCGAACTACGCGGTTCGGATCGATCCCGTCGCCGCTCGCCTCGAGGTCTCCCTCTACGGTGTCGTCCACCAGAGCACCGGGGAGGACTGGCCTGAGATCCCGATCCTCTTCTCCACGGCCCTGCCAGAAGCGGGGGCGAGTGTTCCGGAGCTCGTCTCCCAGCGGATCCGCCGTGACCGCTATGTCGACGACTTCCTCTGGGATGCCGAAGGAGAGGAGGACATGCCCGAGGCGGTCGCGGGCCTCAAGTTGCAGGAGCGGCTCGTCGATGCGCGCAAGGGCGCTCCGATCGTGGAGGCGAACCGGCGCGGGGAGCTGCGGGAGCGGGAGCGCCGCTCCGGGCGGAGCCGCCCGGCGGCGCCGGCCCGCAGCCCGAGCCCGAGTCCCCGCGCCACCCTCTCCCTCGGCCAGGAGATGCCCGGAGAGAGCCTCGGCCTCCTCGTCGACGAGCTGAAGAGCCTCGACCTCCGGCGGCAGCAGGCGCAGGCGCCGCTGGAGGGTCGGCTGCACTCGATCCTCGAGGGAGCGGTCCTGCCCACGGTCGGCACCACCCGCGGCTTCCTGCGGGTCCTCCCCTCCCTGAAGCAGGAGGCCGTGCCCGGTGACGGGGCGCCCCATCGCCTCCTCCTCGGCCGGCTCTCGATCCCCTACGAGGAGGAGCGGCTCCTGCGGGCGGAGCTGGAGCCCCACGCCTATCGACGCCTCCGCGCGGTCCTGCCCGGGGAGGAGCCGCTCCTCGCCGGGGGGGCGGCGGTCTTCCTCGGCGAGGCGTACCTCGGGACGAGCTCCCTCGGCACCACCGCACCGGGGGAGGAGATCGTCCTCGACCTCGGCGTGGATGACCGCATCGCGGTCACCCGTCGGGAGGAGGAGAGCGAGGAGGATGTCGGTGTCTTCTCGAAGGCGCGTCGCTACCACACCGAGGTGACGGTCGAGATGGTGAGTCATCACGGGGACCCCGTCGTCATCGATGTCCGCGAGAGGATCCCCTTCACCGAGGTCGACGAGCTCAAGGTCGTCCTGGAGGATCGGACCCGCCCCGCGCCGGATGCCGTGGAGGACCGCAACGGACTCATCGACTGGCGGCTGGTGCTCCCACCCGGGGAGAAGCGCACGATCCGGCTGCGCTATCACATCGATGCCCCCCGGAGCTGGCAGCTCAGTCGCTGGGAGAACCCGGACCGTCTCGAGGAGGAGGAGTGATGCCCCACAGGATCGTCGTCCCCCTGCTTCTGCTCATCGGCCTCCTCTCGTCCCCGGCGGCCTCCGCTCCGGTGTTCGGTCGTGAGGACGCCGAGTCCTCCCCGGGGCGGATCGCTCGGGTCACCGTCTTCGAGGACCGCGCCCGGGTGGAGAGACATCTCCCGGTGGTCCTCCCTCCCGGCGCCCATCGGGTCCGCCTGACCGGTCTCCCCGTCTCTCTCGATGCGAGCTCCGTCTGGGCGGAGTGGGTCGGGGAGGGCGAAGCGCCGGGCCGGGTGCTCGGCGTCCGGCTCGATCGCGAGGTGCATCTGGCGGACATCCGCGAGGAGGTCGAGCGGCTCGAGGCGGAGGCGCTCGCGCAGACGCGCGCGCTCACCGACCTGCGGGCCCGACGGGCGGTCCACGAGAAGAGAAGCTCCCTCGCCGACAGCTACATCGAGATCGTACGCCTCGCGCTGCTCGAGCGGAGCACCCGAGCGGACGCGACACCGGCGGCGGAGGTCCTCGCCGCGGAGGAGTGGGCGGCCGCGCAGGCCCTCGCCGCGGCGGACTCCATCGCCGCCCTGGATGCCCAGGAGGAGGAGACCGAGGAGGCGCTCGAGCGCATCGAGGCGGAGCTTCGACGCCTCGGCGCCGGGGCCTCCCGGGTGACGCTGACCGCGACGATCCAGGTCGAGGTCGTACGGGAGGTCGAGGCGATCGTGGCCCTGGGCTACGACGTCGCCTCCGCTCGCTGGACCCCGCGCTACGAGGCCCGCCTGGACGAGGCGAGCGGGACGGTCTCCCTCGACTACGCCGCCGAGATCGAGCAGCGCAGCGGAGAGGACTGGAGCGAGGTCGCGCTCGTCCTCTCGACGCAGCGCTCGAGCCTCGGTTTCGAGGCGCCGGTGCTCTACCCGATGGAGATCGACGGCGAGGAGGTCGTCGCGAGGGATGCCGGGCTCGTCACCTCGGACGCGGTGGACTCCCTCTCCGGCGGGATCAGCTTCGGCTTCTCGGGGGATGAGGAGGATGAGGACCTCGACGGGGCCCGCATCGAGGACGGCGGCGCGGTCGCGCGCTTCGTCGTCCCCCTCCGCGCGACCATCCCGAGCGATGGGCGGACCCACCGGGTGCCCATCCTCGACGCCGAGCTCTCCGCCGCGCTCGCCTTCGAGTGCGTTCCCCTCCTCGCGCCGCACACCTACCGGCGCGGCACCCTCCGGAACGAGACGGGGGCGCCGCTGCTCCCGGGCCGCGTCCAGGTCTTCCGCGACGGGGCCTTCGTGGGGACCACCGAGCTCCGCTCCGTGCCCCCGGGGGCGGAGTTCCGCCTCGGCTTCGGGGTGGAGGGACGCATCGTGGTGCGTCGCGTCGAGCGGGTCGATCGGGAGCGGGACGGCGGTAGCTTCTCTCGGGACCGACAGCGGACGATCGGCCACGAGCTGATCGTCCGGAGCCGAATGCCCTCGGAGGTGACTCTCGTCCTCGTCGATCGTCGGCCGGTCTCGGAGATCGAGGGGGTTGAGGTGGCGCCGACCGATGCCGCGCAGCCGCGCCCCGAGGTCGATGCCGACGGCATCTGCCGCTGGAGTCTCCCCCTCGCTCCCGGCGCGGAGAGCCGGGTGCTGCATGAATATCGGGTCACCGTGGAGTCCGGAGTGGACTTCCCGCTCGACTCGATCCGCTGAGCGGGCCGGGGGAGCGGGGTTCCGGGGGAGAGCGGTCAGCCTTCGGAGCGGATCCGAAGGAACTGCCGACGGAGGAGATCGACCTTCCCCGGCTTCAGGCCGGCGAGCTGGGCCTCGAAGACCTCCCCGAGCTCGAAGCGGGCGAGCAGAGAGGTGACCCGCGCGGCGACCCGGGGGCTCGGGCCGCGAAGGGCCGGGGCGAGGAGCGCCGCCTCCTCCCGGGTTCGGATCTCGGGGAGGAGCTCCTTCAGGAGTCGCTTCCGGGTGCGGTCATCCGCAGCGAGCAGCTCCTCGATCCGCCGCTCCAATGGGACGGGGCCGCTCATTCGGCCGGTTCGGGGAGCTCCTGCGCCTCGACATCCGCGTGGCCGATCACATCCTCCCCGTCGTAGAGGATCTCCAGCGTGTAGCTCCCCGGCTCCGGGAAGGAGAGCGGGGGGAGGTCGAAGATGCACTCGTGGTGCTCGCGGCGGTTCTCGTGGACCAGATCGAAGGGGGGGCTCTCGTCGAGCACCTCGTCGGTGGAGAGCTGCTTGAAGCGGAAGGCGATCGTGTGACGGCCCGCGAAGTCGGAGAGGTTCAGATAGATCGAGGCCGGCTGGTAGGAGCCCGGGAAGGACTGCAGGAAGACCCGGTTGAAGGTGCCCGCGATCACGCACTTCCCGCTGTCCTCGTCGCGATAGATGTGATCGCAGAGAATGACGGCCTGAACGTGAGGGATGATCCCACTCATGTCGATCTCAATTCAGAATCTTGAAAGTGCTGTTTCGTTGATTCGTCAGTGAGGTTCCATGTTAGGGCAAGGGGTCTCCAGAGGCAGGGAATCTCACGAATTCCGGCGAGGATTCCCGGCGCTCGGAGGCGGACCGGGCGGGACCGCCTCGGGGTGGTGCCGCTTCAGGTGATCTCGCAGCGCGTCGTGAGTGCTGTAGAAGGCGATCTCCTCCCACGGGAGCTCCGACGGTGGGAAGCAGCGGACCTCGGTGACCTCATCGAGGGCGCGGGGCTCTCCCGCGATGATCCGCCCCTCGTACATCGCGACCACCGACACCCAGCCCTCGTAGGAGTAGATCCCGATCAGGTCGGTGGCCTCGACGATGAGGCCGGTCTCCTCCCGCACCTCGCGCACCGCGGCGTGGGGCACCTCCTCCCCGCGGTCCACGAAGCCGCCGGGGACCGCCCAGAGCCCCAGACCGGGCTCGATCCCTCGCCGGACGAGGAGGATCCCCTCCTCCGTCTCGACGATCATCGCAGCCGCGAGCTTCGGGTCCACGTAGGTGATCGTCCCGCAGTCGATGCAGACCGGGCGTCGCTCCTTCTCCGAGATCTCGCGCTCTTCCAGGCCGCCGCCGCAGGCGCGGCAGTGCCGGATCGTCTCCTGATGTGGCATGGCGGCTCCCCTCCGATCCCCGCTTCGGGACGGGGAGTATAAGGGCTCCCCTCGCCGGTTCCTTGACACATCGAGGCCTCCGTTCAGAATGGGGCCGCGCCGCGGGAGGGGGAGCTCGGAGTCGAACGGGAGAGCGTCGTGGACCGGGTCCTCCGGTCGAGGCACGCCCCCGCATCCGCGCTCCTCCGGCAGGAGGCCCCGCGTGCGAGTCCTGACCATCACCGAGTCGATCTGGTTGAACCTCGATCGGAGGTCCGTCGCGGGCCTCGTGCTCGACCTCGAGGGCTGGGCCGCATGGCATCCCGATGCGGAGGAGTCCTTCTGGATCGGGCGGGCGGGCTGGCAGGCGGGGAACCGCCTTCGGATCGTGCCCCGCCGGAGCGCGAGGCCCGGCTCGATCGTCGTCGGCGGTGGGCGGGTGACCGAGGCGGAGCCCGGGGAATCCGGAGACGCGGCCGGGAGACTCGGCTGGAGCGCGCGCCTCCTGGGCGCCCGCGTCGAGCACACCCTCTCGATCCGCGCGGAAGGGTGCGGCACGCGCGTCGACCTGCGGACGACGGCCCGTGCCTTCGCGGTGCGGGTGCTCGGGCATGAGAGCGTCATCCGCGTGATCTCGCGCGGGCAGCGCCGGTTCCTGCGGGCTCTGCGCGCTCGGGGGGAGCAGCTTCTCCCCGGGGACGGTGTCCTGAAGAGCGGTGTCCTTGAGAGCGGTGTCCTGAAGAGCGGTGTCTTCCCGAGCGGCGCTCCCGAGGGGGGAGCGGCGGGCGACTTCGGTCTGGGAATCGAGGTGGCGGGAGAGCGGCCCCTGGGCTCTCCCACGAGCGGCGCTCCCTGACCCGCCCGGCGACGGTCCGGGGGGGGCACCCGCGGACCTGACGACCGACAGCGGAGATGGTGCAGCATGAGTGGTTCCGGTCCGATTCCGACCTCAGCCGGCTCGTCCGGTGCCCTCGCGAGCGACCTCCGCACCATCTGGTACATGGGAGCGAAGACCCGCCTCTGCGCCGAGTTCATCGAGGGTGCGGTCGCCGATCTTCTCCCGCCGGGGGGAACCCTCGTCGATCTCTGCGCCGGGACGAGCGCAGTGGCGCGGACCTTCGCGCCGCGCCATCGCGTCATCGCCAACGATGTGCAGCGCTTCTCCTCCACCATCGCCCGGGCTCACCTCGAGGGGAGCCCCGCCTGGGTGGAGGAGCTGGAGCGGCTCGATCCGGACGCGGACCTCGGAGCGGCGGTCGAGTCGAACCGCGCGGCCCTGGAGCGCCTCGCGCCCCTCGCGCTCGAGGCGGAGCGGACCCTCCTGCCCGGAGTCATCGAGGAGCTCTCCGCCCATCCCGAGCACACGCCCCGGGCGGAGGAGTACCGCTCCTTCGTCGCGGCCACTCCGCCCCCGCTCACCGATCCGGAAGCGATCGCCGAGTCGGTCCGCCGACCGGAGGACGGGCGAGCGGACCTGCGATTCGCCCCCCTGGCGGAGGCGATGCCCGGACTGCTCCGTCAGCGCCGGCTCGATCCGACGATCGCGCCCTACGCGCTGATCACCGCCTACTCCACCAATGTCTACTTCGGGCTGGAGCAGGCGATCGCGATCGACTCCTTTCGCGCTGCGATCGACGCGATCCCCGAGCGGGCTCCGCACCGCGAGGCGAAGCGCGCGCTCTACCTCGCGGCGCTCGTCCAGGCGGCGAGCGTCTCGACCTCCGGCACCAGCCACTTCGCCCAGCCGCGCGGAATCGGAAGAGACGCCGAGCTGCTCGCGGTCGCGCGTCGACGCTCCATCGAGATCGATGTCGAGTTCCACCTCGCGCTCGATGCGATCCGCAGGGAGTGGAGCACCTTCCCTCGCCTCGGAGGAAACCGGGTCCACTCGATGCCGGCGGAGGCGCTCCTCGCGCCGGACGGTCCCCTCGCAGGGGAGGAGGTCGGACTCGTCTACTTCGACCCACCCTACACCGCGGACAACTACTCCCGCTTCTACCACCTCCTCGAGACCCTCGTGAGCTACGACTACCCGGAGCTGGCGATGCGCGGCGGGGCCCTGACCCGGGGGCGCTATCCGGTGGGGGAGAAGCGCTTCCAGAGTCCGTTCTGCTCGGCGGAGTCGGTGGAGGACGCGTTCCGAGGGGTGATCTCCCGCACGCGGGAGCTCGGCGCGAACCTGCTGATCAGCTACGCCGGAGACCAGGGGCTCCTGATGCAGCGGTTCGCCCGACAGGGGCATGAGAACCCGGTCGCCCGCTTCCGCGAGCTCTGTCGGGAGTACTACCCCTCGGTGGAGATCCGCGAGCGCGAGCTGATGCACTCGGGGCAGGGAGACTCGAATCGGGCGGCGCGGGAGCTGCTCGTCCTCTGCGAGCGGACCTCGTGAGGTATCTCGGGAACAAGCGACATCTCCTCGGCGAGATCGAGCGGGCCGCGAGCGGGGTCGGCTTCCGCCGCGGCGTGGTGTGCGACCTCTTCGCGGGGTCCGGTCGGGTGGGGCGTCACTTCCGCGCGAGCGGGAGTCGGGTGCGCGCCACCGACCTGATGGCCTGCAGCCACATCTTCCAGAAGGTCTTCCTCGAGCTCCCCGGGCCACCGGCCTTCGCGATGCTCCGGGAGCGAATCGACCTGCCGAGCCCGGTCGGGGCGGAGCGGGTCGCCGCGGCCCTCCCCGCCGATGCCGATCGGTGGATCCCGACCCGGCGGGCGCTCGCCCATCTCGAGGCCCTCGCGCCGGTCGAGGGGCTCCTCACCCGTCAGTACACCCCCTCCGGCGCGAGCCCCCGGATGTACCTGACGGAGGAGAACGCGGGGCGGGCGGATGCGATGCTGCTCGAGCTCCGGCGGGGGCTTGGAGCGGGGGACCTCACGGAGCCGGAGGGGATGCTCCTCCTCGCCGCGATCATCGACGCGGTCGATCGGGTGGCGAACATCAGCGGCACCTATGGCGCTTTCCTGAAGAAGTGGCACTCGAACGCCCTGCAGCCCCTCGAGCTCCGGCTCCCGGCGACGGTCGAGGGACCGGTGGGGGAGGCGAATCGCCGCGACGCCTGCGCGTGGATCGATGAGGTCGAGTGCGACCTGCTCTACATCGATCCGCCCTACAACCAGCGCCAGTACGCCGCCAACTACCACCTCCCCGACCTCGTGGCCCGGATCCCCTTCGAGCCCGACCTCGACGCTCTCGAGGACTCGATCTACGGGAAGACCGGTCTGGTCCCCTGGAAGGAGAGCGCGAGCGTGCTCTGCAGCCGACGGGGGACCGAGTGCCGCGATGCGTTCGCCTCGATCCTCGAGCGCGCGCGCGCCGGGGCGGTGGTGATCAGCTACAACGAGGAGGGGATCATCACCCGGGACGAATTCGAGGAGATGCTCGCGGCGTTCGCCGGTGTGGCGCGCTCCCGTCTCGGGAAGGTCCTCCACGAGATCCCCTATCGCCGCTTTCGCAGCGATGCGGATGGCCGGGTCTCCTCCCTCGGGGCGGAGCGCTCCTACCGGGAGCTCCCGGGGAGGAAGCGGAACGAGGTCCATGAGTGGCTCTTCTCGGTGGCACGCTCGCGCTGAGGCGGATGCGCCGAGGATGGGAGGGAACGCGCATGGGGCGAGTGAGCATGGAGCGGGTGAGCATGGAGCGGGTGAGCAGCGAGCGGGCGGATCGGATTCAGGGGCTCGCGGCGATCCTCGCCGCCCTCGCCGTGCTGGCGGGAGCGTTCGGGGCCCACGCCCTCGAGGGGCGCCTCCCCCCCGAGCGGCTCGAGTGGTACGGCACCGCGGCCGAGTATCAGATGCTCCACGCGATCGCCCTGTGGTTCGCGGGGGATCTCCTCCGCCGGGGGCGCGGGGGTGTCGCCGCGGCCGCGCTCTTCGTGGGGGGGACGCTGCTCTTCTCGGGCAGCCTCTACACCATGGCGCTGACCGGGCAGAAGTGGCCGGCGCCCCTCACGCCACTGGGGGGGCTCGGCTTCATCGCCGGGTGGGTGCTCCTCGCCCGAGCCGGCGGGCGTCGCGCGCCCGGACCGAGCTCCTGAGCGGAGTCGCGCCTACTCGCCGATCGAAGCGAGGTTCCTCGCCGTCCCCTGGGAGATCATCTGGAGCAGATTGCTCCCCTGGAAGTCCATCGTCACGACCGCCGGGAGATTCCCCACCTCGAGCGCCCACATCGCATCGGGCCCCTTGAGTCCGGAGCCGAAGGGGAGCTCTCGGGCTCCGGTGACATACCGCGCGAGGGAGGCCCCGGCTCCGGCGAAGGTCTGGAGATAGCAGCCGGTGAAGCGACGGAAGTGCTGGAAGACCTCATCGCTGAATCCCCCGTAGCCGAGGAATCCGCGGAAGTGCCGCCCGGAGAGCCAGTCGGGGACCTGGGGCTCGTACGGAGCGCTCACCTCCGGCTCGATGGCGAGGGCGTGGAACCTCTTTCCCTTCCGGACGAGGTGCGGACGGCAGTGGAAGAGGAGGGAGCCCTCGACCACCTCCTCGGGGATCTCCGCCCCCTCCGCCAGCTGGCGGTGGACCTCGGCGCCCGCGGTGATCACGGTGCCCTGGATGGCGACCCGCGTCCCGACCGAGAGGTCGAGGAGGGTCGGATGATCGATGGGCAGGTTCAATTCGAAGGCCACGGAGGCGCTCGCTTCCCGTGCGGGCGCGCGCGGCGGAGCGCGCGCCGGCGTTCCTACTTCTTCTTCGTCTTCGTTCCGACGGCGGCCTTCGCTGGCGGGGCCTTCTTCGCCGGAGCCTTCTTCGGAGCGGCCTTCTTCCCGGCCGCCGCCTTCTTCGCCTCGCGCTTCCGGGCCGCCTCCTCGGCGGCGGCGGCCTTCGTGGCCCGCTCCTCGAGTTCGGCCACGGAGGCGGTCTCCGGCTCTTTCGGAGTGCGCAGGGCGGACTCGGCGAGGGTGGTCTCCCATCGCGCGATCCCCCCCTTGTCGTCGAGGGTCACGGTGTGACGTCGACAGACAGTTGAGGTGGCGAGCACCGAGATCGCCCAGCAGTCCGCCGGCGCCTCGGAGGCGCCGACATGCGCCGCGAGGATCGTCGAGCGACCCCCGAGGCCCTGCGCACCGATCATCAACTGGTTCGCGCCGTCGACGATCTGTTGCTCGATCGCAACGAGCGGCCGCTGGGGGTGCTTCCCCCCGATCGGCCGGAGGAGCTGATCAAGCGCACGATCCAGGCCCCCGATCGGATCTCCGCCCACATGGACGGCGATGATCCCGGGCCCGGCGGGCTGACCCTGCAGGGAGTGGATCGCATGGATGACCGTCTTCGCCACTCCCTCCAGAGACGGGGCGCCGGGCGCCTCCGTGCAGGGAAGGGTGCGGGAGAGGGCGACGGAGTTCTCGGAGGCGGAGGGGAGCCAGGCGTGGAGGCGGATCGGGCCATCCTGAGTCCGAAACCGAACATTCGGAGCGAGGCCCTGGGTCTTCCCCCGGCGCGGCTTGCCGTTGGGGAGGTCGACGGCATTCGTTCGGATCGTTCCACTCTTGGCGGCGTTCACCGCGGCGGCGGTCGCGGCCTCGAGGAACGGCTTCTGGTCCACATCGGCGGGGGCTTCGACGATGAAGTGGATCGCCGCGGGGTCCGTCCCCAAGAGGGTCCGGGTGGCTCGGGCGTGGTCGATGGCGTTCCGCACCTCGAGGAGGCCGGCGCGTCCGTTCGTCCCCGAGATCTCGTCCTCGATCGCGCGGTTCAGGGCTCGGTCCAGATCCGCGGGAAGGTCCCAGGAGGTGCGCTCCAGCAGCTCCTCGAAGGTCGCCTGAAGGGCGGGAGCACGGAGGGCTGCGCTCTTAGGGGATGCCAAGGGGCCGGCCTCTCGAACGACGGGGGTCTGCGGTCGGGTGTGTGCGGGGTCGGGGGACTTCGGCTCCCGACACGGCGCGAGCGGACTTCGCTCAGCTTCGGAACATAACCGGGAACCCCGGCTCGTTCCATGGAACCCGCCCGTATCGGTCGGATTCCCAATGAAACGGGAATGCTCCCCCCACGGGCGGTGTTTCTCGGTGGCAAAGTGGGGGCCGACTTCGGCTATCGGCGTGTTTTCTGGGCTCTGGTGGGGCGTCGCTTGCAGGCGGCCCGGCAGGGCTGGCTGCTCACGGGCCCGCCCCTCGCCCGCGGCCTCTCGATCGATCGAGGAGAGCCCCGCGGCGGGCGCGGTTTCCGGTGATGCCGCTTGCCGACGAGGGCTTTGGCTGTTCCCATGCTTCCGCGCCCCCGACTCAGTCTCCGGGGTGCGCTCATCACCCGCCCCGTCCCTCTCCAACCGGGGGAGGAAACCCCCGAAAGGGAGGTACCCCGTTGGAGATCCGGCTCATGGCCATCATCCCCGTGGCGATGCTCCGTGCCCTCTGCACCGCCTTCTTCCTCCTCTCGTGCGCCTCCTCGTCTCTCGTTGCGCAGAGCGAGCTCCCCTGGACCCTCCCCGCTGGGATCACCGTCGAAGAGGTGGATGCGGCGGTCGAGCGGCTGCGGGAGGGGGTGCCCGGTCTCCAGATCCGGACCGACCTTCGCGGCCGCACCGTTCTCTCCGGAGAGCCGATGGTCGTCGCCGATGACCCGGATGGGGCGGTCGAGCTCTGGTGGGAGCTGCACGGCGACACGCTGGGCGCGAAGGCGTCCGACCGCGAGCTGGTCGAGATCGGCGAGCTCTCCGGGAGCCGGGGTTCGGTGCGCTCCTATCGCCTCCACCGCGGTCCCGTCCGCGTCGAGGGAGGGATCGCTCGCCTCCTCGTCCGGGAGACTCCGGACGGCTTCGCCGTGATCCACGCGGCCGGCATCGCCGCCCTCTCCGCTTCCGACCTCCCGATCGTGCGCGTGGATGCCGACCGGGCCGGGCGGCTCGCTCGGGCGGCGTTCGCCTCCTTCACTCCTGCGGATCGGACCCGCCCGCTCCCGGCCGAGCTCGGCTGGGACCGGGCGGAGCTGGTGATCCGCCCCGGCACCCTCGACGGGGAGAGCGCGGAGTCGGTCCTCGCGTGGCATGTCGTCGTCCACGAGGAGGGCGGCAACGATCCGGGTGCGTGGACGGTCCGGGTCGATCCGGGGGATGGCCGCATCCTCGAGATCCGTGATGAGCGGCTCCATGTCGATGTCGAGGGGAGCGTGCAGCTGCTCGTCTCGCCGCCCCCCTTCCCCGACATCCCGAACAACCCCCCCGACTTCGTCAATCAGCCGAGGATCCGCGTGTCGATCCCCGGGGGCGCGAGCGTCTTCACCGAGGAGGATGGCTCCTTCGTGCTCCCGAACCCCGGGACCGGGACCGTCGATGTCGTCGTCGACCTCGTCGGCCCCTACGCGACGGTCGTGCACGCCTCGGGGACGAACTACGTCCTCACGACGCCGGTCCTCCCTCCGACCGCCGGCCTCCTGTCCCTCGGGATCGCCGGGGGAGAGACGGTGCGGTCGCAGATGAACGCGTTCCACTTCACCGACAAGACCCATCACTTCTATCGGAGCTACAACCCCACCGCCGCGTCGGGGATCGACACCTCCATCGAGGTGCGCGCCAATGTGGCCGATGTCTGCAACGCGACCTTCGACCCGAGCCTTCAGCGGATCAACCTCTACCTCTCGGGGGGAGGATGCGTGAACACCGCCTTCTCCAACGTGATCGCCCACGAGTACGGTCACTTCATCGTGAACCGCCTCAACCTCGCGCAGGGCGCGTTCGGGGAGGGGTTCGGGGATGTCGTCGCGATGCTCCTCGATGACGATCCGATCATCGGCCGGGAGTTCGCCGGACCCGGGAGCTTCGTGCGGGATCCCGTCGCGGCGAACGTCCAGTACCCGTGCTCGCCGACCGGCGGAGTCCACTTCTGCGGGCAGATTCTCGGGGGCTGCTGGTGGGGCATTCGCACCAACCTCGGGGCCGCGCTCGGCGACCCGGACGGGCTCGAGCTCGCGCGACAGCTCTTCGTCGACTGGTCCGCGCTCACCATCGGAGGGATCGGCACCTCGAGCGCCCATCCGGACACCGCGATCGAGGTCCTCGTCCTCGCGGATGACGACGGCTCGATCGCCAATGGCGTCCCGAACTTCGCCGAGATCTGCGCTGCGTTCGCCGTCCACTCGGTCTCCTGCCCGACCTTCCCTCCGATCAGCATCTCCTTCCCCGCCGGGAGGCCGGACTCCGCGTCGACCACCGACCCCACCGAGATCCAGGTGGTGATCACCCCGGGCACGAGCGATCCCATCGCCGGGACCGCGCGCCTGCTCCTGCAGGAGCTTGGCAGCACCACCGTCACCGAGTCTCCGCTGGTCGCGCTCGGCGGAGATCTCTACCTCGCGACCATCCCCCCCCAGCCCTGTGGAGGGGAGGTCCTCTACCGCTTCGCCGTGGATCACACCGGCGGCTCCACCCTCTTCTCTCCGAGCGCGACGACCTGGTTCAATGCCGATGCGTGGGATCTCGAGATCGTCGCGGATGAGGACACGATCGAGAGCCCCGCGGGCTGGGTCGCGGGCTCTCCCGGCGATACCGCGACCACCGGTCAGTGGGAGTGGGGGGAGCCCCTGGGCACCGGCGCGGCGCCCGGGGATGACCACACACCGAGCGGCACGAACTGCTTCTTCACCCAGAACGGCACCATCGGAGGATCGCTCGGCGAGGCGGACGTCGATGGCGGCTTCACGACCCTCACCTCCCCCGGGCTCGACGCCTCGGGGTCGGGGGAGGTCACCATCCACTACTGGCGCTGGTACTCGAACAACACCGGCGCCGGGCCGAACGAGGATGTCTTCCAGGTGGAGATCTCCTCCGATGGGGGCCTCACCTGGGTCCCCCTCGAGACCGTCGGGCCGGCGGGGCCCGGCACCTCGGGTGGTTGGATCGAGGCGTCCTTCCTCGTCGCGGACTTCGTCACTCCGACGAGCGATGTGCGGCTCCGCTTCACCGCGTCCGACCTCGGAACGGGCTCTCTCGTCGAGGCCGCGATCGACGACTTGAGGATCGAGCGGCGCGAGTGCCTCGCCGACGAGGACATCCTGCGGGGGGATGTCGACGGCTCCGGCCTCCTCGACCTCGCCGATGTGGTGACGGTCCTCGGCTATCTCTTCGAGGGGGTCGCGATCGGATGCGTCGATGCGGCGGATGCGGATGACAGCGGAGGAATGGACATCTCCGACGCGATCACGCCGCTGCTGCATCTCTTCGGCGGGGGCTCTCCCCTGCCGGCGCCCTTCCCCACCTGCGGGGCGGACCCGACGACCGACGCCCTCGGGTGCGTGACACCGACCTGTCCCTGAGGCCCCAGCGGTTCCCGGAGACGCCGCGGCGCTCGCTTCAGCGGCGGCTGCCGGCGTCCTCCATCGGGTCGGCGGGGGCGCCGTCCCCCCGAGCGTCGATCGGACCGGTCGGGAGGCTCCTCGCGAGCGCCCGACCGGCGAGGTGACCCCCAGCCCACGCCCACTGGAAGTTGAATCCCCCGATCCGTCCGTCACAGTCGAGGATCTCCCCGACGAGGTGGAGGCCAGGGCGGCGTCGTGAGGCGAAGGTGCGGTGGTCGATCTCCGCCAGGGGGACGCCTCCCGCCGTCACCTCGGCCATGTTCCAGCCTCGGGGGCCGGTCACCGGCAGGGGCAGGGCGTCGAGCTGGTCGAGGAGTCGACGACGCTCCGCGCGGGGAATCTGGGCGATCGGGGCCCGGGGGGGGAGGTCGGCGCGCCCGAGGATCCAGCGGGCGAGGCGGCGGGGGAGCTCGATCGAAAGCCAGCTCTCGATGGTGCGCACGGGGCTCCGCCGAGCGGACTCGAGGAGCTCGGTCTCGACCGCCTCGCGGGGGAAGTCGGGGGTGAAGCAGAGCTCCAGCCGCGGCGTCTCTCCCGCCTCCGCGGCGGCGATCCAGGTCCGGCTGATGTCCATCGCCACCGGTCCGGAGATCCCGAAGTGGGTCCACAGGAGGTCCCCGGTCCTCTCCTCGACCTGGCGCCCCGCGACCCGGACCGTCAGGCGGGCGCGATGGGAGATCCCCGACATCTCCGCGTGGGGGAAGGCGGGGTCGAGCACGAGGGGGACGAGGGCGGGCCAGGTGTCGGTCACGGTGTGTCCGAGGGCTCGGGCGAACGCGTAGCCCGCCCCGTCGCTCCCCGACTTCGGGAGGGAGCGGCCGCCGGTCGCGAGGGCGAGGCGATCGCAGGTGAGCTCCCCGTCCTCCAGCTCGATCCGAAAGGGAGCGTGCTCCCCGTCGCCTCCCCGGATCTCCCGGACCCGAGCGCCGGTGCGGATCTCCACTCCTACCGCCTCCGCGCGCTCGACGAGCGCGGCGACCACGGTGCGGGCCGAGTCGGTGACCGGGAAGAGCTTGCCGGTCTGCTCCTCCTTGAGCTCGACCCCCAGCGAGGCGAACCAGGCGACGGTGTCCTCGACGGAGAACTCGCGGAGGACGTTGCGGATCACCGGGCGGGATGCGTGGTAGTCGTCGGGGAGCGCGGCGCGGTGCGTGACGTTGCAGCGTCCGCCCCCCGAGACGAGGATCTTCGCCCCGATCCGTCGGGCCCCCTCGAGGAGCAGGACCGGCGGCGGCTCGAGGCCGCGCGCGCGACACTCCTCCGCGCACGCGATGGCGGTGGTCAGCCCGGCCGCGCCCGCCCCGACGACGACGATCGCCCGGTGCTCCGGCGGCCCCTGCCCCGCTCCGACCATCCGCTCCATCCTCTCTGCTCCCCGGCCCATGGAAGCGGCGCGGGCGCGCCGGGGATCCACCCCCGGGCGCGCCCGCGCCACGATCGGCTCCCGTCGGCCTCGCCCGGTCTCAGTCGGTCGCGGCCTTCTCCGGCTTCTTCACATCCGCCGGGACCGGCTCCTTGAGGTAGTGGGCGATCGCCTTGTCGACCTCCGCGTTCGCGAGGTCCGCGACCTTGATCGTGCCGTCGCGTCCGACGAGCTGGTAGTCGGGGTAGCCGTCGACGAAGAACGCCTGGGCGAGCTTCCCCTTCACATCCTCGCAGACCACGTAGTCGATCCCCTTCTCCTTCACGAAGTCGGCGCACTTCTCACGACCCTGCTGGGAGTGGATCGCGAGGATCACGAGCCCCTCCGGACCGTGCTTCGCGTGGAGCTCCTTGAGGTGCTTCACGGCACCCCGGCAGGGCCCTCACCAGGTGCCCCAGAAGTCGATGAGCACCACCTTGCCGCGGAGGTCGGCCCAGGTCAGCGCCTTGCCGTCGGGGGTGTTGAGCCAGCCGCCGACATCGAGCTTCGGCGGCGCCTTCCCCTCGAGGGCATCCTTGGCGGCGTTCTTCTCGGGGGCGTCCTTCTTCCTCTCCCGCTGGAGGGAGTCGTTCGGCCCCTCGGCGAGGAGGGAGAGGGAGAAGGCCACGAGCAGAAGGCTCGTCAGGGCCGGGGTCCTGAGGCGCATGGGCGCTCCTTTCTCGGTGGAGGACCTTCGCAGTATGTCGGAGAGCTCCGGCCGGCACCACCCCGGTCAGGGCTGGGCCGCCGCGATGCGCGCGGCGATCTCCGGCAGCTCGTCGGGGGAGAGGCCGCAGGGACCCGGGAACGGGAAGTCGCCGATGTCGTCGGTCGGGACGAGGTGGACGTGCACATGAGGGACCTCCCAGCCGACCACGGAGACGACCACGCGCGCGCATCCGGTGGCGGCGCGCAGCTTCGCTTCGACGAGGCGGACCGACTCCCACAGCGCGGACTGCGCCGCGGGCTCGAGGTCGAAGAGGTAGGAGACCTCCCGCTTGGGAATGACGAGGACATGCCCCGGTCGGACCGGCCGGATGTCGAGGAAGGCGAGATGGTCCGCGTCCTCCCAGACGCGGTGGCAGGGGATCTCCCCCGCGATGATCCTCGTGAAGATCGAGCTCACTGCCCTGCCTCCGGCCATCCCTCGAAGCGGGAGATCACCTCTCGGAAGTGCTCCGGCACCGGGATCGGCTGGAAGTCCTCCCCGATCGCGCAGTGGGTGGTGTGCCCCAGCGCGACGAGCCGGTTCTCCTGTCGATGGCGCAGGCGGAAGCTGAAGGTGAAGCTCGAGCGACGGATCTCGCTCGTCGTCACATCGATGGTCAGGAGGTCATGGAGACGCGCGGGGGACTTGAAGTCGACATGGGCCTGCACGACGACGTTCTCGAAGTCCCGGATCGGGCGGTTCCCCTCGGTGAGGCCGAGGTTGGCGAGGTAGTCCACCCGGCCGACCTCGAGGTAGGTCAGGTAGTTGCCGTGGAAGACGATCCCCATCGCGTCCGTCTCGGGCAGACGCACCCGGACATCGGTGGAGAAGTGGTAGGTGAGATCGGCGGACATCCCGCCTCCTTCCTGGAGTCTCGATCATCCCCGCGGGTCGGGCGGGGGGGAAGCGAACCGGGACGGTTCCCCGATCCTGTCTCAGGCGGAGCCCTCCCCGCTCTCTCCGGGTCCGCGGGGGGCCACCCAGATCCGGGCGGCGAGAGGGCGCCCGATCGCCACGCTGCGCGGGGCCCCCTCCCGATCGGAGCGGAGGATCGCGGGGCCCTCGAAGGGCTCGAGTCGCTCGAAGTGGAGCACCGCGCCCGGGACCACGCCATGCTCGGCGAGGTACTGAAGGGCATCCGGCTCCACCTCCCGCAGTCGGCGGACCTCGAGGGAGGTCCCGGGGGAGGCCTCGAGGAGGGGACGGGCATCTCCGGTGGCGGGGAGCCGCCCCTCGCGGTCGGGGATCGGCGAGCCGTGCGGGTCGCTCTCCGGGAACCCGAGGGCCTCCTCGAGCCGGTTCACCAGCTCCTCGCTGACCACATGCTCGAGGCGCTCCACCTCCGCATCGACCCGATCCCAGGTCATGCCGAGCACTTCGACGAGATAGGTCTCGAGGATGCGGTGGGCTCGGATGACCCGGAGGGCGTGCTCCCGGCCCGCCCCGGTGAGGCGCACCCCCTGGTAGGCGCTGTGGTCGACCCACCCCTGCTCCCCGAGGCGCTTGAGCATTCGCGACACCGAGGGGGCCCGGACCCCGAGGCGCTCGGCGATGGAGCCGGTCGCGACCCCCTCCCGGTCCCCGCCGAGCTTGAAGATCGCCTTCAGGTAGTTCTCCACCGACTCGGAGATGACGGGCTCCCCCGCCCGCCCGGGGGGGGGGAGCTTCGGGGCTTCGGCATCGCTCATCGCTCCTCCTCCCCCGGTTCGTGGTCGGCGGCGGGGATCGCCCGCCCGTGGGGGTCTCGCTCCGGACCGTCGAGGCGCTCCTCGATCCGTCGGGTGAGCTCCTCGTCGAGGAAGTGCTCGATCCGGTGGGCGGGGTCGTGGAGATGGGAGGCGGGGAGGGCGAGCAGGTCGCTGAGGTAGTTCTCCCACAGCCGGTGCCGCCGCACGAGGCGGCGCCCCCGCCCCCGCCCCCGCTGCGTCAGGGTGAGGGTGCGGTCGCTCTTCACGACCTCGGCGCGCCAGCGCAGGCGGAGGCCCGCGCCGATCCGCAGCCACGCGGGGTGATGGGGCGGGGCGCCGCTCGGCCGCTCGATCCCTCCGCCCCCCGCCTGCCGCTCCTCCGCCCGGTAGAGGCTCCCGAGGAGGTCTTCCTCCGCGATGCGGATCGCGAGCGAGAGGCGGCGGAGTCGGCGCGGGAGCCACCCCTGTCCGGGGGCGAGGAGGAACGCGACGGCGAGGAGCCCCCCGACGGAGACCGCCATCATCCCCGCGACCGAGGTGTCGAGGCGCTGCGCGCTCCAGAGGCCGAGACCCGCCGAGGCGAGGGCGACCCCCTGCGCGGCGAGGAGCACCCCGAGGAGTCGATCGGTGAGGAGGGTCGCGACCATCGCCGGCACGATCAGCATCGCGACGACGAGGATCGAGCCGACCGCCTCGAAGCTGGCGACGGTCGTGAGGGCCGTCATTCCCATGAGCGCGAGGTGGAGCGGGCCGGGCGGGATGCCGAGGGAGTGCGCGAGGTCGCCGTCGAAGCTCGTGATGAGCAGCTCCTTCCAGAGGAGCAGGACGAAGACGAGGTCGAGGAGGAGGGTGACCCCGAGGGTCACGGCCCCGCGGGGTGGGGTCCAGCCGAGGATCGCGAAGGAGGCCGGGTCGATCGCCGCGTACTCGACCTGCCCGTGGAGGACGCAGCCGGGGTCGAGGTCGACCCGGCCCGCGTAGACCTCGAGGAGGACGACCCCCAGGGCGAAGAGGGTCGTGAAGACGACGCCCATCGCGGCATCTCCGTCGATGCGGAGCCTCCGATGGAGGAGATCGGTCAGGAGGGTCGTGCCGAGGGCGGCGACGAGCGCCCCGAGGAACATCGGCACGATCTCGCGGCTCCCCGACAGCGCGAAGCCCACCACGATTCCGGGGAGGATCCCGTGACTGATCGCATCGCCGAGGAGGGCGCTCCGCCGCAGCACGAGGAAGCTCCCGATGAGGGCGCAGCAGCTCGCGGCGAGGGCCGCGACGATGAGGACCGGCAGGGAGGTGGCATCGAGGAGGCTCACGCCGGGCTCCCCTCGGAGCCGAGGGGGAGGAGACCCCGATCGGCGAGGGAGCGCTCGAGCTCCGCCACGAGGTGGGGGGGCAGGAGATGACCGATCTCCTCCGCGTCGAGGTCGATGAGGTCGCGGTCGATCTGCGCCTGGGAGAGGAGGTACTGCTCCCAGATCCTCGAGGCCCGGACGATCCGCGCCGCGCGCTGTCGCCCCGCGTCGGTCAGCTCGATTCCGCGCGGGCCCCAGCGGATCCAGCCGCGGCGACGCGCGTCCTCGAGGTGGGCGCGCAGGCGCCCCGGGCCCCAGACGCGCCGCCGCGCGAGCGCGCCCTCCGAGACCGGGCTCTCCGGCGCCGCCTCCTGCTCGGTGAAGATCGTCCCGAGGAGCCGGCGGCGCTCCCGTTCACGGCGGCGGCGTCGCTCCGCCGTGGCGCGCGCGACGATGCCGCGCCGGGGGCTGACGAGGAGGGAGATCAGGAACAGGCTGCCGGCGGCGAGGACGATGAGGGGGCCGGTCGGCAGCGCGGGGAAGCGGGCGCTGAGCAGCGTCCCGGTGACGGAGGCGAGGACTCCGAAGGAGGAGGCGAGGATCAGCATCGGGACGAGCCGATCGACCCAGAGTCGGGCGGCGGTCGCGGGGATGATGAGAATGGCGGCGGCGAGGACGACCCCGACCGCGGGGAGCGCGAGGACGACGGTCGTCGTGATGAGCAGCATGAGGAGGAGGTCGAGGAGGCGGACCGGCCACCCCTCGATCGCCGCGAAGTCGGGGTCGAAGCAGACGAGCTTCCACTCCTTGGCGAGGAGGGCCACGAGGAGGAGGGTCGCGACCGCGACTCCTGCGATGGTGAGCGCCTCGGAGAGGAGCATCCCGGCGGGCTGTCCGAGCAGGAAGCCATCGAGCCCCGCCTGGGCCGCGTCGGGGCTCCGTCGCTGGATCGCGCCGGAGAGCGCGATCCCCGCTCCGAAGAAGCAGGCGAGCACCGCGCCGATGGCGGCGTCCTCCTTGATGCGCCCGCGCCGCGAGAGGGCGGCGACCAGCACGACCCCGAGGGCGCCGGTGGCGAGGGCTCCGAGGAGGAGGGCCGGGTGGCTGCGGGAGCCGGTCAGGAGGAAGGCGAGGCAGATCCCCGGCAGAGTCGCGTGGGCGAGGGCATCGGAGAGGAGCGCCCGCCCGCGCAGGAGCGCGAGGGAGCCGGTGGAGCCCGCCGCGAGACCGAGGGCGGCGGTGCCGAGGAGGACCACCGCGGTGTTGTACTCGACGGGGATCACGAAGCCCCGTCGGGGGGAGGGCGCCACGCGGTGGTGTCGACCGAGCCGCGCCGGACCGCCTCCGCCGCCTCGTCGAGGAGGGTGAGGCGCCCGCCGTAGGTGGCGAGCAGGTTCTCGCGGGTGAAGGTGTCGCGGATCGGTCCCGCCGCGACGAGGCGCAGGTTCAGCAGGAGGACATGGTCGAAGTACTCCTCGACCGTCTGCAGGTCGTGGTGGACGACGACCACGGTGCGCCCGGCGGCCCGGAGCGTCCGGAGCACCTCGAAGATCGCGGCCTCGGTCGCGGCGTCGACCCCGCTGAACGGCTCGTCCATCAGGTACACCGGGGCGTCCTGCGCGAGGGCGCGCGCGAGGAAGACCCGCTGCTGCTGCCCGCCGGAGAGCTCCGCGATCTGGCGTCGGGCGAGGTCCTGCATGCCGACCTGCTCGAGGGCGTGCATCGCCCGCTCCCGCTCCCGCCTCCCCGGCCGGCGGAACCAGCCGAGGTTGCCGTAGGTCCCCATCAGGACCACATCGAGGACATCGACCGGGAAGTCCCAGTCCACGCTCTCCCGCTGGGGGACGTAGCCGCAGCCATGGCGGCCGCGTCGACGGGGCTCCCCGTCGATCCGGACCCAGCCGCTCGCCGGTCGGACCAGCCCGAGGATCGCGCGCAGCAGGGTGCTCTTCCCCGCGCCGTTGGGACCGACCACCCCGACGAGCTGCCCCGCCGGGATCTCCACATCGATGTCCCAGAGGACCGGCTTCGCGTGGTAGCTGACCGTGAGGTCGTGGACCTCGATCGCGGGGGGGGGCGCGCCGCTCACGGCTCCTCCACCACGGTGGTGAGCGCGGTGACGATCGTCTCCACGTTGTGGCGGAGCATCCCCTCGTAGGTCGCGGCGGGGGAGCCCTGCGCCCCGAGGGCATCGGAGTGGAGCTCGCCCCCGATCCGAAGGGTGTGGCGCCGCGCCCGGCACCCCTCGATGAGGGCCTCCATGGTGCGGGGGGGGACGGTGGACTCGATGAAGATCGCGGGGAGCCGTCGCTCGATGATGCGAGTCACCAGGTCGTTGATGTGCCGGACCCCGGCCTCGGCATCGGTGCTCGGTCCCTGCACGCCGACGACCTCGAAGTCGTAGGCCTCCCCGAAGTAGCGGAACGCATCGTGTGCGGTCACCAGGAGGCGACGCCCCCGGGGGACGAGGGAGAGGCGCTCCCGCATCTCGGCGTCGAGGGCGACGAGGCGCTCTCCGCACGCCGCGGCGCGGGTGCGGTAGAGGTCGCCGTTGCTCGGATCCGCAGCCGCGAGGACCGCGCCGATCTCGATGGCGACCCGGGACCAGCGCGATGGGTCGGACCAGAGGTGGGGATCGGGCGCGCCCTCCTCCCCCCGAAGGAGGAGCTCCGGGGCGATGCGCTCCCCGAGCGCCGCGGTGGTTCGCTGCTCGCCGAGCCTCCCCAGGACCTCGGCCATTCTCCCCTCGAGGTGATGTCCCACGAAGAGGACCACATCCGATGCCCCCAGCCGCTCGACATCGCCGGGGGACGGCTTGTAGAGGTGGGGGTCGGTCCCCGGTCCCATCAGGGTGACGACCTCTCCTTCCGATCCGACGATCTCGCGGGCGAGATCCCCGAGCATCCCGACGGTGCAGGTGACGCGGAAGACCCCATCGGAGTCGGTGGGCTCACCGGTGCAGCCGGGCAGGAGAGCGAGGAGCAGCAGGGCGGCGGGGAGGAGGAGGCCGGGACGCGAGCGGAGTGGCATGGGAGGACTCTTTCCTGAGGGGGCCGGCGCGCCGACCCGTACCCCTCGACGATATCCGGCGGCCACAGGGGAGTCCACGGAGAATTTGCCCGGGCTCATCTCATTTTGAGCCTCGGCTCATCCTGACGCGGGCCGCCGCCCCTTCCGCCCTCGAGGCGGCGGGCGAAGTCTCGCCGGGTGGGGAGGATCTAGATCAGGACCTCGAACCCCTCGAAGACCGGGTGCCGGAGGTAGGTGCCGGGGGGAGCCTTCGCGTTGGCGTGGGCGCGCCGGAAGGCGTCGGAGCGGGTCCAGGCCTCGAAGGCCGCCTTCGTCTCCCAGGTGGTGTGGGATGCGAAGAGGGTGCACTCCTCGGTCGTCGCCCCACGCAGGAGGTGGAAGGTACGGAAGCCGGGGGTGCCATCGAGGTGGGACTCGCGGCTCCTCCACAGATTCTCGAAGTCCGCTTCGCGCCCGAGAGCGATCCGGAAGCGGTTCATGGCGATGTACATTGGCTCGGCTCCTTTCGCCGCGGGAGTCGGATCACTCTCCATCGTCCGCGCCCGCCGCCGCCCTGCGATCTACGGGGGAGGGATCGGCGGCGAGGTGCTCCGCGAAGAACTGAAAGACCCGGGGGAGGACCTCCGGGATCACCATGATGTGATCGGCGTTCGGGACCTCCTCGAAGGTGACCTCCGCTCCCGCCCCGCGCAGTCGCTCGCGGAGGACCTGGGACATCCCCAGCCCGAAGTCGCGGTCCCCCGCCGCGACGAGGAAGGGCACACCCTTCAGGGAGGTCTCTCTCCCCACCAGCCCGCCGCCGCTGAGGGGCGCGATCGCGCGGAAGCGCGCGGGTTCGGCGTCGACCGCGCTCATCACCCGCATCGCCCCGAGGGAGTGCCCGATGAGGAAGACGCGCGCCCGGTCGACCGGGAGGAGCTCCTCGAGGGCGGTGACGACCTCGCCGATCGACGCGCCCGCCCGGGGCACCGCCAGCCCCCCCGGCGCGGCGAGGATCCAGCCCCGGCGCGCGGCGAGCTCCCGCGCGAGGCCGCGCCCGTAGATCTCGAAGAAGTGGTGCTCGCTCCCGCCGAGGCCGTGGACCGCCACGACGAGGGGGAGCCGCTCCCCCTCCTCATGCGGCGGGACGAGGAGCCGGCAGGGCGTGGGGAAGGACCCGGTCGGGAGCACGAGCCAGCGCTCCCCGGGAGCGGAGAGCTCCGGATCGCGTCCTCCTTCCGCGGCGAAGCGGGCGAGCCGCTCGATCCGCTCGAGGGCGGTGGCGGCCGGCAGCGGGAGCTCGAGGAGCTGCGAGGCGCTGAAGAGCTCCCGACCGAGGCCGAGGCTGGTCAGCTTCTCCGGAGAGGCAGCGGAGTCCTTCAGCGGGGCGATCGCGCGGGAGTAGCGCTCGAAGGGCGCGTCGAGCACGCCGATGACCTCGTCCCACGCCCGCAGCTCCCGCCCCTCGTGGAGGAGGCGGACCCGAAGGTGGTGATCCCCCCGGGCCTCGCGCCCGGGAGCGATGACGATCGCTCCGCGGAGCGCGTCGGGCTCCATCGGAACCCGGACGGCGGGGAAGGTCTCGCCGGTGCACTCGATCTCCGCTCCGGTCGGGGGGGGCGGGGCGTCGGGGAAGTGCGTCCCGATCGAGAGCTCGATCGTGCCCGTCCACTCTCCCGCGTCGATGGTCCGTCGCTCCGGCATCACCGAGATCGAGGCGGCCCAGAGCTCCACCGCGGTCGCCCCCTCCGCTCTTCGCAGCGCGCCCTGGGCATCGGCGAGGCTGCGCGCGGTCCCGGCGAGGTCCCCCCGCAGGAACGCGCGGTTCGCGCGGGCGAGGTGGGGGAGGGCGCGAGCCTTCGGCGCCGTCTCCGCCGTGTCGAGCCACAGCTCATCGAACTCCATCATCAGATGCCCGAGATGGAGCCGGGATGGTGGGGTGACCTCTGCCGCCGTCCGTGCCGCGGGCGTCGGGGGGAGGGAGATGGCGGCGCAGACGAGGGTCAGCAGGAGGGCGGGGGAGGACATGCTTCGCTCCGGTTCCGGGTCGTCTCGAGTCGCCGGAAGCCGGCGGGGAGGAGGGACGCGTCCCCCGCGAGCTCGGCGAGGGTGAGAGTTCCGCCCGGCGCGACGAGGTGCGGGAGGAGCTCGGCGGCGGGCACGAAGAGATGAGGGAAGCGGAACAGCTCCGGGTCCGCCGGGGGCGCCTCAAGGGGGCGGGTCGCCGCCCGGGCCTCCCCGAGCTCCGACACCTCGAGCGACGCGGCGCGGTCGATGTCGATGATCCTCGGGGCGTTGCGATCCGCGACGCGGACCCGGCCCAGTCGCGCTTCGATCTCCCGCAGCCGCTGCCGGAGCTCCGCCGCCTCCAGCTCGCTCGCGATGAGGAGCGCCTGGTTGTGGAAGTCCGGGGTCTCCGGCGCGCCGACGGGCGGGGCGAGGACGACGCAGCTCTCCCGGAGCTCCCCGAACTTCTCACGAAGCGCGGCGCGGGCGCGGGGGAGGGCGGCCTCGGGGGTGATGTTCGAGCCCAGGATCAGGAGATGGACCCTCAAGGGGTGGTCTCCTCCCGACGGCGGTGGATCCGCAGGCCCACCGACCGGGCGTGGCGGAGCGCGCCCGGCTTCTCGACTCGCAGCTCGACCGCCCGGGCGCGCGGCTCCTCGAGCACGAGGGCGGCGACCCGCTCGGCGAGGGTCTCCAGCAGGAAGAAGCTCGAGCCCTCTACGAAGGCGATGACCCGCTTCGCCACGGTCTTGTAGTCGAGGGCGTCCTCGATGGCGTCGGAGGCCGCGGCCGCGGAGATGTCGGTCTCGATCCGGAAGTTCATCCGGACCTCCTGCCGGGCGTTCCGCTCGAAGTCGAAGATCCCGATGATCGCGCGCACCGACAGGTCGTGGATCTCGACGAGGTCGGGAGGAGATTCCGCACCGCTCACAGCAGGTGCCTCCCCCCGTCGACCGGCAGCACCGCGCCGGTGGTGTAGCCCGCTCCGTCGATGAAGAAGCAGCAGGCCTCGACGACATCCGCCACGCGTCCCGGGCGGTCGATCGGCAGGCCTTCGGCGCGGCGGTCGAGGTCCTCCTCCGTCTCCGAGGGGCCCTCCTCCCGCGCGGCGGGGAGGACCGCGCCGGGGGCGACCCCGTTCACGGTGATCCGGGGACCGAGGGCGACGGCCAGGTTGCGCAGCATCGAGTGCAGCCCCGACTTGGCGATGGAGTACGGCAGGACGGAGGGGTCCGGGATGCTCGAGCGCCAGTCGAGGAGGCAGACGATCCGCCCCTCCCCGCCCTCGGCCTCGAGGCCCGCCGCGAACGCGCGGGAGAGGGCGAGGGGGGACTCCACATGGATGGCGAGGTCGCGACGGACCTGCTCCGGCGTCGATCCGGCGAGGTCGATCGGCTCGTAGCGGGAGGCGTTGTGGATCAGCACCCGGGGGACGCCGAGGGTCTCGCGGACCTCCGCCATCAGCGGCGCGGCCTGGGATGGATCGGCGAGATCGGCGGCGAAGGCCCGGGCCCGCCCTCCTCCCTCCACGATCGAGTCGACGAGGGCGGCGGCCTCCGCGGTGGAGCGACGGTGATGGACCGCGATCGCCATGCCGCGGGCGGAGAGGGCCGCGGCGAGGGCCGCGCCGATCCTGCGAGAGGCTCCCGTGATCAGGGCCACGCGGCCGGAGAGGTGATGGGCCATCGGGGGGACTCTACCCTTCGAGCGGTGAGTGGGGGTTCCCCGCCCATATTGGGGGCTCGGACGCCCCGAATCCAGCGAAGCCCGCCGCCGCTCTCCTTGACCTCCCGTCTCCCCCTCTGAGAATGGGCCCACAGAAGCGGTGCAGAGAAGCCCGCCGCGCGGTGGGGCAGGAGAGGGAGGGAGAACCGATGCCGAAGGTCCTCGAGTACAACGCGACCCTGGCCGGGCGGGATGATCTCACCGACGCCCTCGGCATCTTCCGGGTGGTGCCCGACGAGCCGTTCCCGACGGAGGGCCCCTGGTTCGTTCCGGGACAGTACATGGTCCTCGGCCTGAACAACGAGGAGGAGCCGGAGCTCGCCGGGGTGCAGCGACCGATGTCGATCGCCTCCGCGCCGGAAGACCCCTCGCACGTGGAGTTCTACATCCGCTTCGTCTCCCAGCCCGCCTCCAGGAATCCCTTCACCCACCAGCTCTGGAAGCGTCAGGAGGGGGATCGGATCTTCATCCGTCCGAAGGCGAAGGGGCACTTCACGGTCGAGCACGCGGTCGGCCCCGACGACTCCCGTCGGAAAGTCTTCGTCTCCGCGGGGACAGGGCTCGCCCCCTTCGTCTCCATCGTCCGCAGCGCTCGCAACCGCGCTCCCGGGCGTGACCTCGGCGAGTTCGTGATCCTCCACGGCGCGAGCTACGATGCCGACCTCGGCTACCGCGAGGAGCTGGAGCGCCTCGCCCGGGAGGAGGGGCTCCACTACGTGCCCACCGTGAGTCGGGCGGCGCAGTGCGAGGGGTGGTCCGGAGCGCAGGGGCGGGCGGAGGACCAGTTCCGCGCCGACCGCATCGACGAGTTCGAGCAGCGGGCGGGGTTCGCGCCGGGAGAGCTGCGCCCCGACCGCGCGGTCCTCTTCGTCTGCGGCCTGCAGGGGACGATCGGCGCGTCGATCGAGCGACTCCTCGGGCGCGGCTTCGTGCCGGATGAGAAGAAGCTCCGTCGCGCCCTGGAGGTGCCCGAGGAGACCCCCGCCTCGATCTACTTCGAGCAGTACGACAGCGACCCCGTGATCGATCTCACCGACGAGGGGAAGGTCGCCGCGCTCCGCGACACCCTGCATGGGGCGCTCGGCCTCTAGTCGGCGGGCTTCGGAGGCTGTCCCCCCTCCACCGGCCCGGGGCCGGATGATTCGTGGGACGATCCCCGCCCGTGGGGTGTGCTCGCCATCATCGCGTCCGGAAGCCCGGTCTCCTGCGCCCGGCTCCCCCTCGAACGACACTCTGGAAGGACCGCCCCTTGAACCGTGGACCCGCCTCCCCCGGCCGATCCCGCCGCCCCGCCGCCTTCGAGCTCCCGGTCCTCGTGCGGATCCGGGAGGGGGACCATCGCGCCGAGCTGCGCTATGACGGCGTGGAGCCCCTCACCATCGGTCGCTCGGATGACTGCACGATTCCCCTCGCCACCGGGCGGGCCTCCCGCCTGCACGCGCAGATCCTCGGGGAGTCCGGTCGCTTCACCCTGATCGACTGCGACTCCTCGAACGGGACCCGGGTCGCGGGGGAGTCGATCACCCGGCACAGCCTGCAGGCCGGGGATGTCATTGAGATCGGCGAGGCGCGCATCACCTTCGGGGAGAAGCCGAGGGTGGAGCCCGCTCCCGCACCGGTCCGCGCCGGAGGTGCGCGGCGTCCCGTCGCCGAGCGGGAGCCGGCGCCGGAGCGCGCGCCCCTCGTGCGCCAGCGGAGCTCCTTCGGGATGATCGAGCTCCTCCTCGCCGTCCTCCTCTTCCTGCTCCTCGCCCTCGTCGCCCAGGAGTATCGGCGCGCTCCGGCGACCTCGACTCCCTCCACGACCACCGCCGCGACCCCCGAGGTCCCGACCCCGGGCACGACCGGCTTCGACTTCGGCGGACGCTCCTTCCTCGACCGAGAGGCGAGCGAGTCCCTCGATCGAGTGGAGGACCTCGTCGTCGGCGGCGCGGCCCGCTACGACATCATCCCCGACCTGCGCGCGCTCGAGGGGGAGTACTCCGACACCGAGACCGGTCGTCGGAGCGGACGCCTCGCCCGCCTCCTCGAGTCGCTCCGCGACTCGGAGCGCTCGAGCCGGAACACCATCGCCGAAGGGGCCCTCGCGAAGTGGCTCGCGGAGGAGCGGTACGGGGAGGCCCTCGTCGCGACGCGCTTCCTCGAGGCGCTCGAGCTCGATGTCCTCGAGCGGGCGGGCTGGCGCGAGCGGGGTGAGGAGATCCGCGCGGTCGCCGACCTCCGGCTGCGCGCCTTCGAGGACACCCTCGGCTCGCTCCTCGAGGCGGGGCTCGGCGGGGAGGCGCTCCGCACCCTCGTCGGCGCCCGCGACCGCTTCTCCGGGCTCCCCGCCTACGAGGAGGCGCTCACTCGCTATGTCGAGCTCGGGCTCGGCGAAGTGCCCCAGGTCGCGCGCGGGCGGGCGATCCCTCCGGAGTTCATCGAGCTCGACGGCCGGGCATTGCGCGCCTTCGAGGAGTGCCGCTTCCGCGATCTGCCCCCGATCCTCCACCGCGCCCTCGGACTCGACCTGCCGTCGGATGTCCGGGTCCGGGTGCTCGAGGAGCTCGTCGAGGCGAGCTACCTGCAGGTCCTCTGGAGGGAGCTCGTCGAGGGGGTCGCGGGCGCGACCGTCGAGGTCGCCCTCCCCGGTGGGGCCCGGGGGAAGCTGCTGCGCGTCACCGAGGAGGGAGTGGAGATCGAGCGGAGCATCGAGGGAGGCTCGGCGCGCGCGGTGGAGACCTGGCGCGACCTCGCCCCCGCCACCCGCACCGCGATCTTCCGGGCCGCCCCCCTCGGGCGGGATGGTCTGCTCGGCCTCGCCTTCCTCGCCCGCCGGGCGGGGGACCCGGGCACCTTCGAGGAGACGATCTTCCGCCTGCACCGTCGCGGGAGCGAGGGGGCGGAGCTCGCCGCCGCGGTCTACGCCCGCCACCGCGGGGAGGCTCTCCCGGAGGAGGGCTATGTGGAGCACCGCGGGCGGTTGATGACCGGCCCCGAGCGGACAGCGGAGATCGCCCGGGAGAAGGAGCTGAAGGAGCAGGAGCGCGAGGCGATCGCCCGCATGCGCCGGATGGAGAAGGCGGAGAAGGTCGAGGAGGTCATAGAGTGGGTCCACCTCCTGCGCGAGCAGGGGGAGTTCTCCCTCGCCACCCGTGTCCTCCGGGAGCTCGTCGCGAAGACCGACGAGGCGATGGGCGCGGAGGCGCGTCGCCTCCTCCTCGAGCCGCTCCTCGCCTCGGTCCCCCTGCGGGAGAGCGGCGACCCCGAGCGACGGATCGACTTCTTCATCCTCGGGGATGGCTACCTCGGCGAGGACGACCATCAGGAGGCGTTCCTCGCGGCGGCCCGCTCCTGCGAGAGCATCCTCTTCAAGCGCGACCCCTACCGGGAGTACGCCTCGTACTTCAACGTCACCGCCGTGCACCTGCAGTCCCAGGACGAGGGGGTGGACCGGGAGCCGGGGGGAGTCGAGAAGGACACCGCCTGCGATGCCCAGGTGCGGTGGGATGTCATCACCTGCAACCCCGAGAAGGTCTTCAGCCACCTCCGCAAGTTCCCCGAGGCGATGGCGCGCGACCACCAGGGGATCGTCATCGCGAACGACTTCGCGGGGGTCATGACGGGGGGCGGGGGGGTCGTCTCCCTCTCCAAGGCGGGGCTCGGCGTCGTGCACCACGAGGTGGGGCACTCCTTCGGCGGGCTCCGCGACGAGTATGACTCGGAGCCGGGGAACGATCCGGAGAAGGCGCCTCCTCCCGGTCGTCAGGGGAACCTCCCGGTGCGGGAGCTGCGCCCCAACCTGATGGAGGGCTCCGACCGCGAGGCGGTCCTCCGCGACGCCTACTGGAAGTACTGGATCGACGCCGGGGAGAGCGCCTGGTGGAACAAGTCGAAGGTCTCCGTCTTCGAGGGGGGGGACCGCCGCCCCTTCGAGGTCTGGCGCCCCCAGGCGGGCTGCATGATGCGCGACAACACCGCGTTCTGCGTCGTCTGCATGGAGGTGATGGTGAAGCAGATCTACCGGCGGGTGCGGCCCATCGATGTGCTGGAACCCGCCGCCGGGGATGTCGTCATCGGCGCGAAGGAGGAGACCGTCTTTCAGGTCACCCCGATGCAGCCCTTCTCCCACGACCTCGAGGTGGAGTGGCGCCTCGTGCCCCTCGGCCGCACCGACCCGCGCCGCCCCGAGGCGACCGGCCTCACCGGGGTCTCGGAGGGGCAGGGGGATGTGTACACCCGGATCGCCCAGCGGATCGACCTCGACGGCCGCAAGATTCACGGCGCGCAGCTCCGCGCCAAGGACATGGAGCCCGGCTTCTACCGCCTGAAGGTCGAGGTCCGCGACCCGACCCCCTGGGTCATCGATGACCCCGACGAGCTCCTCGTCGACCGCGCGGACTGGCTCATCGAGGTGAAGGGGGAGTGAGGCGGGAGGAGCGAGCCGCTGCGCCGCTTCGCACCGACCGGCCGCGCGCCCCGGACACGAAGAGACCCCCCGGACACGAAGAGACC
>Ga0181568_10000222_pt1 | contig 48404 bp, 45 predicted proteins | sample 101ome_20_FD_133758 | JGI IMG/M metagenome (GOLD analysis project Ga0181568, IMG submission 133758) | Coastal salt marsh microbial communities from the Groves Creek Marsh, Skidaway Island, Georgia - 101404AT metaG (megahit assembly) | ecosystem: Environmental > Aquatic > Marine > Intertidal...
CACCGAACATGCAAGCGATTATTGGTTGCCGAACATTGAGAACATCAAGGCCATCATCATCGGTGGACCAGGGGCAACGAAAGATTACGTTGTCAAGAACGATTATTTCCACCATGAGGTTCAGAAAAAACTCGCAAAAACCCATCTTGACGTGGGGTATTCCAACGATTCAGGTATTCGAGAATTGGTTCAGAATGCGGGCCCGCTGATGGGAGAAATTGAACTGGATGAAGAGCGAAAAGAGGTCGAGCAATTTTTGGTTGAACTGATCAAAGCTCATCCAAAAGCGACATACGGCGCTGTTGGAATTTCAAGAGCCATCAACATGGGAGCGGTTGACAAACTCTTGATCTCGGAAAAAATACTCCACAAGGCCCACATTGGACATGAAGTTATTGGCCATGCTGATGGGGAACCTGTCAAGCGGTGCCTCACCAAAGAAAACAGCGAGAGCGGCGACCACGATTGTCAAACGAGGCCACATGACTGCAAATTTGCCTACATCATCAAGGTTGATGATGGCGAAGATGAAGGGATTGCTGCGTCGTTGACCAAGGGCTCCGAACATGAATTGGGATCGAAAGCAGCCGATTTCATGGAGAACCTCGAAACCATTGCAAGTGAGACGCAAATCAATGTTGTTTACATCTCCGATAACACCGAAGAAGGTTCGCAATTGCTGCATGGTTTCTACGGCATGGGCGCCGTTCTTCGATACCCGTTGATGTGAGGTGAAATCATGCAGTTGCTAAAGCATCATGTCACCCCGCTGGTCGAGCGTGCTTTGGATGGAATGGGCGTGGACCCATCGCTGGCTGAGCGCATGCTCAATCCTGCTCGGGAATCTGAACAGGGCGACTTGTCCCTGCCTTGCTTTCCTTTTGCCAAAGCGCTTGGGATGGCACCTGTCGAAATCGCCCAAACACTTTGTGAGGCAATGGACACACACGAATCCATCCTAGAAGTCAACGCAGTCAACGGTTACCTCAACATCAAAGCCAACCCAAGTTGGCTTGCACGTCATCTTCTCAACGACGGTCTCTCAAACGGTGCAGATGCCCAGAAGCGCCAAGTGTTGATTGAACACACATCGGCCAACCCAAACGGCCCATTCCACGTAGGCAGAGCCCGAAACGCCATCTTAGGCGACACATTGGTTCGTCTTCACCGGCTTTGGGGCAATGAAGTAACAGCAGAATATTATGTCGACGACATGGGGAAGCAAGTCGCTGTGCTGGCGTGGGCGCTTGATGAACTTGATGAAAACCGCGTCGAATCATTGCTCGCCGACCGAGAGCCTGCCAACCCACAATGGGCGGACAAAGCGGATCATCAACGGGTTCGTTGGTACCAAGCAGCCCAAATTCTTCGACAAGAAAGTGAAGATGCCGAGGCGATTGAGAAGGCCATCGGCCAACTTGTTCATGCAAGTGAGCACGGCGATGAGAAGGTGCTCGCTTCGTTTGAGGGTGCCTATCAACCCGTTCTTGACGGGATGCTCGAGACCCTGGGCCGTCTTGGCATCCAATATGACCGATTCACCAAGGAATCGCTCTTTGTCATCAACGGAGACGTAGGCGCCCTGATGGAAGAACTGAGTGCACTGGATATCAACGGTGTAGCAGACAACGGCGCACAATTTCTTGACCTTGGGGCTCGGGGGCTCAAAGGAAAAACTGAGTTTTTCTACCGCCGGGGAGACGGGTCATCGCTGTATGCCACCCGAGATATCGCCTATCACCGATGGAAGTGGCAGCAATCCAACGAGTTGATCAACGTTCTCGGAGAGGACCACAAACTGCAAGCACAACAAGTTGGTATGACGCTTGAAGAACTGGGTGAACGAAGGCCCGAAGTGATGTTCTACTCATTCATCAAGCTTCCAGAGGGCAAGATGTCAACTCGGCGCGGCAACGTCGTTTTCATGGATGACCTCCTTGAGGAAGCTCAGGCCCAAGCAGCGGCGGTGGTAGCAAAACTTCGCCCAGATTACGGTGCAGCCGACGTAGCAAAAATCGCCGAAGCCGTCGGTACGTCCGCCGTTCGGTTCAACATCGTCAACGTCAGTCCAGAGAAAGGATTCACCTTCCGGTGGGAAGACGCGTTAAGTTTTGAATCAGGTTCAGCACCTTTCATCATGTACAGCCACACAAGGGCCTGTTCGATTCGAAAGCGGATTCAACAAGAGTTCCCGAACCATCCACCCGAAACCGTGACCGTCCCAGATGAACCGCTCCCAAGCGGATTGGTGCAATTGCTTCGGGTACTTGCAGTCCACAACGATTGTCTGGAAAAGGTGGTTCGTGAACACCGCCCCCACCTTTTCGCAGAATACATGTTGAACCTTTCAAACGCCTACAATAGTTTCTATAGAGATTGCCACGTCATCGCAAATGGCGAGGTTAACTTGTTTTATTTTGCCATTTCAGAGTTCGCACGCCGAACGATGAAGAACGGTATGGAAGGCCTCGGCATCGTGCCTCTCGAATCCATGTGATTAGGTGTCCTGGCGATACCAACCTTCGGGCAACTCCATCGGATTGTTTGGATTGGCAGCCTTGACTCTACGAACGATTTCCAACCTCATTGAATCAAGCCCGACGTTTTCCGTCGCCGAAATGGAGACGCGTTGGGCGTGATCGAACAACAGGGGAAGGTCTGGCTCCCCTTCCGAGCCTGCTTCTCTCCAATCTGTTTCAGCTTGCACGACATCATCCCACATCGCAGGTTGTGGGTCCAGCAAGTCTGCCTTCGAAGTCACCAGCATCATTTCGGTATCGGGCAACAAGGTCTTGACTTCTTCAAGAAGGTTCATTTGCTCCTCGTAGGGGGTTCCGCACGATTCGCTTTCATCAACAAGGAAAAGGACGAGTGAGCCGATGTGCTCGAGGGCCGCAATCGCCTGCATTTCGATGTGATTGCGCTGCTCCATCGGCCGGTCCAAGAGACCAGGGGTATCGACCATCTGGTATTGCAGCCGACGATGTGTGAAGTGGCCAACGTGGATTTGTTTGGTGGTAAACGGATAGTGATTGACCTCCATTTTTCCGGTGCTCAGCGCTGCGATGAAGGCTGATTTTCCTACATTCGGCGCACCACACACCACGATGCAAGGAAGGATCGGGTCAATTTTTGGCAGGCGTTTGAGTGTTTCTCGTGCCTCGCTGAGCCAAACAAGCGCAGGACCAACCTGGCGCATGATGGATGAGATGCGCCCGTAGGCTTCGCGCCTAGCTTCATGCATCAAATCTGTTCGGCCGGTTCGAATGATTTTCTTGGCGTTTTGGGAAGCAATGCGTTGAACTTGACTTGCCGCCCATTGGAGGGTAGCGAGATTTTTGCGATAGTCATCGCAACCCACGCACGCATCGATCATTGCCACATCAAAAAGCGGCGACTGGTCAAGAGAGGGCCATGCCGATACCAATTCCAGAAACTCCGTGGCGATGATGTCTGCAGCGGTTTGAACCATGCGGGTCATTTGCTTGCGAACTCGAAACACCCTGTCGGGGTCGTCAACACGGTCGGCCGCTTTCTTTGCTCTCGAAAAGGCCTTGTTGAGAACTTCCTCCTCCAACAACACGGTCCCTAAGGTGCGCCAGGAGACCTTCATGCCCATTCCTCATGTGTTGCCCGTCGCCTCCCCTTCAAGAAGTCATCCGTAGGTTGGAGACAACGGTAGGGAAAGGCGAGGTTCAAGTACGCTCACGGCTTGCATCAAGTATGGCGAAGAAAGGCGGTGTTGACCTGCCCAAATGGGCGAAAGCGATGTGGGAAGACATGGGGAGCCCAGACCTTGACGGCCTTGCACCCGTTCACAATGGAGATCTCTTGGAACGTCGTCAGGGCCTTCGACGGGATGATTTTGTTGAAGTGTTCATGAACGTACAAGCCTTCGAAAATCCGAGTGATGCGTTCATCCGTGGACGGTTGATTTCAAGCGGGAAAAGCAGCCTAGAGATTCTTGGGGACGACGGAGAATGCCACTTCATCTCCCGTGAAATCATCGTTCGCGTCAAATTGGTTGCGCATACAAGACCGGCTTACATCGACGACAAGGAGTTACTCGCCTACGAGCGAGAAGACATGAAACGCCGGTCAAAACTCCATGAAAAGGTGGAAAAGGAAACCACGGGTAATGACGACTCCCATCTCTGGGGTTGATTTGATGAACCATCCTGACGGATGGACCGTCGTCGATGGGCGGTTGATGCGCGAGTATGCCTTCGGAAATTTCCTCGAAGCAAAAGCGTTTATTGACGCCGTGAGCCTTCTCTGTGAGGAAGAACAACACCATGCTGAACTGCACTTTGGTTGGGGATACGCAGTGGTTGAAATCTACAGTCACGACACGGCCTCCATTACGGAACGTGACCACCGACTCGCCCAAGCCATCAATGCGTTGGAGGTTGGTTGATGACCCGTGATCCAAAAGGGAGAACCGTTCCCGGATTCGACCGACATGCCTTCGTTTGTGGGCATGAACGCTCGGCGGGGGCAGCACGCCCTTCGTGTTTCCCGAAAGGGAGTCTTGAGTTGATGAAGGCGTTGAAAAGGACGCTCAAAGAGCAGGGCGTTGAACGTGTTCGTGTTCAAAAATCGGGCTGCCTTGACCATTGTGAGTATGGACCCACTTGTGTCGTCTACCCCGAAGGCACGTGGTATTCATTGACCGATGAGGCAACCATCGAAGCATTGCTGAACCACTTGAAAAACGGTGAAATTGACCAGAGTGCAACCCTTGAAATGGATTGATCACAGTTTCACGGGCCGTGTAGCACCGCAAGCCTGGCACTTGAGCAGCGTGGTACGGTCTTCCTTAACGAAATGGGTGTCCGGTGCAGCGCATTGACTGCACTTAATGTAGGTATTGACGTAGTTGGCGATGGTGCCTTTGATTCGCTTTGGTGGGATTCGCCCTTTGAAGCGAGCACGTGGCCCGTCTCGAGAACCTGATGTTCCCAATTCATTCAAGATGAACTGGTAGACGTGATTTTCATCACGGTCCATCATGGAAACAACTTCGTTGAAATTGCGGAAAATGGTGTTTGAACCCTCAATCATGATTTGAGGCGCTGGTAATCGCCAGCGAGACTTTGAGGAAATTTCCTCAGGGATGTTCTCTCGAGCGCGGTCGAGGAGAGTCTCGTAGTCAAAGTCGGCCATGCTACTGGCCCTCGCTCCCTCCCTTCAAGACTTTCGCCCGAGCACCCCAAGACAGGAAAGCATTGATGAGCATGATTCAGCAGGGGTTTCTTGAGCATCATGGTATTGAGCATTGAAGAATTGAAAGTTCTCGCCTCGAATCTCCTCAAGCAGGGACTGAACACGCAACAAATTGCGGATGAGCTCTCACTGTCACAGGACACCATCACCTGGTTGCTCAGCGGCACAGGTGAAACAGACCGACCAAGCGATGTACGTATTGGATGGCGCACCTTGGGCGTACGACCCCAGCGTTTGGCATCGATTGGGTCCATCATGGCGGATGTTGCTGACGAAGAAGTTGGCTACGACAACATCGACACGGTCGTTGGTATTTCCATTAATGGCATTGCCTTCGCCTACGAGGTAGCCCGAACCCTCGAATCCGACATGACGGTGTTTCGCACAACCGACGAGGGTACTGGAAGTGGCTCCCTCTCCAATAAATACGGCCAAGTTGCTGGAAAGCAAGTGGTCATTATCGACGATGTGTTGTCATCAGGCCACACCATGTCGAAGACGATTGAAGCTATCCGAGAAGCCGGTGGGGAAGTTGTTTTGGCGGTTGTGCTCGTCAACAAAACCGTTCGAAACGAAGTGGATGACGTTCCGCTACGTGGACTCATCCGGGCAGTGGCCGTCTAAGGTGATGCGTGCATGCACTGGAGCGATGTGATGGCACAGCGCCTCGCTGAGCGAGGTGAAAAGCACATTGTTGCCACGGGCATTACACCCAGTGGAGAATTCCACATTGGTCATCTGCGGGAAATACTCACAGGCGACATGATCACCCGTGCTGCACGAAAAGCAGGTCTTGACGCTGAATTGGTTTTTGTCGTCGATAACGCTGACCCTCTGAGAAAGGTTTACCCGTTTCTTGATGAGGCCTATCAAGCCTTTATTGGCCACCAAATCGGAAGCATCCCTGCACCGGATGAAAACGGGAAGCCCAACTGGGATGCCTTTGAAAACGACGGTTGGACCTACGCAGACCATTTTCTCACCCCCTTCCTCGAAGCGCTTGCTCACATTGGGGTGCGTCCCCGCCTCTTGCCCAACCTTGAAGCGTATCAATCGGGAAAATTCGCGCCCGCTGCAAAACGAGCGTGCGATCAACCCGATGTGATTCGAGAAATTATAGAACGGGTATCTGGAAGAGAATTGCCAGCAAATTGGTTTCCTTGGCAGCCGATTGATTCAACAGGTTCGCTCGACAACGTCACGGTGACAGGTTACGAATATCCACTGGTCCACTGGCGAGACAGCCACGGTGCGAACGGTAGTTCGGACATCACCAAGGGTGAAGGAAAACTCCCCTGGCGCTTGGACTGGCCGGCAAAGTGGGGATTCAATGGCATCACGTGCGAACCTTTTGGCAAGGACCATGGCGCAGCGGGTGGCTCATATGACACAGGCAAGGAAATCGCTCGGTTTTTCGGCCACGAACCGCCTGCACCACTGACCTATGAGTGGATCAGCCTGAAAGGACAAGGCGCCATGTCATCCTCAACTGGCAACACCATTGGACCCGTCGAAGCCCTAGAGTTGGTGCCTCCCGAAATTCTTCGCTTCCTCATCGCGAACACCAAACCGAGCAAAGCGATTGATTTCGATACTGGAATGGGACTGGTCAACCTGGCGGATGAATTTGAACGATGGTCCACACGTGATATTGCGGCAGAATTGAACGATGAAACGCTGAGTCGTCGGCAGCGTGTCCAACTCGAAGACGTGCAAACAGCGCTACAACTGGCGAGGGTTTCTGAAGCGGGGGAAGTCCAAGCAGCGTCGGTGAGTTTCCGGCATCTCGCCTTGCTCGCACAGGTCAAAAAAAGCAATGAAGACGTTTGGTTGAGCCTTTCAACATCCCATCAGATCAGCGAGCCAAACGACCAGCTACAAGACCGACTCCAACGAATGCGAACTTGGATTGCATCCAGCCACTTCCCAGATGAAATGAAAATTGAAATTCTTCAACGACCCAATAACGCCTCAATTCACGCCCTCACAGGAGAACAGCAAAGGGTCGTGAAGGCACTCCCCGCCCGTCTTGAGGAAGTTGAATGGACAGCCGACGGCATTACCAACGCTTTCAAAGCCGCTGGAGCAACAGCAGAGGTGGGGATGCGAGATGTCTATCGTGCCTGCTATGCCGTGTTCATGGGAACCGAACGAGGACCTCGCCTCGCCTCCATTCTCGCCAACTGCTCACGCAACGACATGCTCGTCTTGGTTGAATCCTGTGCTGCGATAGCCGAAGATTCGCCATCCGAAAGCCACGAATAAATCACCGAGTGAGAAAAAAATGAAACACACCCTTCAAAAGGTGTCACTGTCCATGCACGGGCATGGGAGGGGTCTACTGTCCAACCTGTGAGGCAGGCGTGGAAGTTAGCGCTAAATTTTGCCTTTCCTGTGGCCACGACCTCACCGGACAGGGCCCCATCACCGCCACCGGCCACGACCTTAACCAACTCAAGGATGTCATTCGCCTCCGCGATGACCTATCGATGGCTGAAAAGTTCGACATGATTGCTCAAATCGAAGACGGTGCGGACCCAATTGCACTCGGTATTGCAGCGGCAGGCGACGATGACGATGCTACTCAACAACCCGTTGCGGACGCCGCCGTCGTTATCGCACCAGCCTTGCGTGAAGCTGCGTGGGGACACGAAGCCGCAGATGCTGCGATTGACCTCGCTGTTGAGGGGACAAAACTAGCCGATTTGAAGAAATCCGGTTCGTTTGAGAGCGATAATGATGTATTCAAAGAAGCGATGGACATCGGAAGAACCGCTACACTCCACCTGTTGGAAGTCTCTCAGGGTGCAGTTCTTCCGGCGAGCGATGCCCTCCAGTCCATCCCCATCATGCAACCGCCCAACAAGAGCTTCTGCCCAAAATGCGGCTCGGACATTCATGCCAATGCCATGCTGCAATGGAGAAAATGGAGCGACATGTCAACCGATGCGCTGACCATTCAACTCGAGGCCGCGATGCAAGCCTCCCTCATGCACCTCGCCTCAACCTACCGGGACCAAATTCAAGACTTGAAGGATCAACTCTCGGATGCCAAGAAACGAGTTGAGGAGGCTCCGAAAACAACCGCAAAGAAAGCGGCTGAAGAAAAGAAAGACGACAAGCCTGCGAAATCATCGGGTAAAACCGCAGCCGTTTCAGCAGAATCAAAGCCAAAAGCCGAAACCAAGAGCAAACCCAAACCCAAGACAGGGGGTCTCTTTGGTGCCAAGAAACCCAAGAAAACATACGAAGGGGAACCAGGAGGCAAAGCGGAATGGTTCCTTGAGGAAGCCTTGGACACGGTCTATGACCCTCACGGGACTGGCAAACCCATCAAAGCAGCCATGATTCTTGCACGCTCGGCAGACGGGAACGTCCGTGTGCGAGATGTCATACGCACCTATGCGGTTGAAGGAGAGGATGGCATATCGGAATTGGCATGGACCAGCCCACTCACCAAATACCTCATCGAGGCGTACGACGCCTGTTGAACCGTCTTGTCTCGGTCCGCCGAGCGGAATGCTTCTTGAGCCAGCACCACTTCACCGTGTCATGGACAGTGGCCCGTCTGGTCTCGATGCTCTGCGCGAGACAGCGGAGCGAACGGTTGCCTCGATAAGGCAGGGCGTTCACCAACGGCTTGGAAATCTCTACTCAACCGCACTCGCCTCACCGGGAACCGTTCTCTTGCTCTTCATCGTCATCAGTGCGGTGTTCGCTCAACAAGGCATGGCGTTCCAACAACAAATTGACGACGACGTCGAGATTTTTCTGCCCGATGGCGCCTCGTCAACCGAACTGTTGCTCGAGGTCAGAACGGAATGGTCCACCGACCTTGCCGTCATCTACATCAGGACGCCCAACGCCTACAATCCAGGAGACACAACCAACATCACAGACGAGTTGGTTCTGAATGAAATCAGTTGGATTGAAGGTGATGATCGCAACATCGACGGTGATTCCACGGGACGAGGTATGGATTACGACAAAGACGACCACGGGCGAAACGATGGCGTGCTTTGGATCATCTCTCCTGCTCAGGTCATCAAGGAAATCAACTCAGCCGACGGCCGATTCAACGCCTCGCTTTGTAAACACGGCGTAAATTCCCGGATGCCCTTTGGAGAACTGGATTGTTCGCAACTCTCTGGTGGTGGTGAATACGCCATTCCAAGCCAAGACCGCATCGACCAAATCATTGAAGAATCCGACGGCGCCTTTGACAGCCTCATCAAAGACACCAACGACATGGACCCGACCGTTGACAGCGACGGTGACGGAAATTACACAAACGACATGGATGGGGACGGTATTTGGGACACCACAGCCATTGTGATTGGCTTGCATTACGACCCTTCAGTAACCGGAGACTTCGAAGATTTCTCTGCAATTTTGAATCACTTCCAAGACATCATTGATGCCCGGCCAACAGAGTACCGAAGTACTGACATGACCGTTACTGGCCTAACAAAGGTGCTCGAGGATGTATCGGATGCAATCTATGAGGACCTGCTGATGATTCTCCCCTGGTCGGTATTGTTCACCGTCATCGTCATCACAACACTCCACCGCTCGGCCAAGGTGGTTTTGATCACTGGAACGCCCATTCTGATGGCATTGGCCATCACGTTCGGCTCATCCGTGATTCTCGACATCACGCTCACACCCATGATCGTGGCCACGTTCCCAATTTTGATTGGTTTGGGCGTGGATTATGCCCTACACATGGTCAATCGAATAGAAGAGGTCAGACGGAAGGAACTGGACAAGGCTCACGATGAAAATGAACGTCGGAGGAAACGAGGTCAACCGCCGCAACCCGTTCCAGATTTGTGGGACCTGGATTTTTACAAATCATGCGTCATGGAAATGACGCGGTCAACCGGTGTTGCAGTTCTTCTTTCGGCGATGACCACAATCGTCGGTTTTTCCGTTCTCATCGCCCCCATGATCGTACCCATTAGCCCGATTCGCTCGGTTGGCATCACCCTCGTCATTGGCATCTCATCCACCCTTGTCCTGAGCATCGTCTTGGTCCCCACATTGGCATGGATGCTCAAGTTCAACAAACGCACCAACCCTAGCATGTGGAAGAACATCGGAAAGGCGCCCGTTCGTGGATTCCTCATCATCCTGCTGTTGGCGAGTGCCATCACCACCTACGGAATTGCGAATATGGACGAACTGAATAAACCGATTACTGGTTCATCCGAAGCACCCGATGGAATTGAATCGCTCAACTCGTTGGCTGAATACTCAAGGCAGTTCAGCAGTGGGCAGACTTCCCTCTTCATCTATGATGCATCTCAACGGCCAAACGTCAACGGAACCGATAACATTCGGGACCTACCCGTCTTGGATTCTCTTGATGTTATCGAGACGGACATTGATGCCGTTGATGAAACCTCGACCACCAGCATCATCACGTTCCTCAAGGCCGTACCCGCCACCATCACGCTCACGGGCGGCGTCACCATCGGCGACGGTTCACTCTGGGATTTGCTGCATGACCCCTGCTGGGAAAGTGAGTCCTTGCTAGACCCGAGTTGCCCTGGTTGGACCCTTGTACCGCTCACTGAACGAGAAGAACTCCGCAGGGACATGGTCGACGTCGCCTTTGATACTCTTTCTAAAGAAGTGCAATCCATGCTTCTCAACGAACAAGGAACGAAGGCCATTGTGTACGTCAGCCAGCCCTACATGAACCTCAATGTCGCTGGGGGCCTTCGGGACGAAATCGACGACATTCTCGGAGAAGGGCCCTTGTTGCTCAACACGCGTACCTCTCTGCTTACTGGAGGATTGCCCGTTTCACTTGACATCAACGATGGTATCCACGACACACAATCGACCACCACCCTACTCACCCTCGTGGTCTTGACGCTTCTTTTGATGGTCGTGTTCCGCTCGGCAAGGCTAGGAATTTACACCATGATCCCCGTCGCCGTGGTGATTCTCTGGCAACCCTTGCTCATGCGAAGCGGCGATGTGAACGTGAACATCTTCACGGCGATGATAGGCACCATTGTCTTCGGCATCGGCGTTGATGATTCAATCCACGTCATGCATCGCATCCGTGAAGAGGGCGAGTCACCTCATGGTCTGGCCTCGGCGATTGAGGAAACGGGACAAACGATTTTCGAAACGACCATCACAACCGTATCTGGTATTGCCGCAGGATTCCTTGCAGCCTTCCCTGGTCTCGAGAATTTCTTCATGCTGATGTGCCTTCTCATTATTTTCGCATTCATTACGAGTGCGTTCTTGTTGCCTGCTGTCATCACTGCTGAACACACGGTCAGAGCAAAGATCAACAAGCATCCAAGTTGGATTGATTTTGGTGAAGAAATTGCGTTAAGTCGCCCAGAAGTGATGAAATCGATGGACGCTGTACTTGAGCCTTCAGGAGGAGGGAGTAGGGAGTAAGCCCCTTTCTGTTTCCTTTCGGTGACTGCATTCAACTTTGCATCCTACCTGTCCCTCGTCGTGCAGAGTCAACAGGACTGTTTGGACTTGCTCCAGCGGGGTGGTTCGTCTCATCGACCACAAGGCAACCTCTGTCTTTCAACGTCACTGTACACACCTTGCATCGTTCGTTTCTGCAACATTAACCCGACCATTTCTGTTCGCTTCCTTCTGGTAGCCGCTTGCACTATGGAGAGGGGACTTTCCTCAGAGTCGAACTCTGTCAGCAGTCCTCCTACTCCCTCCAGCCGCTGTGGAGGAACTCTTCCATTTCAATCAGTCGGCCAACAACACAACTTCACTGGTACGGATTTTCTCCAGGAGAACTCGCCTCGGATGAACCTCCATAGGGGCCCTGCGAGGGCGTAGAAGGTGGTGTTGAAGCAACAGGTGTTCTTGGCGGTGTCCGTGGAGCAGCCAGCGGTGGAGCCGGTTCCCGGCGCAATCCGATGACCAACAAACCAACCAAACCGAGCACCAACAAACCAACCACTGACAACAAGACCGGATTCACAGAACCAATCGAGCCGAGGATGCCTTCGGACCTTGATTCATCGATGAGAACCGTTGACGACTGGGAATCTGGGCCGTTGATGATACTCAATTCAAGCCATTGCGCCCCTTCACGACCGGGTTTCCACAGGTATTGGAACAGCACTTGTTCGCCAGATTGTACATTCATTGTCCTCGCATCGAGACGGGTTCTCGCCCCGCTTGATTCAACCAATTCGAGCACAAGGCTTGCCTCTCCATCCGCCATGCCTATGTTGTTGATCATCGCTGCAACCTCAACGACATCTCCCTGACGGATTTCTGAACCGGGTTTCAGTTCAACCGGCGAAAGGGTGAATTCGGGAACCCGTTGCTCGAGAGACCAAACTCGAAGGGGTGCATCAACGTCGTTGAACACTGAATCGATGGTTTGACCTGCTTCATCGGCTCCCGTGACCCAAACCCTCAGTTCCACGGCCTTCGTCCGGAAGACAGGTAGCATCAAAGCGTCCAAATCAAGCGTGCATTGGACAGGAATTGAATCACCGTTCAATCGCTCGCCCATCACGGTCAGGGGAACCGTCCCGTTGTCGAAGACATAGGAGTTGAGACCTAGGCCAGCCTCGTTAAGCGACCAGTGAAGGTACAACGTCGATTCGTCAAGTCGGGCGTTTTCGGTAAGCCTCAGCTCAAATTGTAAATTACTCCACATCTCTTCGGTCAGGACGTTGTTGAAGACAGGGCGGTCGACGGCGGTTACACGTGGTGCTTCATTGTCGACAATGAACCACACAAAGGCAGAATCGTCACCTCTATAGACGGCGCCATTGGGCGCATCAAACAGATCTCCAAACAACCCATAGGCACCATCGCTGAGGGGCGTCAACATAGACCCGGAGAAGGTGCCGTTCAAGGCTTGAAGTTCAACCGCATACTCACCCAATGTGAGCGTTACGTCGAGATCTTGCTGGGGAACAACACCGGTCCGATACCAAATGAGATCACCGCTGATGTCGAACGAAGTCCGAGGTTGAACCCAATATCCCAACGAGTCAGGAGTTTCGTTCGGCAGTCCAACTCGAATGGATTCATGGTCAATAGCCAATTCACCGGAGAACTGCCAACCGAGAGGTTCGAGTTTGAACATGTTGGATTGACCGGATTGGTCACGCATCGTGATTTGAGGCACACGAACCAACGATGTGTCGGGGTCAAAACCCCACTCAATCGTGAAGTTCACCACGAATTCACCGTTGCGTGAGAACAATTCGTCCGTTTCAGTTGGCACAAGCTCGCAATACGACAACTCGATGTAAGCATGGGACGAGGTGCAGGATTGTGATGACTGATTCCACGTGACAACCGAGGGTTGAGCGGTGTTAGAAGCAAGAGCAAGATGAATTTCAGCAAGGTCATAGATGCTGTTCTGCTCCCACACAGGGACCCTGATTTGGTTCGTTTCTCCCGGGTGGAACCAAGGGTTACGCTCTCCATTTGGCCATCCCAATGTGGTCGCTCCCAACGAAGGAGCCCCGTTGCTGTTCAACTGCACGTGGAACATTGGGTCGAGGAGGGCCCCACCTCCTTCCATCACATGGCCTGCACTGTCAGCGATCTCAATCCAGCCGAGGAAATAATCACCCGTGGATGCATCTGAAGAATCTATTTGGAGAGTGTAGGTGCCCATTAACATGGTCAAATTGGCCGGCTGAGAGAGATGTTTGGTGACCTCTTCGCCAGCATCAAGAACGCCGTTTCCGTTGAGGTCATCCATCCAAGAACGCCAGACGAAACCAAGTGCATGGGTTGGCAAATGAGGCCGGTCTGCCACCAAAAACTCAAGTTGGTTCATCGGTGAAGCGTCGCGTGTATCGTATCGTTCGACATTGCTTTGCATCAAGGTCGGTGCCACGTTGTCGAAGAGGAATGTGTGAGTCATGTCGACCTGGCTTACCACCTCTTGGCCCCGAAGAGGCACGACTTCGACTCCCAAATCAATCGAGGGTCTTCCTGATGGGACGCTCCAAGCAAAGGATGCGACGCCTTGCTCGAACAGCGTTGTGGTTGCGTATTCGTTTCCGTCCACAAGGAAACGAATCAAGGCCTGACCTGATCGGGGTGTGCCCTCATCCGTTCCCTCAAAGCCCATCACCACCTCAACATTGACGACCTCACCAGCTTGCAAATAGGGATAAACGGGTGAGGAACGAATGCCATCCGGTGAGACAACCGACCAGGATTTCACCTCAATATCGTTCTCAACGCCCTGATCGTGGCCGAGGCCAAAGAGAGCAGACACAGGTAGCATTGGGCCGGTGGATGAAATAAGATGAACACTCAAGACCGCTGAGTCTTCATCGTTCCAGCCATCGGGGAATTTGAAGCTATGCTTGACCTCGAGGAATTGTCCCGAACCCGTTGCCGAGATGGAACCTGCCACACCTTCATCAAACCAAACCAAGGCTGTACCAGAGGCGCTGCAGGAAGCCATGTTTGTGACCGTCACTGGTAGACTTGAAATCGGACAGGTGAGTCGGGATTGCTGCTGATCACCTGTCAATTGCAACTCTACTTCCCATCCAGATTGACGGGCATGTGTCAATGCATCCGAGACTCCGATTGGGGAGAAGTCAAACGCACCCGTGGCCTCAATCCAATCGTTACCGGGCACAAAGGTATCCGTGACATTCAGGACATCGAGTGTTAGCGCTTTGACAGACGATTGTGTTTCTATATCATTGACGGTGAGATAGACAGACCCTGTCCCGTCCATCCTCACAGGAAGTGTTGCCGTTCGCTGTCCTGAAATTGGAACGACATCAGAGAGTACATTGTTTAAGCCCATGACCAGTGGATTTGCTGCGTTCAGATCCAAGTTGATATCAGCGTCGTACGGAGCAAACAATCCCCCAAGATTGAGCGTGGTGGTACTCAACGAAGAACCAACGCGCAGTTGAACCGTCGCCATTGGCAAACCGGGAACGTCCCACAGATCCTCGGCTTGTGAAAGTGCATCGTTGAGGGTGTCCAATTCAGATCCAGTCAAGCGAATTTCGGCGAGGTCACCGATGTCTTGCAGGTTTCTGCTCAAGATGTCTTGGCCGTTCACGGCCATCGCAAGGAAGGGATTGGCAACAATCGCTGTGGGAGATGACATGGCGAATGAAAATGCATGCACACCGGAGAGCGGAAGGGCCACTTCTGCCGAGGCGGTCCGGGCGGGTTCAATGGGATAAGAGGCCCAAAAATCGCCCGATGTGAGCACGTTTTGAAGGCCGAGCGGCCCAAGATGGACCTTGTCCAGCGACCATTCTGCGGCACCGTCAAGGCCGACATCCAAACGCAGTCCTGCGGGCAAAGAAGATCGTATCAGTTCCACATCAAAGGTATCCCAAGTGTAGGATCCTCCGGTGCTCACCGTACGGAATTGGACACTGAAAGCGGGTTGACTCAAGGTGATGGTTTGCTGTGGTTCGAGCAAGGCCCAAGTGGTCCCCTCGTCGAGGCTGTACTCAAATTGTCCCTGGCCGGAAATCAAGTTGGAGGAAGAGATTCCCGAGAACCCGCTTCGCACATCGTAGGTCTGTGTCAACACCTCGCCGTTGCTCGTGATGGCCCCGTTAGCCCATGACCCGGATTGAATTTGCCAGCCGTCCATCGTTGGATCGCTGTCAAATGTTTTGCTGAGGGCACCGTTGTATGAAATGCTGCGAACCTCAGGCGCACCTCCACCAGAGGCCTCCTTCATGTGAATCTTCAATCGCAAGAGAGGGTGCGCGTTGTGGTCGATCATGCCGAGATCAACCGAGGTGCCTGTAAGCCGCTCAAAACCCGCAATCGGAACCATCGTCACGGCATCCAGCACCTGCCACTCAAACACCGAACCCGGGAACACCGTGGCATCCATGTCAAGGAATCCGTGCATTAACGACTCCCCTCTGCCGAGAAGAGATGGTCCAAAGATGTCCGAGGTCCAATTTCCTTCACCGGTGCCCGAGGTTCCCCCTGTCGGTTCCAATTTGACATCGTCAAGGTTCCATCCAGTGTAGGTCACCGAGCCGTCGCTTGTGCCCAATCCGAAACGAATGGCAAAGTTTGGATTGTTAGAGATGTAGTTGGTGATTGAATGAGAGACTGCTCTGTAACTGTTTTCGTTCATCGTTGCCGAGTTTGACCAAACATTGCTCCATGTGCCTTGTGGGTTTTTCGCTTGAACATAGGCGTGGTCCCAAGAACTTGACTCAATTCCAAGCATGCGCTGGTAACTGAGCGTCCAAGAACCGGAGCACCCCGAACAGTCAATGGTGGGTGAAGTAGCCCAATATTGGGACATGCGGTTAGGATAATTCCCGTCATAGGTGTAGAGTGCATTCGTACCAGAATAAACGCCTGTGCTTGCACCGATGGTCGAGTCATACCCCCGCTTCCACACGCTCCCACCGCCGCCAAGCGTCCAACCGTGAGCTGCAGTTTCAAAATCCCAAAACGCCCCAGTTGGAAGAATGCTGAGCGTTGATGTGTTGACATCCATACCGTCGTAAACGGCGTTGGATGCGAAATCACCCGTATCTGTCCATGACTGGGCGATGGAGTTGCTGAGCGAACTCGGTTCAATGGCGATATCAATGGATTTGATGGCATGCTGATCGGGCACAGAGACTTTGACTCGCTGATTCGCACCGTCAGGCCAAGAACCAATGGTCAATTGATTCGCTTGTCCAAGAGGCGTGGAAGCCTCGATTTGATCTGTTGGCGCCAAGGCATTGAGCGAATGTGTGAAACTTGCTGACAACGAGAGCAAAAACAACAGCGTCAAGCCCATGGAGGCGACCACCTTGCGCTGCGCAGGGCTCATGGTTCGTGACGCTATCTTCAAGGTCTAAAGCCTTCGGACTTCACGGGTTGGTCAAGGAAGTGAGAAAGTCAATAGAATGGACATGGCTAGGTCGCCACATGATGGATGTTGAGGACCTCAAGCAGATGGCAGGCGTGATGGCCTGTTCATTTGTTGAAAACGGTATGCAAATTGGCTTGGGAACCGGTTCAACCGTCAAATACACGATTCATGAACTGGCACGCCGCATACATCAAGAGGACTTAGAAATCGTTGGCGTACCCACCTCCATCGCCACCCGTGACCTCGCTCTAGACCTTGGCATCCCACTCAAAGAGCTTGATGAACTGACGCACCTGGACATGGTGATTGACGGCACGGATGAATTCGATCCTGATTTTCAACTGATTAAGGGGGGCGGGGCTGCTCTCTTGAGAGAAAAAATCGTTGCACAAGCATCTCATGGCATGGTCGTTGTGGCCGATGATGGGAAACAAGTTGAACGCCTCGGCGACTTCCCTCTCCCCATTGAGGTCACCTGCTTTTCTTGGCAGACAACCCTCCGAAGCATCGAATCCACCTTGGGTTGTTCAGCAGTTCTTCGAATGCGAGGAGATAAGCCGCTCGTCACCGACAACGGCAACTACATCGTAGACGCTCAAACAGGGCCCACCATTGACGACCCGGTAGAAACCGAACGCAAACTGCTCGAGATTGCTGGCGTGGTGCAAGTTGGTTTGTTCACAAACATGTGCGATGTCGTCGTGCTTGCATCACAGGATGGGGTTCAAATCTTGAGAAAGAAGAACGGTCGCATTCAAGCCGGGCGTGAATGATTAAATAGACGCGGCAGAAGGCCGAGTCGGGCCTGTAGCTTAGTCAGGTAGAGCGATGGACTCTTAATCCATCGGTCGCGGGTTCGAACCCCGTCAGGCCCGCCTCATCGTACCATTCCACAGGCCAACCACGTTTGCTGGGGCCACTGCACCAAAATTGTGAGAATCTTCCGAGGCGGTCGGGTCCGGTTGGTCACCCACGACAAAGAGATGGCCGTTATCAGTAATCGAATGGATCCGTTTCACCATCAGGACATCGGGTTTGAACGGATGGTGAACCAAGACCACCGCTCCGACCGCGAGAGGTTCAGCGCATGCGGTGAACTCAAGGCGATCGCCGCTGCGAAAGGTTGGCCACATGCTGTCGCCCTGAAGGATGACTTCAATCGGTGCGGTCATGAGCGAGCCTCAAGAGGCGCGAATCCAGGAGATTTCTCGGCCCTTAACCGACCAAAACATCTCGTGAATGGCTTGACAAGCATCCATCAATTCCTGAGCGTGTTCGGCCGAAACTTCGACTTTGCAAGCCGAGCAGAGTTTGGCTGCATGCCAAAAGGTGTCGTGCAAATCTGGGATGGCTTCAAGGTGTTGGGGTTTGAAGAAATCCGTCCACAACACAAGGAGTTCATCCTTGCACGTCTGAGCCTCTTCTTCCTTGATGGCCGAATAGCGAGACATCGTGTTGAGATACGTTGCCATAGCGCCAGCATCAGAGGCATCGGGTGGGGTGAGTGCGAGCATTTTCTTGGTCATAGACTGGACGGCTTCAGCAGCAATACGAGCACTGGCAGGGTCGTACACGCCGCAGGGGCCATCACAGTGGGCTTCAGCAACAATTGGTGTCTTCATGTATCAACGCAAACTGCTGAACCATATGAACATGATTCCTCGGCCATGTGAATCATGAGGCATGGATGGTGGTTCCACGTTCTCCACGAAGCGCCCCGAGAACTTCACCGGGGCAACACAGAACGGCCCTTCCAGTTGGTGTTGCCGAGGCAAATTGACACAATGCATTCACTTTTGGGAGCATCGACCCAGGAGGGAACTGGCCTTGCGCTTCCATTTCTAATGCTTGTTCAACCGAGAGCGATGTGCATGCTTCAGCCATTTCGGTGCCGAAATTCGAGTAAATCGCATCCGCCGCCGTGCTGATGATGAGGGCATCAGCACCCAAATCCATCGCAAGACGAGCTGAGAACAAATCTTTGTCGATGACCGCAGGAACACCGTGCATGATAGCGTCTTGACGAACAACAGGAACACCTCCTCCGCCTCCACAAATCACGACCGCTTGGAGGTCAACCAACTGACGAACAACGTCGAGTTCCACAACCTTGAGGGGTTTTGGACTCGCCACCACGCGCCGTGGACCGTTGATCGTCTCAGCGATGTCCCAATCCGCCTCCATCACGGTTCTGGCATCAAGAATGGGACCGACAGGCTTTGTAGGCCAAGAAAATCCGGAATCCTCAGCATCGACTTCGACGTGTGTGAGGACCGTAGCGGTGCGCTCGGGACGACGACGCCGATGCAAAATCGACTGCAGGTGCATGGAAAGTTGGTGCCCAATCATCCCTTGCGTTGCGGCGACCCAAGCATCAAGCGAGTGATGGGATTCAGCATCAAGTTCTAGCAAATGACCAACCTGAGGGCCGTTTCCGTGCGTGATCACCACCCGCCAATCCATTTCCAAGAGGTCCACGATATCGCTCATCACCTTGGCAAGGACCTTAGAGGATGCTCCAACTGCGGCGCCGGGAGCCTCAAGGGCGTTTCCTCCTAAAGCGTAGACGACTGTTTTACCCATGATTGAAAGTGGCCCTCCTCGGTTTTGACACTTTGCCCAATATGCCTCCCCTCGGTCACGGTTTTGCAGGCACTGCAAGGGAGACATTCACATATGCAAGCAGACTGCCTTCAAACGGTGCGAGCATGGTCAAGACGACATGGATAGGAGATGTGCAGAAAGGAATGCATGACGACGCATCTGTCGAACTCAAAGGGTGGATTAAACGAGCACGAGGGAGCAACAAAATTCGCTTCGTTGTCCTTCGGGATTCCACGGGGACCATCCAGTGTGTCGGTAAGCGTGAGGCCCTCGGAGATGATATGTTTGAGGCCCTCAAGGGCTTGATCATCGAAACGAGTGTTGTCCTTCACGGCACGGTTCGCGTCGACGAGCGATCTGATGGAGGCCACGAACTCGACATCACCGCTGTTGAAGTGGTTGGGCCGGTGAACTCCGAACGTCCATTCCCCATCACGGAGGCAGATATGCTCGTGGAAGATGAGGATGGCGAGCTCACCTACGGAGGGACCGAACACACCCTCAACCATCGCCACCTCTACCTTCGTACGACACGGGCGACGACCATGCTCAAACTCAGAAGTTCGGCTTTCGGAGCGATCCACGGCTATTTCCGCGGCCATGATTTCTTGGAATACCAAGCACCAAATTTTGTCGCAGGGGCAGTCGAAGGGGGTTCAACTTTGTTTGAAGTTCCCTATTTTGGAAAGCAGGCCTACCTCACCCAATCGTGGCAACTTTATGCAGAAGCGGCCATGCCTGCGCTCGAACGTCTCTACACCATCGCACCATCGTTCCGGGCGGAAAAATCCCGAACAAGGCGCCACCTCACCGAGTTTTGGCATGCTGAAATGGAAATGGCATGGGCCACCAATAACGACATCATGCAACACGGTGAAGGTGTTGTTCGCCACATTGCAAAAACACTGCTCGACGAACGTGAGGAAGAACTCACTTACCTCGAAAGGGACCTCGACCTGATCGCTCGCTATGCCGATAATCCATACCCGCGAATGCGCTATGACGAGGCGATTGAAATCCTTCAAGGAAAAGGCGTTAACGTTGAGTGGGGCCAAGACCTTGACTATTCCAAGGAAAAAATCCTCACTCAAGACTTTGACGTGCCTCACTTCTTGACCCATTATCCAAAAATTGCCAAACCGTTCTACCATCGCGTGGACCCCGAGGACGAGAAGTATGTGCTCTGTCACGACTTGCTGGCTCCCGAAGGCTATGGGGAAATCATCGGCGGTGGTGAGCGGACGTGGTCAGAAGAAGAAATTCTCCAACGAATCGACGAAGAAGGTACACCGAGAGAGCCCTATCAATTCTACATTGATGTTCGCTCCTATGGAGGCGTCCCCCACGGCGGCTTTGGCCTAGGCGTGGACCGCGTGGTCAGTTGGCTCGCCGGCGCCACACACATACGGGAAGTCATTCCGTTCCCGAGAACATCCCGTCGTGTGACGCCCTAGAGCAATGGCTCTCCACATTCAGGACACGGCATGCCGGGCACAAACGCCCCCAACAAAAAACCGCAGTGGGGGCACATCGAGGTCAAGAAGTCGTCAATCATGGACGAAGATGAAGGCCATGTCCTGCATCAAGGTTTTGGAAGACCGAATGTCTCGCAAAGAAGATCGAGTACGACGTTCAAATCTCGCTGCTCAATCACGTGATGCGCAAATTCACGAGGGCGATCGTCCCAGGGGTTGAACAACACGGCGCAGCCACTTTCACCAAACATGCCGACGTCACCCATTGAATCTCCTACTGATGCCGTATGTTCTTTCTTGACGCCCAAGCGTCGTTGAAGCATCTTGACCACAGCCCCTTTCCCGTTCATTTGGACCTGGTACCTACCAAAATCACCAATGCCATGCTGACCGTTGGGTAACTGGGAATCCATGAGCCAACCGTTGGTAAAAACATGAAGCCTTGAATCAAAGCCGCTCGCCAACGCATGAGCAGTGTGACGGTCGATGCCCCCCCAACGGCGACGCCAAAGGTGTTCGCTGGGAAATTGAGCTGCGATGTCGCGAGCAGTTTTTTGCAATCCACCACTCACGATAGCGACCTCAACCTCGCAATCAAGTAGATGCTGAATCAAGTTCCGCCACCCCTTCATCATCGGCATGCCTTCCATCAAACCACGAAGTTGTTCGTCGGTGACCGGTTCGGAGGATGATGATTTGATGAGTGCCAAGTCAAGTTTAATCCACGCCCATTCGTCAAGCAAGCCTTGGTTGTACAGGTCAAACGATTCATCGTTCGAGATACCAAGTTTGTCATACACAAATTGCCACGTTGACAAGTGGTCCACCAGAACTCGGTCCATGTCCAAACAAACCAGATGTTTTGCCATGAAATCACCTCATGCACTGTCTTTGGGCCAATTGTATTGGTGTTGGATACGAGCCACTTGCTTGCCCATGATGTACAAGATGAGCGCAACCATCATCGCAAACAGTCCAATCAGCGTCATCGCAATGGTGACGAGGGTCACCCCAATGGAAGTGGAATTCAGTTCTGTGAACATTGTTGCGAGGTCACCTGAGAGTCGATATCCCAACACGAAGAGAACAACGCCGGGGATGCCAAAGAGCAACAACGGATGTTTGGATTCCAACATCCAATAAAACAACTGAGCGAACCGAGATGCCGTGGCCAAGGATTCTCGTTGAGGCAATTGAATCGGCTGGTCTGCAAGAACGAACCGAACCTTCAACCGGTCTTCAAGAGCCGACGACTTGGCCTCATCGGGAAGTGCTGCTAGGGCTTGAGCGCCCCTAGAATTCACGATCAAATGCCGGATGGTGGTTTCAGAAATCACCGTTTCATCAACATCTCTGCTTGGACGGCTATCCTGGAAGACATAGTGCACATCCCAATTTTCTCGTGCTCTATTGACACTTAGCGGTAGCTCGGAAAGTTTCCATTCGTCTGAAATCGGGAGAAACAAGGTTGTTCCTGCATCGTGTCCCTGCTCAATGAGGGTTGTGCAGAGATTTTTGGGGGAAAGAACACCGTTCAAATGGACGACTTCACATTGTATTTCATCCGCCAATTCAACGGTTTCGTCGTTTGAACCGCTGTCAAACAACAGCACCTCGTCAGCGACCTCACGGCAACGGACAACGAGAGAGACGACCCGCAACTCAATGTTCCGGCCAACCAAAACAATCCGCTTCAGTCCTTTGCTCACGAAGGATTGCCACCGAATGGAGGCTATGAATACTCTTCTTCAAACGCGGCAAAACCTACGATTCAAGCATAGATTGATTTCAGCCATCGATTTCGCCCAACCATGAAACAGGGGTGGCACATTGGAGTGGTCATTCCAGCACGAAACGAAGAAGAGCACATCGCCCAAGTTTTGGAATCGTTACCAAAGGTGGTCGACCTTGCGGTCGTGGTGGATGATGGTTCCACAGATGCAACCTATCACCGAGCGATGAACGCTTCATCAACGTGTGAGGTGGTTGTCTTGAAATCGCCAGGCGAAGGTGTTGGTGGAGCCATTGACCGTGGCCATCAACACCTCCTCAAAACCCTGCCACAACCCTTTGCGAGCGTGGTGATGGCAGGAGACGGACAAATGAACCCCGACGACCTTCAATCCCTCGTGACCCCGTTGGTTCTTGGCGAGGCAGATCATGTCAAAGGGAACCGGAGTCTGCATCCCGAAGGCTACAACCTGATGCCGAAAGCCCGCCAGCGTGCCTCGAAAATCCTCGGCTGGCTCACAACCTTAGCATCTGGCCTTTCCGTGACCGACCCGCAATGCGGCTACACGGCAACATCATCAAAGGTGTTGAATGAATGGAATTGGTCAACATCATGGAAGGCGTATGGCTATCCAAATTATTGGTTAATCCACTTGTCAAAGAATGGGTGGCGCGTGACTGAGGTGCCCGTTGAGTCAATCTATAGAAACGAGGTTAGCGGGATAAAATCAGGTAGTTTTTTCGCCAGTGTTGGATGGATGATGACTCGAGAACATCACCGAAGAAACATTTCGTGGTTGATGCCACCGTTCATCCTACCACACACCGTCTTTGCGTTGCTTGCCTATGTTTTGGGGTGGTCTGCAATGCTGCCCATGATAACCAACGACCTTGAGGTGGTGCTCGTGGAGCGGGGCGTTCCCTCTGCTCTCCTCGTGTTGTTGTTCTGGAGCATCGCGCATGTTTTTGACCGACAAGCGACACGCACACGACGGGAGTTGCGCAGCAATGCGAAGACATGACCGCAGGAGAAAGCCACGGAAGGCACATGTTCGCCATATTTTGGTGGCCAACAAACCCGAGGCAAAAATGATCCTCGGCGAGATACAGGCCGCAAAGAAACCGTTTCGAACCTTCAAGAAAATGGCAAAGAGATACTCGAATTGTCCCAGCGGGAGCAAGGGTGGCGATTTAGGAGAATTTATTGAAGGCCAAATGGTTCAAGATTTTGAAGAAGCTGTGTGGTCCTCAGAACTTGAAATCGTGCCAGAAACATACATCAAAACCCAATTTGGCTATCACATTCTCTGGGTGCACAGCATCACGCTGCCGGAATAAAGTGGTGGGCGTACCAAGATTTGAACTTGGGTCCAAGCGTCCCAAACGCCCGAGTATAGGCCAAACTAACCCATACGCCCTTGTTGTGTGCCACGAGGTTCTACCTATGAACTTCACTCAAGGACAACCCAGCGGCCTTCACCAGCCCGAATCACCAAACCTTCCACCTCGGCTTGACCCATGATCGTTTCAACGGCTTCTTGCACGTTGAGCCGTTGGAGAATGGTTGACACATCTTGGAACGTTAGCAAACCGTCTTCACCAACCGCATCTCGCAACGCATGGAAGATCTTCACCGGCGCGATGTTTTCCACCTCATTTGACCCTAAAGAGTCCCGCTCCAACCGTTTTCGAAGTTCATCCCGCAGGCTCTCGGGTGTGTTGGCCAACGAAACTTCAAGGTGAAGTTCAGTGGCCGAGGACACCACTTTGACCACTTCCGTTTCTCGCGAAAACGGTTGACCGCAATGGGGGCAGCGACCGGTTTGAAGACGCTGTCCAGAACACTGTTGACAATGCAGACACCGCAAAACCAACCATTGAGCTTCGCTCATGGGATGACCTCATAGAGTGAAATCGTGTTTGTTCTGAGGCTGTCCAGGTCGTCGAGCAGGGGCAGCAGGGGCCTTCGTATCCACTCGCTTTTTTGGCTCCTCTGCAGTTCTCGTCAGAGCACCACGTATCGGGCCTGTTCGTGTCTTTGCTCCAAGAGAGAGGGATTCCGGCAAGATCAGCGCAGCCACCGCCACACCGTGGTGTTCTGGACCGGCCGTCACCTCATCCACAGCCACATCAAACTCGATGACTTCCAAGTCCCGACTAGCCAAGCGGCGTTGCAGGTTTCGGCGAAGAAGCAGGACGGTCTCCTCGTAATCTCGGTCGGTGGTGATGGTGGCGACGACTGCGCATTCGTCACCTTCGGGTGTAACACACGAGGCCCAAGCAACGCCAGCCGAAGCAGAAGATCCGTTCCAAGCGTAGGCGGTGGCGAGATGGCATTCCACCAGCGAACCCATTGGCAGAGGGCGTGGTGGCGTCACACCAAAGCCCAATGGTAACATCGCTCCTTGCGCCTGAATGAGACGCACATCACCAAGGCCAAGTTCAACCAACCCTTGGTCAAACGCGTCTTCTGCATTCTCTCCCCAAGGGGCGACAGCCGTCATCAGCCAACCTGGACACGAGGGGCCTCTTGATGCTTGCATGAGGGCTCACAGGCGCAACGGGTTCATGAACAACATGGTCATGTGAAGTGCATGGCTGGCCGAACCCGACCCCTCTTGTTGGTCAGCCTCATCGCAGGGTTGGCGTTGGTCCTTTTGGAGACCTTCGCCTCGAGTGAGTATACACTTACATTGGTTCTTGGGACCCTTTTTGCCACGGCGATTGGCGTTTCGGCGTTGATGGGTCAGTCATCCTCTACGGGGCATCCATCAAGCCATCTTGTAGACCGAGGCGGCTCTCACATGCAAAGCCAATCTGCGATTCGCGAGGAACAAAATCTCCCCGACCCGCTCGAGTTGGATTTCGACATGCCGTTGTGATGTCAAAACAGCCGAACTGTCTCAAGATTGCTCGGAGCAAACGTCATGCAATTGTAGCGCTCTCTCAACGTGAGCCCCAATTCGTTGCACTTTTGATAATCCCCATGATGACAAATGATGTTCTTTGGTGCGGGGTCAATACGGTCAACGAAATCAAGAAGTTGCCGCCGGTCAGAGTGCCCGGAAAATCCGTCGATAGTGACCATCTCACACCCGATTTTAACGATCTCCGTCTTGCCGTTAATGAGCATTGGAACCTCACCGAAGCCCTTCTGCAAACGACGGCCAAGCGTTCCTTCGGCTTGGTAACCGACGAAGCAAAGTGAATTCCGTTCTTCATGAGCCCAGTTTTTGAAGTATTCCATGACAGGACCCCCGTTCAGCATGCCAGATGTCGCCAAGACGATACAAGGAGAACTGTCCATCACAATGCTTTCTCTCAACTCACGGCCTTTCACGGGTCTAAACCACTCGCTGGTGAAGGGGTTTTCTCCATCATCTTGCAACAACGACTTGCTGAGGGATTTTGTGAGGTAGTTAGGATGCGATGCATGTATTGCAGTGGCTTCCTGAATCATTCCGTCAAGCCACACTGGCACGGGTTTTACTGTTCCAGACCGGAACAGCTCGTCAATAGCGATCATCACTTCTTGACTACGGCCAACTGCAAAGACTGGACAAATCATCTTCCCGCCCCGCTGCAGGGTGCGTGAGACGATATCTTGCAGTTCTTGATTCGCCTCCTGACGAGATGGCTGGTAGTCACCTGAAGCGCCGTAGGTGGATTCAATCACGAGTGTTTCAACACGAGGGAAACGGGTGTTGGCGGCATCAAAAAGCCAAGACTTCTCGTATTTCTGGTCCCCGCTAAACACGATGTTATGCTTGCCGTTCGCAATGTTGAGATGCACCGCTGAGGAGCCGAGAATGTGGCCTGCGTTGGAGAACGTGAGTTTGACATCTGGAGCAATGTCCGTGGTGGAATCCCAATCAACGTCAACGACATGCTTCATGCACATGCGAATGTCTTCCATGTCGTAGGGTGTGCGCTTTCCTTCTGCACCACCTACTTTGAGGTAGTCGGTTTGGAGCAAAAGCATGAGGTCACGAGTAGGGGGTGTGCAGTACACTGGGCCACGATAACCGTACTTGAACAGAACCGGAAGCATGCCGGCGTGGTCGAGATGTGAATGCGTCAGCACCACAGCGTCCAATTTGTCCAAAGGCAAGGCTTCGGGGGCGTTGAAAAACGGCATTGGGTCTGTATCGGAGGCAATGTTGACACCAACATCGATCATGATTCGAGACTCATTGGTCGTGACGTAGTGGCACGCACGCCCAACCTCACGGTAGGAACCGAGCGCTGTGACTCGCGCCCAGGAGCCACCGGGACGAGTTGGACGATGAATGTTCAATCCGAAGTCCTTCAGCAACTTTCGTCGCTCATCGCCGTTCGCTTGACGATACATGCGAATATCATGGACCGTTTTGGAGAACAAAGGCGGTGTTCGTTCCACTTTGACAGACCATCCGGTCTCATCTCGGATTTTGATGTTGTTTTGGCCTCTTCGGCCAACCGCCGTGCCGGGGTCCTTGCACTGAATCGTCACCTCGCGATAGCAGGCATCAAAGTACATCTCCGTAATTTCGGCCTCGCTCGGGATGATATCCTCAATGAAGGTGCGTGCGGCGTCCATGTCCATCATTGAATCAAGAGGGGTGCGGAGGACGATCTTTCGTCGGACACGCTTGCTAATTTTCCCAATCAATCCGTTTTGGCCGGTAAAAGCCCCGATGTCGCTCGTGATGATGGCGATGTTTCCTGCTTCCAAATCCACATCGTATTCAATCGATCGTGGAATGATCTTCGCAATCTCATCTTTGAGTTCTCTGTAGGTCATTTGCATACGTTCACCTCAATGCTCCCGCAGGTTGTCGTGATGAGCGCCGAGGCGCTTGAGCGGTGGTAACCGCGGGAATTTTTTCTCACTTGAGGAGTTTGGCGATGTCCTCTTGGGAGACTTGCTGGTAACCAGAACCAGGCGTGATGACGGCCAAATCCATACCGTTGCCGGATGCCGCATCACGTTGGCCTGATGCATACAGGGCTCTCGCTGCCAATTTTAAGGCCTCCGCTTCGGTCATGTTCTTCTTGAACCCGTCTTCGAGCACACCGTACATGTAGGGGGAGCCCGAACCTGTGGCGCAGTAGGCGTCGGGGATTGAGCCTCCTGCAGAATCGATTGAATACACGTGGCCGCCGTCATCATCCACGCCGACGATGAGAAGTTGGACCCAGTGCGGACGTCCAACGAGAATGTTTGCGGTAAGGGTTGCAGCCCCTTTTACGGTCATGGGTTGTTGCCGGCGCAGTTCAAAAAGGGCGACTTCTGCTGCAAGGGTACGAGACAGAGATTGGGCGTGTCCGACCAAACCTGCGGTGGTGAGGGCGAGGTTGTCGCCAATCTTGAACAACTTCTGAACGCTCTTGTTAGCGATGAAGTGCCCCATCGTTGCACGGTGGTCTGCACCAACGACGACGCCGCCCTTGAAGGTAATTCCAACGGTGCTTGTCCCTGTCTTCATGACGTTCTGCTGTTCTGACATGTTACCCTCTCTCCCCCGACACTTCTTGAACCTTGAGGCTTCTCGCAATCAAGGCCAAGCTGAGGCTCCCGCCTTCCAGCCTCCGAACAGAATGCCTGCCACCTGCCCGATGATTGAGGGGAGTGTTGAAGAATCCTCGCCCTGTTGCCCCGCCATGCGGCGGAGAAGGAAGAAGCAACCCGACGAGGCACAGTCGTCGCTCGACCGTTTTACGGCCCCCCAACCAGACGCCCCCTCCGCGAAAGAGCCACCCGTACCCTCCATGCCAGATTTGGATGTCCTTGAGGCCGCTGAGGCGCAGATTGACGGCCATCCACACGAACAACCAGCCCCCGAACCAGTGACGACATCCAATGCTCCACGAACCTTCGCCATGCCAAGTGCAAAGGAACATTCGACAAGACCTCTGGCTTCCAACTCCATGACCTATCACGACCTGGGCATGCTCTATCCCAACGCACCTGTCCCGCTGTATGAGGGCGAGATGGTACTGCACAACTCCACCTTGTTGGACATCACGGGCTGTGGCAGCCTGATGGATTGGGTAGCCGAAGGCCATGGTTGCATCGTCGAAATGAAACGCATGATGGGCCAGGTCACGGAATTCAACCTTGCATTGAGCACGTTGACCGAATTTATCGAAGGCGATGTACAAGGACAGATCATCCGGATAACGGATTCTCGCCTCCTGCTGCTCCCACAGGGGTGCAGAGGCATACGTGGCACAGATATGGAAGGGTTCGCCGTTTCACCGAGTGACCTGACGGATGTGTATTCATGAACGAGCAATCCATTGATTTGCCGTGCCCGGTATGTTCAAGCGTAGGGCAGGTCAACATGATCGCCCACATCGACGAAATTCCTTACTTCGGCGAACACACACAAGTCACGCTGATGTGCCACGATTGTGGGTGGAGGCAAACCGATTTTATCCCTGCTGAAGGGAAAAAGGCAGGCGCATGGTCCATCGTTATCGACACCGAGGAAAAATTGCGAGCCAGAGTTGTCCGGTCCTCCTCTTGCACCGTGGTGTTGCCCGAACTGGACCTGCAGGTCAACCCGGGCACGAGTGCCACAGGGTATGTATCAAATGTTGAAGGTGTTTTGAACCGTTTTCAAGAAATCATCAACATGATCCAGCGAGACTTGGTCGCTCAATTTGAGGAAAGCGAAGAAGATGGTCGTGACGAATTGATGGAACACATGGCGACCCTACAAAACATGACCCTCACGCTTGAGAAACTCGGTCAGCCGGATGGTGAAGCGGTGACCCTTGAATTGCTCGACCCTCATGGCCATTCAATGATCATGCACGAAGACGCTGTCGAACGTGACCTCACGGCAGAGGAAATGGAAGAACTGCCTGTCGGTCCAGATCCTGCTGTTTTTTCAAAAGACGAGCTCGATGGCTCATCGTGAATCGCTTGCTAAAAATTCAGGCACCAAATGAGCGGTTTGATCTCGCATTTCGTGAAGGTTTGTCATCCATTGAGATGCTGCCTCGATACAATGTTGCTTCATTTCACCTGCCAACAAGGTGCCTGAGCGGAACGATGAATTCAGTTCTGCGAGGAACGCATCGTTTTCCTCAAAGAAGTACATCATGTATTGATACGCGACGTCAATGTCGGGGTTGCCCCCCAGCCGACGGTGTTCCTCAACGGTTGCCTGACCTCCTGAAAACGCCCGTTTGATTTTCTTCTCAACTGCGGCAAGATCATCACGAAGGAACAAGGTCGTCTTTGGTTGGCTGCTGCTCATCTTGCTGCCAGTCATGCCCACGGCGAAGTGGTGATAGGTGGAAGAGGGGGCAAGCAAACCCATACCCCCAAGACGGCGCTCCAGATTCAACAGAGCAAATTGTAAGGCGTGTTTGTCTCTGCTGGTGGCCGATGGGATGTGGACATGGCCCTGTTTTGGACTTGACACAATATCGGAAAAGCCGAGCCCAACCGCAATTTCGACGACCATGGAGAACACATTGGCTACTTTTTCACGGTCAACGCGCCCGTTTGGCAGTTGACCAAAAACATCTGCGTTTTCATCATGAACCGATAGACTCACCAAGAGACCTGAGGAAGACGAAGCCTTGATGTTGAACCAGTTCGTTTTAGCCGCAAGCCCCCTCGTAAGTCGGAGGTGGGGATCCTGATCAACACCAACTGGAACCACGATCGGTCTCAAACCACCAAAGTCGTCGAGTTGTGGATGTAAGATATCACCAACTTGGACCAATGGAGCCTGAACGTGGGCAAGGTTCGTCTCGCCATTGAAGCCATATATTGCCTCAAATTCCGTGAGGTTCGTTCGCTTACCGAGCTGGAAGCCCAGACGTTGAACAACCGGCCGAGTTGACTGGAAATAGACATTGGTTTTCTCGGGATTTAACCCCAACGCTGCGTAGTGAGAAACGTATTCTTCGAGGGCCACTTCACGGCCCTTGGCTAGAGAGACGCCTCGAGTTGCTTGGCTTTCCAAATCGGCAACAGCAATGGTCACATCGCCCCCGAGACCCTGGAACCACTTCGCCTGCTCAACCACCATTGAGTGGCCAAGGTGCATTTGACCGCTCGGCATCAACCCGGTCAAAACGCCGAATGGAAGCCCAGTACGATGTGCTTCGAGGATTTGCTCAACATCACGGTGCGCAAAGACGATGCCTCGACGATGAAGTTTCGTTGGGTTTGGAAGGCTCGTGCCCTCAAGGGAGGTGAGACCGAATTGTTGGATGATGCGATCGTAATCGGTTGACTGGGCACTTCCCCACGGGTCAATCACCAGTGCCTCTTCATCCATGTGTGGCCCTCAAGGACTACTCCGCTTCCTCTTTGGCATCAAGGCTTCGCTTGAATTCCTCGTGTTGGGCATCGTTTTCCACGTTGAACATCTTGGCCATCGGCCCCAATCCTTCGCGCCCGAGGATGCCGAGCATTGAAACAACGGTGACAAAACCCACACCGAAGACGGCGTACGGAATCCATGCGTGAACACCTTCTACGGGACGTGGTTGGACCAGCCAAGTGAAACGAACGGATGTGTCCTCAAGGAAGCGTTTGGACCACTTGAAGAGGTCCGTTGTTTCGTGACCTGCAACGGTGACTGCAGCAGACAGATTGTTGAAAAATTGAGTTTGACCAAGCACATCGTATTCCAAGTCCGAGGTGTTGAAGTGTATGCTGACAGGGTGGCCGTTCTTCAACGAGAGAACAAGGACACCGTCTTCTTGTTGCCACCAACCCTCTTTGAGCACTTTTTCACCTTCTATAGAAGCCAACTCTCCTTGCGATGACACCACCTCTGAAACATCTTGACCACCCGTGTCAATCAGCCATGTGAGGGGGACATTCCACGGCAAGTCACCTGAAACCCCACGGCATGCCTCGGTGTCAAGCGGTTCGAATTCTAAGGTTGAACCGTTTTCTGTCACGACCAGTTCATGACTAAATTCGTAACACCTCTTCCCGGACCAATGCGACCACGCCTCACCCCACGTCGTCAACCAGACATTAGGCGAGGTGTCAAGGAACTCGAGGACGTCACGGTCGTGGCGCACCGTCGCATCGTTGACTCTGCCAATCCAATACAAATTCAACAGACCACCATCCTCGACAGCAGCCTGTACCTCTTCGAGCGACCCAACACCTTTTTCCAAACTCCCACCGCGTCGGCCGAGATTGTACCATTCCCACAAATCAACGGGTTCATCATCTGCATCATGCCATGCGGTATCAGACAAACCGGTGTTGTCTCCATGAACGGTAAAGCCTTGACTTGCAACCCGCTGGTGGTCGGCCATCGTGAGCGATGAGGGAGTGTAAATTGACAGCGGATGCACACCCCAAAGACTGGCATTGATTCGGTCAGTGATGTATGTCATGCAAGCATTCGCTACAGCCCCTGGGTCATTTTGCCATGAGAGGCCGGGGATGCCATAACAACCGAATTCATCCCCAGCCTCGAGACGATCTTGTGCGTATGAGGTGCGAAGCCATCCATCCTCTTCCCAAGCCGTTTCAGCCAGAGCCACCGGGTGTACAATGACCAAGAGCAAGGTAGAGGTCATCAAAACCGCGAGCGATGAGGTGGCCCTTGAATCGCTCATAGTTCTTGATGGCAACCAACCTCTTTGATGCTTGTCCTCCGGTCACCAGAGGCTGAGTCAAATCATGCCATTGGTTGAGGAAAATGGAAGAAACATCATAACTTGAGGAACAAGGCTTGCTTTCATGGGCGAGGCGTTGAAGGAGGCATGGCTTGCACTCCAACCCCACTGGAGCATTGAATCGTCAAGCACACCGCTTCCTCCCACGCCAGTGTACTCTGCTCTTCGGTTATTCCTTTCACCTCTGCTACGACCCTTGCTTCGTTGGAGGGTGAACGGTTCGCACCGAATTCCACGAACCGGCGCCACCATTCTCGCTGCAAACCACCTCTCTCATGTTGACCCGATAGCCGTGATTGCTGCTGCACGACGAACGACACATTATCTTGCAAAAGACGGTCATTTCACCAACCCGTGGACGCGTTTTGTGATGCGAGCAACCGGGCAAATCGAAACGCAACGAGAGCAAGGTGGAAACGAGGCCCTTGCCAGCGCAGCTACCATTTTGAAATCGGGGCGGGCGTTGGGTATTTTCCCTGAAGGGACCCGATCGAAACGAACAGAACCTCCATTTTTGCTTCCGGGAAAAACAGGGGTTGCGCGATTAGCTGCCGCCCACCCCATGGCTGTTGTCGTCCCGGTAGCCTTGGTCGGCACCAGGGACATCATGGAACCACAGCACCACAAGTGGCCTCGACTTTGGAGGCAGTTCACCGTCAATGCAGGCGAGGGCATCACGTGGCTGGAATGGCTCGGCCACCAGGACGGAGGGGCCATGACGCCCCAATCCCTTCAAGCGTTTGGCCACATGGAAGACCATGAAGTTCGCAGCGAATTGGCCGTGTTGTACCGACGGTTTACCGATCAACTGATGGCTTCTCTCACGAATCTAGGGGCTCCTTGAAATCTTTTTCAACCCTCAACCGATATGGCCTGTGTGAAGACGTTCATCACGCCGTTCGGACCCTTGTTTATTCCAAAAAACTCGGGTGATCACGCACACCATTTTGCTGAGGCCGAGGTTCGTGCTCTTGATTTGCTCAGCACCATTATCTCAACCTCAGATGTATGGAAGACCATGGATGTCGAAGACAGAGTGCTTGTGGTCTCCAATGATTTTGGCCCTCAAATCATTATCGACCCCATCAGCACAGTGTACTGTTTTCTGTTGTTTGAAGACGACCACCTCAAAGTGACAATGGAGGACGAGCGAGTTTGTGTGACGAAGCAGCCAGGGCCAAACTGTGCAGTGGCTGATGGGTTGGTTACGCTCGCACTCCTCGGTGATGCGGGATGGCCAACAGCCTACACGCCCGAGACGATGCGACCAAAATCATCGGCTGCTGAGGAATTGCGCCTCTTGATGGGTGAAGAAGAAAGTCCCGAGAATTTCTCCATACCCGCCACGCGACAAAACATCGACCGATTTGAGGAGCTCGCTGCATCTGTTCGAAAGTGGCCCATTCGGAAACGTTTAGCCCTCCTTGGAGAATATGCTCGCCGGCTGTACGTGTGCAACGGTGTCGACATGGAGAGTATCCAGCGTAACCTTACGTTGCTGATGGAGAGTGTCGCCCCAAGAGATGTACAGGTGTACCTCAATGACCCCGAAGAGCCAAGCGATGCCCTGTTTTTCCAACCTCTCCTCGACGAAGCAACAAAACAAGGCATAAGTGCCGCCTATGTTGACCTGCAAGAGGTGACTGAATGGACGCGTATCTGGACTTGATGCGACATATCCTCGATAACGGCGTCGACAAGGGTGACCGAACGGGCACGGGAACCAAGTCGGTTTTTGGTTACCAAATGCGATTCGACCTCAGCGAAGGTTTTCCAATGGTGACCACCAAGAAGTTGCACCTTCCCTCCATTGTCCACGAATTGCTGTGGTTCTTGAAAGGGGATACCAACGTGAAGTATCTTCAGGACAACGGAGTAAGAATCTGGAACGAGTGGGCCGATGAACAAGGCGACCTCGGGCCGGTGTACGGGAAACAGTGGAGAAAGTGGGAAGCGAACGACGGGCGAATCATCGACCAGGTGAAGATGGCGATTGACCAAATCAAGAACAACCCCAACAGCCGTAGAATCATCGTTTCCGCGTGGAATGTAGGTGAATTGGATGATATGGCTCTGATGCCCTGCCACGCCTTCTTCCAATTTCACGTTGCGGAAGGCAAACTGAACTGCCAACTCTATCAGCGAAGTGCGGATGTCTTTCTGGGCGTCCCGTTCAACATCGCTTCTTATGCGCTGCTCACCCACATGATGGCACAAGTCTGTGGCCTTGAGGCAGGAACCTTCGTTCACACGCTTGGGGATGCTCACCTGTACAACAACCACCTCGACCAAGCCCGCTTGCAAATCTCGCGAACACCGTTGCCCTTACCGAAACTGGAGTTGAATCCAGACATCAATGACATTGACGACTTCACCTACGGCGACATCAACGTGGTCGGCTACGAGCATCACCCGCACATTAAAGCACCCATCTCGGTATGAGTGAGCAACATGTTGTCCATGATTTACGCCGCTGATGAACAGGGCGCCATAGGAAAGGAAGGAACGTTGCCGTGGCGACAATCCACAGACCTCATCCACTTCAAGCAAATTACCCTCAACAAAACCGTGGTCATGGGGCGGAGAACATGGGACAGTTTGGGCAAACCCCTCCCGAATCGCCGCAACATCGTCATGACCCGCCAAGAGACCTTTGCTGCCGCCGAAAAGATGTCATTCGAGGAGGTGATGTCGTTGAGTCAAAGCGAAGAGGTGGTGATCATAGGGGGAGGAGAAATCTACGAATTGTTTCTTCCCCACGCCAAAGAAATACACCGAACGATCATTCACACTGTGGTCGAGGGTGCCGATGCGTTTGCCCCAGATATCAATGAGCAGGGATTCTATCTCCTTTCGGAACGGCTTGTCCCTGCGGGGGAGCGTGATGAACACGCCATGACCTTTCAACACTGGATTGTGTGATCATTCCGGCCGGTATTCGGTCACTCGAACGCCCAATCGGCCCTGAAGGGCTTCTCGTTGCATGATGCGTGCGTATTTTGCTTCAAAGGCGGCCTTCAAATCCAATTCCATGGCAAGACTGTGCCCCATCAACAGAATCAGAACATCGGCCATCTCCTCAGCACACTCAACGAGAGGTTTGCCTTTGGTCACGGCTGCAGCGAGTTCACCCAGTTCTTCGATGGTCAACGCCAAACGATAACCCATGTCATGGCCGTTTTGGCCGGCAAAATCGTGTTTGTCGTGGAAAGCGGCCACTTTTTTCATCATGACCTCCCACTCGTTGGCGGGTTGATGATTCATCCAAGCCTCAACGCTCTTTCCGTTCATGAAGCCACTACGGAACCACAGCCCATATGGTTTGGCTCATTCCAACATGGACAAAATGCAGGCCCAAACCGGGTCGAGGCGGTCGTTGGCTTGGGCGGACACCGACTCGTGGTTGAGTGCACGTGAGGCATCGGAAGGATCCCGTCCTGCAGCCCAGTTTGAGGAAATACAGACCGCCGCGTACGGGAGTTCAAGTTCGTTGGCCAATTTTACTTCCCTCGGCATCGTCATGCCCACCATGTCACCCCCAAGAACCTCGATGGCGTTGACCTCGGCAACCGTTTCAAATTGCGGGCCCTGAGTCAGCCAGTAGGTGTACCTGAGCGGCTCATCCTCGTCAAAGGCTTGTTGTTGACGTAGGACCTGCTCCAGTTTGTCGTTGATGACTTCATCAAAGGGAAGCGTGACGGAGGTGAACGTGGATTCATCGTCGTGAAACGTCGAGGCTACGCCGGTAAAGTCAATGTATTGCTCAGCCAAGGCCACTTTCCCCGGGGGAAAAGACGCTGCGATCGCACCCACCGAACAAACAGAAAGTACAGCGTCCACGTTGCCATCCTTCATGGCTGCGATGTTGGCACGGTGATTGATCATGTGCGGAGGACACCCGTGGCCGGACGCGTTGTGGTGGCGCTGTAGGAAAATCAACTCTACCTCTCGCCCGTCAACCTCCACAGTGAAACAGTGGAGAGGAACGGGGCCGTAGGGCGTTTCAACCAAGACTTCGGAGCTCCGTATCAATGAGCCTCCCACATCAGACAAACGCTCACCAAGGTCCATTCGGATGAGACCTGTCCCGCCGATGACACCGAGCCGCATGGCGGCCCCTCCACAGACTTGCATGTCAATTCTGCGGCGATTCAAGCCTTTACGGGTCCAATTCCAATTGATTCACGGCCAGGGCAGCAGCGACCACATCGCCGTCTTCCCACCAATCGACCGCGATGAAGGTTGGTCGTTTGCCGTGCATCTGTATACACTCTGTTGCCCGTTCAGCGAGGAACGCTGGGTCGTTTGTCTCTTCGGCGTTGTTGGGGCTCGAGAGGCCCAGAGGCCCACTCAACCAATTGTTCATGTGATACACCGGTTGAAATCCATCGCCTCGGTAAGGAACGCAATCCATTTCCTCTTTGCTTTCCTCTGCATAGTCGGTTGTCCAACCAAACGTCAGGAAATCGTGAAAATACGGATGATTTGCGTCACTCGCTTGTTCCCAGAACAACACCAAACGGTGGTTCTGTTCCACAAGTTCACGGAGCGTAGGCCACGGTTCATTCAACGTGTGAACGTATGCATCCCCCATGAGACCCACCTCATCGAGGACATGTACCAAATCGTCAGCTTGAACATAATTTTCAATCAGCAAGGTGACGACATCTGAAGGAGCATTGGCCATGTGCAGTTTGAGATCGTTTAACCATGCTACGGCACCCACACTTCCGTAGACACAGGGGCTGATGGTTCCATCTCCGTTTCCATGACAGAATCGTACACCGTTTGGATTCGGTTCGGAGGTGTCCATGTAGTGCGTATCGAGCATGAAGGCGCGGATTCCTGCTCCCCATTGAGCATCCAAGCCCGTACGGTGATTGCTCGCTGGATAGTAGATACCGTCCTCGTGGGTTGCGAAGGCGTTGTGCGTTTCGGGAAATGTCACGTTGTCGTAAGAGCGGTCACACAAGACGGCCAAACCGTTGCAAACCAATCCATCCTCGGGCTGTTGGACAACTTCATCGGAAACTTCCAAATCGGGCGAGGTACAGCCAGCCAGCACCAAGCAAAGCACGACAACCAATACGGGCTTTCGCGCGCTCATGGCATCGCCTGCTCGCCACGAACCATCAATGCGATGGAAATGCAGATTCTATTCTTGCAAACGGGCGATAAGGTCAGCCTTCTTTCCTGACACGGGCTTCCCGGCGGCCTTCAGGAGTTCTTTCAACTCGGCAACCGTCATGGAATCGTAGTCAGGTGAGGCGCTTTCTGAGGATGATGGTTCGTCTGCTTCATCAGCATCTTCAACCACTTCTTCAGCGGCCTCTTCCTCTTCAACTACCTCTTCCGCTTCCACTGCCTCTTCCGCTTCCTCGGCTTCTTCGGCTGCTTCTTCAGCGGCCTCTTCAGCCATGGCCTCAGCAAGCGCTGCAGCCTTCTTGGCCTTCAATTCGGCAGCTGCTCGCTGTTCGGTGGCATGGATTTCGTCCAACGTAGGGCCAAACGATGCAACGGCACCCTCTTGGAGGAGTTGGCTCTTTCGAACCACGACCGAACGAACCGGATAGATGGTTTTGACACCCTTCTCAATGGCTTCCTCAAGCTTGCCCTCAAGAAGGGCCATTTGAAGGTCGCCGTAGGTGCTTTTGGCAGCGAGAGCGAGAATGATCTCTCTGGTCCGGGTACGCATGTCTTGCTTCACCGAGGTTTGGACACGTTGTTGAGTGATGATCAGAGGCTTCATGCGGACCAAGTAACCGTCCGTGGTGACCACATCGACCACGTCGTCAACCTTTCCACGGTAACGGCGAACTTGCCGGCGGATGTGGTCAGCTTGGTGGTAGTGGCCGATGAAGGTGGTTAAGGCGTCCTGCCCGACACACTCGGTCACTCGGAATCGTAGAACAACCTGCATTTTCGAAAAGTTGCCATCAAACTCTTGCTGGGTCATTTCGTAGACTCGGCCGATGATGTGTTCTTCGGCCTCACCGAGGGTTTCGCCAATACGCTTGAAATTGTGCGGATGACGGGGTGCACGAATGGTGAACCATCGCTTCATCTTCCACTTGTCACGTTGTTTACGCGCTGCTGCGCGTGCCTTTGCACTTACTTTCTTCGCCATGTCAAATCCCTCGGTGGTCTTACGGGGGCTACCCCATTTGCAAGTTGCCGACAAACACCCCCTATTTGAAGGAGCCTCATGCGTTGAATTCTGGTGGCAAACCGAGAATTCGGCAACCTCTTGACCTTTGGCGACTGCCGTTGACCCGTGGGCCTTCATCGAATCACGTGGCGGGCGACCTGCACCGCTCTTAGCAACTTGGATGCCATCGCTGATGCCATGGCGTGGCTGATCGGTGACCCCGAAGATGTGGCTCTGGACAAAAGCAAGTCCTACCACGGCCCCGATTTGGTTCTCATTGAAGCAACCACCAAGAAAAAAAAGCAGGCGCTTCGTTCAATGGCGCGACTCGGCGTTGAACAATTGGACACCGTTCGTGAAACCCTAGACGAGCGGCTTGATGATGACCATGTAATTCATTTTCGATTGGACCTCAACGAACTGATTGAAGGAAATGTCGTGCTCGCTCGCAGTAGTTCAACGGGCCAAATCAAAGGACAGGTCAAGGTAGAGGTCTATCCGGGTCAATCAACAGATGAGCAGGTTCGTTCGGCCATCTCCGAGGTTCGCAAGATAGCCGCCGCACTCTAGGTGATGCCTCCATGCGCCATGCAACCCAATTCACGGTCGTCGCATTGCTCCTTCTCACCACTTGTTCCTTTCCCATTCACGCCAATGAGACCGAACATCTCAATCCAACACCCTCCTGCAACGCCGACCGCAACAACTGGACCATGGGGGTGGTCTTTTGTGAAAACAACGCTACAGAAGGATTCACGTTGTTCTCCCCGATACCCTCCAACACAACCTACCTCATCGACCATCTCGGCCGATACGTCCATTCGTGGACATCGCCAGGAGAACACCGACCTGCACTTTCTGCATATTTGCTACCTGACGGAGACCTGCTGCGCACAGCCAACATTGCCAACAGTGCGGTTGGAAATTTTTCCGGGGGCGGAACAGGTGGAAAATTGGAACGCATCGCATGGGACGGCACACTGGAGTGGTCGTGGGAATATTCCTCGGAGACCTTCATTTCTCATCATGACATAGAACCCATGCCAAACGGCAACATCTTGATGATCGCTTGGGAGGATCGCACAGAGCAAGAAGCCCTACAGGCGGGGCGAAACCCAGAAATCGCCAGTGATTCACCAGGCGGTGAAAACAACGTTTGGCCGGATCACATCGTTGAAATTGAACCGGTTGGAAACGCCAGTGCGAACATCGTTTGGAAATGGCACGCATGGGACCACCTCATCCAAGATTACGATGACAGCAAGGACAATTACGGCGTCGTTTCGGAGCATCCTGAACTGATCAACATCAATTACGTTGGCGGGACAGGGAACGCTGCTGGCCGAGCAGACTGGATGCACTGCAACGGCATTGATTACAACGCGGTATTGGACCAGATTGCTGTTTCATGCAGGAGCATGAACGAGATTTACATCATCGACCATAGCACCACGACTGAGGAAGCCGCAGGCCACACAGGAGGCACACACGGTAAAGGTGGAGACATTCTTTACCGATGGGGCAACCCTCAAGTCTACGGGAAGGGTCTCTCCTCGGACCAGCAATTCTTCGCCCAACACGACGTTAATTGGATTGAAACAGGCCATCCATACGAAGGCGCACTCTCGGTGTTCAACAACGGAAACGGGCGTTTCCCCGCCTACTCATCGGTTGACATTTTGGCACCCCGCGTTGAAAACGGCAGCTACGTTCTCGAAAGCAATGGAACCTTTGGACCTGCCATCCCCTCGTGGTCTTGGGACCTCGGCGAAGAGATGTACTCGGGTTCTGTATCGGGAGCAAACATGATGTCAAACGGCCACATGCTGGTCACTCACGGCACTCAGGGAACGCTGTATGAAGTCTCCACAAGTGGCGAAGTGGTGTGGGAATACATCAACCCCATCGGGCCGAGCGGACCGTACATACAGGGAGAAGAAATTCCAGAAGGGAACCGTGCGGGGAACACCGCCAATGCCATCTTCAAAGCAACACACATATCTCCCGAACACCCTGCCCTGGTACAGAGAAACATTTCTGCAGGAAATTATCTCGAGATCTGGAACGATATGTGTCCGAACGAAGAGGCATGGGGGTGGGACCGTGATGGCGACGGTTGTCTTGACGATACCGACGGTGATGGAATTACGGACCCCTACGACATCTGTCCAAACGGAGATGACGGTGTGGATGTTGACAGCGATGGTGTACCTGATGCGTGTGATGCCTTCGTCGACAGGGACCTGGATGGAGTTTCAGATGACGAAGACCTTTGTGACGGTCACGACGACCTGACGGACATTGACAACGACAGCGTGCCAGACGGTTGCGATGACCTGATCGACAGCGACAACGACGGCGTTGCAGATGCTGATGATGTCTGCGAAGGCCATAACGACACCTTTGACGGTGATGGAGACGGCGTCCCCGATGGATGCGAAGACCCTTTGCAGATCAACGGCAACGCGTCATCGGTAGAGGAGGAACAAAACCGAAATGAATCCATGCCAGACCAGCGAAACTCGGCATCTGAAGGAAGCGCTTTCTCTTACCAAGCTCTTGTTAGCGTTGTACTTGCCATCGTTTTAGGTGGCGTCTTTGTCGCACGGAATAGGTCGTAGGGGTGCGATTTCAACAGCCCATAACGACGCAACGCTACACAAGGCCCGTTCTTGAATTGACAAGCAATTAAGTAGGCCATCAACTCAGCCCTGCTTTGAGGAATCTTATGCCACACGTCGTTACATCTGCCTGCGTCGACCACAAGTATCAGGAATGCGTTGCCGTTTGTCCTGTTGAAGCCTTCAGGGAAGCGGAGACCTACCTGGTTATCGATCCCGATGAATGCATTGACTGCGGAGCTTGTATTCCAGAATGTCCCGTCGATGCCATTTTCGCCGATACCGATGTACCTGATGGCGAGGAAGCATGGATTGACCGCAACGCAGAGGAATCTGTTGACGCTGAAATCGCAGAGGGCGACTCACCCGTGCTTGCTTCTGACTGAAGCCGTTCGCCACGGACAAGAACCAAGCGTCTTAAGGGACGCACAACTCAACGGAGATGAATCACATGAACACCGATATCTCCGAATTCCGAAAGGGCAGTGACCTTGTGAAACGAGGTTTTGCAAGAATGCAACAGGGCGGCGTCATAATGGACGTAGTGAACCCTGAACAAGCGGCTGTTGCCGAAGACGCAGGTGCTGTTGCCGCCATGGCACTTGAACGGGTACCGGCTGACATTCGTAAGGCAGGAGGCGTGGCCCGAATGAGCCATCCAGACATGATTCAAGGCATTCTCGATTGCACCTCTATCCCCGTGATGGCCAAATCCAGAATTGGACACGATGGCGAGGCCCGAATTCTCGAGGCAATGGGCGTCGACATGGTTGATGAGAGCGAGGTGTTGACACCAGCAGACCCCTATTTTCACATCAACAAGCACGATTACAGCATTCCATTTGTTTGCGGCGCAACCGGACTCGGGGAAGCAGTCCGGCGAATTTGGGAGGGTGCCGCAATGATTCGAACCAAGGGTGAGGCTGGAACTGGAAACGTAGTCGCCGCTGTCACCCACGCACGCCTCATTGACCAAGAGATTCACCAGATACAATCGCTTGATGACAACGGCCTTGACCTGGCAACGGACAAAATCATGGAGCGATACCACGTCCTCGCTTCACAATCCGAACTCCCGGGAACTCACCTTCACACGCCGTTCGGTGCCATCGACGAGGTCATGCACGATGGTGTTCGGTCGGTCCTCGACGATGTCCACCGACTCGGACGCCTTCCTGTCGTCACGTTTTCTGCCGGCGGCATTGCCACACCCGCCGACGCATCCCTCATGATGCAAATGGGGATGGACGGCATCTTTGTTGGCTCAGGCATCTTCAAATCCAGCGACCCCAAAACGATGGCAGATGCAATCGTGATGGCCACCGCTCATTATGACGACCCAAGCAAGGTCGCCGAAGCCATGGCGATGATGCAAGGAGACCCAATGAAAGGTGATGAACTCGATACGCTTGAAGTTCGGCTTGACCAGCGCGGCTGGTGATCAGTTCAGAGGATCGTTGACGCCCTCTTCCCCAAGTGTCCACTTCAGCGTTTTGACAACGCCTTGCAGAGCCTTGTGGTTGCGGGCGGCTTCCTTCATGCCTTCCTTGTCATCCTCTTCCTTGCAGGTGTCGTACCACTCTTTCCACTGGTTCATCTTTTCAGTGGCCCTCCCAAGCATCTCCTCAATCTCTTCCCAAGTGCGGTTGTAACTCCTGTGAGGTTTTGTGCTCATGGTATCACGAGGGCGGGCAACTCCCCACCTTTAAGAGACTCACCCCTCCACGGTCAAGAATCGTTTGGAATGCGTTGGTTGATTGCGTGTGCGCCGTCTTCGATGACCACGCCGTCACCGATGACACAACCATCGATTTGGCAAGAGGAACCAACGTGCACGTTTCTGCCGAGGACGCTCCCCCGAACAACAGCCTTCGCGCCTATTGACCCTCCATCCATGACAAGACTGTTTTCCAATACAGCCCCCTCGTGAAGCCGACAAGAATGGCCAAAGACACTTGCTTTGTGCTGGCCGTCAAGGGCTGAACTGATCGCCACAAGTGAATCTCCTTGACGTTCAAAGCCAGATGGGAATTCAAAAGGTAATTCCTCCACACGCTCCATCAGGGTTCGCTGGGCTTTGAGCAGTTCAAAGGGATGACCAACATCGTACCAAACGCCGTTGATGGCACTGGCGTACATCGGCCATCCCATCTCAAGCAGCGTAGGGAACAATTGTTTGCTAAAATCAAATTTCTCACCGACCGGAATGTGATCGAACACTTCCGGTTCGAGAATGTAAAGTCCGGCGTTGATGACGGAACTAAACGCTTCTTCAGGCGTAGGTTTTTCCTTAAATCGACGAATGTAACCCTCGCGGAGTTCGCCGTCCACCTCCCCATCTCGATGGGAGGACAAGCCCACAATGCCGAATTCTGAAGGGTCATCCACTTCCCATAATGCCATGGTCACTTTAGCGCCAGAGGCGCGATGTTTTTCGAGCAAGTCGGTGATGTCAAATGAAGCCACAGAATCACCAGAACCCACCACACATGTCCCGGTAATCTCCTTGCGAAGCAGTCCCACGCTACCTGCGGTGCCCATCGGAGTCATCTCTTGATTGACCCTCGCCTTCAAAGGCAGTTCATTCGAAGTGACGTCGTTCCAAGTGGCGACGTGGTCTCGGAGTTGTTCTCCACGATAACCGGTGGTCACCACCAGATCTGTGATGCCCGCACGAACCATGGCGTCTTTGACATAATCAATTACTGGGCGCCCGAGGACCTCAACCATCGGTTTGGGACGGGTTTTCGTTAGCGGCATCAAACGGGTACCTTGGCCACCGGCCATGATAATGCCCAACATGGTGCTGCCTCAACGTCGTCGGATGGGGCCCATTCTCCGCATGTTCTTTTTCTTCGAAGAGGTTGAGCCGCGTGTTTCCTTGTTGACCGCGTCGTCTTTTCCAACACCACCGAAGACGAGTTCTCCATCAGAGAGGAGGGATTTGACCAACATGTCAGCCACTTCATCGGATTCCGCTCCTGATTTCATGCTTGCCTTGACCTCTTTGTTGTGGTCGACCAACCAAGATTTCCTCTCCTCTATGGCCATGTTCAATTGTTCACGAGCCTTGTTAACGTTCACCATCAATTCGGTGATTTTCGCGTGGACGGTGTCTGCTTTCTCGTGGAATTCAACGGACTCTGCATGATGACGGTCGCCTTCGGCTTTCAAAAAGTCACGGTGGTTCAGTTGCTCCTTGTATTCACCCCATTTTTCATCGGCACGCTTCAATGCATCAACAAACATGCCGTGGGCATCGTCTGATTCAGCCTTCAAGGTTGCAATGGCTTCATCAATGTTGGAGAGATCTACAGCCACCATCTCAAACTTTTCAACTTCCGGTTCAAGTTCCTTGACTCGGTTTTTCATTCGCTTGATTCGCTCCATGGTTTCCTTTTCCTTTTTCGTGCTTGACGAGGTGGTTTGGAATTGCTCCTCGAGGTTGTTGATTTGACTCATCAAATGGGAATATTCGGCGGTTGCCGATTTGCGTTCACCGTGTTCACCACGACGGCCTTTGGCCTGGGAAAAGAGGTCTTTGAGTTGTGCCTGAATGGCATCTCGCTTGGCGCGATACATGTTGCGCTCGGCTTGGATGGCATCCAACTCAGCTTTCATCTCCTTGAGTTTCTCTCGATGTTCGCGGTATTGGTCTTGAACCGCATCGCGCTTCTTCGCCATGGCCTTCCCCTGGTCTCGCAAGGAATTCCGGTTGTCCCGCATTTTTCGGACTCGTGCCTCCATTGACTGGAGTTCTTCTCGTAGTTCCGCGTCGGGGTTCTTTTCACCGTCGTTCGGGAATCCGCGCATGGTATACTCCACCACCTACACCATTTCAAGGCTGTGGCTGTCAAAAACTCGCCAAACTTCAGGCTCCAGCGCTGCCAAAGACCTCGAACAGCACCAACATCATCGAGATAAATACACCAAATCCACCGAACAGATAAGCGACGTAGGAGCCCGTTGTTCGCAACCAGTGCCGGAACTCAGAACGGACCCGTACGTTGATTTGGCGACCCAACAACAACTCACCGTTGGTCTCTTCAAGCCGAACGGACACCGTGGCGTCCCCCTTGGTGGTGGGGATGAGGGTCTGCCATGAAACGGTGCTGTCCTTAAGCAATCCAGACATTTTACCGAGCACGTCCTCGTTTCCTTCCGCAGCAAGCGGGAGGGCTTCGTTTGACCACCAATAATGCTCACCAGGCTCAAGTCTGTAGGTAAGGGCAAGGTCTTTGGGTTCGAAATTCGGTGTTTGTACGCGGAACACCACCGTTCGCGTTTTGTTGGAAAGGTTATGGAACAGTGTGAAGAGGTTCGCTTTGTTGGTCACGACGTTTTCCATGTCAACCTCAAAGATGAGATCGGACATAGCGGGAGAACGACCCCCCTCCAAATCCTGCTTGAGGCGGTCTACCATTCGGAAGAAAGCAGGGCATCGCTGGCTGATGAGGCCAATGAGGACGAGCCAAGATTCCAACGTGAAAACATCGTGGGAGAACACGAAGTCCATGCCCTTCTTTGTGAGGATCTCTCCCATCTCGGATTCCAACGTTTTCCGGTCAAGCCCGGTGGCGTGACGATAGAGGGTCATCAAGAATTTTTCATGGGCAAAATGTCGATCAATGCCTCTCTTGAATCCCGTTTCAAGAGTCTTGGTGTACTCGTCGTATTGGGAACGCAGGAGCGGGTCCATATGTGTCTTGATGAGGTCATTGAAGACCATGTTGAGGGTTGAGGGATGAACCGGAGGGATATAGGCGGGCAATAGCCCGGTTTGTTCCACCATGTTGAAGGGTGTTGAGCGGGTAGGCAGATGCTGACCAACGGACAACAGCAGAAGGGAAGCAGAGGCGAGAAGAAACAGGTTTCCGTAGGTTGTCCCTGTGCCGTAATACAGCACCGCCACCAACATCAATGCAGAAAGCAAAGCAAAGCCAAGGGATTTCGTGTGGTGGGACATCGATGTTTGAAGTTGATAGAGCAGTCCGTCATAACCTTGGAGAGACTGGACTGAACGGTGCTGAACGTTAGATTCCTCAACCCGTTGATGGAAGGTCATCAAGGAAATGCTCACTCGGTATCGGTGAATACCAACGGCCAAAATGTATCCGAGGACCACGACAAACGTCAGACTCGCCATGAACGTGGAAAATCCCATTCCAAGGTTGGGTTCGATGTTCTCCAACCAAAAGGCAGGGGATGACTGAGAAAACGCCCAACTTGAAAAAAAGGTGAAGGCCGAAAAAGCAGGCAGGAACATGATCAATCGAAGCCCTGAACTGATGATTTGACGGTCAATGGCGTGAACAATGGACTCGGAGAGACGAAAACCAAAACGCTGGTTTTCATCTTCAGCAGGAGGGGGGGTTTCAACCACTTCATCTTCTGCCATGAGCGGGGATGAAATCCTCACTTCTAAAGGGTTCACGCTGATTTTTCGGTGAACTCAACAAATATGCATCTCAAAAGTGACGGCGTCAGGTCGGCGGCTGTTCCGTTGTTTAACACCAATTGTTCGCCTCGTCGCGTGACTTCACAGCCGAGGGTGAACCCTTGCGAAGAAAGGGCTGCAGACACTTCAGTAGGCAACAACATTCCTGCCACCACAGCAGTCTTGCCGTTCGTGAGTAGGTTTGCGGAGGTGATTTCGTTGGACGCATCCAGCCGCTGTGCAATATCCCCCGTAGGAGCAGGAATCGGGCGACCACTAGGGTCCGTCGCCGAGGGGCCGACAAGACGTGATAGGGCCACTTCCATGTCATCATCAATTGCGTGTTCCAAACGACAAGCGGTTTCGTGTGCGTCTCCCTCGTAGGGTAGAAGCTCAAGGAGCACCTCGGCGAGCCGGTGTCTGCGCTTCATCTTTTGACCGTGAACAAGGCCATCCTGAGTCAACCGAGCACCTTTGTAGGGGATGTATTCCAAGAGCCCTCTCGAGGCGAGCCGTTGAACCATTTCGGTGGCAGAAGCAGGCGAGACACCGAGACGCGTGGCAAGGTCACCGGTGCGGACCAATCCCATGGGCTCGTGCTCGTGGAACTCGTACATGGTCTCGAGGTATTCATCTTCAAACTCTTGAAAATGGCCCACCATGCAGTCACCTACTCAATGACAGTGACGCCCTCGTTCGCTTTGAATATTTTCGTGCATGCGGGGCACCGCACTGAGCCGTTGTAAGAAGCAGGGATTCGCAACGATTGGCTGCAATCAGGGCAGGCGATCTCAAGTTTTCCATCCGAACGGGTCTTCTTTTCTTGAACCGGCGCTGGTTCTACTTCCTCAACAGGAACTGGGCGTTCGCTCATGGGTGCTTCAACATGGAATTTCGTGGAACAATCCGGGCAACCCACCGAGCCTTCGTAGGCCACCGGCACGCGCAGACGGCGTTCGCATTCAGGACAGGAAACTTCTCGTTTCTCTTCCGAACGCGCAGTTGCTTCCACCCCCGACGCGGTCGATCTTGTCTGTGCCTGTTTCTTTTCCGTTGGTGATGTTTTATTTTTGAGACGCAGACCCAGTATCAAGCCCAGACCGAGCACTGTACCCCATGCCATCGCCCCCACAGGCCATTCAAACGACGATTCAACCACGGTTTCTCCCGAAATGTAACTCGTGTCCTCGGTGACGACCAAACCATCGATGTGCCATATGGCTCTCAAAGCGACCGTGGACCCCTTCGGCCATGCGATATCGACCACCAACTCGGTGGTTTGACCACTCCAAATCGGCGAGGGTTCATTCGCAAGAAGCGACCCGTAGGCATCCACGACCCATACTTCGCCTGCAGCATTGCTTTGAGGCCCGGATTGGTGGAACGTCAGCGTCACGCTCGTCAAATCATCTTGCACGGGGCGTAGGGGCGAGGTCACGGCTGCAAATTCAATCCAAAACTCAGTGTCCTCGCTCGGTAAGGACTGAGAAACGCTCAGGGGACCGGGACCGATGACCCAGTCCACCGCTGAAACCTGAGCGATGATTTTTTCACCGTCCGAAATACCAAATTGAATCGTTTGTTGGTACAACCCTTCTTGCAGAGTAACGGTTTGTTCTTGAAGGTAAACGGTTGAATCGCCGGTTTCATAGCCGAC